>FWWM01001791.1_pt1 | contig 62901 bp, 47 predicted proteins | sample 2228351 | NCBI WGS metagenome assembly FWWM01 (sample SAMEA103939774, study PRJEB20133) | metagenome
GCCGTCCGAACGCCTGAGGCATGAGTGGCAAAGACGCCTGGAAAGAGACCTGGGCCGCATTCCGCTCTACCGCCTGACTCGTCCCCCAAATCCCGACAAAATTGGGACACACCCGTAAACCCCTCATCCGAATCAGAACGCCGGAAGAACCCAGGCCGGGCGACGCTGACTTGCCACGCCCTGGCAAGTCCGTTATACTCGAAGAGAACCTCCTGCTAATCTATTGAGTATGCCGCATGCGTACACGAGTCTTCCCGGCCAATTTCGAGTCCCTGGATACCGTCCGCGAGTTCGTGGGCGAAGCCGCCAGAGAAATCGGCATGGATGATTCGGAAGTGTATGCCGTCCAACTGGCGGTGGACGAAGCCTGTTCCAACATCATCGAACACGCCTATGGCGGACAGAACCGGGGCGAGATCGAATGCACCTGCCAGGCAAACGAGGAGGCGCTGACTATTGTCCTGCGTGATCACGGGCGGCCGTTCGATCCGGCCTCTATTGCTGCCCCGAATCTGACCCTGGGATTGAACGAGCGGCAAGTAGGCGGCCTGGGTCTCTTCCTGATGCGCCATCTGATGGACGAAGTCCGCTTCGAGGCCCAGGGGGAGGCCGGCAATGTACTCACCCTGGTAAAGCATCGTCGGGGGATTCCATGAACACTTCGGCATGGCAGTCTATCCTGCGTCTCGGCGCGGAAGTGCTGCGCGCCGACTCGCTGGCCGCGCGGCGTGACTGCATCATAGCCGCGACGGAGAAACTCCTGGAGGGGAAAGCCGAACTCTGGTTGGATGAGTGGCAATTCCACCTGCCTGGACGGGAAAACGCGGCCCTCTTCCCCTCCGCTCCGTCGGACGTGACCTTGCAACGGGCACTGGAACTTGGCAAACCCTGCCACGGCAGCGAGGCCGAACGGAGCTGGGCCGCCGCGCCATTGATCTTGCAAGGCACGGTGCTGGGCGCACTACAGGTCAGCCGGCCTGATCGCAAGCCCTTCTCGCCACAGGAACTCGATTGGCTCGAGGGGTTGAGCGGCCACCTGGCTCTGGCGCTCTATACGGCCCACCGCCTCGAGGTCAGTGCCTGGCGTCTGGAACAATTGACGCTGGTGCGCCGCGTCAGTGCCCAACTGGTACGCCTGACCAACACCGATGAACTGGCGCAGCGCGTGGCCGATCTGATTCAGAAGACTTTTCATTACTACTACGTAGCCCTGTTTACGTGCGAACCTGGCGAACAAACCCTACGCTTGCGCTCCAGCGCGCCGGCAGAGCGTGGCCTGTCACAGGCGGATTCCCTCCGCATTCCGCTCGGTCAAGGACTCATTGGCCTGGCTGCCCAGTCGGGAGAGGAGATTCTGGCAAACGATGTGCGCGCCGAGCCGCGCTTCCGCTATGAAGCCAGTTTGCCCGAAACGCGCGCCGAGGTGGTCTTGCCGTTACGCGTCGAGACGCGCGTGCTGGGCGTGCTGGACGTCCAGTCCGATCGCCTCCACGCCTTCCATCCTAACGACTTGCTAGTGTTGCGCGCCCTGGCAGATACCATTGCAATTGCCCTGGAGGGAACGCGCCTGTATGCGGCACTGGAAGAGCGTGCCCGCCAGTTAGCGCTGGTGGCCGAAGTCAGTGAAGAAATTACCAGCCTCCTCGAACCGGAAAAATTACTGACTCGCGTGGCCACCCTGATTCAGGAACGACTCGGCTTTTCCTATGTTCATCTCTTCACCGTACACCCAAACCGCCGCCAAATCATCTACGAGGCCGGCAGTGGGGCGCGCAGCGAACGCTACGCAGCCGGCTATACGCTGGACCTGGACCGGGACGAGGGCATCATCCCCTGGGTCGCGCGCCACGGCCAGACGGTGCTGGCGAATGACGTCAGCCTGGACCCACGTTACCGTCCCTCGCCACTCCCCCCCGAAGATACGCGTGCGGAATTGACCGTGCCCCTGATTTACGATAATCGTGTCGTCGGCATCCTCGACCTGCAAAGTGACCGCCTGAATGCTTTTCGCGAGGAAGATGTCTTTTTGTGTGAAGCGCTGGCCGATAGTATCGCCGTCGCCATTCGCAACGCCGATCTGTATCGCACCGAACGCTGGCGTCGCCGCGTGGCCGAGGGGTTGCGCGAGGTGGCCGGCCTCCTCTCCGCCGAAGTCGGCGTGGAGGATGTGTTGGACGCCATTCTGACCGAATTAGAGCACAACCTGCCATGTGACGTCTCGGCCATCTGGCTGCTGGATGGCGATGACCTGGTGCTGGCTCGTCTGCACGGCGCGGACGTGGAGGCCGTCGAGGAAGCCGTCTACTTCTGGCCGGAGACGAAAGCCTATCTGGCCACGGCATTGACCGCCGAGGAGCCCACCATCCGCCGTCCCACCGATCCAATCGGGCCGAGTGGGGCGGCCCTGGGTTTCCCGGCGGATTACTCCTCTATCGCCGCCGCGCTGCGCATTGGGGACCAACCGGTTGGCGTGCTGACCCTGTCCCATCACGAGCCGGGGCGCTATGGTCACGAGGCGCAGGCCATTACAGCCACCTTCGCCAGCTACGCCGCCGTCGCCATCGAAAACGCTCGCCTGTACGATGCCGCCCAGGAACAAGCCTATGCCTCCGCCGCCCTGTTGCAAGTGGCACAGGCGGTAGCCACAGCCGCCACGCTGGACGAGGTGCTCGCCTCGCTCGCCCGCCTGACACCCTTACTGGTCGGCGTGCAGGCCTGTGGAATCTTCCTGTGGGAAGAGGAGCGCTTTCGTCTGGCCCATGCCTACGGCTTTCCAGACGAAGTCGAGGCACTCTCCCAGCGCGAGTTCCGCGAGGAGGAATTTCCCCTCCTGACCCTAGCGCGCCAGCAGGGGCAGATGGTGTTCGGCCTGCTCTCGGAGACTGAGGCCAGCGCCTGGCTCCAACCACTCCTGCCTCCCGACCCCGAAGAAGCCCAATATTGGCTGGCGGCAGGAGAGCATCTGTTAATGGCTTTCCCGTTACTCATCAAAGGGGATTTCTACGGGGTGCTACTGGTAGAAGAAACGAACAAGGCGCTACGTTTTCGCCCCAAGCGCATTGAGATTCTGGCCTCCATTGCTCAGGAGGCGGCGTTGAGCATCCAGAATGAATATCTACAACGGCAGATGCGCGATCGCGAGCGCCTGGAACATGAGGTGCAACTGGCGCGGCGCATTCAGCAGACGTTTCTGCCGGAGCAATTGCCCCGACTCGCCGGCTGGGAATTGGCCGCCATTTGGGAAACGGCGCGCGAGGTGGGCGGCGATTTCTACGACGCCATCGCACTGCCGAATCGCCAACTGGCTCTGTTAATTGCCGATGTCTCCGATAAAGGAATGCCGGCAGCCCTCTTCATGGCCCTCACGCGTACGCTCATCCGAGCGGTGGTGCGCGATACTCCTTCCCCGGCCGAGGTCCTGCAGCGCGTGAACGAACTCATCCTCCCCGATAACCGTCAGCAAATGTTCGTCACGATGGTTTATTTACTGCTCTCGGCGGAACATGGCGAAGTGCGCTACGCCAACGCTGGCCACAATCCACCCCTCTGGGTGCAACGCGCCGACGGCCGGATCGAACCACTACCCCCGACCGGCATGGCATTAGGCGTGCTGGAGAACATCGAAATCGGCGAACGCACCCTGACCCTGCAGGCGGGCGATTTGCTTGTCCTCTATACGGATGGCCTGAGCGAGGCCTTCTCGCCACAGGGCGAGATTTTCGGCGCAGAACGCCTGCGCACTCTCCTACAAGCAACAGTTGGGCAGCCAGCGCAGAAAGTCGTGGAAGCGATCCGCCAGGAGGTACACACCTTCACCAAGGGCGCCCCCCTGACGGACGACATGACCCTCCTGGCCGCCCGCTGGACCGGCGAACAGAAGACTCGCTCGAAGCGTAACTGTTCCGAGTTATAATAAAAATTGTGGACAGCCCCTCTCTTCGGCAACACTACGAACACCTCAAACAGGAAATCCACTTTCATAATTATCGCTACTACGTCCTGGATTCGCCGGTCATCAGTGATGCGGAATATGATCGGCTGATGGCCGAGTTGCGGCAGATTGAGGCCGAGCATCCGGAGTGGGTAACGCCGGATTCGCCTACACAACGCGCCGGGGCTCCGCCGGCCGAACGGTTCGAAAAAGTCCGTCATCCGCGACCGGTGCTCAGCCTGGCCAATGCGTTCGGCGCGGAGGAGGCGCGTGCCTGGTACGACCGTATTCGCAAACTGGACGAACGCGTCGCCCGAACGACCTTTGTCGTGGAGCCGAAGATTGACGGCCTGAGCGTCGTGCTCCACTATCGCGAGGGCGTCTTTGTCCAGGGCGCCACGCGTGGGGATGGAGAAGTCGGGGAGGACATCACAGCCAACCTGCGTACCATCAAAAGCATTCCCTTGCGCATCCCGGTCGAACGTCCGGGGGCACTCGGTGAGCAGTTACCGTTATTTGCTTCGTCCTCTGCCGGTCCTCGTGTGCCCTCCTATCTGGTCGTGCGCGGGGAGGCATTCATCCCGCTGGCGGAGTTCGAGGCACTCAACCGCCGTCTACAGGAGGCTGGCGAGCGGACCTATCTCAATCCACGCAACACGGCCGCCGGCTCACTGCGTCAGCTGGATCCCACCGTCACGGCCGCCCGCCCGCTCTCCATCCTGGTGTATCAAGTCGTCTATGCCGAGGGTGGGGATCCACCGACTTCGCAATGGGAAGTGCTTCAATGGCTGGCCGGCCTGGGCTTCCCGGTCACCGACGTGGCCCGGCGCTTGGATACCTTTGAGGCCGCGCTGGAATATACCCTCACCTGGCAGGAGCGTCGCGATGCCCTGCCCTATGAAGCAGACGGCATGGTGATCAAGATTGACGACCTGCGCCTGGCGGAGGCCCTGGGCTACGTGGGCAAGGATCCACGCGGCGCCATTGCTTTCAAATTCCCGGCGCGGGAGGTTACCACGCGCCTCCTGGCGATCGAAGTCGAAGTCGGGCGGACAGGGGTGCTGACACCAAAGGCGATCCTGGAACCGGTCGAGATCAACGGCGTCATCGTTCGGAATGCCACCTTGCATAACTTTGATTACATTGTCGAAAAGGACATTCGGGTAGGCGATCGTGTGTTAGTCAAGCGCGCCGGCGAGGTCATTCCGTATGTCATTGGCCCGATTCCCGATCTGCGCACAGGCGAGGAAAAGCTCTACCAGCCGCCGCAGACCTGTCCGGCCTGCGGGCAGCCGGTCGAACATCTGGCCGGCGAGGTCGCATGGTATTGTGTCAACGCGGCTTGCCCAGCCCAGTTGGTGCGCAATATCGAACACTTCGTCTCGAAGAGCGCGATGGACATTGCCGGCCTGGGCATCAAGATCGTGGAACAGTTGGTGGAGGCCGGCCTGGTGACCGATGTGGCCGACCTGTACTTCCTGCAGCCGGAACAATTGCTATCCCTGGAAGGTTTTGCAGAGAAGAAGACCGAGAATCTGCTACGGGCGATTGCAGAGTCGAAACGTCGGCCACTGGCGCGCTTGATCACCGCCCTGGGGATACGCGGCGTCGGCGAGGTAGTGGCGCGTGACCTGGCAGCACGCTTCGGTTCGCTAGACGCCCTGGCTCAGGCTTCGCTCGAGGACCTGCAATCGGTGGCGGGTATTGGGCCAAACATTGCCGAGTCGATCCGCGATTGGTTCAGCCGTGAACGCAACCGCAGAGTGCTCGACAAGCTCAAGACCGCCGGAGTCTGGCCGCTGGAATCGGCGCCGCCACCAGGCAGTACCGCAGGGCCTCTGACAGGTCTGACTTTTGTGATCACAGGGACGCTGGCCGGCTTCACGCGCGAGGCCGCCAGGGAATTCATTGAGGCCCACGGTGGCCGGGTGAGCGAGTCGGTCAGCCGCCAGACCAATTACCTCGTCCTGGGCGAGAATCCGGGTTCAAAACTAGAAAAAGCCCGCGCCCTGGGGGTGAAGATCATCAACGAGGAAGAACTGAGGCGGATGGCCTCCGCAACCGCGACCCGCAAAGGTTGACAAAATATCGGATTTGGATACAATAATTCTCGCCAATTGAACCGATTGCCGAAGTGGCGGAATTGGCAGACGCGCTACGTTCAGGGCGTAGTGAGGGTTCCCTCGTGTGGGTTCAAATCCCACCTTCGGCACAGAAAAGGCCTGCCAGCCAGCAGGCCTTTTGATTTTGAAGGAGAAATGGTAAGATTGGAAGCATGAAGGCGTGGCTTGCCAATTTCCGCTGGAAGCACGTAGGGATTGCGATTGGCGTGATCCTGGCGGTTCTCTTGCTGGTGGACTTCAACCGCCGTCTGGATGACTTACACCGGCTGAGCAGGCAATTAGGCAACGTCCGTGCTAGCGGAACGGCAATCATGCACACACAGGAAGCACTGCTGACGCAGCTGGCGTATGCTACCTCTGAGAAAGCGGTAGAAGAGTGGGCTTATCGCGAGGGACGCTGGGTGCGACCGGGTGAGCACTTGGTGATTCTCCTCCCTCCCGCTGGACTGACTCCCACGCCGGTCAGCGTTTCCTCTTCGCCAACTCCCGTCTGGCCCAATTGGCAAATCTGGTGGGAACTGTTCTTCGGGGAGCAGTAGAATCGGCTCGCACTATCGTTGAGTCTGATGGTGATTGGGGGGGGGGGAGGTCAGCGGAAACATTCCTTTCTTACCCCCCAACCAGACCACTACTCCCAGGTGCTTGGCTTTGGCTATGCGTTCGGCCTGGTTGGCGCGGTCGATCAGGGCCAGCAGATCCACCATGTCATCGCTCAACTCTGCCAGGCCTGCCGAAAGGGTGGGTTTTAGATCGCCGTGAGGCGTAGCAACCCCAGCGGCCGCACTCTCCTCGCAGAATCGCAGGACGGCAGAACTGGCCATATCCAACTTGCTTTCCGGGAAGAGGACAACGAACTCGTCGCCGCCGTAGCGAGCAATAATATCCACCGAGCGCAGGTTGGTACGCAGTCGTTCGGCCACATGTTGTAACAAGACGTTTCCAACAGCATGACCATACTGCTCGTTGAAGGCCTTGAGGTTATTGACATCGAGAAAGGCCGCCGTCAGCGGGCGATTAAAGCGACGGGCGCGTTCCACCTCACGCCGACCGAGTTCGAGCAGCCCGCGATAGTTGTAGACGTTGGTTAACTCGTCCACAATGGCCAGCCGTTGCACTTCGGCATAGAGACGGGCATTCTCAATCGCCACAGCCGCCTGAACCGCGATACTCTCCAGAAGGCGGACCTGACTGCGCGTATAGGCGTCGGGCTGATAACTTTGCACCGCCAGGACGCCGATAACCCGATCGCGCGCGATCAGCGGCACGCCGACATAGGAACGCGCCGGGATGGCCCCACCGGGGACCATCGCCACGTGGGTACCCTGCGTCCCAGCCCTCATGTCCGGCAGGTAGAGAGTCCGCCGCGAGGTAATCGCCACGTTAATCAATCCATCGGTGGTGTGTACATCGAAGACCAAACCGGATAAATATTCTCTTTCGAAGTAGAGCGGTATCTGGATGAGGCCGCTTTCCTCGTCATATAAGGCAACGTAGAAGATGTCCACCGGCATCACCTGCAAACATTGGCGGTGCAAGGTTCGCAGGAGTTGATTCATATCCAGGCCGGCGCTAATGCTCATGTTGATGCGGTTAATGATGGCCAGTTCCTCGGCCGTCCTGGCTACGATCTGTTGAGCCATGCGGCGGCGGGAAATATCCTCCAAACTCAGCATCACCGCCTCGATCTTTCCCTGCGTGTCATGGAGAGGCACCGCGCTGACCGAAAGAATCACACGATGACCATCTTTATGCGCCAGCGCATATTCCGCGCCATAGACCGCCTGTCCACTGGTCAGGACCTTCGGCAAGGGCAGGTCTTCTGCCGGCACAGGCTGACCATCCGCATCCGTGATTTGCCATTCGGGCGCATCGTACGGGCGGGCGGTAATTTCTTCTCGTTTCAGGCCAAACAAACGCTCGGCCGAGGCATTGGCAAAGGTGATCTTTCCCCCCGGTTCGACAATCAGGATGCCTTGCGGCATGTTCTCGATGATTTCTTCCAGCCGCTGTCGGCTGAATTGAACGGCTATTTCGCTGAGTCTCTGCGCCGTGACATCGCGCAAGGTGACAATCCGGCCGCGGTAACGGTGGCGGTGATCGTAGATGGGCGAGATTTGCAGTGCGAAATAGTGGGTTGTGCGTCCCTGGATGACGATCTCATCCTGTGCCTTCTGCACCTGGCTGTAGCGGGCCACCAGGTCGGGCCAGGCCGCCAGAACGACGGCAATGGGCTTCCCAATGGCATCCTGGGCGGGCGGCCCGATCAGAGCCCGGGCGGCGGGATTGATGTCAATGAGGCGATCCTGCGCGTCCAGTACGAGCAGCCCATCGCTCATATTCTCTACCACCGTGTATCGCGCCATAGGCGCCAGATCGAGCAGACCAAAGCGGGCAATACTAGCCGCGAGGATGATACTCGCCACGACCATCCCGACCAGGGCCAGATCAAAACCGGAGAGAGGGCTTTTCCCGGCGAGATAAAAGACATTGCCTCCCCAAGGGATCATCACACTCAGCAAGATGGCGATCATTTGAGGGCGGTAACGGCGTGGCAGGCGAATCACTCCCCAAATCAACAAAGCCGCGCTGATGGCCAGCAGCAAGTACGAGTAAGCCACAAACACCCAAAACCAGGGGCCATAGTGGTACACAGCGAGGTTATCTTGCCAGGAAATGGAGGCCCACAGGAGACCATGGCTTTCGTTTGTAAAGGCCAAGATCACGGTCAAGAGAGGCACAATCCATAGCACCCAGCGCCGCCAGCGGCGAAAGAGATTGACCTGATGAGTATATTCGGCGACGAAAAAGAGGAAAAGCACCGGCGTGGCACTTACCCCTATATACATTACCTTAATCACGAATAGTTTGAGGGGGATGTTTTCGAGCGTATAGCCGATAGCCGCCGTAGCGGCCCAGGCGGCAATCGCCAGCGTCATCAGCATCAATGTCAGGCTACCCGGTGTAGTGCGGCGTTGGATAGCTACCACCGCGATTGCCAAACAGGCTATCGCACAAAGCGCGGCCAGCGCGCTGTAAAATTCGTTTACCCCAACCATATCATTTTCTTCAGTATAGCACCGAAATATCCGCGCGGCGGCGTCGCAAGGGACGCCCTGTCAATTTTGCAAACTTCTCACCTCGGGCGGATAGACGACCAGAAACCGGATCCTGGGGAGTGGAGAAGGATCAAGCCCCCTGGACTATCTGGCCTTAACGGGCCTGAGAGAAGGAAGAACTAGGTTGTGAATAACCCGCCAGCGAGGGAAGTATGGCGATGCCACTGGCCAGAGACCAACAACTCAATCGGTGTACGCTCGCGATAGCAATCTCCCTGTACGTAACCCGGTTTGTCTTAATCCCTGTGTCGAGGTAAGCGCCAGAGGAGGAGGTAATCGTCCTGTTTCGAACGAATGTGTTTTGCAGCAATTCCAACACTCTTTCCTTGCCAATCGAGCACGTCGCCGGCCATCAGACGGCCGGCACAGCCAGCCGGTGCCTGCTTGCAGACCCTTGGGGATGCCAGGCATTCGAGACGCCAACAGCAGGTTTATTACGGCGTAGCCGCGATTTCCCTGGAAGCGGAGCTTTCGCCCCATTCGTTCACAGCGCGAATCACATAGTAATACGTTCTACCAGCCTCCACTGCGCTATCGTGATACTCCGGCAGGCCGATTCCACTGGCAATGACCGCGTAGGGACCACCTGGTTGATCAGCACGCTGAATCGTATACGTTCGCGCCAGGGGTGAGAATTCCCATTTCAACACCATCTTCCCGTTGACCGCCATTGCCTTGACATCATTCGGGGGCATGGGAGGGGAGGAATACCTTGCCTCGCCCGACCAGAGGAACGTAGCGGCTGAGTTCGGTGGCAGAGTGTACTCGAAGGAAAGGTCTCCCCAGCGCACAGAAAAAGTGCTTGCCTGGTTCTTAAAGTTTGCTACAACCAATGCCTTGGAACCATCAGGGTTGCGGAAGGCCACGCTTTCCAGGCCGTCATCCGGATAGGTAGAGGAGGCAATGCGGTAAGCGCCCACCTGGACAAACTTGCTCAAATGCCCGATCGTGTAGTAGTCGAAGTTGTAGGTGAAGCCTGCTGGGGCGTCAGGATCAATCGTGACTAAGCCATCACAGGTAGCGCAACCGCCGTAATGAGGATTGTGCGAGGGGTCCAATGCCAGATTCCACTTGATGACCGTCCGGGCCCAGTTACGGGTCGCGCCGATGACAAGGTTTTTCATGTCGCTCGTAAAGCCCGCGGCAAATCCTCCGACCCACGTCCCGCCGCTGCACTCGGTGAAGTAGATGTCTTTGTCAGGATAAGCATCGTGGACGATCGTCTGCGCCAGGACAGTGCCGGCATAGCAATGGAAGGCGGTTCCATGCACGAATGCTCTGGCCTCCGCATCCCCTAACACAGTCAACGGATATCTCCATTTATCCCAGTTGTGGTCCCAAATCAGGATTTTCGTATCCAGCCCGGCCGCCCGGAGCGCTGGGCCCAGATGATTCTTAACGAATTCTGCCTCGTCCGCTGGCTCAAGGCGCATCCCCGGATAGGTATAGGGTTCGTAGTAGGGTTCGTTCTGAATGGTAATGGCGTAGATCGGCACGCCCTCGGCCTGATACGCCTGGAGGAATCGGACGAAATATCGAGCTAGGGCCGGATAATATTCTTTCTTCAAGGTGCCGCTGAAGAGCGAATCGCTGGTCTTCATCCAGGCAGGTGGACTCCAGGGCGAGGCGATCAGTTTGAGGTCGGGACGGAGACGAAGAGCATCGCGCAAGGCAGGGAAGATATAGGCGCGGTCATGATCAATGGAAAAGTGGATCAACTCCGGGTCGGCTTGACCAGCTGGCATATCGTCATAGGTATAGGGCTGATCGTGAACGAAGTCGCTGGCCCCCATAGGAATGCGCAAAGCACTGATGCCGATCCCTTCCGTAGGGGAGAACAGGGCGGTCATCACGGCCCGACGCTGTTCCTCGGGCATCTGCGTATAGATCAGCCAGGCCGAGGAATCCGTCATCGAGGCACCGAAGCCATCCATTTGCTGGTACCGCTGATCCTCGTTCATGTAGATCACAGGCCCTCGGCCTGGTAAATCGCCGAAGGAAAGCTCCTCTTGCTTTTCCAGCAAGTGGGTTTGGTCAGCCGTGGTGAGCCAGACCTGCACCGCAACAGGGGGAGGGATAGTGGGCGTGGGTGGAGTCGCTATTCCTGCTGGCGTGCTTTGACCACTGCAAGCGATCAGGCCGCCCACCAGGAAGCCACCAAGAAGCCACACGCATGCACGCACAAGCTGCCCACTCTTCATAGAGCAATGCCTCTCCAACCTTCCAGAACGCAACCATGCAGAGTCGGTTGAATCCGTGTAGTTATGAATACCCTCTTCATCCAACACAAGGGTACTTCCAGGCCGGCCTATGATAGTATGAGTGCAACGAGATGCATATCATCGGTGCTTATATTATATATTATACTTGACATTGCCCGCTCTGGCTAAAGCCAGCTCAGTGCAAGGAAAAAAAGCTCGATCAAGGTTGGGCTGGCACAGTACCCCCACCACCTACAGAACACGCCCAGACGATGGGCCATCCGGATCCTCATTTTGTACGACAAGTTCCTGTACAGGAGAAGTCGTATGCCCTCCACGACCCTACCCAAAGTCACAACCCTGTCCTTGCAGCAAAAGAAGGCTCGCCATGAGCCTATCGTCATGCTGACGGCCTACGACTATCCTACCGCCCTGGCCGTGGATTCGACCGGGGTAGTGGATGCCATCCTGGTCGGCGATTCGCTGGGCATGGCGGTCCTGGGGTATGAAACCACCTTGCCGGTGACGATGGAAGACATGTTGCATCATTGTAAGGCAGTGGCGCGCGGCGCACGCTCGGCCTTGCTCATTGGCGATATGCCATTCCTGTCCTATCAGATCTCTGTGGAGGAAGCCGTGCGCAATGCTGGGCGCTTCCTGCAAGAAGGCGGCATGGAAGCCGTCAAACTGGAAGGCGGGCGTGAGCGATTGGAGGCTGTGCGCGCCATCGTCGCGGCTGGGATTCCCGTGATGGGGCACCTGGGGTTGACGCCGCAATCGGTACATCTCTTCGGCGGATTTCGGGCCCAGGGACGCAGCGCGGCGGCCGCGCGACGTTTGCTGGAGGATGCACTCTTGCTCGAAGAAGCCGGTTGCTTCAGCCTGGTGCTGGAATCCATCCCGGCTCGCCTGGCCACTCTGATAAGCCAACGACTGACGATCCCCGTCATCGGCATTGGGGCCGGTGCCGGCTGTGATGGTCAGGTACTGGTCTTGCACGATATGCTCGGATTCTTCGAACGTTTCACACCGCGCTTTGTCAAGAAGTACGCCGATCTGAGTGCCGAAATCCGCCGCGCGGTAACGGCCTATGCCTCTGAAGTCCAGGCTCGCCAGTTCCCTGCCCAGGAACATACGATAGACATGTCAGATGAAGAATGGGAGGCCTTCCAGCAAGACCTGGACTCGATCTAGGCAGATAGCAACCGCCGCACAGAGTAAAGGATAGAGGGGAAAGCGCGCGAATCGCTTCCTGAGCGGCACGAATTCGCCATCATGTCGTTGCTGGTCATCTTCCGGAAACGCATTATTCCATCAAAAACTCGCTACGTTCGATGCTCTGCCAGGTCTCCTGCGTAGACAGGTGCAGGTAAGCGCCCAACCAGGGATGGACACGGCGAATCTCGTCCGCCAGGCGTTGTGCCACGCGTCGCATCGAGAAATGCGCGTTGGGTGCGGAACGCAAACGACAGAAGGCGAATGCCTCGCGCAGATTCATAGTGAAAAGCACCCGGCGATAGAAGCCGTTGGGAACTACGTACGCCGCGACATCAGCATTCCAGGCCGCCAGTTTCTCGTAGACTTCGGCGGCCGCCTCCATGGCCATCCGGTAGGGCCTCTCGAAGCCGGCCTCCACGATGCGCCGTGGCACGGCGTAACCTAGGCGCGCCGTCAACGCCTGGGGCGTTTGGGTCATCATGCGGTGACGTTTGAATTCGGCATAGGCGCCCTGATCGAGACGCAAGTCGAAGGTGTAGAAGATGTGCTCCAGTTCACGCAAGGGGGTATCGTGCGGGCCCAGGCCTCCCAACAATTTCTCGGCCCAGGCGCGGCGCTCCTCCTCCCTGGCTGTGTGCACAGCTGCCAGGGCATCCGCGTAGGGCATACCCCCGAAGCGATAGAGCGCCGCCGCCAGCACCTTCGCCTCGCCCTGGGCGTCGTAATCCACCAGGATACACCAATCCTTTTCTTGGGAAACGGGCAGGTCGGCCGCCATTCGAGAAAGAGCCCGGCGAGCCTCAATTAGATAGGGGACAGCATCCGCATATTTGACCAGAGTCGGGGTCTCCGCGCGCGCGGCCTGTTTGATCTCCGCTCCGATCTGACGCACCTCCGCCAGGGGGTGCGAGAGCATCTTGCGGATGGCATGTTCCAGGGCGCGCGCGTTGATGGTCATGCCCAGATTGGCCAACGCGGCCGCCGGCAACAGGAAGCGACAGGCGTCCACGTAACGCGAGCGAATGCGCCGATCATAGGCCTCCTCGCTCTCCTCGGCCCGACGTGGCTCCGTGCCCATCACGAGATTCCGTACTGCGTCCAGCGAAGCCGCGTACGTCTGGAAGAGCAAGCGGCACACGCGACGATATTCATCGGCCAGGGGGTGCCCCTCCAGTTCTGGGGGAAAGAAGAAGGCTTCCGCATCCCATTTCTGGTAACGGGTGGATTTTTCCGTGTAGGAGGCCAGGCGGTTCGATTCGATACACTCGACCGCCAGACGCGAGACGTTTTCGATCGCGAGGTGCAACACGGCATGTTCGGCGACCGAGGCATGGCCATAGCCGACTACCCATTTTTCATGGAATCGGGCACTCGCTTCCTCGCTTAAATCGGCGGCAATTGCACGCAGCGATTCGGGCGAACGGGAGGTCTTGGCAAACGCCACAGCGATGGTTTCTGGGGAAAATTCTCTGGGGGAAAGCAGGTAGATTTGACGTTTGAGCATGAGCAAACTATAGACGAAAACATCCTGGCCGTCAACCCGGCCAGGAAAGTGTGTGCACTCAAAAGTTGTCAATACCAGGCGTTAGGACGGCTGTTGAACTGCCGTCCTAACGCAGGCAGACGAAAACATCCTGGCCGTCAACCCGGCCAGGAAAGTTTCTATGAAACCATATGGCGACGCGACGCCTTTCTCGTAGATGCGCCAGAATTCGCGCTCGAACTGTTCCCCAAGAGCACAGTTCCGGATAATGAGCAAATTCTCGTCATTCCGCTCTTCCGCGCTGCGACTGAAGTTGTAGGAGCCGGTGACGACGGTGCAACTATCCAGGAGAATCACCTTATGATGCATCAGTCCCTTGTTGCCATCCAGGCGCACGTCCAGCCCTTCTTGAAGGAAAGTTTCGTACTCTCCGCCCTCGTTGCTGCGGGCCTGGTCTGCATCCAGGACGCCGGCCACGCGCACACCTGCCGCGGCGCGCTCGCGAATCGCGGCGCTCAGGGTATCGGACGTGAACGAATAGGCCAGGAAGTAGATAGTATGCTGGGCACGTTCGATCAGGGAGACAAGGTGCTCGGCAACGCCATCTTCCGGGGCAAAATACACTTCCACCGACACGCCATTGACGAAAAAGGATGGATACGGCGTGTTAGCCAGGCTGTCGGAGCCAAAGCGGTACTCCAGGAACATCTCCTCGAATTCAGCAAGATAGTCACTGACCACTTTTTGCGAACGCAGGCACAGCAGGGCATTGTGATCGCGATAGAACCCCCCCACCGTGAAGTTGGCCGAGCCAACCCAGACTTCCGAACGGTCTATGATAACGAACTTATGATGCATCAACCCTTTGCGGCGGTCGTCAATGACCGGGATGCCGGCGGCGATCAGTTGTTGTATCTCTGGCCTGTCCAGGTTGTCACTCTCGACTACCATGCGGACCTGTACGCCGCGCCGCCAGGCACGCAGCAGCGCATCTCGTAGAGACCAGAGGTTAAAATCGTAAGCCGCCACGTCCACGGTCAGGCGAGCACGGTCTATCGCGGCAGCCAGTGTTTCGTCTGGCCCGCCCTCGTAGCGGGCAGATTGTAGGGCGTCGGGATCGGTAAAATATACTTCCAGCCAGGAAGGCAACGCCGGCGCGGTCAGCGTCAGGGCCTTATCTGGTGGAGTACGCGTGGAGGGCGCGGCCGGCGCCGTCACGACCACGTTCAGGCGCTCACAAGCCAGAACGGAAGCCAGAATGAAAAGAAACGCGAGAGGCAAAAACCGGAAGCGCGACATACGACAAAGGGCGTCAGGAGGTTGGAAAGACAGGCAGGTTCGGCCTGCCTGTCTTCTCGGAAAATTCGCATAGGAGGACCTGCCTCCCTGGTACACCGGGCAAGGACATTACTACCCGGCCATGACCAGGAAAGGCCGTACCCTTCTACAGATGCTGGAAGTCGTCGCGCGGCCTGTGGTGTCTGCTGGGCGTGAATGCGAGGACCGCCTTGCGACAGCCAATCACGCTATCTCACGAGGCTGGCGGGATCGGCGCTTGCGGCACCTCAGCCGGACTTTCGATCTTGGGTTTCTTCTTGCGCAACAGGACGATGGGCACAACGATACCAACAACGATGCCAATCACCGACAGACACAGCGCGATCCAGCCGGTCCAGTTCGGTACATTATCATAGGTGTCCCCGACATTCGTAAGCAGAAGAATACCGCCGGGGCACAGCAGGCACAGGCCGGTCAGGCCGCACAGAACGATGGCCGCGATGGCACCGATCACAGCGCCGGTGCGTTTTCCCTCTTTGGGCGTTTCCGGAACTTGCGTTTCCATAAAAACCTCCTTGAGCAGAATTTATTCCAGTATATACGCATCTGCCATGCCAGGCAAGTTGGCCTGCAGCGTGGCCAGCATCGAGATAGTCAGGCGACAGCAAAGCGCCTGATTTCCTGCCCGGCGGCTGTCCGGTGAGAGTACACCCACTGTGAACTTGTATCAGCGGCGCAGCGGGGCGCCCAATTCTTCAGGCGTTAGGCCGGCAGTTGAACTGCCGGCCTAACGCAGGCCAAGCCGAGATTATCTCAACTTGACCAGGTCATCTGCATGGGGAGCGGTTGCGGCGCGAGGCTCTGACTCGCGGGATGAGGCAAAGGATTGGGCAAATTTCCAATTTGCCCTCTTGTGGGAATAGGATAGACCGACAGCCTTGTATCATCGGCGTAGCGCGGCGCCCAATTCTTGCTCCAGGCGTCGAACAATGCGGGCACGAATGCCGGCCACGTCCTGGTCGCTCAAGGTCTTATCGGCCGCCTGATAGGTAATACGGTAAGCCAGGCTCTTCTTGCCCGCGCCGATTCTCTCGCCACGATACACATCGAACAGGCGCACGTCGGCCACCACCTTGCCGCCAGCCTGGCGGATGAGTTCGGCCACGCGCCCGGCTGGCAGGCTTTCCTCTACGACCACGGCCAGGTCTTCCAGCACTGGTGGGAATTCGGGCACCGGCCTGGTTTCGTAGAGGGTCGGAACCAGATCGAGCAGAACGTCCACGTCGAGATCGGCAGCTAGGATCGGCACGTCCTTGTACGTCGCCGGCCAATCGTATTGCTCTTTGATCTGGGGGTGAATCTCGCCGAAGAGGCCGATGGCGCGTTCGTCGCACCACAGGCGGGCGCACTTGCCGGGGTGGAAGGTGGGGTGTTCGGCCGGTTCACAGCGCACAGGCGGCAGGTGTAGACCATCGCACAGACCTTCCAGAACGCCCTTCAGATCATAGAAATCCAGAAGCGCGGTTTCCGGCGCCTGCCAGGTTGGGAGGCCGCGCGGCCCGGCCAGGACAATGACCAGGCGTGTCTGTTCTTCCGGCAATTCGTTCGCGACAGTCGGAATGAAGACTGGACCGAGTTCAAACAGCGCCAAACGGGAACGCAAACGAGCGTTACGCTCTGCATTCTCGAGTACGCTGGCCAGCACACTGCGACGCAAGACCACCTTGTCGCTTGAAATTGGATTCAACAGGCGTACATAGGGCCGGTCTTCCCCTTCGCGCAGCGGCAGGCAACGCGCCTCGCGCTCCGGTGTGGTCAGGCGGTAATTGATGACCTCTTGCAATCCTTGCGCGACTAACAAATCGCGCAGGCGCTCCTCTTTCTCCAGACGGGGATTGCCAACTTGTGGCGGCAGTTCATCGGCTAGGCGCGTTTCCGGAATATTGTCGTAGCCATACATCCGGGCGATCTCTTCCATAATGTCCGCCTTGCCGGTGATCCCTTCTCCAATATCGAGACGGTGATCAGGGCAGGTGACCAGAATCTGCGGTTCCTCGGTGGAATCCCGCACCTCGCAGCGGAACTCCAGACGGGTCAGCAGGTCTACGATTTGCTGGGCGGAGAGTTCGATGCCAAGCCAGCGCCTGACGTCGGCGGGGGAGATGGACACGACAGGCGTTTCCGGAGGCAAGGGGTAATTGTCCACCAGGGCTGGTGCCATTGTGCCGCCTGCCCACTGGGTCATCAGCGTCAAGGCCCGGCGCACGCCGCGCTCTGCCATGGCCGGGTGGACGCCGCGCGAGAAGCGATAGGAGGCCTCCGAAATCAGATTCTGGGCCTTGGCTGTCTTGCGGATATTGATGTAATTCCAGGTTGCGCCCTCAAGCAAGACGTTGGTCGTTTGTGGGCTGACTTCGGATTCTTCGCCGCCCATCACGCCGGCAATGGAGAGTGGGCCAAGGCTATCGCAGACCAGGACGGTGTGCTCGTCCAGGGAGCGTTCCACACCGTCGAGCGTGGTTAATGTTTCGCCGGGGCGCGCCGTGCGGGTGATGATTTTGACCGGCCCCTGCCCGGCCCGCTTCTGTAACACGTCGTAATCGAAGGCATGGAGAGGCTCGCCCAATTCCAGCATGACGTAATTGGTCGCGTCTACAATGTTGTTGATTGGGCGCATACCGGCCAGCTTCAAGCGCAATTGCACCTTGTACGGGCTGGGAGCGATGCGTACCCCACGAATCAGACCCAGCAGGAAGCGCGAATTAAGTTGCGGGTTGGTGATTGTGATGGTCGCGAAGTCGGCTGCCGGGAGTAACGGCAGGCCGATGGCGGCGTGTCGTTCATCCCAGGCCCAACGGAGCGGCTTGCCTGTCAGCACGGCAACCTCACGGGCCACACCCAGGATGCTGGCACAGCGCGCCGTGCTGGGCAGGATGGCAATATCCAGGACGGCATCCCCAATGTAATCGGCCAGCGGCATGCCCACCGGCGCGTCATCATCAAAGAGGATAATGCCCTCATGGTCATCCGAGATGCCTAACTCTTTCTCGGAACAAGCCATCGAGTATGATTCCACGCCGCGAATGCGGGCGCGCTTGAGCGTGGTCAGGACCGGCTCGGCCTGGTGACCATCGTAAATCTGGGCTCCCTCTTTGGCGTAGGCAACCTTGAGCGGTTTGGGGAGCGGCCCCAGGCCTTTATATTCAAAGAGATTCGGCGCGCCGGTCAGGACAGTATGTTCCTGCTGCCCATCGTAGAGACGACACAGCACCAGTCGGTCAGCATTCGGATGCGGCATGACCTCGCGGATTTCGCCTACGACGATTTTCTCGCGATCCCAGGCCAAGCCACTGATCTTGACATCCTTGCGCCGTTGATCGTCTGCCTCCGGCATGGGAAGCCCAACGTAGCGTATCTCCTCGACCTCCAATCCGGCCATCGTCAGGCGGTACGCCAGTTCGGGAAGAGGCAGGTCTATTTCCACAAAGTCTTTCAACCAGGATAGAGGGACTTTCATGCGAGCCTCCGCAACTCGGATACAACTAGAACTGTTCCAGGAACCTCAGGTCGTTCTGGTAGAAGTAACGAATATCCTCGATATGGTGACGCAGCATCACCATGCGCTGTGGGCCCAGGCCGAAGGCGAAACCGGTATAGCGTTCGGGATCATAGCCGCCATTGCGCAGGACGACCGGATGCACCATGCCACACCCACCGATTTCCAACCAGCCACTGCCCTTACAGACGTTACAACCACTCCCGCCGCACAGGAAGCACTCCACGTCGAATTCGGCACTGGGTTCCGTGAAGGGGAAATAGGAAGCGCGGAAGCGGGTACGTGTTTTCTGCCCAAACACGCGGCGGGCAAAGTCGGCTAGAGTGCCTTTGAGATCGCCAAAGGTGATGTTACGCCCAACGGCCAGCCCTTCGATTTGCTGGAATTGCGTCTCATGGCGCGTGGTGACTTGCTCGTAGCGGTAACACATACCGGGTAACACAATGCGCACTGGCGGCGGATCGGCAGGGTTCATGGCCGCGAAGAAACGCATGGCGTGCAATTGACCGGGCGAGGTATGGGTACGCAGCAGAATGGGATTCTCACCGCGCCCTTCCGCGGCTACGAAATAGGTATCCTGCATATCGCGCGCCGGGTGACCAGGAGGAAAGTTGAGCAACTGGTAGTTGTACTCATCGGTCTCCACCTCCCGCGAGCGGAAGACTTGAAAGCCCATTTCGCCGAAGACTCGACAGAGTTCGCGCAGGATTTGCGTATCGGGGTGCAGGCGTCCCAACGGGATTCTCCGCCCCGGCAGGGTTACGTCCAATCGCTCCTGTTCCAGGGAACGTTGCAGGGCGGCCTGTCGCAGCGATTCGCTTCTGGCGTTGTACGCGCCCTCCAGCGCCCGCTTGACTTCGTTGGCGCGCTTGCCTACCAGCGGACGTTGTTCTCGATCCAGCTGGCCCAATTCCTCGAAGACGCGCATCAGCCTGGAATTGCGCCCCAGGTAAGTGACGCGCCAGGCTTCCAGAGCGGCCTCGTCCTGCACATTTTGTATCGCCTGCAGGGCATCGTGCTCGATGTGTGTCAGTTGTTCCAGCATAGCACCTCCAAGGTCAAGGCCAGGCAAGATTCCAGCCATGGCAGATACCAAAAACTCCCGTCCCCATGGGACGGGAGGCTCTTCCCGCGGTACCACCCATTTTAGCCCCTCCTTCTCGCTCAGAGGAGGCTCACTCAGCAGGGATCGAACAATCCCCGTCCCCGTTAACGCTGGGAATGCGGCTCGGACTACCAACCTGCCAGCAGGCCTTCCCCCGAGCGGCTCGGGAGGGAACTTCGGTCAGTTTCCGCCGAGCGCGAGTCTCAGTCTACGCTCGCGCCTCCCTGTCGGGTTCCGCTGACTTACTTTCCTCCGTCATCGCCTGTCGGATACGGCTTCCTGTTGGGTTCTATTATCGCCAGAATCGACAGGGTGTCAAGAGGGGAGGGGAGTGTCTTGTGGCACAGGGCTTCTCAATAATCCAACAAAACGGCATGGAAATCCATCTATGTGTGCAGGCGGAAGGCAGATTTAGTGGCTGACAGTCTGTATAGAGGCAGACTTCTGCGCGGAATATATGACTCCGTTGCCTGCGTTAGGACGGCAGTTGAACTGCCGTCCTAACGTCGGCGTCTTGGTAATGACCCTAACGTCGGTGTCTTGGTGATTACCCCCATCTTGTTCACCCCCGCATTGGGGCGGAATCTCTTCTCGCCAATGGCGGATTGGCCATCATGGCCTACCCACAGGTGTTTCTACCTGGATAGACGGTTTACTCAACAACCCCTATTCCATGCAGTCATGTGGGGCAAATCGGAGATTTGCCGATTTTCGCAAGTCGGAGACTTGCGCTACCGCTAGGTAGTTACTGATTTCTGGACTTGTGGGTAATCGCCAGGGGAGTGTCGTCTCTGATGGCAAATGGCAATCGGATGCTTGACATTTTGATGGCTTTGCCATATATTAAGCGACGGAACAAACGAATCGGGGAGCCTGTGAGACAGGCTGAGAGGAGCGTGTGACGCTCGACCCGCATTACCTGATCCGGGTAATACCGGCGGAGGGAACATGCCTTTTCTTCTTTCGTCCTCCTCGCCGGGGGACGTTTCTTTTTCCCAGGAGACCCGCTCCTATCATGGTCTCCAGAGGCAGACCTACCGGAGATGGTATGGCATCTGGACGGGCAATTATCTTCACCAACGGTGTTTTGCCAAACCGGGAGGCCGCGCGCCGCCTGATTCGACCCGGCGACCTGATCCTCGCGGCCGACGGCGGCGCACGTCATGCCCTGGCGCTCGGGTTGATACCGTCCTTCATTATTGGCGATCTCGATTCGCTTTCGGAGGAAGTGAGAACACAGGCAGTTGCTCATAAGGTGAATCTGATGACCTACCCGCCTATCAAGGATCAAACCGACCTGGAATTGACACTTGATTACGCCCTGGAACGCGGTTGCCGTTCGCTGCGCATCCTGGCAGCCTTGGGTGGGCGTTTGGACCAGACACTGGCGAACCTGAGCCTGCTGACAGCCCCTCGCCTGGCAGAGTACGACGTCCGCCTGGATGATGGAGTCGAAGAGGCCTTTTTCATCCGACGGGAAGCCGAACTCGAAGGCACACCGGGCGATATTGTCTCTCTCATTCCCTGGGGGGCGCCGGTGGAGGGCATTGTGACACAGGGTTTGCGCTGGCCGTTACGCGGGGAGAGCCTGTTTCCCGAACGGACGCGCGGCATCAGCAACGAAATGCTGACGGAAAAGGCAACCGTACAGGTCGCAAAGGGTTTGCTCCTGTGCGTCCACCTGCGCCATACCCTTGCCGCTGACACACCCTCAAAATTCTGATCTTTGGAGTTGATCCCATGAAACGCTGGATTTTCCTAACCCTTTCCTTGCTTGTGCTGGCCCTGGCAGCCTGCGGGCCAAAATCCCCTGCTACCCTGACGGTCATGACTCACGATTCGTTCGCCGTCAGCGAAGAGGTAATTGCCGCGTTCGAACAGGAACACAACGTAAAAGTGGAATTCCTGGCCAGCGGCGATACCGGCTCGGCGCTGAACAAGGCGATTCTAAGCAAAGAGAGGCCGCTCGCGGATGTCTTCTACGGCGTGGATAACACCTTCCTCTCGCGTGCTCTGGAGGCGGGAATCTTCGAGCCGTACAAATCCCCGCTGTTGGCTGACATTCCGGCGGAATTCCAACTCGATCCGGAACATCGCGCCTTGCCTGTAGACTACGGCGATGTCTGCATTAACTACGATAAAGCCTACTTTCTTGAACACAATCTGCCCCTCCCCCAAACGCTTGAGGACCTGACCCAAGCGGAGTACGCCGGGCTGCTGGTGGTCGAGAATCCGGCCACCTCCTCGCCGGGCCTGGCCTTTCTCTTTGCCACAATCGCCTACTTTGGCGATCCGGGTTACCTGGATTACTGGCGTGCGTTGCGGGCGAACGGTCTTGTCGTTGTGGATGACTGGGAGACAGCCTATTTCACCAATTTTTCGGCCTCCTCCGGGCGTGGCCCACAACCGCTGGTGGTCTCCTATGCTTCCAGTCCGGCGGCCGAGGTCATCTATGCTGATCCGCCGGTCAGGGAAGCCCCGACGGCCTCCATTCTGGCGCCGGGTACCTGCTTCCGCCAGATTGAATTTGTCGGTATCCTGAAAGGTACTCGTCAGCGCGCCCTGGCCTGCAAGTTCGTAGATTTCATGCTTTCCGTTCCCTTCCAGGAAGATGTACCTTTGCAGATGTTCGTTTACCCGGTCAACCGCAAGGCAAGTTTGCCAGCGGAGTTTGTTCAGTGGGCTGAGGTCGCGCAACAGCCAGCCAGCCTCGACCCGGCCTTGATTGCGGCCAATCGCGAGCGCTGGATCGCCGAGTGGACAGAAGCCGTGTTGCGCTAACACAGTCGTGGCTGTCATTGTGCTCTCGAGCGCGCAGGTGGCGCGCTCGAGAGCCTCTTTCCGCAGAAAGCGTTCTGCCCAGGACGCCACGAGGTTCCATGAGATTTCCGCGCTTTCCATCCGTTGCGCTGTTCCTCTGGCCCTGGCTGGGAATAGGGCTATTTCTCAGCCTGTTCTTTTTTTATCCCTTTGGTCGGATTCTGTATGAGGGGTTTCGTCTGCTGGTTGGCGAACGGGTAGGGGGAGACATGACGCGAATCCTCCTCTCTGTGACGGGATTCACGTTCTACCAGGCGTTCCTCTCGACACTGCTGACTCTGGCAGTTGGCTTGCCAGCCGCCTACCTGTTCGGGCGTTATCGTTTCTGGGGGAAATCGTGGTTACGGTTGCTGACCGCCATTCCCTTTATGTTGCCGACGGTGGTAGTGGCAGCGGGATTCAACGCCTTTCTGGGGCCGCGCGGCTGGCTCAACCTTGGGCTAATGCGGTTATTGGGGTTATCCTCACCACCGATATCGTTCATCGGTACCTTACACGCCATCCTGCTCGCCCATGTCTTCTACAACACGACCATCGTGATTCGCCTGGTGGGGAATGCGCTGGCACATCTTGACACTCACCTGGAGGAAGCGGCTCGTTGCCTGGGGGCAGATACTCCTCGCGTTTTGTGGTTTGTCACCTGGCCTTTATTGCGCCCTGCCTTCCTGGCCGCGACCTTGCTGGTTTTCATATTTGATTTCACCTCCTTTGGGGTGATCTTACTTTTGGGCGGGGCACGCTTTGCCACCCTGGAGGTGGAAATCTACCTGCAGACCATTCAGTTCTTTAACCTGCCGTTGGCGGCGCTGCTTTCGTTGGTACAGCTGGTTTGCACGTTGGTTTTTGCCGTCGCGTATAGCCGTGTGAGTGGGAGGTTGACCGTCGCCTCCACGCCGAAGCCGGCGGCTTTCAATGTGCGCACGCCGCAACGTTGGGGAGAGAAAGCCTTCGTGTTCCTCTGGAGCACGGGGCTTTTGCTGTTCTTTGCCTTGCCTTTGCTCTCTCTGCCGGTGCGTTCGGTAGTGCGTCTGGAGGCCGATCGCGGGGAGCGCGGCGTGGTTCGTTATGGCCTGACGGGGAATTACTATCGCGAACTGTTCGTCAACCGCCGAGGTTCGCTGTTTTACGTCCCGCCGGCGCGGGCAGTAGCCAATTCGCTGAGCTATGCCACGCTGACCGTTGTTCTCTCCTTGGCTCTCGGGATGCCGGCGGCCTGGTCGCTGACGCGTCCCGACGGACCCGGTCGCTGGCTCGATCCGCTGGTAATGCTGCCTCTGGGCGCTTCGGCGGTGACGTTGGGCTTCGGGCTGATCTTGACCTACGGCCGCTGGCTAGGTTCCCCACTATTTGTTCCCCTAGCCCACACCTTGATTGCAACGCCTTTTGTCATCCGCAGCCTGCAACCGCATCTGGCCTCAATCCCATCCCGTTTGCGTGAGGCGGCGATTGTGTTGGGAACCGCGCCGCGCCGCGTCTGGTTTTACGTGGACTGGCCGATTGCGCGTCGGGCCGTCCTTTCGGCGGCCATCTTCGCGTTCACGGTATCGCTGGGCGAATTCGGGGCTACCTCTCTGCTGGCCCGGCCAGAATATCCTACGCTACCACTGGCTATCGCTCGTTTTCTCTCCCAACCGGGCGGCCTGAACTACGGTCAGGCAATGGCTATGGCAACGATTTTGATGGTGGTGTGCGGCGCGGGGATTTTCTTACTGGAACGTTTACGCTTGCCGGGGATGCGCCAGTTCTGATCCTTGCTTTTCTACGGAAAACAATTCCCCTCCGGAAATAGGAGGGGAATTTTCGAGGAGGGGAGAATATAGAGCAGGGTTACAGACCGTAAATTGGGCCGAATTTGTTCCTCAAGTAGCGCAGGTAAGGAGCCGGATCAATCTTGCTGCCAGTGACACGTTGCACCAATTCCTGGGGTTCATACTTGCGACCATGGTAGTGAATCTTCTCACGCAGCCAGGTTAACAAGGCCTCGAAGCGACCGGCGCGAATCTGATCTTCCAGGTCAAGAATATCCCGCTGGATGGCTTCCCAGAGCTGTGCCGAGACCAGGTTGCCCAAGGCATAGGTGGGGAAATAGCCCAGGTAGCCATCCGACCAGTGAACGTCTTGCAGGACGCCTGCGGCGTCATCCGGCGGCGTAATGCCCAGGTATTCCTGCATTTTGGCGTTCCAGACGTCGGGCAGGTCTTTGACATCCAGAGTGCCTTCGACCAGGGCGATCTCCAGTTCGAGGCGGAGCATGATGTGCAGGTTGTAAGTGGCTTCGTCGGCTTCCACGCGAATGAGCGATGGTTCCACTTTATTAATGCCTTTGTAGAAGGTCTCAAGCGACACATGCGACAACTGGGGGAAGTACTCCTGCAAGCGGGGGTAGAAGTACTCCCAAAATGCCAGGGAACGCCCTACCAGATTCTCCCACAAACGGGACTGGGATTCGTGGATGGCCATGGAAGCACCGCCCTCGAGAGCTGTGCGCTCGTAAGCCGGGTTCACTCCCATTTCATACAGGGCATGTCCGCACTCATGCATGGTCCCGAAGAGCATGGGGTTTAGGAAGTTAGGGTCGACGCGCGTGGTGATGCGTACATCGTTGAGGCTGAAACTGGTGGTAAAAGGGTGGGGAGCCTTGTCCTGCCGTCCTCGTTGCCAGTCATAACCGAATTTGGTGATCACCTCGACGCCGAAATCCCACTGCTTCTTCTCATCGAAAGGTTGGTGCAGGAAGGAATCGTCCACCTGGGATTGCTGGCGGATTTGCCGAATGAGGGCCACTTGTTGAGGCCGCAGGGCATCAAAGATTGCTTTTACTTCGGCGGTCTTCATGCCGGGTTCGTAATTATCGAGTAAGACGTCGTAGGGATGCTCGGTTGGTGGAAAGAAACCGATATAGCGATGGGTCAGTTCGATGATCTTTTCCAGGTGCGGGCGGAACATGGCGAAGTCGGCTTTCTGCCTGGCTTCCACCCAGGCCTGGAAGGCCTGCGTCGTGACCTGGGTCATTTCGACGACGAAGTTGGCAGGGACGCGCGTGGCTTTCTCGTAGTCTCGACTGGCGACTTTGATCAGGCGCGCCTCGTCGGAATCCGGGTCGAGGTGAGCGGCTTCGGCGCGCAGGTCTTCCAGGAGTTTGCCCAGTTCCGGCGAAGTGGCGCGTTCGTGAGCCAGGCGCCCCAGCAGAGCCAGCTGGTTGCCGCGCGCTGCAGCGCCTGCCGGTGGCATATTCACCTGTTGGTCCCATCCCAACACGGCGGCGGCCTTGCCCAAATCGGCAATTTCCGCCAGAATTGCTTTGAGTTGATCGAGTTTGTGGTTCATCACGAGGCTCTCCTTGTCGTTATAGAAGCGAATCGTTGCTGGGATTATACCGCGCTTTTGTCATACATTTTGGCTCACCAGGGTAGCAAACCTGGTGTATTCTCTTGATATAATAGCAACGAGATGTCTGTTCTGCCGGAACCCCTTCAGAATCTCATCGTGGCACTGGAGCGCCTGCCAGGCATTGGTCCGAAGACAGCCGCGCGACTGGCATTTTTCCTGCTACGCGCCCCTGAGGGGATTGCCGCGTCGCTTGCCTCAGCCTTGCTGGAGGTGCGACAGAACACGACATTTTGTCAGGAGTGTTTCCATATCACCCTGGCAGGGCGACCATATTGTTCGATCTGCGAGGATACCAAGCGCGACGGTTCGTTGATTTGTGTCGTGGAAGAGCCTTTGGATGTGCTGGCTCTGGAGCGAATCGGGGTCTATCAGGGGAAGTACCATGTTCTGCATGGTGTTCTTTCGCCGGTAGAGGGAGTGGGGCCAGAGGATCTGAAGATTGCCCCCTTGCTGGAGCGGGTGCGGAGAGGGGACGTGCGGGAGGTGATTTTGGCGACGAACCCAAGCATGGAAGGGGATGCTACCGCTCTGTACTTGCGCCAACAGTTACAACCGTTAGGGGTGCGGGTGACGCGGCTGGCGCGCGGGTTGCCGGTCGGCGGGGACCTGGAATACGCCGATCAGAGCACTCTACTCCGTGCCCTAACGGGGCGACAGGAAATGGGGTGATCTTTGTGGCGGGTCACTGGCGGCATCGGTGGTCGGGTACGCAAGGGTGATTCGACTGGCGAACTCCTAGAAAGCACGGTGGGAAAGACAAGATTGAGAAACGAAAACCATCGTAACTTCCTAGTCAGGTTAATTGTTGATTGTAGCAACGCATGACTTTTGGTCCGTCCAGAGATAGACCAAAGACCTGTCTGGCACCTTACGGGGCAAATCTCCGATTTACCGATTTTCGCAAGTCGCCACCGGCAGGTAATTACAAACCATCCACGAATTTCGAGAATGGATGACGAATGGCTACATCCTCCAAAAACTTGCCGACCCATAGAATTAAAGGTATAATATGGACACTATACTCTCGAGAAACGGAGGTCCAAATGGCTAGTGTTACGTACGAACATGTCACCAAAGAATTCGGCGATGTCGTTGCCGTCAACGACCTATCGTTGTACGTCGACGATGGCGAATTCGTCGTCTTCGTAGGCCCCTCAGGCTGCGGGAAGACAACTGCCCTGCGTCTACTGGCTGGCCTGGAAGAAGTTACTAGTGGCACGATCATGATCGGCGATCGTGTCGTCAATGATATCCCCCCCAAAGATCGCGACATCGCGATGGTTTTCCAATCTTACGCTCTGTACCCCCATATGTCGGTGTACGATAACATGGCCTTTGGCCTCAAACTGCGTAAGGTTCCGAAAGCCGAAATCAAGCGTCGCGTTCAGGAAGCTGCTGAGATCCTGGGTATTCAGGACTTGCTCGATCGCAAGCCGCGCCAGCTTTCAGGTGGTCAGCGTCAGCGCGTCGCGCTCGGCCGCGCCATCGTCCGTGAGCCCAAGGTCTTCCTCCTGGATGAGCCGCTCTCGAACCTGGATGCCAAATTGCGCATCGCCATGCGCGCCGAGCTGACCAAACTCCACAATCGCCTGAAGGCCACTTTCATCTACGTGACCCACGACCAGATGGAAGCCATGACCATGGCCTCGCGCATCGCCGTCATTAACAAAGGCGTGCTGCAACAGTTCGATACACCCCAGGTGCTGTACGACTATCCCAACAATATGTTTGTGGCAGGCTTCATTGGTGCACCCTCCATGAACTTCTTTAAGGGTCACCTGCGCAAGGCAGATGGCAAACTGGTCTTCGATACCGGTGCTTTCTACGTGCCGATCCCACAGGAGCGCGTCAAGGCTTGCCAGCCTTACCTCGACAAACCTGTCATCCTAGGCATCCGACCCGAGGACGTGCACAACCCGCAATTCGCGCCGCCCGGCATCAACGCGGCCCTGGTTTCGGCCAAAGTGGATGTAACCGAGTTGATGGGTAATGAAATCTTCCTCTACCTGGTGGCCGGCCCCGATTCCTTCATCGCGCGCGTTGACCCACGCACTTCCTTCCGCATCGGCGACCAGGTTCAGGTGGCCTTCAACATGGATCGCTTCCACATGTTCGACCCCGATACGGAAGCCGCCATTCGCTAACACCGTTCGCGTACTCACGGACCGCCAGGCAGCCCCTGGCGGTTTTTTTTATCTCCTGGAGAGACATCTGGGGGCGCCAACCGCGTCGTGACTGTGGTGTCTCGACACGAGAGTAGTGTGTACGCAAATGTTGTCAGAAACACAACAGCGTCCCTGGTCCAATACGGAGTAGCGAGGTCTATCATCTGGCGAAAGTTGATAACTCTCTACTCTGGGTAATCTTTGATAGCAGCACAGTTGAGTTTTGATCTGTCCGGAGACACGCCATAGACTGGTCTGGTGCACTGGGGGGCAAATCTCCGATTTGCCAGTGCTCGCCAGTCAGAGACCTATCTCTTCCCCACAAGTAGGGCAAATTGGCCCAATCCTTTGCCCCATCCCGCAAGTCGGAGACTTGCGCCACAACCACTTCCCAGGCAGATGGCCTGGTCAAGTTGAGACAATCTCTGCTTGGCCTGCGTTAGGACGGCAGTCGAACTGCCGTCCTAACGCCTGGGATTTTCCTGCAAAAAAAAAAGATGCAGAACCGAGGGTATATCTATTGCCACAAGTCGCGCTATTTCAGGTAAAATAACAACAAATTGGCAACCCAAATTCTAGTTGTGGAGAAAGTTTCACGTATGGATACCAAATATAAACTGGTTCTGGTCCGTCATGGTCAGAGTGTATGGAATCTCGAAAACCGCTTTACCGGCTGGACGGATGTTGGTCTGAGCGAACAGGGGATTGAGGAGGCACATTCGGCCGGGCGTCTGTTGCGCGAGGGCGGTTATACGTTTGACATCGCTTATACTTCTGTCCTTAAGCGCGCCATCCAGACGTTGTGGATCATCCTGCAGGAACTGGAGCTGGAATGGATTCCGGTGGTCAATGCCTGGCAGCTGAACGAGCGCCATTATGGCGCCTTACAAGGGTTGAACAAAGCCGAGATGGCCGCTAAATTCGGTGAGGAGCAGGTCAAAATCTGGAGGCGCAGTTACGACGTTCCGCCGCCTACTCTGGAACTGGACGACCCGCGTCATCCGCGCTTTGACCGCCGCTACGCCAGCCTGAAACCCGAGGAGCTCCCCTGTACCGAATCGCTCAAGAATACGCTGGAACGTGTCCTCCCCTACTGGCACAGCACGCTCGCACCCACCATCCAAAGTGGCCAGCGCGTGCTCATTGCGGCACATGGCAACAGCTTGCGCGCCCTGGTCAAATACCTGGACAATCTCTCGGACCAGAAAATCGTCGAGTTGAACATCCCCACCGGCATTCCACTGGTCTACGAACTGGATGCCAACCTGCGCCCCGTCACGCACTACTACCTCGGCGATCCCGAGGCAGTTGCCCGCGCTGCGGCGGCCGTGGCCGCTCAAGGCAAAGCACAAAAGTAATCTCGGAAGCACCTCAGAGAACAAACATCCGCCACCCAGGGTGGCGGATGTCCTTTTTCTCAGAGGCAAGAGGGCGTGCTTCCCAATACACCTTTCCCAAAGGAAGAGGCCTACTTAGCATAATCTACAGCGCGCGTCTCACGAATCACCGTGACCCGAATCTGACCGGGATATTGCATGGTCTCTTCGATCTTCTTGGCAATCTCGCGCGCCAGTCGGGTAGCCGCCAGATCGTCTATCTCCTCTGGCTTGACGATCACGCGCACTTCACGCCCAGCCTGAATCGCATACGCCTGCGAAACACCTTTGAAGGATTGCGACATTTCCTCGAGCGAGCGGATGCGCTTAATGTAGGCTTCCAAGTCCTCGCGCCGCGCCCCAGGACGTGCCCCAGAGATGGCATCGGCGACCTCCGCGATAATAGCCTCTATGCTTTCCTGCTCAACCTCATGGTGGTGGGAGGCGATAGCATTGACTACTTTATCCGGCACGCCGTAGCGCTTCGCGAACTCTGCGCCAAGCATGGCATGGGTGCCTTCCTGGTTATGGTCCATGGCCTTGCCGATGTCATGCAGAAAGCCGGCCATGCGGGCAATTTCGACCTGTGCGCCCAGTTCCGCCGCCAGAATGCCGGCCAGTTTCGCCACCTCAACCGCATGGGCCAGTTGATTCTGGCCATAGGAGGTGCGGAATTTGAGGCGTCCCATCATGCGCACCACTTCCGGATGCAGACCCGCTACGCCTGCCTCGAAGGCGGCCTGTTCCCCAGCCTCGACAATGGCGCGCTCCACGGCTTTTTGTTCTTCCTCCACAATCTTCTCGATGTGGGCCGGGTGAATGCGTCCGTCAAGAATCAGACGGGAAAGGGCGCGACGCGCCACCTCACGCCGAACTGGATCGAAGCAGGAGATGGTCACCGCGTCGGGGGTATCGTCCACGATCACATCCACGCCAGCCACCTGCTCAAAGGCGCGAATGTTACGACCATTGCGGCCGACAATGCGTCCTTTCATCTCCTCATTCGGCAAGGGGACGACCGCGGTGGTTACCTCAGCCACGTTTTCGGTTGCCACGCGCTGAATGCACTCGGCGATCAATTTCCGGGCGCGCCGCTCGCCCTCCTCGCGCGCTTCTGTCTCGATCTGGCGGATGATGCGCGCCATGTCATTCCGCGCTTCCTTCTCCACCTCGGCCAACAGCAGGTTGCGCGCCTCCTCGACGCTCATCTGGGCCACGCGCTGGAGATTTTCCAGCTGTTGCTGGTACAGACGTTCCACCTCGTTGAAGCGCCGATCTATGGAACTCTGTCGTTTATTCAGCGCCTGTTCCCGTTGCTCCAGGCGTTCCAGGCGCTGATCCAGTTCGGCGCGCCGACGTTGCAGGCGTTCCTCCTCGCGGTGCAATTCCGAGCGCATCTGACCCATTTCCGCCTCCGCCGCTCGGGTGGCCTTGAGGGCATTGTCGCGCGCCTGTAATTCGATCGTCTTGGCCTGTTCGCGGGCCTCTTGCAAGATCTTTTCCGCCTGCCGCAGGCGTTGACTGTGTTCTCTGGCGACCTGAAGGCGACTGATCAGATAGCCCAGGATCGCCCCAACCAGCAAAGCTAATCCAAGTTCAAGATACACTCTCATGTCCATTTGACCATTTCCTCGTTACTCATCAATCTCGCCGGTCGCTTGCCATTCCTGCCAAACTTGCGCGCAAACCGACGGAATTATTTCGTAGGTAAAACCGCGTCGTGCCAGGAAAGCACTCAATTTCTGCTGAAACTCCCGTTGCGGCAAACCGCGCAGCCGGCGCGCTTGCCGCCGAGCCGCATCCAGCGCCAGGGCCTCCACATCCGTGATGTCCTGCAGTACCGCCTGGATGATCTCCTCGGCAACTCCCTTGCGCCGCAATTCCAGACGTAAAACAGCCGGCGCACGCGGTCGAAACGCCGCGCGATTCTCCACCCATGCCCGTGCGAAGGCTTCATCATCGAGTAAACCAGCCCGCTGGAGACGTTCTACCGTGGCCTCCACCAGTGCCTCTGGAATCGCATGCTTTTGAAGATGCTGGCGTACCTCCTGCACCGACCTGGGTCGAAAACTCAGGAAGTGCAATGCCTTCTGGTAAGCGCTCTCGCGCGCATCCTCGGCCTGCAAGATAGCAATCTTTTCGTCACTCAATTCCTGGCCGACTCGCAGCCAGGCCGCCGTTAACCGCGCCAGTCCGAACGCAAACTCGCCGTCCAGATAGATATTCACCCGCTGAGGATTCTTCTTCTGCGGTTCAATGGCAGTAATCTTCGGTGACATCTTTAAAAGCACAAACCGTAGCACCACCCGTTCGATCTGGAGGGCCACGGCTGTGGAAAAGATACTCTTGGACTAGGCCTGCTCACGGCCTGTAGGTCCTAACGCCGAAGCAGGAACATACCCTTCGCGGCAGTGCCGCGAATCCTACCCAGGGGGGCTACTTTGGAAAAGCCGTCCGTCTCTCGATAGATTATCCTCTACGATCCTACCTGTATCCGTGGTTAAGACAGCCTGACTTCCCAAAACACTGCCCAAACTTCAGGGTGATGGGCCTACCCCGTGATATCCAAGAGAAAATACACAAGCCATGACCGCCAGAACAAACGGCGGTAGTCTTTCTTAAAATTATACTCGAAAACCTGGGTGCGCGTCTCGGCGCGGGATAGCGACGAACAAGGATTGTTCCAGCCTAACATGTTGCCCACCAGCAGTGATACTGCTGGTAGGTGGCAGTACCACTGCCACCACAACAGGGGAATCGCACAGTAATTCGCAACGAGCCTAGCCCAGAAAGAATGCGAGATCGAAAGATCCGCCAAACTGCCTCATCCCAGTTCGGCCTTGCGGGCATGGAGGCAGGCTTCTAAGCGACGCAATTCATCCAGGCGAATGGCGCGTTCGCTCGGTACTGGCCCCGAAGGAGTCGGAGTGCCAGGGAGGTTGGCCCAGGCATGGAGTTGCTCCACCGTGCCATGGAACACATCCAGATCGCAGCCATGCCAGCCAGTACCGCACTTCGGCCCGGCGTCATAACCGGCCGTGCCTTGCACACTGCCGCCCCCGTATTGCCAGAAGGTCCACTGCGTGCGACCCGTCGGCAGGTTGGGGGACCCTTATCCAGATTGAGGTAAGCCGTATAAGGATACTGGGCAATCCACAATTCCCAGTCTTTCATCCACTCACCGTAAGGACGCAAATAGGAGGTGTAGATGCTAGGCTGGTAGAGAAAAGTTCTTTGCGTGGCGCAACCTTGGCGGCTACATCCTCCAGCATAGCACGCAGGGCCGCGGCACTGGCCGCATTCAGATTGTTATAGGCGGTTTCGTAGTCAATGGCATAGAATATGGTACCCGCGTCCGTCCCCAATCGTCAGGAATCGGTCGGCCTGTTCTTTCCACGGGGCACCGGTGGAGAAGTAATGGTAGGCGCCGCGCACCGGCACGCTGCGAATCGCCGTCCAGTTCTCCTCGCAGCGCTCATCGCGCATCATACCATAGGAGGCCCGCTGGATGACGAAATCGATTACGCCGGTTGCCCTGGACAAATCCACCGGATGGTCATACTTGCTGATGTCAATCCCATGTGCCTGTGCCATAGTCCTTTCCTTTCAATTTATTCCACAAAAAAGCCAACGGCCATCACACCCGGGCCAGCATGGACCACAATCGCCGGCGGTAACTCATAGACGGGCACCGCCGGCAAGCGTAGCAAGTCCTTCAAATCCGCCGCCAGTGCCTGAGCTTCCTCCCAGGCATCGGCCTGCATGACACAGAGATGGGCCTTGGCATGCCTGGGGCATTCCTCCCGGACGATTTCTGCCAGGCGCAGGAGGGCGCGTTTCTTGGTGCGCTGTTTCTCGAACGGTTCCACGCGTCCGTCGCGCAGGCAAAGAATAGGCTTGACCTGCAACAGTTCCCCTAGCAGGGCCTGGGCGCCGCCGATCCGTCCGCCTTTGTGCAAGTACTCCAGGGTGTTGACCAGGAAGTATGTCCGACCGCGCGGAATCCACTCCTGCAAACGCGTGACCATCGCCGCAGCACTTTGCCCTTCTTCTGCCCACTGCCACGCCAGCAAGACCAACGTCGCCAGATTGCCGCCGATCGTTTGGGTATCCACAACATGCACCGCCAGATCAGGAAAATCCTGAGCCGCCACCTGGGCCGCGCGCACTGTGCCACTGAGCTGCGAGGAGGGGGCCACAACGACCACCTCCTCGCCAGCCCGTTGCGCCTGCTCGAAGACCGGATGGTAGAGCGCTGGCGGCGGGGCCGCGGTTTTCGGCAGCGTGGAAGCCTCCTTTAACTTTATCAGAAAAGTGGCCGTATCTATTTCGGTATCGTCGCGATAGGACTGCTCTCCAAAAATGACGATCTGGGGAATCAGAGCAATGCCCCTCATAGCCAGCATTTCCCCCCTGAGACCGGCAGTAGTATCGGCAACGATTCGAATCATGGGTACCTCCAAGAGGAAAGGTTTGTCGCGTTGGTTGCTGCGAAGCACCGCTAACTGGGAAGCCTCCGCGCTTGCTTCCGACAACTACGACCCTTTTACGATATTCTTCCCAGATGAGAGCAAGCACGACCTCTCGCCATCTTCCCATTCGCCGTACCTGTGTTAGCGGTCATGGGAATGTGGCCATCCGGATAGGCTTTCCTATCGCGAAGGCGGGCTCGTCCTGGCGTGGCGCCGGGCAGCGATCTCCTGTCGCGGCAAGTCTGTTTGGCTCATGAATCAGCGTTGCTGGAAAACCTGGCGCGTGAGCAGCACGCCCAACCCTACCATAACGATCAGAGCCAGGGAGTAGAGCACGACAAAGGCCAGGACCAGCCCCATTGGCCAGTCAGCCATTACTCTCTCTCTCGAGGCCAGGCCGGTCAACACGGCCAACCCCTGTGCGAGGGGTGGCGAGGCGGCCGCCACGCCCAACGCCCAGCCCAGCGAACCCCGCCAACGCGAATGTGCGCGCACAGCCGCTAACAACAGCACGCATCCTCCCAGCAAGGCAACAAAGATGAGCTCCATCGGCATCAGGTAATCCAGACGGAAAACACCTTCCTTGAACCAAAAGAGCACAGCCAGCACCAGCGGCGCCAGAATAGGAAGCCCCACCAGCACTGTGCCACCAATCGCCAAAATTCGGGTAAGGATATTTCTCTTGGCCATTGCTCTCCTCTTCTACCCAAAGGGCAAATCTCCTCTCGTCGGGCAAGGAGTGAAACCAGAATCGGTCGTTATAGAACTTGCCGACCAAAGCTCTTTTCATCAGTATACTATCAAAAACACTTCCCTTGTCGCCTACCTGTAGCCAGAGAGAGTCCCAGGAGCACACAGCCAGAGACCTACCTGTTGTACACAACTCGTTCGGTTGGCGCAGGATTTGGATGGGCAAGAAACTTGCTCTGGGAAGAGAAGGGCAGAAAAGAATAAAATGGGAGAGGACTGGCCATTTCAGGCGTTAGGACGGCAGTTGAACTGCTGTCCGAACGCAGGCAAAGCGGAGATTGTCTCCCTGTACCGGGCCTTCTGCATGGGAAGTGGTTGTGGCGCAAGTCTCCGACTTGCGGGATGGGGCAAAGGATTGGCAAATTTCCAATTTGCCCTACTTGTGGGTAATAGACAGAGCCGGAGACACCCCCTATACTCTATCGGCGAGATTCCTGATGGCGGAACGCCTGCTGGAAGGCACGTTGCCTGTGCCATGCCAGGAAAAGGGAAACGCCAAAGAAGAGCACAGCCAACGCCAGCAGGAGAACTTGCAGAGGAGTCAAGGACGCGAAGCCCTCCTTGCGCGCGGGCTGTTCCTCTTGCGTCGGCTGACCTGCTCCCAGGAGCATTCCCTCTTCGCCCGCCTCGGCGGAGGGCGTTGGGGCCAGGGTTCGCTGCGGTAGGCCTTCGGGGGTTTCGACGGACAAGGTAAACACATCCGCCGACTCGGTCGGGCTCGGTGCCGGTGCACTCTCCGGCGCAGAGGGAGCCATGGCCAGCGCCGGCACCGAGGGCTTGGGAGTACCCACCAGCGGCACGAGGTACGGCACAGTCAGCGAGCAAAAGAACAGGAGTAACATTGTCAAGGCGGCCCAGCGCAAGATAGGTGTCAGGCGCGGCAACGGCGGACGCAAACCGGCCATCTGAGGTGTGAGCACGAAGCTACGTGGGGCGCGCCGCGCCGGCAAGCGTTGCAGCCACGCGCGCGTCCTCCGCAACTCCTCCAGAGCCTGACGCAAAGCGGCCTCTCGTTCCAGGCGCGCTTCCAACCGCGCCCGTTGACGCGGCGAAAGTTGCCCATCCAGATAGGCCGAAAGTCGTTCGCGATCACGCCAGGAGGGAGTCTTCATACGCTGTCCTCCTCTTGCAGACGGAAAGCGGAAGGCAAAAGTTCCGCAAAGGCCTGCAAACAGCGTTGTAAGCGTGTGCGCGCTCGCGCCAGGCGCGATTTAATCGTCCCGACCGGAACGCCAACCACGCGCGCCGCCTCCGCATAGTCCAGCCCTTGAATGTCCGTCAACACCACAACCGTGCGAAACTCCAGGGACAGTTTTTTCAGGCAATGCTCGATGGCATGCTCCAGTTCGGCCTGCTCCAATTGCTCTTCCGGTGAGGCCTTCGGATCCGCCAACCAGCGCGGCGTCTCCATTGCCTCCTCATCTTCCGTCAGCGGCTCCAATGAGGTGGACGGACGGCGTTTTCGACGGCGCAGTTCGTCATAACAGGCATTGGTAACGGTGCGCAACAGCCAGACACGCAACGAACCTCCCCGGAAGGAGGTAATCGCCCGGAAAGCCGATAGGAAGGCCTCCTGCGTAGCATCGGCCGCCATGTCCTCATCCTCCAAAATACGCAAGGCGGTGTTGAAAAGCAAGTCCTGGTAGGCCAACACCAATTGATTGAAAGCCTCCAGATCACCTTCCTGCGCACGGCGGACGAGAAGCTGCTCATCCAACATGCTTCTATTGTAACCGTCTATCGGGTTTCTCGCCAAAGCCTGGTGGGGACAGCGTGTTCCATCCAACACTCAAGCCGGACGGGTGAGGTATAATCCACAGGCGCGACGGATGCGGCGACTGTTTGAAGGAGAACTATGCTCGAAAAACTAACCCAGATCGAGAAGCGTTACGAAGAACTCAATCACCTGTTGTTCGAAGTTGGCGATGATTACCAGCGTGCGGCGGACTTAAATAAGGAACGTTCAGAGTTAGAGCCACTGGTCGAGCGGATTCGCGCCTACCAGCAGGCACGGAAACGGCTGGAGGACGCACATAACCTGCTGGAATCGGAATCCGATCCCGAGCTACGCGCCCTGGCGGAGCAGGAAATCGCCGAACTGGAAGAACAAATCCCCCATCTCGAAACCGAACTCAGGCGACTGCTCCTGCCAAAGGACCCGCGCGACGAGAAAAACGTGATCATGGAAATTCGCGCTGGCGCCGGCGGAGAAGAGGCCGCCCTTTTCGCGGCCGACCTGTTCCGCATGTACACGCGCTACGCCGAGCGTCAGGGTTGGAAAACGGAAATCCTCTCGGCCAATGCGATCGGCATCGGCGGTTACAAGGAAATCATCTTCGCCATTCAAGGACGTGGCGCCTACTCGCGGCTCAAGTACGAGTCGGGCGCCCATCGCGTCCAGCGCGTGCCAGTCACCGAGGCCTCCGGGCGGATTCACACCTCCACCGCCACCGTCGCTGTCCTGGCAGAAATGGACGAGGTCGAAGTAGAGATTCCGGAGTCCGACATCGAAATTGAGGTCTTTCGCTCATCGGGGGCTGGCGGGCAAAACGTACAGAAAAACGCGACCGCCGTGCGCCTCATTCACAAGCCGACCGGCATGGTCGTCACCTGCCAGGACGAACGCTCCCAGTTGCAGAACAAGATGCGTGCCCTTTCTATCTTACGCGCCCGACTGTACGCTATCGAGGAAGAGAAACAACGGACGCAGATTGATCAGGAGCGCCGCACACAGGTGGGCAGTGGCGAGCGCGCCGAGAAAATTCGCACCTACAACTATCCCCAGAATCGCGTCACCGATCACCGCGTGAATCTTTCCATTTACAACCTGCCGGCCGTGATGGAGGGCGAGATTGACGAATTCATCGAGGCGCTCATCCTGCAGGACCAGGCTGAAAAACTGGCCGCTGGCGGCGAAGACGCCGATGGGCATGTCTGATTCCTCCCTCGGCACAGTACTGAAGACTTTGACGGTCTCTCTGAAGGGGACAAGCGAAACGCCCGCCTTGGACGCGCAAACCCTCCTGGCCCATGTCCTGCAACGTCCGCGCGCCTGGTTACTGGCGCACCCGGAAGCGCACCTGACCGCCGCACAGACGGCCATTTTGGAACAGGCCCTGGCGCGCCTGAAGGATGGCCAGCCGCTCCCGTATGTGCTGGGCGAATGGGAATTCTTCGGCCTGACGTTCGAGGTCACGCCGGCCGTGCTCATCCCCCGCCCGGAGACCGAATTGCTGGTCGAGCGGGCACTGGCCTGGTGGCATGATCATCCGGAACGTTGCCGCGCCGCCGATGTGGGCACAGGAAGCGGTTGCCTGGGCATCAGCCTGGCCGTCCACGCGCCGACCTTGCGCGTCTTTGCCACCGATCTCTCCTTTGCGGCCCTCACAGTGACCCGCCGCAATGCCGCGCGCCATGGCGTGACAGATCGAATCCGAACCGTCTGCTGTGATTTACTCACTCCTTTCCCGTGTACCTTCGACCTGATTCTCGCCAATCTTCCCTACCTCCCCAGTCAGACTCTGCGCCAACTGGCCGTGTACAGGCGGGAGCCCACACTGGCCCTCGACGGCGGCCCGGATGGTCTCGACGTGATCCGCCGCCTGCTCGAACAGGCGGCGTGCCGCCTCGCTCCGGGCGGCCTGTTGCTGCTCGAAATCGAAGCCTCCCAGGGGGAAACGGTGGCCTCGCTGGCGGCCAACGCCTTTGCCGAGGCCGAAATCCGCGTGCATCCAGACTTGGCTGGTCGCGATCGTCTCCTGGAGATTCAGGCGGTGGGCTCCCGAAGCAATTAAGCAGGAGGAGCGCTCACATCCTGGCGAACGTGGAGCGCAGCACAGGGTATAGCTCGCGGTAGAGGGGATAGGCGCGGCGGTAAACCTCCACCTGGCTTGCCTCCGGGCTGACACGCCCGGTGATCTGGACTGCACTCGCACAGGCCGAAGGGACGTCCGGCCAGGCGCCCGCGCCCACGGCCGCCAGCAAGGCCGCGCCATAGGCCGCACCCTCGGTGGTGTTGACCGTCACCAGTTCGGCCTCCAGGACCGAGGCCAGAATCTGACGCCAGAGGGCACTCTTCGTCCCCCCGCCAGAAGCGCGCACCTGGCGAATCTCGCCCAGGCCGGCCTCTTGAATGAGAGTAAAACTATCCTTGAGGCCAAAGGCCACGCCCTCCAGCAAGGCACGCGTCAGGTGGCCGCGCCCGTGACGAATCGTCAGCCCGATCCAAGCGCCGCGTGCCAGTGGGTCGGGATGGGGGGTACGCTCGCCGGTCAGGTAGGGTAGGAACTGCAGGCCCTCGCTGCCCGGCGGCACGGATTCGGCTTCTCTGGTCAATTCCTCGAAACTCACGCCCGGCGCCATGGCATCCCGATACCATTGCAAACTGCCGGCCGCGGAGAGCATCACGCCCATAAAGTGCCACATGCCCGGCACGGCATGACAGAAGGCATGCAGGCGTCCCTCTGGCTCAATCAACGCGCTGGGTGTGGTAGCAAAGACCACGCCCGAAGTGCCCACCGTCAACGCCACGACGCCTGGCTCGACCGCTCCCACGCCCACGGCCTGGGCGGCCTGATCGCCTCCGCCGGCCGCCACCGGCGTGCCGGCCTTCAGCCCGGTCAGTTCCGCCGCCGCCTCGCTTACCTGGCCGGTGAATTGCGGGCCTTCGTAGGTAGGCGGCATCCAGGCCGGGGGAATCTCCAGGGCAGCCAGAATCTCCGCCGACCAATCCCTTTTCTTCAAGTCAAACAAGACTGTGCCGGCCCCATCGGCTTTGTCCATGGCATGGACGCCGGTCAGGCAGTAGCGGACGTAATCTTTTGGCAACAGGACATGGCGCGTCTGGCGATACACTTCAGGCTCGTTCTGTTGCACCCAGAGAATCTTGGGCGCCGTAAAGCCTGTCAGGGCAACGTTGCCGGTAATCTGGATAAAACGTTCGCGACCCACGCGGCGGTGAATTTCATCGCACTGCGCCTGCGTCCGTTGATCGTTCCATAAGATCGCCGGTCGCAAGACGTTCCCCGCCTCGTCGAGCAGGACCAAGCCGTGCATTTGTCCTGTCAGGCCAAGCGCGGCTACCTGTTCCCCGCGCACACCGCTCTCGTTCAGGACACGGCGGATACTGGTCACGACCGCCTGCCACCACTCGCGCGGGTCCTGTTCAGACCAAAGCGGGCGCGGGGTCTGAAGAGTATGGGCGGTAGAAGCTGTCGCTACCACTACGCCCTTTTCATCCATTAACAGGGCTTTGCTGCCTGTCGTCGAAACATCCAGACCCAGAAAGTATCTCATGTTCACGCCTCCAGATGGAACATGCGAATCAGTTCATCCACGGCCGCCTCATCCTTTGGACGCGGCGCGCCACTATACACCTCCCACCTTTCCTCATGGGAGACCGATTGCCCGCACTCCAGCAAGCTCGTTGGGGCAAGCGTCTCCAATTCCAAGAAGCGATCGTTGCAGTAACACTCGCTCGAACTGCCGAAATCATAGTAGGAGGCGCGCGGGTCATAGGCCGCGCGTTTGACGAAGAGCATTCCATTCCACCAATACGCCAGCCAACCTCGTGGATTCGGGAAGCCAATCTTGAAAGGCGAAGACATGCGCGCCTCAACCAGGATATAGCGGTTGCCCCAGCGTACACAAGGACTGTTCAGGTCGGTGTACGGCCAGATCGCTAGAGAACGGTTGGGTAACACTCCTGTCGCGGCTTGCGATTGCGGTAAGATCGCCACACCGCCTACCTTGCATTGCGTAATGGCCCAAGGAGCACAGGCAATCGGCCACGGACCCAGGTTCGTCAGGATATGGGTGACGACTACCTGCGGACGCCCCTCCAGCAGACGGATCTCCATCGTTTTGCGAATGCCATTTGGGGGCTCTATCTGGGAAACTCGCAGGCCATCGGGCAGGGGATCTACCTCGACCGGCCGATCATCGGGATAGTATGTACGGACGGGCTCCTCCGGCGCGTGCCAGAGACGATGACCACCATAGAAGCGGAACGGTTGCTGACCGGGGCGTTCGATGCCAAGATCGGGCAACTCGGCGAACAGGTTTTCGCCGCCGCGCGGCGCCAGCGCCAGGATACGCGGCCCCACGGATTGCGTGACCAACAGGTGTAGCGAATCGCTCTCCAGGGAAAGGCAGGTTTGACCCAAAAATTCGACCGTCTCCATCGCTTCCTCCCGCTACTGGACACTCACCGGGCAGGTAAACACCCGCTGTGCCACCGGCATGGTCTCCGCGCCGATGATCTCGAACGAATCTCGCAGACGGATATCGGCAGAGGAACTGCCGACCAGGACCAGGATACGCCCCGGTTCAAGCACCAGGCGCAGGTCAGCATCGTAAAAGGCCAGTTGGTTGACGGGCAAGTGGAAGGTAACCTTCTTTCGTTCACCGGGTTCAAGGCTCAGGCGTACAAAACCGCGCAATTCCTTTACCGGCCGGGGCAGGCTGGCATACTCATCGCAGGTGTATAGCTGCACCACTTCATCGCCGCGACAGGGGCCACTATTCCACACTTCCAGGGAAATTTCGACGGTTTCATTGCACGTGGTTTGGGCAGGGGCGATCGTTAAGTTTTCGTATTGAAAGGTCGTATAACTCAGGCCATGTCCGAAGGGGTAGAGTGGCTGGACCGATTCGTCCACGTAATCGCCGTACCAGTTCGAATGCAGGCCAGAAGGCTTATGGTTGTAATAGACAGGGATTTGTCCCACCGAGCGCGGGAACGTGACCGGCAATTTCCCGCCGGGATTGATCACGCCGAAGAGGGCTTCCGCAATGGCGATGCCGCCCTCTTCGCCGGGAATCCAGGCCTGCAAGATGGCATTAGCGCGCTCCGCCAGGTCCGCAATGGCATAGGGACGACCGGTGACCAGGACGATGACCGTCGGTTTGCCGGTATCCAGAATCGCTTTCGCCAGTTCGTGTTGCACGCCCGGCAGGCGGAGCGAGGCATTGTCACGCGTTTCGCCAGTCGTAGACTGTGGCGTCAGGCCAGACCGATCGCCCAGGACAAGGACGACGGCGTCTGCCTGTTCGGCGAGGTGCACGGCTTCGGCAAAACCACTGGTATCGCGCCTCAGGTTATCACAGCCGGGGGCATAGAGCAGGCGCGTGGCCGGCGCTGTCAGCGTGCGGATGGCCTCCAGCACTGTCACAATCGAGAGGTCCTCTAAGGGAGAGCCTAGGGTCGTTGTGCCGGCCATCAGTTCGCGCTGGACAGGATAGGAGTAATCGCCAAGCAGGTTGCGCCCGGAATTGGCATTCGGGCCGATAACCGCCAGAGTTGACAGCGAAGGCGTGAGGGGTAAAAGGCCGTCGTTCTTTAGTAACACCAGACTTTGACGGGCGATCTGGCGCGCCAGGGTACGGTTTTCCGCGTCGGAGAAGACCTCCAGTACGCGCCCCTCGTCTACGTAGGGCTGATCGAAGAGGCCGAGTTCGAATTTTTTCTGCAGGTGACGTTCTACCGCGCGGTCTATCGTTTCCACATCCACTTCGCCGTTTTCCAACGCCTGGCGGAGTGGTTCCAGGTAACAGACCGCCGAGGGCAACTCCACGTCAATGCCGGCTTGAATGGCCAGGACGGCTGCGCGGCGTAAATCGGGAGCGGCACGGTGGTACGTGTGGATCATGGAAATGGCTTCATAGTCCGATACCACCAGGCCGTCGAAGCCCAATTCGCCGCGCAGCAAGTCGGTCAGCACGCGCCGTGAGGCCGCCACCACTTCGCCGTCCAGCTCGGGATAGGCATTCATGATGGAGGCCAGTCCTGCCTCCCGAATCACCGCCTGGAAGGGGGTCAGGTAGGTTTCGTAGAGTTCGTGCTTGCCAATAGAAACGGGGGCGCAATTCAAGCCGCCCTGCGAGGCACTGTGAGCCACAAAATGTTTTCCGGTGGCCATAACGCCTTCTCGCAGCGATGGACCTTGCAAGCCGCGCACGTAAGCAATACCGAATTGCGCGGCCAGGGTGGGATCCTCACCAAAGGTTTCCTCGAGACGCCCCCAACGTGGATCGCGCGCCAGGTCAAGAACCGGCGCCAATCCCTGGCGTCCGCCAATAGCCAGCATTTGACGGCGGATAGCATGGGTCATAGCCTCCGCCAGGTCCGGTTGAAAGGTGCTGGCCAGGCCGATCGGCTGCGGATAGATCGTCCCGCCGCGCAACATTGGGCCACAGCAGGTTTCTTCATGGAAGATCGCTGGAATGCCCAGGCGTGTGTGCTCGATGAGGAAACGTTGCAGTTGGTTGGTCAGGCGGGCAATTTCCTGAGGCGTCAGGGTAGTATCCCCACCTGGTCGGGTAATTTGACCAATGCCATGCCGCAGGTGCTGCTCCACTTTCTGGGGATCGAGTTGACCGTCTGTCTGGAGGTCGTGGGCCCAACAAGAGGTCAACTGCGCCAGTTTTTCATCCAGCGTCATGCGGGCTAGCAGGTCTTGGACACGTCGTGGAATCGAGGCAGTCATAGTTATCGGACAGGACGTTGGAGTTAGCGAATACCAAGTAGAATTTCGACAGTGAGTTGATCCAGGCGTTCATACAGCAAGCCGCGGCGAGCGATAGCCTGGCGATCAAAGGGTTGCTCCTTCAGGGCAGCGGCCTTCTGGGGGGTATATTTCCCAAAGTAGGGGGCCATACTGGCATCGTCGGCGTTAATCTCGGCCAGCAAGGCCTGGATTTCGGGATCGGCGTTCCAACGAGCGGCCTTTTCCTTGAGGATGAGGTAAGTGCGCATACAGCCGCGTGCAAAGTCTTTGACGCCTTCGTAGTCTTCGGTGCGGTACGCATGGGCGTCGAAGTGACGGCTACCCTGGTAGCCCACATCCTCCAGGAACTTGACCAGGAAGAAGGCGGCCTTGAGGTCGCGCGAGCCAAAGCGGAAGTCCTGATCATAACGACCGGGATACTGATCGTTCAGGTCAATGTGGAAGAGTTTGCCGGCTTCCCAGGCCTGTGCCACACCGTGTAGGAAGTTCAAACCGGCCATGTGCTCATGAGCCACTTCGGGGTTCACCCCCACCATTTCGGGATGGTCGAGGGTTTCGATGAAGGCCAGCATGTGGCCGGTCGTGGCGTTGTAGATATCGCCGCGCGGTTCGTTGGGTTTGGCTTCGAGGGCGAACTTGAGGTTGTACTTCTTATCCAGGACGTATTCGCAGAGGAAGTTCAGGGCCTCGCGTGTGCGGCGGATGGCGGTCACAGGGTCTTTGGTAGCGTCGGATTCCGTGCCTTCTCGTCCGCCCCAGAAGACGTACACCTCCGCGCCAAACTCGACGCCCAAGTCAATGGCGCGCATGGTCTTCTGAAGGGCATAGGCGCGCACTTTGGGATCGTTGCTGGTGAAGGCGCCATCCTTGAAGATTGGATCGCTGAATAGGTTGGTCGTGGCCATGGGGACTTTGAGGCCAGTGGCTTCGAGGGCTTTGCGGAACTCGCGTTTGATGGCCTCGGCTTCGGCGGGCGTGGCGTCAATCGGGATTAGGTCGTTATCGTGGAAGTTGACGCCGTACGCGCCGACTTCGGCCAGCAAGTAGACGAGTTCAGCCGGCGATTTAGGATCGCGGACGGGCTGGCCGAACGGGTCGCGGCCAGGATTACCGACCGTCCACAAGCCAAAGGTGAATTTATGCTCGGGTTTCGGAGTGTAATCAGACATAGGACTTCTCCTTTCTCATGAATTATGCGGCGGATAGGTTGATGGAAATAGACGACTGACCTTTTTCATGTAGAGAGAAGGTCACGCGTTGGTTGCCAATGGACAGTTCATAATCGCCCAGGAAGCCGGTCAGGGTCAATTGACCGCTGGCGTCGGTGGTCAGGCGCGTAGGCGGTAGCCACCACTCTCCCTTGATCAGTTTCAGGAGTTCCTGATAAGCGGGTTTCGGGGATTGATCACGGCGCAGCAGACCGGCCGGCGCGTTCAGCCAACCGCCGTCCGAGAGATCCCACCAGGTAATCGCCTGCACAGCCGGATGGGCAAAGAGGGTCTTGTAATGCAAGACCACCTCGCGCGCTTGACGTGCCTCGCCCTCCGGCGTGCTCGGCCACTCGCTGACCTGATAATCGTTCAGGTCAACGATGTCCGGCGGCATCAGATCGCCCGAAACCAGGGTCGTTTCGGTAAAGTGGATGGGCAGGCCGAACCGCTCGAAACGTTCCAGGACACGTTGGGTACGCTCGATGCCCCAGTACCCCTGATGCATATGCGACTGGATGCCAATGACGTCAATCTGGATGCCGGCCGCCAGACAACCCTCGATGAGAATGTCATAAGCAGGGGAGACATCGAAATCGTTCAACAGGAGAATGGCATTGGGGTTGGCAGCGCGCGCGGCTTCGAACATCGTGCGAATCAGGCGAATGCGCCCCATTTCCCGGCACAAGCGCGTCGGGCCATTATCGTAGCGATCGAAAATCGGCATGATCACAGCTTCGTTGACGACATCCCAGCAGTCCACCACGCCAGCAAAGGTGGAGACCTCACGCTGGATGCGTCCCACCTGTAACTTGAGAATTTCCTGGTTATCGAGCGGCAACAACCAATCCGGGGCCAGGGTGTGCCAGCAGAGGGGATGCCCCTTCACAGCACAATCGTGCTCAACATACCAGTTCGCCAGGTTGAGGAGACGATGGGTTTGCGGTTTGCCGCGCTCCGGCTCAAAGCGCGCCCAGTAGAACGGCAAGGTGGCCTGGTTGAAGAGGCGCAGGAAGTGTTCGTTGCGCCGTTCTGCCAGTTCCCTGGCCTGACCGTTCAGTTCACCATTGACCAGGGCCAGCGTGCTTTCGCCCCAATTCGTCCCAAACCAGAACTTATGCCGCGTTTGGGCCACCACGACCTCCTGGTGAACCAGAGGGCGGTTGTTTTCCTGGAGGGTAATCGTCACCGTAGCGGTGCGATGCTCCCGAATAGCGAGGTCAAGTGCGTCCATCAGAACTCCTGGTCAAGAACACAGCGCGCCTGTTTCCAGATTCCGGTCGCAAGGGATTGGGGGGGCCTCTCGGAATCGATCTCAGCGACTCTTCTTGAAGTACACGTCAATGAGAACGGCCAGGATCAACACAATGGCCTTCAACACGTACTGCCAGGCTGGGGCCACGTTCATCATCTGGAGGCCGGTAGACAAACTGGCAATGATGAGCGCGCCGATCAAGGCCCCGGGAATCGTGCCGATTCCGCCCAGGGTGGAAGTGCCTCCCAGAATGCAGGAGGCAATGGCATCCAATTCATATCCCTGGCCGGCCGCGATCGTACCATACCCGACATAAGAGGCGAGGACGATGCCGGCGATACCCGCAAGCGTCCCCATCAAAACGAAAATCTTAAAGATGACATCGCGGATGTTGATACCAGACAGGCGCGCGGCTTCGCGATTCCCACCGATGGCATAGGCATAGCGACCAAAACGGGTATTATTGGATACGTACATCATGATCATCGCCACGATCGCCAGCAGGAAGACCGGATTCTGGATGCCTCGGTAGCGATTCACGCTCAGCACGTAAATGAAAACTACCAGAGCAGAAAACCCGGTCGTCAAGAGGTCCATATAGAGAGGGCGGAGTTCGAAACCATACTTACGTTTATTGGCTCGTCCCAGGAACATGTTCCAAAACAGAAACACAATAAATACCGCGCAGAGCACCCACCCCCACCCGATCGGCAGGTATCCTTGCGCAATCGTGGAGAAGACGGGCTGGTTGGCGGCGATCGTCTTGCCCTGCGTGACCAGGAGGATGAGACCGTTGAACAGCCACATGCCACCCAGAGTCACGATGAATGCCGGAATGCCCAGGTAGGCGATGATATATCCCTGGATGGCACCCGATAGCGTGCCCACCAGGACGCCGATCAGCACCGACAGCGTGGCCGCCAGGAACGGTTGGCCGGGCAAGACCTGCGACCAGACCTTGGCCTGCAGGTAAGCCGCCACTACCGAGACAAAACCGGCCAGTTTCCCAACCGATAGGTCAATCCCGCCCGTGACAATCACCAGCACCATGCCGGTTGCCAGGAAGGCCGTCACCGACATTTGACGGAACAGGTTCGAGATGTTCTGCGGCGCCAGGTAGAGGCCACCAGTGGTGATGGAAAAGAGGAGCCAGATCAGCACCATGGCAATCAGGATCGTATAGGTTTGCAAGTTGCGGCGGACGAGGCCGAGTAATTCGGCCTTCAAGCCGCTCTTGGCAGGTAGTAAGGAGTCAGCGGAGGAAGCCATAGCGATTCACCTCATTAGTTCAAATTGGAGTCTAAGGAAACGCCGGTAGCCAACGCCATGACGCGCTCCATCGTGGCCTCTGCGACTGGCAGCGTGGCTGCCGAACGGCCCCGACACAGGACGACTACCCGATCGCTCATACCCAGGATCTCTTCCAAATCACTGGAGATCATGATAATCGCCACTCCCTGCTTGGCGAGAGTATTCATTAACTTGTAAATCTCAAACTTTGCTCCAACGTCAATGCCTCGCGTGGGTTCATCCATAATCAAGACGCTCGGCTTGGAGAGCAACCATTTCGAAATAACGACCTTCTGTTGATTGCCGCCTGAGAGCGTCTCCACGGGCACCTCCAGGTTGGGAGCCTTGACGTTCAAATTCCGCGTCTGTTGCATACAGGCCTTGAGTTCGGCATCGGCGTTGATGCGGAAGGCGCCGTTCACAAACTGGTTCAGGTTCGGCAGGGAAATGTTCTTGAGCACGGATTGGATCAACACCAACCCCATGCCTTTACGATCTTCGGGAACCAAACTCAAACCGGCGTCAATCGCCTGACGCGCGCTGTTCGGCCGGATTTCGCGGCCGTTCAATCGGATCGTTCCCTGCACAATGCGAGCGTACTCGCCGAAGAGCGTCATGACCAGTTCGGTGCGTCCGGAACCCATCAGACCGGCAATGCCTACAATCTCCCCCTGGCGGACATCCAGACTGACGCCATCAATCACCTTGCGGTCCGGCCTGGCGGGATCCACCGCAACCAGATCGCGGACCTCAAACACGACTTTGCCCGGTCGGGCCTGGCGCTTGGGGAAGCGCTCCTTCATCTCCCGCCCTACCATCAGCCTGACCAGGTCTTCCAGGGTGAGTTCTGCCGTGGGCCTGGTCGTCACAACCTGGCCATCGCGCATCACCGTGACTCTATCCGTAATGCGGAAGAATTCCTCCAGGCGGTGAGAAACGTAGATGCAAGTAATGCCGTGCGCTTTCAGCGTCCGAAGAATTTCCATTAACTTCTGGACCTCGGCCTCACTGAGGGCGCTGGTAGGCTCGTCCAGAATCAACACCCGGGCCTTCTCGGAAAGCGCCTTGGCGATTTCTACCATTTGCATCTTGCCCACACCCAGGTTGCTGACGATCGCATGAGGATCTACATCCAAACCATACTTGTCAAGCACTGCCTGGGCATCGGCATAGAGTTTGTTCCAGTTGATGACCCCGTGTTCCACCGGTTCGTGACCAAGGAAGATGTTCTCTCCCACAGTCATGGTTGGTACCAGAGCAAGTTCCTGATACACGATAGCAATCCCCTTTTCGCTCGCCTCGCGGATAGAACTTTGCCCTAACTTCAGTTCCTCGTTCTCGTAAAGAACCCGGCCCTCGTAGGTACCATATGGATAAACGCCAGACAATATCTTCATTAGTGTGGATTTGCCGGCGCCATTCTCACCGCAAATGCCATGAATCTCGCCTCGTTGAATCTGAAACGAGACATCCTTCAGAGCCACGACACCCGGAAAGCGCTTGGTTACATGCTCGAATTCGAGGATAATCTCAGAATTCATGTCTCACGTCCTCCACGAGCCGCAAACGGCTTAAAATTTGGGTGTGGCAGGGCATCCCAACCCGGCCACATGCTTCCTTGAGCAGGCGGGATGCCCTGCCAGAGTCGAAGAAACTAGGGCCGCGGCGGACGCTCGCTCTCCGGAATATCGCGGTACACATCGTCGTAGGACTGGAAACCGCTCTTCACAACCAGTTCATAGACGTTTTCCTTGGTGACCTGCTGGACCGGCAGGAAGAGTGCCTTGACAGTGCCCGTCTTGCTCTCGTCGTTCGTCAACTCGGCCATGGTGTATTCCTTCAAGCCTTCCACCGGCTGACCCTTCAGGAGTTTGTCAACCAGGTCTACAGCCAGAGGGGCCAGGTTGCGGATATCCTTCAGGATCGTGACCGTCAGTTCACCCTTGACGATGCTGTTGCAGCCATCGGCGGTAGCATCTTGGCCAGAGATGGGGACCACACCCGCCAGGCCCTGGGCCTTCATCGCCTCCAGTGCGCCCAACGCGGTCCCATCGTTCGAAGCCACCACGGCATCAATATCGTTGCCGGTCGCCGTGAGAATATTCTCCATGATCTTGAGGGCATTGGCTGGATCCCAGTTATCCACCCACTGATCGGCGACGACTTCGATCTTATCTGCGTACTGGGCAAGGACCTCATCCTGACCTTTGCGGAACAGGATGGCATTGTTGTCGGTCGGGCTGCCGCCCAGTTTGACCAGGCGAACTTTCCCCTTGGCGGCCACATCCCAGTTCTCGATGTCAATAGCCTTCATCACGCCAGCCGCCTGTTGCCGCCCGACCTCCACATTGTTGAAGGAGATATAGGCCGCGATCTTGGGGGTCTTGATCAGGCGATCGTACGCAATCACCTGAACGCCCGCATCGGCCGCCTTATCCACAGAGGTTACAATGGCATCGCCGTCCTCGGCCACGACGATAATGGCCTTGACGCCCTGGGCCACCATGTTGTCAATCTGATCGTTCTGCAATTTGACATCATGATTGGCCTCCTGCGTCAGGACCTCATAGCCTCTTTCCTCCAACAGTTTGCGCATAATCTGCTCCTCGTTCTTCCAGCGCTCCGTGGCAAAGTCGGAGAAGGAAAGACCGACCTTGATCTTAGAAGAGCGCGGCGTACAGGCAAACAACCCTACGACGATAGGGAGCAGCACGAACAGGTTGATGAGTTTGCGCAACATAGGTTGGCAATTCTCCTTTCTTGAATGTAAACTTGGGTAAGGCACGATTGGGTAAAAGAGTTTCTTCTCCTGAGAAAATCACCTCCTTTCCTTCCATGCGAGTCTTCGGGAAGATCATGGCTTGCGCACTTCGTGTAGATGCGAACGCCACCGGCAACTGTCACCTGACGTTGATTCTCTTCTTGCTTCATGCAGAAAACCCTGGTGTTCTAAAAGCCGGGGGGATTTTGAGATCGCCATCCCACGCAGAGATATTGCCGACCAGGGCGATGGCTGGCCGAATCGGCAACCCACGACTGGAGGACGACCCACCAAGAACGATCCAAAGGTGTCTGAAAAGAGCCGTTTTCGGGAACAGGCGTGGAACAAAACCTGGGAGGCGTTCCTAACCGACAACACCCGGCGATTAGGGCACAGGAGGATAGATTCGGAAATTGCCGCTAACGTGCAATAACGCCAGCATGTAAAGCATTCCGTCGTAATAGCGCCATTTACCCGTAGGGATTCTGGCGTCCCACAGTGCTTGGGCAAACGGCTCCCCAATCTCACGGTTGGCCGCCAGGGCCGCCACAGCCGCCATCGCCACCAGACCCGTCGAGTGATCGTTCGAGAGAGGTTGACCGTCGAGGGTGTATTGATTCGGGTAGGTGTCGATGCCCTGGGAAGCCAGGAAGGTCAGCACCCGATTTGATTGCTCCACCTGCCAGGGGTCCACGCCGAACCAGAGATAGTCCACCGCGACGTTGGAAAGCGTGCGCCAGGCGTCAAAGCGAAAGTCCTCGTGTTCCGGATCTTTGACCGGTGTCCCGTCGAAGTGGGAGTAATCGGGCATCAGGCCGGTCACAGGATGGGCGGCTTTGTGGAAGAATTCCCGGCTGACTTGAGCCGCCTCGGCCCAAAAGGCGTTGTCGCGTTCCGCCCAACGGGCCCACAGTTCATAGTAGGCCGGCAGATGATAGGACGGATCGGTAAAGGTGGCATTGCGCCCGCTGGGGACAAATACGACCTGTTTGGTATTCGGATCAAACATATTGGTCGCGATGGTGTTCTCTTCGTTCTTGTGCAACATCGTGTCCAGGATTTGTTGTGCTTCGGCCCGATAATTGAAAATACCTTCTCCGTTGCCCCAGCGACCGGCGGCAAAGAACAAGGCCGTCACGAACCACTCTTCCCCATCGGAGGCCGGTCCTGAGTCCAGTTTCTTGCCTTCGGGAGTGCAATGCCAGGCGAAATACCCCTTATAAGGGCCATCTGCCTGGTACATGTAGGTCTTCGTCCACTTCCACAGGCGATCGAATTCCTCTTTCTTGTCAAGTTGCACGGCAATCATCATGCCGTAGGACATGCCTTCCGTACGTACATCGTTGTTGCCGACGTCCAGAATGTAGGCCATGTCCTCTCCCACCGGGTAGTACACACGCTGGAGGGTATCATCCCCATAGAAAAGCTGTTGCCAGGCAGCCGTTAATTTGGCCTGGACTTCTGCCTCCGATTTGCCCAGATACTCTGCAAACAGATTGCGGTAGATCCCATTTTCATACGATTTCACCGAAGTGGGGATCGGCAACGGCGTAGAGGTAGCCGTTGGCATGGGCGTGAACGTTGGGGTCGGCGTGCGCGCTGCTTCCTCCACCTGGGTGGAAGGCAACACCTGACAGGCAGATCCCACTAGAACGAGCAATAACCAGAGATGACGTAAAGTGCGCATGATGACCAAGACCTCCTGTTAGCCTTAGAAACAGATTTCCTCTTCATCCAGGCCGATGTATTCAAACCAATCGAAATCGGCATAATTCTCGGAAGATTGACCGTGACTGCTCGCGTACATGGCAATATAAGCGCCGGTAAAACCGCCTGCCACAGGGGTACTCAAGATCCGTCCATCCACGCCCTCCGCCACCACTCGCCACTTTTCGAATTCCTCAGCAACGTAGAAAGAATATTCCTGCTCATGGGCTTCCACCTTGAGATACAGGTACGGAGCAGAGACAGGACAGGTGGCGAGGGTTTCTTCCCTCCCATACGCTCGGCGTATCAGACGGACGACGATCTCCTGCTCGCGGGTCACCAAGAGACAGTAGTAGAAGTTGTTGTTCTGGAGCAAAGCCAGGCCAGCGCCTTCATAGGGCGTCCGGGGAGTAAACTCCAAAGCAGTTCGTGCGGCAAAGTGAATATGCTGCTGCCTTCTCCCCACAAAACTGGGCGAGACCGGCTCGGAAAGCTGCTCAGGGCGCAAACGCAAGCGCAAAAAGCCTGGTCGTTCCGTTAGGCTCCAAAATTCTTGCTGTGGGGTACGCAGGAAATTCCATTCCAACGCTAATTCGGGCGAATCGAAATGATCGCAGGCCGGTCGAGAAGGCCAGCGACATTCGGGTAAATCAGGAGCCGGATACGAGAGTTCCACTTTTCCGCTAGCGGGACTAACCAACGGCCAGCCATCCTCCCAACGCAACGGCACCAGGAAAGTTTCTCGACCAAGGTTGTAAAAATAGCCACCATAGGGACGCATGCCCAGCAGGACCAGCCACCATTCCCCGTTTTGCGTCTCCACAAGGTCAGCGTGACCAACGCCTACGACCGGATAATCCAACCCCAGGTGGCGATGGGTAAGAATCGGGTTGCCCGGATTCGGTTCATAGGGTCCGGTGACCGCTTCGCTGCGCGCCACCATTACCGAATGGTGATGGGCCGTCCCGCCCTCTGCTGTGACCAGATAGTAGCGGCCGTCCACTTTGTAGATATGGGGCGCCTCGGACCAGCGTCCGCGCTTAAGCGCCCCATCCCAGATGACACGCCGTTCGCCTACGAGGCGTAACTCTGTCAAATCGAATTCCTGCAACCAGATTTGGGTATGACCTTCATACTGACCGGGGACAGCCAGATCGGCCGCTGTCAACCACGCTCGCCCATCCTCATCGAAGAACAGGGAGGGGTCAAACCCTGGCGCATCCTCCAGCCAAATTGGTGCTGACCAGGGGCCGCCTGGATCGCTCGCGGTCACCAGGAAATTGCCCCTCTTCGTCAAACCATCTACCAGGGTGCAGACCACATAGAAGACTCCCTGGTGAAAACGGATGGTCGGCGCGTACAGGCCTCCAGAGGCTCGTACACCTTGCAGCGGAAGTTGAGAGGGGCGATTCACCACGTAGCCGAGCAGGCGCCAGTGAACCAGATCGCGACTGTGGTAGAGAGGTAGGCCAGGGAAATACTCAAACGTGGAGGTGACCAGATAGTAGTCCTCCCCGACCCTGCAGATCGAAGGGTCAGGGTGACAACCGCGCAAAATGGGATTGCGAAATCTCCTGGCCATGGGCGGTGAACGAGGAACGTTATCCCTTGAGGGCGCCTGCCGTCAGGCCGGAGACAATCTGTCGTTCGGCGAAGAAATAGAAGATGATCGCCGGCACAGCAGAAAGGGTCACGAAAGCCGCTACCAGGGCCAAATCGGTGCCATACTGTCCCTGGAATTGCATCGTACCTAATGGCAGAGTCCAGAGCGTCTCTTTATCAATCAACACTAGGGGTACCAGCAGATCGTTCCAACTGCCAACCAGCGTCAGCGAAGCGACCGCCGAGAGAGCCGGACGTGCCAGCGGGAGCAGGATCAGGCGGAAGAAATCGAAAGCAGTACAACCATCAATGTAGGCGGCATCTTGCAGTTCAAAGGGAACAGAGTTAAAGAAATTGCGCAAAATCATGATGTTGCCGGAGATCTGGAAGGCAGTTTGGACCAGGATCACCCCCTGCAAGGAATTGGTCAGCCCTGCCTGTCGCACCACCAGGTATACCGGCAGGATGGCAATGGTGATCGGGAACATCAAGCCCAGGGTAAACAGGTTGAAGAGCCAATCCCGGCCACGGAACTGCAAGCGCGCAAACACAAAGGCCGCCAACCCACAGATGAACAACACCAGGAAAGTGACCACGATAGCCACCAGCAGGCTGTTGAACAGCATGGTCCAGAAGATATTGGTGCTCAAAATCCTGAAGTAGTTATCCCAACGCGGCGGGATCGGTGGGGTATAAGGGCGAGAGTACATCTCGCCGCGCGTTTTCAAACTCCCAAAAATCAGCATCACGATAGGCGTGAGAATAAAGATCACGAACAAACTCAGCAGTACATATTGGATCACCCTGGGTACCGCTCTACGTAAGAGATATTGTTGATGACGAGTCAAGACAGCCATGTTTGCCTCCTAACTGTAGCATCAATAGCCGCCACCCAGGTAATCCTGTTGGCGCATGACCAGGCGCAAGTAAGCCACCGAGAAGCCCAGGGAAATGAGCAACATGACAATGGCCACTGCCGAACCGTACCCTAACCAGAAACGGATGAAGCTATAGCGATACATATACGTAGCCAGAACCTCACTGGCATTAACCGGGCCACCGCGTGTCATGACCCAGACGATACCAAATTGCTGGAGCGCGCCCAGCACGGAGAGGTAGATCGTGGTACGGACGGTGCCGCCCAAAAGAGGTAGGACGATATGGGTCAACAACTGACGGTTGTTGGCACCGTCTATCATGGCGGCCTCTTCAATTTCCTTAGGAATATTCTGCAATCCGGCCATGTACAACAGCATGTGCAGGCCGAAGTATTTCCACGTCAAGACCACGAAGATGCAGGCCAGGACCTGCTTGGGGTCCCCCAGGAAAGCCTGCGCTTTCATGCCTGGAATAAGAATCAAGAGCGCATTGAACAGGCCTCGATCGGGATCGGGATTGAAAAGTCCCATCCACATGATAGCAGTAATCACTTCCGAGAACACGTAGGGCATGAAGAACATCATGCGGAAGAAGCGCCTGCCCGGCAAATCACGCCCCACCATAATGGCCAGGGCCAAAGAGAGCGGTAGTTGCAAGGTCAAGGAAAGTATGATGATCAACAGGCTGTGCCCAAGAGCCTTGCCGAAAGCCGCGTCCGTCAAGATACGTTTGTAGTTCTGCCAGCCGACAAAGTCCTCTGCTGGTCCAAAGCCTTTCCAACTGAAAAAGCTGTAGTAGACCGACTGGACCATAGGGTAGATGACGAAGACGACAAACAGGATGAAAGCCGGCAACAGGAAGAGCACCACCGTCACGACATCCTGTGTGCGACGGGAAAGGCGAGAACCGAAGATGCCCAAACCCTGCTTGGTAGACAGTTCCATAGGAGACTCCTCAACGGCTACAAAAATGGGGATCGGGCATGGTGCCCGATCCCCACACATCGAAGTACGTTACTTGGCGAGTTCCTCCGCGACGGATTCCTCGACGGCCTGAGCAACCTGCTCCGGTGTCATCGTGCCTGCGAAGAGCGCCTGAACCGAGTCGTTCACCACCGAGCCGGTCGCTGGGGGCAAAGCCTGGTCATAGTACAGCTGGAGGTACTGGGCCTTCAAGGTGTTTTCCTGAACGATCTTCATCAAAGGATCCTGGATGGCGACCTCCGCACCCTTGACGGGCGGGACGCACCAACCATCGCCGGCGCACAGCTTCAGCGATTCGGCGCTGGTCAGGAACTTGACGAAGTCAATCACTTCGGGTTCGGCATCCCGGCCGATGGCAAAGCCGTTGCCACCACCAAAGGCATCGCCCGGATCACCGGCGCCTCCCTCCACCATCGGGAAGGGGAACCAGCCCAGATTTTCGCCAATGCCCTTCCCATCGGGGCTGTTGGCATTCTGCACGGCAGGTGCCCATTGGCCCATCAACTCCATGGCGGCCTTGCCATTGCCCATCACCGTGGCCTGATCGCCGTAGGTAGCTCCCAGGAAGCCTTCCTGGAAGGGCTCCAGCGCGATCAATTCCTGCAGTTTCTTGCCGGCTTCCACGAACGGCGCATCGGCAAAGGAGCCCTCGCGGTTATAGGCCTTCAGGTAGGCATCCTTGCCGCCAATGCGCACAGCCAGATAGGCCCAGTAGAACATGGCCGGCCACTTATCACCCGCGCCCAGAGCGATGGGGGTAATACCAGCGGCCTTGAGTTTCTTGACGACCTCCAGGAACTCGCTCCAGGTCTTGGGAGGCTCATTGATGCCCGCCTGAGCGAAGAGCGCCTTGTTGTACCAGAAGCCTACCATGCCCATGTCCCACGGCACGCCGTAATTCCTGCCGTTGTAGGAGTACACGGCCAGGGCACCGGGGGAGAAGGTGTTGCGCCAGGCGCCACCATCCGCATCCAGGTAGGGGGTAATATCCTGCAGCAAACCGGCCTTCGCGTACTCGATCATGACACCGCCACCCCAGCTCTGGAAAATGTCAGGCGGGTTGCCGGACTGCATCACGGTGGTCAACTTGGACTTGAAGGCCTCGTTTTCCAGGACCGTGATCTCAATCACCACGTTAGGATGCGCCGCCATATACTCATCAGCCAGTTTCTGCCAGACGACCTTTTGCTCTTCCTGGGTGGTGATGTGCCACCAGGTAATCACAACCTTTTCTTCAGCAGGCGGTTGAGTGGCTGGCGCTTCGGTGGGTTGTTCGCCGCCGGCGGGCGGCTGCGGAGCCGGAGTCGGAGTGGCAGGCTTGCAAGCCGCAAGGACCAGGCTAGCCAACAGCACCAAAGCCATCAGGCGAAAGAATTTGTGTGGCATAGGGTTTCTCCTTCCTTTCGGAACAAACTACGTGACAAACAGTATCTTTTTGGTTGGGAACAAACCGGCAATCGAATGGGTTGGGCGCACCTGCGATAGCATCACCTCCTTGTCACATGGATTGGCGAGGTGCATTGACGGCTTCTGAGTGTCCTCGCGGCGGTTGACAGGATTCACGGATAATCAGTTTCGTTGGCAACTCGATCCGTTCGATTTTCCGCTCGGGATTCTGCAACAAGTCCAGTAACATCTGAGCGGCCACCCGCCCCATCTTCTCCAGTGGTTGCTGAACCGTTGTAAGCGCCGGCCGAACCAGCGAGGCCTGAGGAATATCATCGAAGCCCAGCACGGAGATATCTTCCGGCACGCGCAGGCCGCGATTGCGAATCGCATCCATGGCTCCCATGGCCATCACGTCGTTCGAAGCGAAAATAGCTGTCGGCGGCTCCGGCAAGTCCAGAAACGTCAACGCGCCCGCATAGCCATCCGGTTGGAAAAAAGTGCCCTCAAAGATAAGTTCGGGCGACTCCGGGACATGGTTGGTGCGCAGCGCGGCACGATAACCGGCCAGGCGGTCCTGCGCACAGCCCAAATCCATGGAGCCCGTAATAAATCCAATCCTTCGGTGTCCCAACTTAATGAGATACTCCGTGGCATCGTAAGCCCCCTGCCAGTTCGTCGCGCCCACGGCCGGACAATCCGGCCCGATTCCCTGGTGATCAATCAATACAAAGGGGAAGTTGTGCTCAGTCAAGGTACCCACATAGTCCGCCGGGTTGCGCGGCAAGACCAACAACAGCCCATCTACCATGCCGGTCGCCAAGTTGGCCACGTAGTTGGCCTCCTTGCTGGCCGTGCGGTGCGTGGTATAGAGGATCAAATCCAGACCCTGGAGGGTCAATTCGGCGTCAATGCCGCGAATAATCTCCCCAATATACCCTGTACCCAAATCCGGGACGAGCAAGCCAATGGTGTTCGTCCGCCCTCCAGCTAGACTGCGAGCCTGACGATTGGCCACGAACCCCAGCCGCTCCATCGCCTCCAGGACGCGCCGGCGCGTCTCCGGTCGGACATGGACATCGTTGTTGATGACTCGCGAAACCGTGCCGAAGGAAACTCCCGCTTCGGCGGCTACATCCACAATGGTCACTTTCCGGCTAGCAGGCACCATTTTCGTGTAAACGTTTACATCATCGTGTTTTCTTTTAGCCTGTCTGGCTCACCAGCAGGCTAAAAAAGCTTTTTTTCCAGCGTTTGCTATGCCACGATAAGATGTCTGACAACAAAAGTCACCAAAGAAACCCTTGTCTTTTTTGGAAGCGTTTACAAAAAACATTATAGCAAAGAAAACACAAAAGTCAAGAGCCTTTTTCGCTTGACAGATTGTTCCCTCTCGCCGTTGCATCGCCGGGCGACGGGACTCTGTTAGGACGGCAGTTGAACTGCCGTCCTAACACCTGAAATGAGAACCAACGGTATTCGCGACCACTCTCCGCGCGGGTGCGCCTTGTAGCGCCAATCTCCGCTTCGCGCAGGCAGATCAAAAGCCTGTCCCGCGCTTGGTCAGAATCTTCCCAAACTACCAAATCCACTCCCAACCTGGATAGTCCCGGTCCCCGTCCACCGTCCATCGTCTATCATCCTCTTTTGCGTGCACCCATAACTCTCGAACAAACTTGACTTTCCATCTCGCCCCCGCTATAATCGAAACAAAGTTCCGGGAGGAGTAGGCAGAGCGGCGCGCTGATAGAGAAGGAGCGGCCGTCGGCTGGAAGCCCCCACAGCATTGCCCCTGTCGAAGTCGCCCGGAGGAAACGCCGAAGAAATCCCTCACCAGGGAGAGTAGAACGGCGCGGGAGCGCCCGTTAGCGCGCAGGCCGGTGATCGCCGGCTGCAGAGCGCGGTTTTCACCAGAACGATCTGGAGGTGAAAGCCGAATAGAGGTGGTACCGCGGAAGGTTCGCCTTTCGTCCTCAACCGACGAAAGGCATTTTGTTTTCTGGAAGGAGTCATCATGAGGACCTACCCTTTCCTGCAAGTGGATGCCTTTACCGCACGGCCGCTGGCCGGCAATCCCTGCGCGATCCTGTGTGATACCGATGACCTGGATGAGGCAACCATGCTGGCCATCGCTCGCGAGATGAACCTTTCCGAAACCGCCTTCGTGCGCCGGTCCTCGCGAGCCGATTTCGGCGTACGCTACTTCACCCCAGCCGGCGAAATTCCCCTGGCCGGCCACCCTACCATCGCCACCGTCCACGCCCTGCTCGAAACCGGCCGTCACCAGGCAACTACCGTCACGCTCGAATTGCCCATCGGTGTCATCTCTGTGGAAGCGCGCCAGGAACAAGGCCGGCAATGGATCATCATGGACCAGCCCAAACCGCGTTTCCTGGCTTGCTATCGCCCGGAAGAGGTCTTGCCAATCTTTGGCCTGAGCACGCATGACCTCCTGCCAGACATGCCGCTTCAGACGGTCAGCACCGGCACGCCCCAGTTGATGATTCCTCTCCAGAGCCTGGAGGCGTTGCAGCGCATTCGCCTTGACCTGGCCGCCTACCAGGAGCTCCGTCGGCGCGCCGATTTCTTCAGCGTTCACCTCTTCTGTCTGCAAGGTGTGGAACACGGACAGACCTTCGCCCGTCACTTCGTTGCCCCACCAGATCTATTAGAAGACCCCTTCACCGGCTCAGCGACCGGCGGCATGGCGGCCTACCTCTGGCATTACGGTCTCCTCAGCCAACCTACCTTCGTCGCCGAGCAAGGTCATTGGATGCAACGACCCGGCCAGGCCCTGGTAGAAGTCGTTGGCCCACGTGACGACATCCAGGCTGTGCGCGTGGGCGGCGAGGCCGTCACCGTCCTGACCGGCACCCTGTCCATCCCCGAAGTCTAACTCCCTTTAGGAGGAATGTATGGCTGAATACACCTTACCCAAAACCTACGATTCCCGCTCTACGGAACCGCGCATCTACGCGATGTGGGAGCAGGGAGGCTACTTCCAACCCTCCAACGACCCACGCAAACCGGATTTCGATCCTTCCAGGAAACCCTTCGTCATTTCTATTCCTCCCCCCAACGTGACCGGCGAACTGCACCTAGGGCACGTCATGTTCGTAGCGATGGAAGACCTGATGATTCGCTACCATCGCATGAAGGGCTATCCCACGCTTTGGGTGCCAGGTACCGACCATGCTGGCATTGCCACTCAACTTCAGGTGGAAAAGGCACTAGCCAAGGAGGGCCTGACCCGCGAGCAACTCGGACGAGAAGCCTTCCTGAAGCGCATGTGGGAGTGGAAGGAGAAATACGGTAGCATCATCACCACCCAGATCCGCCGCCTTGGCGCCTCCTGCGATTGGACACGCGAGCGCTTCACGCTCGACGAGGGCCTTTCGCGCGCGGTGCGCGAGGCCTTCGTACGCCTGTACGAAAAAGGCCTGATCTACCGCGGCCTGCGCCTGGTCAACTGGTCGCCGGGCCTGAAAACCGCCGTTTCCGACCTGGAAGTAGAGTACAGCGAAGAGCCTGGCACGCTGTATTACTTCAAATACATGCTGGCCGATGGGAGCGGCGAATACATCCCGGTCGCGACCACACGGCCGGAGACCATCCTGGCCGACACCGCCGTCGCCGTTCACCCAGAAGACCCGCGTTACCAGAAATATGTCGGCCGCCTGGTGCGCGTCCCCATCCTCGGACGCGCGATCCCCGTCATCGCTGATGACTACGTGGATCGCGAATTCGGCACCGGTGCGCTCAAAATCACCCCCGGCCACGACCCGCACGACTACGAGATCGGTCAACGCCACGGCCTGCCCGTCCTCTCGATGCTCGACCGGGAAGCCAGAGTGACCGAGGTCGGTGGTCCGTATGCCGGCCTCGACCGCTTCGAGTGCCGCAAGAAGTTGTGGGAAGATATGCGCGCCGCCGGCCTGGTCCTCAAGGAAGAAGCCTATACCCTTAGCGTGCCTCGCTCCCAGCGCGGCGGCGAGATCGTTGAGCCCATGATCTCCGAACAATGGTTTGTCACAATGCAACCGCTGGCGGAAGCCGCCCTGAAAGCCGTGCGCGAGGGGCACATCCGCATCGTCCCGGAACGTTTCGAGAAGGTCTATTTCAATTGGTTGGAAAACATCAAGGATTGGTGTATCAGCCGCCAATTGTGGTGGGGGCACCGCATCCCGGTCTGGTATTGCGCCGATTGCGGCCGACAGACCTGCACTCGCCAGGACCCCACCCAGTGTGCCCACTGCGGCAGCCCCAACATTCAGCAGGACCCGGATGTGCTCGACACCTGGTTCTCCTCGGCGCTCTGGCCCTTCTCCACGCTCGGCTGGCCCGAGGAAACCCCTGACCTGCGCTATTTCTACCCCACAACCATCATGGAAACCGGCTACGACATCCTCTTCTTCTGGGTAGCACGGATGATCATGATGGGGCTCGAAATGACCGATCAGATTCCCTTCCGCGTCGTCTACCTGCACGGCCTGATTCGGGATGAACACGGGCGCAAGATGAGCAAGTCCTTTGGCAACGTGATTGACCCCCTGCCGGTCATGGAAGCCTACGGTACCGATGCCTTGCGCTTTACCTTGCTGGTTGGCTCCACGCCGGGCAACGACACCAACTTGAGCCTGAAGAAGGTTGAGGCCAACCGGAACTTTGCCAATAAGATTTGGAACGCCGGGCGATTCGTGATCGCCGCACTCGCTACCCTCGGCGACGAGGATCAATCCACCGCCCAAACGCCATCCCCTACCCAGCCGGCGGCAGAGTGGACACTGGCGGACAGTTGGATCTGGGCGCGCCTGCAACAACTCATCCGCGATGTCGAACGCCTCTTCCAATCCCATCAGTATGGCGAAGCCGGCCGGCAAATCTACGAGTTCTTCTGGAGCGAATTCGCCGACTGGTATGTGGAGATTGCCAAACTCCAGTTACAGGACGAAACGACCAAACGGCAAACCGCCGAGACCCTGGCGCGCGTCCTCGATCTGTGTCTGCGCTTGCTGCACCCCTTCACCCCCTACGTCACCGAGGAACTGTGGGGACACTTGCGCCGGGCTCTGCTTGCCTCTCCCCTCGCGGACCTGGCACGCAACTGGCCCGAGGCGCTCATCATCGCTCCCTGGCCAGAGACTCGCGCGCCCGAAGGTTGGGAGACAGGCAAAATCGCCGATTTCACTCTCATGCAAGAAGTCGTTCGCGCCATCCGCAACCTGCGCGCCGAGAAAAAAGTGGCGCCCGCCGTGCGCCTGCCGGCCACCCTGGTCGGCGGTGAGAAAGTGGGCCTGCTGCGCGCCCAAAGTCAGGTGATCGCCGCCCTGGCCGGTCTGGATAGCACCCGCCTGACGATTCTCGAATCCTCGCCGGAAAAGCCGGCCGAAAGCGCGGTTCTGGTGATCGGCCCGGTCGAAGTGCACCTGCCCCTATCCGGCCTGGTCCACCCACAGGAAGAGCGCGCCCGCCTGACCAAAGAACTGGCCGAGGTCGAGGCGCACATCGCTCGTTTAGGAACGTTGCTCGCCAGCGACTTTGCCCACAAAGCCCCGCCGGCCATTGTCCAGAAAGAACGCGACAAACTGGCCACCTACCAGGCCAGCGCCGTCAAATTGCGCAACCGCCTGAACGAACTGGACGGTTAAGGCCTCCTGACTAAGAAGAGGCTGGCCGCGCCACGCTGGCTGGCGATTGCCAAAAATCCACCAGCACGGTTCTGCTCCTCGTAGAACCGTCCTTTTCTTTCCCAATGAGACCGCCAGGAACACCTACTTCTTTGGCAGAACCGTCCTCAGCGTCTGGGTCAGTTTCTTAAGTTCACCCGTGTAAGCCTGCAACTTGGTCACATCGCCCGTGCGCAGACCGCTTTGCACATCCGCAATGACCTTGCCTGTCGTTGCCTGGCTGTCTATGATTTTCTGGGTTGTGCTTTCCAGTTTCGTTAACAACTCCATCACATTCTTAGGAACTACAGGCAGGCCGCGCAGGATGGGCAGGAGAACGTCCAGGATACTGTTGGCCGTACCAGCATATTGAACGACCAGGCTGTGCAACGTCCCGATCGAGTTCGTCAACTCTAGCGCCACCTCCTGGACCGAATCGATCATCTTGGCATTCTCCTCGACCATCTTACTGATGCGGCCGAGAGAATCGGTTAATTTCGCAGAGATACGGGTGTAGCTTCCAGTAGTAGAAGTTGGAGAGGGCATTTCTCACTCCTTATAGTAACTCGAGTTTAGACAAAATTGGGGACGGTTCTGCCCTTGAGCAAAACCGCCTTTTGGTAGAAACTTGGAGTTGTGAACAAACAAACTTCTACCAAAACGAACATTAACA
>FWWM01001796.1_pt1 | contig 62799 bp, 48 predicted proteins | sample 2228351 | NCBI WGS metagenome assembly FWWM01 (sample SAMEA103939774, study PRJEB20133) | metagenome
ATCGCCGCCGTCAGTGTCGTCTTCCCGTGGTCAATGTGACCAATCGTCCCAATGTTCACGTGCGGCTTGCTGCGTTCGAATCGCTCCTTGGACATCTGCGCTAACCTCGCTGTGCTTCATCTGCGGGCCCGACGGCCCAAATTCCTGGAGCGGGGGACGGGATTCGAACCCGCGACCATCGGCTTGGAAGGCCGAGACTCTTCCGCTGAGTTACCCCCGCCCACCCTTGGCCATGCGCTGGAGCCTGGGACCGGATTTGAACCGGTGACCTCGTCCTTACCAAGGACGCGCTCTACCTGCTGAGCTACCCAGGCCCTCGCCCATTCCATACTCCGGCACGGCTCCACGCTTCGCACTTCTGCGAAAGACTGCTCAGTAACGCATCCGGTCTGTTTTTTTGGGACCCTACAGCCGCTGGGTCTTCAAAGATTCATCCAAAAAGAGCCTGGTGGACGGGGGAGGATTCGAACCTCCGTAGCCCGCAAGGAGCGGCAGATTTACAGTCTGCTGCCTTTAGCCACTCGGCCACCCGTCCTGTACGGGGAATCCACAACACAGAAAAGGGCTCGTGCACGCACACACCAGCCCTTCGGTACTCTGCGCCCTTCGACACGCTCAGGGCAAGTGGGAAGCCCGTCCGCCTCAATCCCTGACTTCCAATTCCGCAAAAATTGATAGCCCAGCTGGCGGAGGGATTTGAACCCCCGACCCTCTGATTACAAATCAGATGCTCTACCACTGAGCTACGCCAGCCCCGCTGAAACCCTCAGAAACTACCATATAGGCAAGCGGATTGCAAGGGCCATTCCCACTTGGACTCTTAGCCCGGCGGCCCCCCTGATTCCCCGCGGCCAGCCTTTGTCCGCCTGCTCGCGCCGGACTATACTGCCATTTTACCATGCCACGAAGCAGAAAACTCCCGCTCGCAGGGCTGCTCGTTGCCGCCGGCACCCTCTTGTTAATCTTCTGGCCGAAAAAGCCGGCCGAAAGCATCCCCGAAATCCTTCGCGCCACTCCGGCGGGCGCCTCGCAGGTAGCCTACTTGGATCTGATCCGTTTGCGAAGTTCCGGGTTTCTTCAAAAACTTAATTTTCTCGCCCCGGAAATCCCCGTGGATCCCGAGTACGCAGAGTTCGTCCAAAACACCGGTTTCGATTACACCAAAGATCTCGACCGAGTATTGATGGTGCAAAGTGCAAGCGAGGCGACCCATGCATTTTTTCTTGCCCAGGGCCGCTTCGACCGGGAAAGGATCACCCGCTACGTGATGCAGTCCGGCGGCATCGCACGCCGGGGTGAGATTGAAATTTTCTTGATCCCGTCGGCGCCGAGGAGCGCTCGCGACGAGCCGGGCCAGCGCCAGTCCACCGACTCCGCCGGAGAAAAGCCCGAGAAGCTGGCCCTAGCCTTTCTGCGACCCGACCGAGTGGCTCTGGGGAGAAGCGAGGGGTTCGATGAATGGCTCCAGCACGGCCGGTTGGAAGAGGCAGACCCCGAAATGTTCGAGCAATTACTGCGGGTGGCCGGCTCCGCGGGATTTCTGATCGGAAAAGTCCCGCCCCGGCCACCCGCGATCTCAGGCGGGATTTCTTCGCCGCAATGGGAGCAGATTCTGCACAGCATTCGCTGGTACGCGTTGGCGGTTGTTCCGCAGCAGGAACAACTGCTGGTCGTTGCAGACATTACCTGCAATACGGAGCAGGACTGCTCTGAGCTGTCCGAGACGCTGGAAGGTTTACGCGCCGTTGCCATTGCGGCGCTTTCGCAGCCGAAACCACCCCTGGCCATGACACCTCGCGACGCCGCCGTTCTCCGTGACCTGCTCAGCCGCGCGCGTATCTCCGCGCAGAAAAACACCGTTCGCACACGTCTGCATGTCGATGCAGCCTGGTTTGCCGGCGACTCTGCCGCCGGGCCATAGTGGAGACTGCGAAGCGGTTTTGTCCCGCACACTCGGAAGGCAGCAGCCTAGCAGGCTGAAGGCCTAGGCCAGACTCAGTCTGCGGTGCTGTTGCGCAGGTACCGCCAGGGATTGATGGGCGCGTTGTAGGAACGAACTTCGTAATGCACGTGAGGCGCAGTCGTCCGGCCGCTGACTCCAACGTAGCCCAGCACCTCACCGCGCTTGACGCGGGTGCCCGCATGCACGCTCAACGAAGAAAGGTGCCCGTACCACGAGGTAAGGCCGAAGCCATGGTCAATCACCACCAACCGGCCGTAACCGGCGCGCATTTCCGCCACGGCAACGTAGCCGTCGGCGGTGGCGCGCACCGGAGTGCCATACTCGGCCGAAATATCAATGCCCGCGTGAAACTCACCTTCGCCGGTGAACGGGTCCAGCCGTTCGCCGAAGCTCCCCGAGATGCGCCCCAGCACCGGCCATAGCGAAGGCACGAAGGTGGCGTCCTGAAATCCGCGGCCCGGAATCAGCTGCAGGCCGTGGGCCGCGACTCGCACCGCCGGCGCGTTCCGCACGAGGAAGTCGAACTGCTCAACCGAATGCTGAAACGATTCCTCGCTTTCCAGCGGCGCGCGATTCAGCCCGAACGGAGTCTGATGGAAGCGGGCGACACCATAAGTCATCGCCACCTCGGTCGCCAGTGACTGGAGTGACGACAGGCGGCGATTGCTGTCCTGCACCATGGCCTGCAGCCGCCCGTATTCTTGCTCCAGCTTCGCCTGTTTCTGTTTCAGAGCATTGTAGTTCGCCGCCTTCCATAGCATGCCCGAATACGAAGCCACGGCAAGCGCCAGTGACACCACGCCCGTGACGATCACCGCAGCAAGCAGGTACAGCGCGTAGTGAGGAACACGAAGCTTCCGCACAGTACCACGCTCGCTCGATGCAATCATCAGCGTATAAGATCTGACTCTCATCGCTTCCTTAGAATCTCAGTGCCTCTGTGGTTTCGCGGGCTGGAACGTGCTCACTCCCCCGTGAGCGGAATGCCTTGCCACACACTTCCCGGTTCGACGCCTTGATTTACAATCACGCAAAGTGTACGGAGCACCTCGCAGTCAAGTCAACACCAAATCCGCTGCGGACCAACAGATTTTCATCACTGCAAGTGGCAGGAAACCGCAAGGACAGCAACTGGCCATACGAACAGGTGGTGTGGGTTGGACGTCTCCACTGCGGCCTGCTTATAATGCCGCGACCCGCACTCGTGCGCTGCGGGTGTGGCGATGCCCAACGAAGCCGAAATCATTCAACGGATTCAGCGTGCGTTCCCGTTGCGCGTACCCCGGAGCCTGACGGTTGGCATCGGCGACGATGCTGCAGTTCTGCGGCCTCCGAAAAAAGAACACTGGGTGCTCACCTGCGACGCCTTCGCTGAAAACGTCCACTTCCTGGCGCATGCGCACGCCGCTGAAATCGTCGGCTACAAATCTCTGGCACGCGCCCTCAGTGATCTGGCCGCGATGGGTGCTGTGCCGCGGTTTTTCCTGCTGACCCTGGCGCTGCCCCCGCACCGTGCCGGTCTCTGGCTGAAGAAATTTCTCCGCGGCATGGGGGGACTTGCGCGGGCCTGTGGATTGGTTCTAGCCGGCGGAGACACGCTCCGGAACGAAACCGTGATGGTCGCTATCACTGCGATTGGAGAAATTCCGCCTGGCCGCGCCATTCAACGCTCTCGAGCCTGCCCGAGTGACATGATTCTCGTCAGCGGTCAATTGGGCGGCGCTCAACTCGGCCTCGAGTTGATTCTTCGGGGGCTTTATAAGGAGCGGCGCTGGAAGAAACTGCTAAAGCCGCATCTGCGCCCAGTTCCGAGGCTGGAGCTGGGCCGCTGGCTCGCTGAAAAAAGGCTCGCCTCAGCGATGATCGACACCTCCGACGGCCTCTCGACCGACCTGAGCAATCTGTGTCGCGCAAGCAAAGTGGGCGCGCGCATCTACGCCAACCGGCTGCCCACTGTTCCGCTGCCACCGCCGTTGCTCGAACGTGGATTCGATCCGCTCCAGCTTGCCCTGCACGGCGCAGAAGATTACGAGCTGTTGTTCACCGTCCCTCGCAAACGGATTTCGAAGATAACCGCACGATTCCATGGCGTCCCCCTGACCTGCATTGGAGAGATCACGAGCGAAAGGCGTATCGTGCTGGTCGGTGAAGACGGCTCTGCACAGCCGTTGAACGCACGCGGCTGGGACCACTTCCGTTCGCCGCAGCCCTAGCAGGGGACCGCGAGTAACTCGCCCGCAGACAGACTAAAGCGGGGGAGGACCGCCCGGGGATTGCCCGGGGCGCTCGGCCGGAGGCTGGGCGTCGGTGGGGGCCAGGTCGGGCGTATCCACCTGCACCTGATGGGTCAGCGCGATGGTGGAGAGCGACTCGACGTTTGCGAATTCCTCGATGGGCTTGCCTGCGTAAACCTCTTGCATGAACTGAAGCCAGACAGGGAGCGCCGCGCGGGCGCCGGTTTCTCCACGGCCCAGAGAGACTGCCGGGTCGTCATGACCGACCCAGACGCCCGCCGTCAGCGAGGGTGTGAATCCCAGAAACCACGCATCGGTGTACTTGTTCGTAGTGCCCGTCTTGCCGCCTACTGGCCGGCCGAGTTCCCGTGCGCGGCGGCCGGTTCCTAATTCGACCACATCGCGCAACATGGCCACCATCGTGCGCGCCGTTTCTGGCTCAATGACGTCATGCACCACTGGCCGGGCCTCTTCCAGCAGAGACCCTTCGTACGTGGTCACGCGCTGAATCAGATGCGGATCCAGGCGGATGCCGTCATTTGGAAACACGGTGAACGCCGAGACGTGTTCAAGCAAAATCAGGTCGGCTGCGCCCAGGGCAATCGGCAAATAAGGAGGCAGGCGCGTGGAGATCCCAAATCGCCGCGTCATGCTGACCACGTTCTCCACGCCGACCAGCGCCGCAAGCTTTACGGCTGGAACGTTTCGCGAACCGGCCAGCGCGCGGCGCAGCGTGATGCGTCCTTCATACCGCTCATCGTAATTCTGCGGCGAGTAGGTTTCCTCGCCGACGATAGTAATGAACGGCTCGTCCAAAATGGTATCGAAGGGCGTATAGCCCTGCTCCAGCGCCGTCGTATACACATATGGTTTGAACGAGCTCCCCGCCTGCCGCAGGGCCTGGGTGGCCCGATTAAACTTTGACTTCTCATAATCGTACCCGCCCACCATCGCTTTCACGGCGCCCGTAGCGTTTTCAATCGCCACCAAGGCGCCCTGGACCTGCGGCTCCTGTTCCAGCTCGACGCGCGCCTGCTGGCCATCCAGTGCTACGATGCGCACCATCGCCAGATCCCCGGCCTTCAGCAACTGCCGCGGGCTGTGGCGGCCGGTCCAGGCAAAATCCTTCGGGGTGAGCTGCGCGCGGTAGCGTCCAATTTTGATGGACGCGGAATTCGCTCCAACTTCGGTGACCAATCCCATGACGTAATCGCCGGCGCGGACAGGCCTGCCCCAGTCGTCGTGCCGATACTCATCCAGCGTGCCCATCTTCGCTTCCAGGATGTTCGTAAGCCCGCCGCGCCAGCCGCGCCGCCGTTCGTAAGCGTGGAGTCCGTCGCGCAGGGCCTGGTTGGCGGCGCGCTGCATTTCGACGTTCAACGTCGTGTAGACGCGCAGGCCACGCTCGTGAACGGCCTCGGTGCCGTACTTATGCTCCAGGTATTTGCGGATTTCCTCGATAAAATAGGGGGCCAGGTCGTTCCGCGGGTATTGCAGGTTCAGGCCCAGTGGCTTCTGGGAAGCTTCCTGCGCAAGCTGTGGCGCGATCTTGTTCTCCTCGGCCATGCGGCGCAGCACCAGGTTGCGCCGCGCTAGCGCGCGTTCGGGATGCAGCAGCGGGGAATACCGCGGCCCGCGTATGATAGCCGCCAGCAGTGCAGCCTCGTGGAGTTCGAGCCGGCCCACCGATTTGCCGAAGTAGAATTGTGCCGCCGCCTCAAAGCCGTAGTTGCCGTGGCTCAGATAAATCTGGTTGCAGTACATGGTAAGGATTTGCTCCTTGCTGTACTGCCGCTCGATCTGGATCGCCAGCAGCGTCTCCTGCATCTTCCGCCGGAAACTCTTCTCGGTGCGGTCCAGAAACAGCAGGCCGGCCAGTTGCATCGTCAGCGTGCTGGCGCCCTCAGCCTTGCGAAACTGTGTCAGATTTCGCCACGCCGCCTGGAAAACGCGAGGCAGGTCAACGCCCCAGTGCTCCTGAAAGTGCTGGTCTTCGATCACCAGGATGGCGTCTTTCAGCAGCGGGGGAATCTGGTCATAGTGCAGCAGAATCCGCCGCTGGAGCGCGAAGCTGCCGATTACCTGACCGTCGTCGCTGTACAGCTCGGTGACCACATCCGGGCGGTAGGCTTCCAGCTCACGCACCTCCGGCAGGTCGCTCTGATAGATGAATAGCAGCCCGGCGGCTACGCCCCCTGCGATCGAGCAGAGCAACAGGAAACCGAACAGCACGCGACCGAACAGCCGGTGCCGGCGGATGCGCAACGCTAGACGTCCGCTGCGCTCGGTCCAAGCTGGTGGCAGGCTCAACATTGCTCGGTCTCCATTCTATCGTACCCTCGACCCGCTGCTTAGTCTTTCACGGAATCGCCCCTCGTTACCCACAGTGTGTCCTGCCAGGCACACGCTGCCCCCCGCCCGGAGCAACGTCACACCGCCACCCCGGCCTGTCACCGCAGCATTTCCTCTTTTCGCCACCCGTTTCACAATCCCCAAAGCAAGCTATAATCCAATCCTTTTCGCTCGGCCAGACGGCCGAAAAAGGAGATCTCCGAAGTGCAGAGTCTTGGAATGAACTTTGCCGGTGCTCTGATGGTTGTGCTGTGCCTGATTTTCAGCGCACCCACGACTCCCGGGCAAGCGCCGGCCGTGGACGCAGAAGCCGCGCAACGGCTGCACGAGTTGTTCGCAGCGGAATGGGAGTACACGCTTCGCGAAGACCCGGCCCTGGCGTCTTCGCTCGGCGACCGCCGCTACAATGACCGCTGGCCCGACGTGAGCCTGGCCGCCATCGAGCGCCGCCACGCACACAAGCAGGAAGTGCTCCGGAAACTGGCCGCGATTCCCTTCGACGCGCTTTCCGAAGCCGACCAGTTGAACTACACCCTGTTCAAGAATAAGTACGAACTCGACATTGAGGGCCACCCGTTTCGCTGGTACCTATTGCCACTGAACCAGCGCGCCGGCATTCAGACGGCTAACGAAATTGCCGATCAGATTCGCTTCGCGTTCGTAAAGGACTACGAAGACTGGATTGCCCGCCTGCGCGCCTTTTCTCTTTACATGGACCAGACCATCGCGCTGATGCAGGAGGGCATCCGCGCCGGCATCGTGCATCCAAGAATCATTCTGGAACGCCTTCCTGACCAGATTGCCGCCCAGATTGTTGACGACCCGGCGGAAAGTCTTTTCTTCAAACCCTTCCGAGGGTTTCCTGACGGGATCCAGCCTGCCGAACGCCAGCGCCTGACGGAAGAAGCCAAATCCGCAATCCGCAGTTCTGTGATTCCGGCTTTCCGGAAACTTCAGAAATTCTTCCGGGAAGAATACCTGCCCGCAGGCTACGACCGAGTGGGCATCTGGCAGTTGCCCCGCGGCAAGCAGATGTATGCCTACTTCGCGCGCCGGTTCACCACCACCGAGCTCACCCCGGAGCAGATCCACGAAATCGGCCAGCGCGAAGTGCGCCGCATCCGCGCGGAAATGCAGCAGGTGATGCGTCAGGCCGGATTTCGAGGCCGCTTCGAAGATTTTCTCGATTTCCTGCGCACCGACCCCCAGTTCTACTACAAAACACCGGAAGAACTGCTCGCCGCCTACCGCGCCCTGGCCAAGCAGATTGACCCGACGCTCGTGAAGCTGTTCGGCCGCCTGCCGCGGATGCCTTATGGCGTCGAGCCCATCCCCGACAACATCGCGCCCGACACGACGACGGCCTACTACCGGCAGCCGGCTGCAGACGGCTCGCGCGCGGGCACCTACTTTGTCAACCTCTACCGGCCCGAAGTCCGCCCGAAGTATGAAATGGAAGCTCTTTCCATCCACGAAGCCGTTCCCGGCCATCACCTGCAAATCGCGCTGGCCATGGAACTCGGCGAGCTGCCCGCCTTCCGCCGCTACGGCGGCTACACGGCGTTTGTCGAAGGCTGGGCGCTTTACAGCGAAAGCCTGGGCGAAGAGCTCGGTTTTTACCGGGACCCATATTCGAAATTCGGCCAGTTGACCTATGAGATGTGGCGCGCCGTCCGGCTGGTCGTGGACACCGGAATGCACTCCATGGGCTGGACACGCCAGCAGGCCATTGATTTCTTCAAGGCCAACGCGGGCAAGGCCGAGCACGACATCGTCAACGAAATAGACCGCTACATTGCTTGGCCCGGACAGGCACTGGCCTACAAAATCGGCGAACTGAAAATCAAAGAATTGCGGGCGCTCGCTTCGCGCGAGCTGGGCGAACGGTTCGACGTGCGCGAATTCCACGACGTCGTGCTGGGCAGCGGCGCCCTGCCGCTCGGCGTGCTCGAGCAGCAGGTGCGCCGTTGGATCGCGCGGAAAAAGTCAGCATAGGAAGGCCAGCTTGCCCTCACTGCGGGCCTTCGGCAAACGAGCTGGTATGGTCGTGAACGATCTTCCAGCCATCTGAAAATTTTCGCGCCACCAGGGTGAAAACCCCTGCGGGTTTGTCTGCCGCGCGTTCCAGTTCCCAGCGTCCCAGTACGAGGGCCGCCGCCGGTCCCAGGGCGGTGACTTCCAGGCCGGAAAACGTGAGGCGGCCCATCGCCGCGCGGTCGGGATACCTGCGCTGGTAACGTTCGAGCACTGCAGCCCAGCCGCGCGTGACTCCACCCGAACCCGCGAACGTCAGATGCGGCGAATTCCAGTATCCGTCCATGAAGCCTTCGATGTCGCCGCGGTTCCAGGCATCGGCCTGCGTCTCCAACAGATTCCGCATCGCTGCCGCAACATCTTGCACGGCCGAACGGCCATTGCTGTTCGCCTCGTTCGGCAAAACTTCAAACGTGAATGTGCTGAAGGCTGATTCCCAGTCGGATCCCGATCCCTCTCTTGCTTCGATCATGTGCAATGTGCGCACGAACCACGCACCCGGGCGGTCGAACGCGACCGTGGCCTTCCCCTCGCTGTCGGTGAGCAGCCACACGGGATAACCATGTCCCCTCACGCCCGCATAACCGGCCGCCAGGCGCACACCCGGCAGCGGATTGCCTTCAAACAGGACCTGAAAAGTGACCGCTTCGCCCACCTTGATGGTGCAGAGTTCCCGCAAGGGCACGATCTCCAGCCACAATCCCTGCGGCAACGTGCTCAACGCCTGTCCCGGCCCCGCGCAGAGCACGGTTTTGGCGATCTTTCGATACCGCTCGCGTCCGGGGGCCTCGGATTCGCCACGCCTTGCGCGTGCGGCAATGACTGCCTCCAATCCTTCTTCATGTAGATACCGATTAAAAACTTCTGGCTCCAGGACAAAAGCGCGCGGAAGCGTTTCCGCCACCACAACGGCCTTGCCTGAGCGTGGCGCGGTTAGCTCTGCGACCAGGTCCACACCCTCAACGCGGTGGCCGGAAACCTTTCCTGTTCCCGCCTCAGTGCGAACGTAAAACTGCGCCACCCGCGCAGGTGCAACCGCGCTTTCCCCTTCGGGGAACGCTTCACTGGTCACCAGGCGGATGCGCACGGCTTTCCCCCTACCGGGGCGAAAACTGTCGGGAACTAGCCACGTATCGTGCGCCAGCGCACCAGCAGGCCACAGCAAGCTGGCAGCAACCAAGCAGAAAAATGTGTGCGTTTGCATCGGAACTGTGAACCTGCCTGCACGATTCCTCATGTCAGACCTCTCAAGATTTGCTTCTTGGGTTGCCGCCCGCTCGGCCGGTAAGCCCGCCACGGCCGGCAGAAGCATAAGCGTGCGAGCCAGTTCGAGCAAGCAGAGCGGAAGAACTGGGATAAGTGCTTCAGTTTCAAGCTGACACTGATGGAAAACAGTACCTTCGGTCTATTGTGCAGGTGGGCGTGCAGAGACAGAATGGCCGCGAATCGGTGGTATGGGGAATATGATCGCAATCTTTATTCTCGTTCTATCACTGGCCGCGCTGGCGCAATTCGCCCTCCACTACTGGCGAACCCTGCTGCTGGAAACAGCCGCCCGCGAACTCTCCGAGAAGGTTCTCGAAGCCGGCCTTGCCAAACTCGACCTGGGACCCAAGGACTTCGACCTCGTCGTTCGAATGCACGAAATCTGTCCGCAGCTTGAGAAGAAGCGCACCGGCCTCGCTGCGGTTCGGGCTTACTACCACTCGATTCGGGCGATTGCCTTGCTGGCGGAGTCGAAGCTTGCGCCGGCCCTGGGTCTGACTCGCCTTGGCCACTGGGCGCAGGAAGAAATGGCGGCTTGCACGCGTTACGCCGCCGTCATGCTCGATCAGCGCATGGCGGAAAACATGGCCTCAGCAGCAAGAATTCACTCCTACTGATCCTGGTTCCCGCAAGCCGGACGTGAGCCTAGTTCTTGCCAGCCGGTACTCGTCGCGGGCGCCACGGCAGCATAATTTCAAGTCTGGCAGCGCCGCGCGGCTCGGCCTGCTCGCTTAGTAAGCCCAGCGCATCAGGATGCCGCCGGTGGTGTATCCGGCGCCCACGGCCACGAGCAATACCAGATCGCCTTTGCGCAGTCGCCCGTCGCGCAACGCCTCTTCCAGGCCCAGGGGAATCGTGGCTGCGGTGGTGTTTCCGTAGCGGTCTATATTCACGACGACTTTCGAATCTTCAATTCCCAGTCGCTCCTGCATGGCGCGGATGATGCGCAGGTTGGCCTGATGCGGCACCACCAGCTTCAGGTCGCCGCTGGTGAACCCGTTGCGCTCGATTAGCTGGCAGGCGATTTCCGCCATCCGCTTTACCGCGTACTTGAACACCTGCTGGCCTTCTTGGTGGACGTAGTGCATGGCCTTGTCTACGGTTTCATGGGAAGGCGGGTGCAGCGAGCCGCCACCGGGCATGTAGAGAAATTGGCCGCCGGAACCGTCCACGTCATGCTGGAAGTCCAAAATGCCTTCGTCGTCGGACTCAACCGCTTCCACCAGAACGGCCCCCGCACCGTCGCCGAATAGCACGCAGGTGGCGCGGTCCTTGAAATTCACAATGGAAGACATCACGTCGCTGCCGATGACCAGCACTTTCCGGTGCGTGCCTGCGCCCACCATTTGCGCCCCTACCGTCAGCGCGTACACGAATCCGGAACATGCTCCGGAAAGGTCGAAGCCCCAGGCACTTTTCGCGCCCAAGCGCTCCTGCACCAGGCAGGCCGTCGCCGGAAACATCATGTCGGGCGTGACCGTGGCTACGATGATCATCTCGATTTCCTTTGGGTCCAGCCGCTTTTCGGCGAGCAGCTTTTTCGCAGCCTCGGTGGCCAGATGCGAAGCCGCCACGCCCCGCTCGACGAAATGCCGTTCGACGATGCCCGTGCGCGTGCGGATCCACTCGTCGGTGGTGTCCATCATCTTTTCGAAATCTTTGTTGGTGACCACGCGCGGCGGGACGTAACAGGCCACGCCGCTGATCTTCGCGCGAATTCGCTTCCCCACGTGCTTCTCCTCGCCGGACCTGAAGGACGCGCGATTCTATGCAATCCCGTCCGCAGTGACAAGGGAGACAGCTTTGCAGCGCTCCCCGCAGGCTGGCGCCGGCCCGCCTAAAAACGAAACAGATAGCTCATCTTGATGAAGAATTGCCGACCGGTGGAAGTCGTTGGCGAATCGGTTATCCGCAACGCCGGCGGGGTGCCCGGCTCGAGCGCCAGATTGTCGTAGATGTCCGTGTAGCCCAGATGGAGCGCCGTGCCCGGATGGAGCAGATAGGTGAGCAGCACGTCGGCCACGAACCGCTTGCTCCGACCGAGCGCCACCAGTTCTTCATTCGGCAGCACGGCGTTGTAGTCGAGAATCAGCCGGAGGGAAAGCTCGCGCGTGAACTGGTAATTGACTTTCGTTCGCACCAGATGGTTATTGAAAACCCCGGTACCCTCGTCAAACCCGGCCGGAGTCGATCCTTTTCGCGTGACGAGCCGCGAGAGCAAGTACGTCTGGTCAATGCGTAACCGCGGTGCCGGGCGAAACACCAGCAGCAGAGATGCGCTCGTGTCATCGGCCAGGAACGGCTGCAAACCTGCTGCCGGGAAAAAATTGACCCGTCGGCCGCGGCTCAGGTTGACTTCTGCTTCGAGCCAGGAAAACCACTCGCTGAACAGGCGCACCCGGCTGCGGTGTTTCCGAAAACCCGTACCCTGGAAAAGCTCGAAGGCTTCTTCGCGCTCGAAGTTCAGGAATGTGTTGCCGGTCAGGCCGATCTCGAAATTCAACCGCGCAATCCAGTCCTGCACGCGGCCCTGCCGGTCCCAGTTCACCAGCATGTACGCCCCCGGCCCGTAGCTCTGCACGGCGCGGCCTTCAGGGCGCCAGCGATAGTCCACAAAATTCTCAATCACGCGAATATCCACGCGGGGCACGAAACCGAGCGGCACCCGGAAGTCGGGTGAGCGGTCGGTGTAGCGCGTCAGGTAACGCATGTGCCGGCCGAGATGGCTGAGTTCGGCCAGCCACGCCGCACCCGTGCGACTGATGCCATCGAGCGTGCGGTCGTCACTTCGTGTCATCTGGCCGGTGAAAATCCAGTTCGGAGTGAACTTCAGCCGCGTGTCCATGGAATAGACGCGGTTGAAACTCGTCCCGAAGTTCCGGCTGGAAAAAAACCCTCCGATGGTGGACTCGCGTCCGATTTCCCGTTGCACCCGTGCCACGGTGGCTGCAGCGCGATCTTCGTGATTGGGATCAGTTGCCGGCAGCAACCGGCCCTGCGCGCGGTCGTCGATAGCGAGCACGCCCAGCGCCCAGCGTCCGACCTTCCCCGTCAGCCGCGCGCCGAACTGCGGGTCAGCGATGCGCCGTGTGAAGAACAGATTTTGTCGCGTCTCAAAAAAACCGGCGTTTTCGATGAAGAACGGGCGTTTCTCGGGAAAAAAGACCTCAAACCGCTGGTTGATGGTCACCTGCGGCTCGTCGGATTCCACCTGGCTGAAATCCGGATTCAGCGCAATGTCCAGCGTGAGCGCATCGCGCAGCACGATTTTCGAATCGAGCCCCACACGCGCGTCGGTGTCCGCGCGAAATTCCGGCCCGGTGGCGGCCTGTGTGTCCAGAAAGCGAGCCCGCGCGAATATGCCGTACGGAATGAACTGCAGGTTCCGGCCGGGCGAGATGTTTTCCAGACCAATCAGCGTGGCGAACTGCGGGACGAATCCTTCCTTGCGCCGCGTCACGTATGGCCAGTACGAGGCCTCGCTGTTGCGCGGCAGCAAACGTCCCAAGCTGATGCCCCACACCTGCCGAGGCCGGTTCGGAAATCGCAGACTCTTAAAAGGGATGGAAATCAGCACGGCATAACCGTCTGCGGTGAGCCTGCCTTCGCTGTGCCAGAGCGTGTCAAAGCTGTAGTCCGTTTCCTGCCCCTCCGTGGTGATTCCATCCAGTTGAACGCCCAGCGCATTCGTCACAAACGCATACGCCCGCTGCCGGTCCTGAAACGTATCCAGGAACACGCCCACCCGGTCATCCCCGAAAATATCATCCCGGCGCGAAAGCCTGGCCCGCAGCTTACCCGGCTCTTCCTGGCACACGAAGACGACGTAAAGATTTTCCGAATCGTAGGAGAGATAGGCCGTGGTCTCTTGGCTGACGGGTACGCCATCGCCCGGCTCGCGCTGGCGAAACCCGGATACCCGCGCACCATTCGCGCCCGACCCGGGATCCAAATAATCCTCCAGCCGTGGCGCCCGCCCCACCCGCGGTATCTCCAGGACTTCCCCACCCGCCTGCGGACTGCTGGCCACGACCTCCGCTGGCACCGGCACCGCCCACGCCAGTACAAAACAGCTTATCCCGCTGGCACTGAGCCATACTGAGCGCAGCGAACGGAACCTGGTGAATGTCAGAAGGCCGAAAGGGCTCATGGAGAAGATGAGTGTATACCTTTTCGGTAGTACCCCAAGCAATAAAAATCTGCGCCTGACACTTCTTCACCACCCGGCACGAGCCGCGGTGAAGCTGGCACCGCGAACCCAAAGGGCAAAGTCACCCGCGGCGCTGCATCGATTGCCAGAGAATGCGCCGAACATGCTAAGATGTCGCCGCGCAACCGTCACGTACGCTGCGCTCAGCACAGGCTGCCCCGAAAAGTAGTTTGCGTGTGTCCGCGTGCTCCCGCGAGTGCGGCATCGGCATGAGGAGGTACTCGATGTATTTTCAACAGTTTTATCTGTCCTGCCTGGCCCACGCTTCCTACATGCTGGGTTCTGAGGGAATTGCTGCGGTCGTGGACCCCCAGCGCGATGTGGACATCTATCTCGAGGAGGCCCGCCGGCACGGGCTTCGCATCGCCTACGTGATCGAGACCCACCTCCACGCTGACTTCGTCTCCGGCCATCGCGAGCTCGCCGGGCGCGCTGGCGCGCAGATCGTGGTCGGTGCTAAAGCCGGCGCTGAGTTTCCCCACAAACCGGTCGCCGACGGAGATGAAATCCGCTTCGGCAAGTGCATCTTGCGTTTTCTGGAAACACCCGGCCACACACTGGAAAGCATGTGCGTGTTGGTGACCAACCTGGCGCATTCGCATGTTCGCGCCGCTACGTTCGCTCCGCTCAGTACAGGCCGGGGGCAGCCGGAACCTTGGGCGGTGCTGACCGGCGACACCCTGTTTATCGGCGATGTCGGACGGCCGGACCTCTCTCCCGTTCATACGCCGCAGGAACTGGCCGGGATGCTGTACGACAGCCTGCACAACAAACTGCTGACTTTGCCCGACCACGTCGAAGTCTACCCCGCCCACGGTGCCGGTTCGCTGTGCGGGCGGAACATCAGCCCCGAGCGCTATTCCACCATCGGGCGGGAGCGGCAGTTCAACTACGCGCTGCAGCCGATGTCGCGCGAGGAGTTCATCCGCATGCTGACCGCTGAGATGCCCGAGCGGCCCGACTATTTCCAGAAGGACGCGGAGCTGAACCGCCGCGGCGTCTCGGCGCTGAGCCAGCTCCCCGAGTTGCGCGCCCTCTCGCCGGAGCAGGTGCGCGCGCAGCAGCAAGACGGCGTAATCGTGCTGGATACGCGCAGCCCTGCTGCATTCGGCGCCGCCCATGTGCCCGGTTCGGTGAACATCCCGCTTTCCGGCCAGTATGCCTTGTGGGCCGGATCGTTGATCGGTCTCGACCAACCCATCATCCTGGTGGCCGAGGACCCCGAGCGGCTCGACGAGTCCCGCACACGCCTCGCCCGCGTGGGCATCGAGAAGGTGGTCGGGTACCTCGGCGACGGCATCCTTGGCTGGCAGAAGACAGGTTTCCCCCTTGCCGAGGTGCCCCAGATCAGCGTCAACGATTTGCAGGATGCTCTCAGGCACGACCCGGGGAGCTTGCAGGTCGTGGACGTCCGCCGCCCAGGGGAATGGAAGGCTGGCCACATCGAGCAGGCGGTTCACAAGTCGCTTCTCGGACTAAAGCCGCTGCTTAATGCGTTGCGCGACGGCAGGCAGAATCCCGTCGCCGACCTGAACCCGGCCGAGCCCGTGGCCGTTCATTGCAAGAGCGGCTACCGCAGTTCGATCGCTGCCGGTTTACTGCTGCGCGCGGGCTTCCAAAAAGTGATGAACGTCGTGGGCGGCTTCGACGCCTGGCAGAAGCAGAACCTGCCTGCCGTAAAGGAAGAACAGGCTGCCCGCAACGAGCGCAACGAACACGCCGGCACCGGGCGGGGTGAACCTGAAGAATCGCGGCTTTGCTGACTGCGGCCAGGCATGCAGCGGCCGGCCATCAGCCGAGCCGTTCACCGGAAATTCCGCCGCGCGGCGGTTGCGTCGCTCGGCGCAGGCAGGTTCGCGGTGCCACCTTCGCTGGGCTCAATGCAGGTCATAGCAGCGGCACGGGCTCAAGAGGACAGTTTCAGGAGCGTCCGCCTCCGCGCCACTCCCCCTCGGCGAGATTTCTTGGCTGGAGCCGTTCCATTTCAATGCGAGTGCTGATTTTGGCGCTCTTCGCGAGCATGGCCGACACCGAACAGTATTTCGTCTCACTCAACCGCACGGCATCGCGCACCGCTTTTTCGTCCAACTCGCCCCGCAACCGGTAAACGATTTCAATCTTCGTCCACACGCGCGGTGGATCGGCTCTGCGCTGGCCCGATACTTCGATTTCCAGCGCTGCGAGCGGCTGTCGCTTCTTCTTCAGTATCGTGACCACGTCGGTGGCCGTGCACGCCCCCAGCGCCAGCAAAAGCATTTCCATCGGCCCCGGTGCTGTATTCTCTTCCCGGTCAGAATCAAACGGCACCTCGTGCCCGGAAGCGCTGATTCCGACAAATCTCTGCTTCCCGAGCCACTTGACTGTCGAAAGGTTCACTGCCGCCTCCTTTGCACACACCTTCGCCTCGCTCAGTGCAGGCAGATCACACCAACTCAACCAGAAAAACTGGAAACCGGTCGCAACCGCGCGCCTGCTCTACCGCGGCGAACGGCTTAGCGCTTGATGCCCGCGTGGGTGTGGGGGGCACCGGCTTGCTGAGGAGCAGGAACGGCTCCGGCCCCCTCGGCCCCAGCTGGGGCAACGGAGGGGAGAACGCCGCGCCCGGCCCGTTCGCGCACCGCCGAGACAAACGCTCGCACCAGCTCAGGGTCGAACTGCGTCCCTGCGCAACGCTCCAGTTCAGCCAACGCATCCTCCGCCGACCGCGCTTTCTTGTAGGTCCGGTCGGAGGTGATGGTGTCGTAGGCGTCAGCAATCGCGATGATCCGGGCCCCAAGCGGGATGTGGTCGCCGGCCAGGCCGTCAGGATAACCGGAGCCGTCATAAAACTCGTGGTGATGGGCCACCATCTGCTGGATGCGCCCGAGCGTGCGCAGCGGCTCCAGGATGCGCGCTCCCAGCTTCGCGTGGTTCTTCATCACTTCCCATTCCTCGGCATCCAGCGGGCCGGCCTTATTCAAGATGGCTTCCGGAATGCCCACTTTGCCCACGTCGTGGAGCATGGCGGCCAGGCGCACCTCTTCGACTTCCGTTGCGCTCAGCCCCAATTCCTGAGCGATCAGTGCGGCGAAGCCGGAAACTTTTTGCGAATGGCCCTGGGTGTAGTGGTCCTTGGCGTCAATCGCAAAGGCGAGCGAGGTAAGTGTCTCGATAACGGCGGGATGGATCCGCGGTGCGGCTTCCTCCGGCGCCGTTGCCGGTCCTTCGGCACTGCTCAGATTTGGTTGCCCTTCACCCTGCTCCACCAGCGACTGCGTGAACTGTTCCAGGCGGCGGTAAATTTCGTCGAAGGCTTCCGGGCCGGTGGAAAACAACCGCTTCAGGATCACCCCCAGATAGGCTTCCAGGACGTCGCGTTTCCACTTCTTCGTCTCGTTCGGGTCGCAGTGGTCTGCCGTGGAAACGGTATTGCCGCCCTGGTGCTTCGACAGGTACATGGAAGCATCCGCCACCTGGATCAGTTCCTGTGGCGTCGAGCCGTGGATGGGAAAGCTGGCGGTGCCGAAGCTCGCCGTGATGTTTTTCTCGCGCAACAGCGGATCGGAGGCCACACACGCGCGCAGCTTGCTGGCAAGCTGCCGCGCCTGTTCGATATTTGTCTCCGGCATCAGAATGACAAACTCATCGCCGCCGTAGCGCGATACGACGTCGGATCGCCGGCAGTTCTGCTCCAGAATATGCCCCACGCGCTGGAGCACCACGTCGCCCTCCAGGTGCCCGTAGAAATCATTGACGAATTTGAAGCGGTCCAGGTCCATCAGCACCAGCGAGAACGGACGGCCGGCGCGCGTCGAGCGCTTCCATTCCGCAGAAAGCGCTTCCATGAAGAAGCGGTGCGTTTTCACTCCAGTCAGGCCATCGGTGATGGCCTGCTCCTGCGCCTTTTGGAAGGTCAGCGCGCTGTGTAGCGCTCCGGCCACCAGGTCGGCCAGGGTCCGAAGCAGGAGCACCTCTTCCTCGGAAAAATCGCACGGAGCAGAGTTCTCCACATAGAAAACTCCCAGAAGCTGGTCCGCAAAAACAATCGGCAGACCCGCCGCGGCAACGGAGGCCGGCAACACGGGCCGTGCTGCGGATCCGCTGGCCGCATCGGCTTCGCGCACCACCAGCATCTGCCCGGTGCGCGCCACCTGGCCGATCAGGCCCGCCCCCAGCGGAATGCGACAGCCGAGCGCCTCGCGCCGCTTTCCCGCTTCGGCCAGAATTACCACTTCCTTCGTGGCGTACTCCAGTACCCCGACCCCGATGTGGTCATAGACCAGCCCTTCCTCGGCCTCGGCGACAATCTTGGCCAGCATCTCTTCCGGTTTCAGCGTCGTTATTGCATGGCGCGAGACGTTGTTCAGCAGCGCCAGTTGCCTCGATTTGGCCTGCTCCTGACCGAACAGCCGCGCGTTTTCGATCGCGATGCTGGCTTGGCTGGCCAGGATGCGCATCAGCTCCAGGTGCCCTTCGTCGAACGTGCCTTCCTGCGCGCTGTGCACTCCCATGACGCCGATGGCCCGATCGTACAGCAGCAGGGGCACCCCGCAGAAACAACCCGTCTGTTGCAGCGGCTCCACGCCCAGTCTGTGGACTTCTTCGCTGAAATTGTGCCGGATCAACACCGGCTGGCGCATGCGGATGATGTATTCGGTCAGGTGATTGCCGGCCGGCCGCGAACGCTTGGGCAGTCGGACGCCATCTACAACTTCCAGCTCGAAGCGAATCTCATCCCGGCTCGGGTTATAGAACGCGATGTAACAGTTGCTGACGTCCAAAAGCCGGCGCATCTCGGATACGATTTTTTCAAACAGGGTGCCGGTATCCAGCGTAGAACTGAGCACTTGCCCGATTTCATTCAGGATGTGCAGCTCCTCGCTGCGCCGCGAGGTCTGCTGGATCAGGTAGCTGTTTTCCACGGCCATCCCGATTTGGTGTCCTAGTGCCAGCAGCAGCCGCAATTCTGCGGGCGTAAACCGGCGGTTGTCGGGCGTGCCCAGCAGCAGCGCGCCAAACACACGTTCCTTGGCCTGCAGGCTGATTCCCACCACCGTTTGAAGCTCTTCTGTGCTCATCAGCGCGCGGAACCGCCGGAAGGCTTCCTCGCGCTCCAGTGCCACCCACGCAGAACCCCGTGTCAGGTCCCGAAACACGACCAGCCCGCCTAGCCGCGCGACCAGGTCCACCAGGTGGTCGTCGAGATGTTCTTCCTGCACCCTCTGGCAGAATCCCTCGCTCATCCCTGCCGCGACAACCGTTCTCGGTCCGCTGGCATCCCCGTGATACAGGAACAGTGCCCCGGAAGGAATCCGCACCACGCTCAACATCCGATCCAGCGCTTGGGCCAGCATGCGCTGAATCTCCCCGCCCACAAAACTCGAGGTCGCCAGGTTCAGATTCGAAAGCGCCAGCATGTTGCGTTCGACGCGGCGCTTCTCCTCTTCGTACAGCGCCATCACCATCAGCACCGCGATCATCATCTGGGGAATCAGCACGGCTGTCGCGAGCAGCTGCGACCACACAGGGCCGTCCGCGGTATCCAGCAGAGCCAGAAGCCGGGCTCGCAGCACTTCGGCCAGCAGCAGCACACCCCACACCGCGAAACTGACGGTCAGCAGGCCGTCGGCCAGCGTCTCCTGATTGCGGCTCTCACGCCAGAACACCCAGCCCACGCCGAACAGAAGAAAAGCAACGCCGAAGTTGGCAGGGACCTGCAGGTAACCCAGATGGTGCGCCACAATCCACGCTGCAAATATCACCGCACCGGCCGCCGTCATCCGGACTCTCGGCCGCCGCTGCGTATAACTTTGCGCGGCATTGAGGAAAAGCAGAACCGCGACAGCCAGCAGCCATCCGCTGGCCGGCGTTTGCCACGCGCCTCCGCCGCTCCAGGGTGCCAGTGCGGGCAGCAGGTAGTGCAGCGCCAGCACACACCACCCCGCGGCCCAGAACAGCATGTAGCGCTGGCGCTTCAGCTCGTAAACGTGGGCAAAAAAGGCGGCCATCAGACCGGCTGCTACCAGCAACGCCAGCGACAGCACGCCTTGAAATGTCAAAACCTGAATTGACAAACGACCGTCCCGGAGGAAACCCCGCAGGCATCATTCGCGAGCCCGCCACTCGACGGCTCGACCGGCCGACAGCGGCCGGGGACAGACGTCGCGCTGATGTTCCGAATCCCTGGGAGCTTAGTGGACGTAGGGATTTCCTCTCACGCTGTCGTTGTGTTTCTTCGCGACTATAACGTAGCGCTTTTTCTACGGTCAAGAAACTGGGGGTTACTCCGCAAGAACATACCTGCCGCTGCCTCGGCGCCTCGATTTTCCCGGCACCTTCGATTAAGATGAATAGTTTTGAATTTTTGATCGAGGCTCCCAGAATGAGTTCCTCGCCGCCGCGTGTGCGTTTCGCGCCTTCGCCGACCGGCTATCTCCATGTCGGCGGCGCCCGGACGGCGCTGTTCAACTGGCTGTTCGCCCGCCATCACGGCGGCACCTTCATCCTGCGGGTTGAGGACACTGACGTGGAGCGAAATCGCCCGGAACTCGTAGAAGGCATCCTCGAGGGGCTGCGCTGGCTCGGTCTGGAGTGGGACGAGGGCCCGGTCTTTCAGTCCCAGCGGCTGGAACTCTACCGGCAGGCTGCCGAACGTCTTGTCGCGAGCGGAGCAGCTTACCCCTGCTACTGCCCCCCTTCGCAGTATGCCGGCGGCGATACCGTGGAAGAAACGGACGCGGCTCCCCTCGTGGCGGACGCTCGGGGTCAACAGCCCAGACAGATTCACAAGTACCCGGGCACCTGCCGGGCGCTGACCGCCGAGCAACGCGCAGAAAAGGAAAGCAAGGGCCTGCCGCGGGCCATCCGTTTCCGAATCCCCGAAGGCGGAGCCACCGAATTCGATGACGCTGTTTTCGGCCGGCGCTCGGTCGAGCATCAGGAAATAGAAGATTTCGTAATCCTGCGCTCGACCGGACTGCCTACCTATCAACTCGGCGCCGTACTGGACGACATCGAAATGCGCATCACGCACGTCATCCGCGGTGCCGACCACCTCTCGAACACCCCGAAGCAGGTACTGCTGTACCGCGCCCTCGGCGCTCCACCGCCCGTGTTCGCGCATGTCCCGCTGATCCTCGGTCCCGACCGCACGCGGCTTTCGAAACGCCACGGCGCCACCAGCGTTACCTCGTACGCCGAAGAAGGCTTTCTGCCAGAAGCCTTTCGCAATTTTCTGGCCCTGCTCGGCTGGTCACCCGGGGACGACACAGAATTCCTCCGTACCGCTGAGCTGATCCAACGTTTCTCTCTCGCCGGCGTCAGCCGCACCAACGCCGTTTTCGATCGCTCCAAGCTTGAGTGGTTCAATACCCAATATCTGCAGAAGCTGCCGGTCGAAGAGCTTGCTCCGTACGTCGCGGGCGAGCTGAAACGCGCGGGCCTGTGGCGCGACGACTGGTCCGGTAAGGATCAGGACTGGTTCCTGCGCACCATAGACCTGATTCGCCCGCGCACCCGATTTCTGAAAGATTTCTCCGGCTGGGCGCGCGCTTTCTTCGCCGACGAGTTCGACTACGAAGAAGCCGCCGTGGCCAAATTCTGGAAAGACGACCGCGTGCCCGACCTGCTCGAGCAACTGTCCGCACGACTGGATCAGCTCGCCGAGTGGACCCATGATTCCTGCGAGCAGGCCCTGCGCGGCCTTGCCGAGCAGCACAGCATCAAAGCAGCTGTGCTGATTAATGCCACGCGCGTGGCCATCGTCGGCCGCGGCGTCGCGCCGCCGTTGTTCGACACGATGGGCGCGCTGGGCCAGCGGCGGGTGGTCGAAAGGCTGCGGCGCGCCGTTGCCGCCTTCCCGAAAAAGTGAATGCAGCAAGCCGCCTCATGCTGCGGCAAATTTGGAGGGTTTCGTAGCAGGAAATTTCTTTTCGGCTTGTGGAATTCCGCTAGGGCACTCGCGCGCCGCTGAAAATCTGCGGGTGGGTCCTTTTGAACGCGGCGCCCTCCGGTGCCACGACAATTTCCGCTTTCAGCGGTATCCGCACCGGAGGCAGGCAGGTCGTGTCGTTACAGGCCTGGTAGCGCAGCTCGATGGGTACGCTCAGCTTTCCCGCCGGGGCTTCGCCGGTGGCCTGCAGTTTCATCCGCAGCGTCACCTTTCCTTCGTATACGGACATCTCTTCCGGCGAAAACGAAAAATTGCGGCGGATTCCTTCCGGGTAGTTCGTCTCCAACAAACGGAAGCCTTTCGGCAGGCCGGGCGTAAGCACGGTGGGAATCAAGTAATCCTGCAGCACCTTGTTGGCGTTGATGTGGAACCCTTCCAGGATTTCACCGACTACCGCCACCTCGAAGACCTGGCCGCGCGGCACCGGCTCGTGCGACACAAAAACTCGCGTCTCCACCACCGCCTCCGGCCGCGGCAACGTCGGACCCTGCCCAGGCTTCCCGCCCACAAGAGCAGCACCCAGAAGCAGCGTGAACGGAAACGATAGAAATACGCTTCTCCGCATGAGTCGTGTCCGCAGATTCTACACAGTAACTTCGATGCCGAGCTGCTGGCTCAGGATGCGGCTCATCACCTGCGGCAGCGTCTCGCCGCTCTTAGCCAGCACGAACTCGCCGCCCTCGTTCGACCAACCCAGCTTGAAGCTCGTGTCCAGAGCCGAAATCCAGATCTGGCGTGCAGGCGCGTTCGGACTGATAATGAACTTGGTCTCTTCCGGCTCTTCAAAGAGCAGCTCCAGCTTTTCCCCTTCGCCTTCCACTTCGAATCCGTGCCGGTCGGCCAGCTCCAGCAGCTTTCGGCGAAGATTTTCCAGCGCGGCCTCGGATTTTTTGCGAAAATCCTGCTCGTCCATTGCGCACTCAGGGTACAGCAACGATTCGCGGCCGGCAAGCGGGCCCACACCGGCTGGCTCACCGGCGCGCGATCACGCTGCAATAGATCTCTTCAGGAGGTTCGACATGAAACCAGCACCGGCCAGCGCCCTTGAATCGCTCAAACAGAGCTACCGAACCGGAGCCATCTCGCGCCGCGAGTTCTTCCAGAAACTGGCTTATTTGACAGGCAGCATCGTGCTGGCGCACGAAATCATGCTCGCTGAAGGCTTCGCCTCGGAGTGGGAGGCCTACGACTGGCCGCATCCGCAGGCCCAAGCTCCGAAAGAATCCATCGCTGCAGGTGAGAAACGCCGGCCCGCTTCGGTTGAAACCGAATGGATCAGATTCACCAGCGAAGACCGCGTCGAGGTGGGAGCGTATCTGGCGCGACCGAAGTCCGGCGAGCCGTTTGCAGCCATCATTGTGATTCACGAGAACCGCGGGCTGACGGAATTTGTCCTCGACATCACGCAGCGCTGGGCCGTCGAAGGACTGCTCGCTCTGGCCCCGGACTTCCTCTCGCGCCTCGGCGGCACGGCCAGCTTTGATTCCATGGAAGCGGCGCGCAACGGCATCGGCCGTCTGGAGCGCACCGGCGTCGTCACCGATCTGCACGGCGCGGTTCGCTTCCTGCAATCTCGCGACGACGTCCGAAAGGACAAAATCGGCGTCTCCGGTTTCTGCTGGGGCGGCGGCCAGACCTACAACTTCGCCACCGAGTCGGACGACATTGCCTTCGCCATCCCGTTTTACGGGTCTGCGCCGCCGCTCGAAAAGCTCGAGCGGATTTCCTGCCCCGTGTTTGCCGTCTATGCGGAAAACGATCCGCGCATCAACGCCCGCATGGAAGAGGTCGAAGCGCGGATGAGCGAGCTGGGCAAGGACTATACGCGGCGCGTCTTCCCTGGCACGCAGCACGCCTTCATGAATTTCACCGCGCCGAACCGCTACAACGCCGAGCAGGCGCAGGCCGCCTGGGCCGAGGTGACTGCCTTCGTCAAAAAAGTGACAGGAGCACAACCTTAGAGAAGCTCTTCGATTTCCTTGGCCAGCCGTTCGTGGTTGATCAGTCCGATCACCCGTTTCACGCGCGTGCCGTCACGCGCAATCAGAATGCTGGTTGGTAGGCCGATCAAACCGTCGAACTGCCGCTCCACCGCTTCGCCGCCGATCAGGATCGGATAGTTGATCGCCACCTGCCGTCCGTTCAGCTCGAACCGCTCCTGTTCCACGTACGGCTGCACCACCGACCGGCCTTCGTCGTCCATCGCCACCCCGAGGACGGTGAAGCCGCGGTCGGCATACTTTTCCTGAAACTCAATCAGCCAGGGAATCTCCACCCGGCAGGGCGAACACCAGGTAGCCCAGAAATTCACCAGCACGACTTTGCCTTTGTACGGTTCCAGGTCAAGCGGCCCGCCGCGCAGGTCAATCATCTCGATTTCTGCGGCTTCGGTTGCATCGCCCCGATTTGCACTCCGGCTGCACCCAGCCAGCAACATCACTCCCGCCAGTAAAAAGACGAAAAACAGATTCCAGCGCTGCCTCATGCTTCTTGTCTCCTTAGATTTCTGAGAAAGAAACGCCCTCAGCTTCCAGTCAGACTTTTTTCCAGCCACAGGACCGCATCATTCAGAAACGCAAACTTGGCCGCCAGCCACGTCAGCCGGTTCGTAAAAATCAGCGCGCCGACGAACAGCAGCAGCACGCCGCTGGAAACCTCCACCGCGTGCAGATGCCGCCGGAAATTCTGATAAATGCGAAGGAAGCGGCTGATGCCCAGAGCCGTCAGCAGAAACGGGACCGCCAGCCCGGCGGAATACACTGCCAGCAGAAATACGCCTTGCCCAATGGTCTCCTTCGTGGCCGCTAGGGTCAGCACGCCGGCCAGGATAGGCCCGATGCAAGGCGTCCAACCAAAGGCGAACGCGAACCCAAGCAGGAATCCGCCCACCACCCCCGGCTGACCGCCGACGCTGCTCAGGCGAGCTTCGCGATTCATCCACCTTGCCAGAAATGGCCCGGCGAACAAAATCGCCGCCAGCGAAAAGTAGTGCGCCGGCCCCAGCGGAATTTGCACACCTGCGGCCGCCAGGATGCCGAACACGCCCAGCAGGGCTCCCACAGCGAGGCCCACCCGCATCGTCAGCTTGCCCAGCACCCCGACAAGGTGCAGCCCGAACAGGACCACGATGGCTCCCGCCACCGGCGCCAGCAGATTTTTGTTGCTCACCAGAAATTGCCCCACCGCGCTGGCAGACGCCCCGAACGCAATGAACACAATTGAAAACCCAATCACAAATGCCAGCGAGGAAGTCAGGATCGAGCCGCGCGGTCCCTCTCCGCGCTTCAGTTGCTCCACGCCGATGCCCGACAACATCGAAACGTAACCCGGCACCAGCGGCAGCACGCACGGAGACAAAAACGAAACGACTCCCGCGACCAGGGCTGCGACGACTGAGACATCCATAGTTATGAATCCGGTTGGCTCCAGATATTCGATGCTGGCTGCGCCCGCATGGCCTCAGAATCGAAGGTCTATTTTCGCATAACACTGCCCACGATTCTCCCCCAATGCTGGCCCCGCCCGCGCAGGCAAACGCTTGCAGGTGGCGCCTGAACCTTCCACAGTTCAGCTCTGCCACCTCTAAGCCACGCTCCGACGCGATTGAAAAACCGCTGTTTATTAACTGTCGCGCGTGGCCTCCGGCTTGCCCTTCCTGTGCTTGAGCGGGACGAGCTCACGCCCGCGCCGGACGCAGCGCCTTCGGCAGCCGTTCCATGATGGAGACGTGGTGGGATTGCCTGCTGGTTTCTCCGCGCGCAAGCCGTGCCGCCTACGGCGTTCTGAAGTGTGTTTGCTTCTGCTGGCTGAGAGTGTGGCTGACGCTGGCTTCGTCCGACCCCCCGGCAGCACTGGCCCCGCCCGCTCGCGAGTTGCAGCCGGAAGCCATCTTCGGCACGCAGGTGCTGATTTTCTCTGCCGTAGCGTTTTGTCTGATTTGCAGGCTGCCGGTGCTGTGGGAAGGCCGTCGCTATCCGGCCGCGCTGGCCGGCACGGCTTCGCAGAGCGCGGGAGACGCCACGCGATGAACGCCGCTGCTTTCCTCGATCTCGACGGGACGCTCATGCCGCCGCCGTCGCTCGAGCGCCGCTTCGCTTCCTATCTTCGCGAACAAGGCTGGCTCGGTGCGCGGCAGTGGCTCGGCTGGCTCGCGCCATTTTGCTTGCGACTGCCCGCTGGCTGGTGCGCGGCAACAAAGGCGAACAAGTCCTATCTCGCAGGCGTGCCATGCACCGCTGTGCGTAGTTTCGCCGATTGTTTGGCGCTCGATCCCGCGCCGGCCTTTGCCGCGGCGCAACAGCAGCTCCTGTGGCGCGCGCGACCGAACCACCGGCTGCTTCTAATCACCGGGACCCTGCGGCCCCTGGCGGAAATTTTCGCGAAGACGCTGCCGGTCCGGCTCCAAGTCTGCGCCACGCAGCTTGCATCCAAGGCAGGGCGCTTCGCAGGCAGGATCGTTCCGCAGGAGGCAGGCAAGGTTCTCAGCGGACCGGCAAAGGCTCGCGTGCTCTCACGGCTCGCCTCTGAGCACCGCCTAAACCTTTCCCGCAGTTACGCATACGGCGACTGTTTTTGCCGACCGCTGGCAGCTTGATTGTGTAGGCCATCCTCTGGCCGTGAATCCTTCGCCCCGGCTGGGGAGACTCGCGCAGCGACCCGGCTGGCACATCGAGTTCTGGCAGCAGGGAACGGCAACCCGCACGAGCAATATGGCGGGAACGAAATCTTCTTACTTGGACGAAGCAGCATGCATGGCGCGTGTAGATCGGCACGTTGAAAGCCCCTTTCACGCGCTCGCGGAACTGCACGCCGTCGAGCTGACCGGCGGCCCAGCAACTTCGCTGATCAATTTCATCGAAAGCTTCGGCCGCGCGTACGGTGCCGCGTTCCCTTCAGCACACGTTTCCGGTTCGTTCCTGGCGCTGCTGGGAGCGTGGTGTTACCGGCGCAGGCTGTTCTGGATTTTTCTGCCGCTGTTCCTGGCCATGCTTGTCTCAACCGCTTATGGCCGCTACCACTTCGTGGCTGACGCGCTAGCTGGACTGATTTACGGTGCTTTCGGATTCATTCTCGGCCACTGGCTGGTCAGCCGCGAGCCGGCGCCGCGCTTCTGATTACGACCACTTAGCGGACGGCGGCCGGCTGGGGCTCTGCTTCAAGGGAACGCAGCGCCTCTATTGCCTGCGTGTCGGTTACGTCGAGCGTCATCGGCGTCAGCGTGATGTAGCCGCGCTCGAAGGCCCAAACGTCAGTGCCCTCGGCGTCGTCTTCCAATGGCCGCCAGCGCGACCAGAAATAGACGCGGCCGCGCGGGCTGGTGCGCCGCTCGTAGTTTTCGTGCGTGGGCCGGATGCTGAGCCGCGTCAGCCGCGCCCCTTTCCCTGCACCCGCGGGAACATTCACGTTCAGGAAAAGTCCGGGCCGCAGCGCCTGCTCTGCCCGCAGCCGCCCCACAAGCGCGCGCACGTAGGCTGCGGCTGCAGCATAATCCGCGTCGCGATTGCCACGCATCGAAACGGCAATCGCCGGCAGGCCAACAATCGCTGCTTCCCGCGCGGCCCCGAGCGTCCCGGAAAGGTAAACCGTAATGCCGAGGTTTTCTCCGCGATTGATTCCGCTGATGACCAGATCAGGCCGCTTCGGCACCAGGCTTTCGACAGCCAGCCGCACGCAGGTTGCCGGCGGAGCCTCAATCGCATACCAGAGCGATCCGTCGGGCTGTTTCCGTTCGCTGACGAAAATCGGGCTGTACGACGTGGTGATGCTGTGCCCTTTGCCACTCTGATCGCCGGCGGGCGCCGCTACTACCAGCTCCGCGTGCGGCCGGAAGGCTTCAACCAGGGCGTGCAGGCCCGGGGCGTCGTAGCCGTCGTCGTTTGTGAGCAGAATCAAAAACGGCTCCGCTGCCGACGGCCGGAGGCCTCCTGCCAGCACCACCAAGAGCATTCCAGCTGCGAGAAACAGCGTACGACTGCTGCGTGATTTCGCCTCCACGACTGACTCCTTTCTTTTGCCGTGCCATGCGCTGTTGAGGGCGGACGTGGTTATCTCACTCCAAAGCGGGCCGCTGCAAGTGAAATTCCGTTGCCTGCTCATAGCAGTGCGCGACATATAGCAAGTCAGCTTCATCCCACCACCTCCCGATCAGTTGCAGTCCCACGGGCAGGCCGCCCGCAAAACCGCAGGGGATGGAAAGCGCCGGGCAACCCGTCAGGTTCGATGGCCGGTTGAATCGCAGCAGCGCTCCGCGAACCGATTCCTCCGCTCCTTCGATGGAGAGCATCTTCTCCTCGACGCGCGGAGCTACCACGGGTACCGCAGGAGCGATGACTGCGTTCACGCGTTCGAAAACGCTGGCAAATTCTCTTCGCACTTCCTCCCGGTTGGCGAGCGCGGCCAGATAGTCCACGGCGCGCACCTCACTCCCCAGCTCGAGCCGTTTGCGAACCTCGTCGCTGTACTCGCCGGCGCGCGCCGGGAAATAACCGGCCTGCTGATGATAGCGTGCAGCTTCTGCCAGTGCGATTACCGTTCCTGCATCCCCGGAGTCGCGCAGATGCGGAAAACCGACCTCGATGATTTCCGCGCCCGAGTCCTCGAGTGTGCGTATCGCCTCTTCGATTCGCGTGAGCACTTCCGTGCTGACACGTTCCAAGAAGTAGTCCCGCGGAAGGCCCAGCCGGACGCCCCGCAATGGCTTGCGTCCGCGCCTTTGTCGTCGCAGTGCCGCTCGAAAATCAGGCACCGGACGCCGCACGGAAGCAGGGTCGCGCCGGTCCCATCCCGCGATGGCGCCGAGCAGAATGGCAGCGTCTTCCACCGTGCGCGCCAGCGGCCCGGCGTGGTCCAGGGTGGGCGAGAGCGGCACGACGCCGAAGCAGCTCACGCGTCCGAAGGTTGGCTTTAGCCCCACGATTCCGCACAGCGCCGCCGGGATGCGAATTGAGCCCCCGGTGTCGCTGCCGATGGCGCCGAACGCCAGCCCGGCCGCAATGGCCGCTGCCGCTCCGCCCGTCGAACCGCCCGGGATATGTTCCGGGTTCCAGGGATTGCGCGTGGCGCCGTACCAGGGGTTCTGGGTGGTCACGCCGTAGGCAAACTCGTGCAGGTTGGTCTTCCCGAGCAGCACCGCGCCGCAGCGCCGCAAGCGCTCGACGACCGCGGCGTCCTGTTTGGGGATCCATTCCGAAAGAAATCTTGCGCCGGCGGTCGTACGGATGCCCTTTGTCGCGATGTTATCTTTCAGCGCGAGCGGAATGCCGTGGAGCGCTCCGCGCCAACGGCCGCGGCGAATTTCGGCCTCTGCCTGGCGCGCCTGCTCCACAGCCAGTTCCCCGGTGAGGGTCACATACGCATGTAGCTGCGGATCGAAGGTTTCGATTCGCGCCAGCAGCGTGCGTACCAGCTGCACGGGCGAGATCCGTTTTCTCCGAATCTCCCCAGAAAGCTGTGCGATGGAAGAGAAGGCGGTGTTTTCGTCCACGTGAAGGCTCCGCTTCGGTGCAGCGGCAAGGCATTTGCCCCTCAATGCATGCGGGCGCCATTCGCTCTCAGAAAATCTTCTCCTGTCGGCGCACGGTGCCAAACGCGCCGATATTGGCAATCATCAAAGAAACACGAAAGCGGTTATCGCTTCGCACTGGACCCAGGGCCAGCCGCCGGAATTCAAATCCGATTCCGCAGCAGGAGCCGTTGTAGCTGACCTGCACGACGTTATTCTGAAAAAACTCGCGGTTCACGTCGTAGCTGAGTCCGACAGCAAAATTGAATCCCTGCCGGGTGATGTCGCCGTATCCCACCAGCGCGCGAATCTGGTTCGAGAGCGGCTGCAGAACGTCTTCCGCACGCGTGGCGAAGTGCGCCAGGGTAACGAATGATTCCCGGTAAGGCCGCACCTTGACCAGCGTCCCGACCGCAGTGATTTTCGATCGCGTCGTATCGTAGTCCAGCCGGAACTGCGCGTCGTAGCGCCCGCCCGGCGTGACCTTCAGGTCACTGACGATGGGCGAAAAATGCCGCGGCTGGTCCGCAAAGGCGAACGGGGTGATCGAGTACAGCGCCTGAAAGACGTTGCGCCGGCCAGTCACCAGCGCGCCGCCGAACGTCTCGTCCAGGTAATATTTCTGCGCCACACGCCAGCTGAGAAATTCGGTGGTTTCCGCTCCCGAGCGTCGAAAGAACCGTTGCACGAGCGCGTATTCGACTTCGTTCGTATCGGTGACCAGGTCGTTCTCGTCGAAGCGAAGGAATCGCCCGAATTGGTTCACGCCGTTCACATACCGATAAACGATCTTTGGTTCGATAACGTGCTTCCATTTCCCGCCGGATGCCTCCCAAACGCGGGCCAGCGACGGCGGCCGAATGTCCACGGTGATCTCTCCGGTATTTCGCCGGGCGGGGCCGCCCAGAGTGAGTCCGTCCTTCCCGGCCACTTGCGAAATGCTGTAGCGTGTCGTGCGCAGCGCGAACGTGGAAGTCACGCCGAGCCACGGCCCCCAGCGCAGGGGAATCGTGACCCGCGGCGCCAGCTCGCTTCGTTGAACAGCATCCGGCGTATCGAGGGCCGGGTCGCTGCGGTGCACGGCGTCCACCGAAGCGTGAAACCCAAAATAGACCGGCCAGTGGCGCCACGGGGCCTGCTCCACCGAGCTGATCCGGGCGCCCGGCGCCGCGCGCAGCAGAACAGCCCGCTCAGGAACTGCGCTCAAAAAGTTCTTGTACCGCCGCATCGCGAAGCCCAGGCTGAAACCACGGAAATTGTTGGTGAGCGAAGCGGTGCTGCGCACCTCGGAGCGGGCGGCCTGGTCAAAGGTTTCGGCGAACACCAACCGGAAGGTGAGCGAGGAAAGCTGGTTGATGTCCGCCACCGCGCGCCAGCCGTGCGGCAGTCGCGCGTCGAGTTCGAAGCGGCTCTGGTGTCCTCCCTGTTCGACTCGCTCGCCAGTGGAAGTAATCAGGCCGCGGTCGTTCACCGCGAAATAACTCGCGTTGATGCGAAGGTCTTCCCAGGGCCGCATGCGCAACTCGCCCAGATGGCCGAAGCCGCGCCGACTCATCAGCTCCACGCCGAGTGTCAGGTCCGCCCATTCCACCGGTGCCCAGTAGAACGACTCGCCCAGCACGAATCCTTTTTGCGACTTGTTGCCGGCGCTGGGCACCAGGAATCCCGACTGCCGCGGCCGCTCGGCGACCGGCGCAGTCGCGTACGGCAGGTAGACCAGCGGGATGCGGAAGATGCGGAAGTTCGCGTGCAGCAGGACAACTCTGTCTCCCACATGAATCCGCGCCTGCGGCGCGTAGAATTTCCAGGAAGGCTTCTGAGGCTCGCAGATCGTCAGCCACGCGTCGGTGACGGCGTAGGTGCGCGAATCCAATCGTTCAACCTCCCGAGCCTCGAAGTACAGCGGATTGGGGCTTACCAGCAGCGATTCGCTCGGTTCACGGCGGAATTCGATCCTGCCGCGCACGCTGGTGAAGCGGCCCCGGCCGGTTTCCAGGTTGAAGCGGATTTCCTCAGCCTCTACCCGCTGCGAGTCCACTTCAAACAGGATGCCGCCCTGGGCCGTGACCTCGGCCGTCTCGGTGTCATATTTCAGCCGATCCGCACGCAGCAGTAGGCTCTCGTAACGGATTTCGACGTCACCTTCCGCGTAGTAAGTCTTCCCCTCCAACCGTTGCTGTTTCGCGCGCAACTCGGCAACTCCGACGCCCGCGGGGAATTGCACCTGCGCCTGAATTGGCAGCCCGGTGACAGAAAACAACAGCGCAAGCAACCCGAATCCGATCGCCTTGGCAAACGAAATCTGCTTCATCATCGGTGATCCAGAACCATGCCGCAGAAAGCAGGCTAGCCTAGCACGCACACCCCAGCGCGAAAAGCAATCGCCCGCCGGGAGATGGCTTCGGCGACGACCACCGCCCAGGAGCCAGCCTGCGGCCCGGGTTGCCTGTTTCGCCACAGCCGCGGGCAAACAATGCTTCGCGCACGGCGCGATGTTGTTAGCATCGCTGTGGTCCCGCCGGGCCAGCCGCAGCGCAAAACGGCCGGTGTACCAGACTTGTCCGAACTGCAAGACGTTCAACAGCGAACTGGCCACGGAGTGCTATGCCTGCCGTGAGCCGCTCGTGCCCCGCGAAGCCGTAGGCGAGCCGGTTGCCGTCCCTTCTTCGGAGCCAAGCTGGCGAGAAGAAGTTGCCCGGCGGCTGGAAGCTTATCGCGCGCGGCGCCGCAGCATCCGCCCGGACGCGCAGCAGGATCCGCTGCCCTTTGCCAACGAACCCGTCGAGTGGCTGAGCCGGCATCAGGACCCGCACACACTTCCGGCCGCCAAGAAAAAGTCGCGCGAATCCAATCCACTGAACATTGCCATCGAGCTCGAGCAGCCCGAGCTGGACTTTCTGGCCGGCGAAGAGTCCTCGCTGCATCCCGACCGCGCGCTGGCCCCGGTAGCAGGGCTCGGCGCGCGCTGGCGCGCCGGAGCTCTGGATGCAGCCTTCGTTTCCCTTGCGTTTGCCTTTTTTCTCGCAATGTTTCGCTACTTCGGCGGTGAAATTCCGCTCGGAAAATTTCCGGTAGCAATTTTTGGCGGTGCACTCTTTTTCTTTTATCTTCTTTACTTCGGCCTGTTCACGTTTTTCGCGGGCATCACCCCGGGGATGCATCTGCTCGGCTTGCAAATCGTGACCTTTGAAGGCCACACCCCGGGCGAGCGGCAGCTCCTTTGGCGTTGCTTCGGCTACGCGCTCTCCGGCCTGACCCTGCTGCTAGGATTCCTGTGGGCGCTGTGGGATGAGGACGGGCTCACCTGGCAGGATCGCGTCTCGCAGACCTACCTTACTCCCTCCGAGCCAGCCGCGGCATTGCAGGCGGGGGATCCAGGCACAGCGGTGTAAGCAACTCGCGGCTTGCTCGCGCGGCGGCGGCGGTTCCATCGCAACCTGCCTGCGCGCTCCCGCATCATAGGGATAGTTCTGAGCCGGGCAGCGCTTGGCCTGTTGCCGCTGTCGCAGCAAGCCTCAGCCTCGCGCGGGAAAGTGGTATACTCAAAAGTTGTTGCAGACAAGGCGGAATCCATGAACCGACAGACCCGGATTGTAGTCGTCGCAATCTCTGTTCTGGTTTTCGGCTACGTGGCCTTCGGCTACGTGCTCGGCCAGGCGGCTAGTGAGCCCGCCTACCGCTCCCTGACCGTATTCAGTGAAGTGCTGCTGCACATCCAGCAGGATTACGTCGAGGAACCAGATCTGCGTTCGGTCACCGCCGGTGCTCTGCACGGCTTGCTGGAAGCGCTCGACCCTTACTCCAGCTACATGAGCCCGGCCGAATACGCGGAATTTAAGAAGAAACAGCAGTCCGGAGCTTTGGGCCAGGCCGGCATCGCGCTCTCCAAGCGGTTCGGCTACATCGCCGTGGTTGCCGTTGCGCCGGGCAGTCCCGCCGAGAATGCCGGATTGCGGCACGGCGATGTGCTGGAATCCATCGCCGGCTTCACTACCCGGGAGATGTCCGTAGGTCAGGCGCAAAACCTGCTGACCGGTGAGCCGGGAAGCCAGATCAAAATCTCAGTGGTGCGACGTGCGGCGAGCGAGCCGTTCGATGTCAGCGTCACACTTGCCAAGCTGTCCCCGCCCAAACTCCACGCCGAACGGCTCTCCGGCGCTCCGGACGCGGCCGAACCGGAAACCGCTTTCCTCCGCATCCCGGCGCTGACTGCGGGCGTTGTTGCCGAACTTCGCGAGCAACTGGTTGAACTCGACCGGCAAGGCATCCGCCAGTTGATTCTCGACCTGCGCGATTGCGCCTTGGGAGAAAACTCCGAAGCCGTCGCGGCAGCGCAACTGTTTCTGGCCTCGGGAAAGATGGCCGGCCTGCGCGGTCAGAAATTCGACAACCGTGAGTTCATCGCCGATTCGGGCAGAACCGTCTGGCGCCATCCGGTAGCGGTTCTGATCTCCAGCAGCACGGCGGGTCCGGCGGAAATTCTGGCGGCGGCCATCGCCGACAACCAGCGGGGACAGACGATCGGCACGCGCACGTTCGGTGCAGCGTCGGAGCAGAAACTGATTCCGCTGGAGGATGGCGCGGCGCTGGTGCTGACCGTGGCCAAATACTACACGCCGGCCGGTGAGGCCATTCTCGACGAAGGTGTCCCGGCGACGGTCGAATTCCAGCCCTCTGCTGACGAAACGCTCGAGGCAGGAATCGGCGAGCGCAGATTGGAGTACCGCGATGACCCCGCCGTCCGGCGTGCGCTGGAAGTTCTGCACGGTGGAAAGGTCGCAAAGAAGACGGCCTGCTCACGCGACACCGAGGCGCACACCGCACGCCCCGACATCCGCGAGCGCCAACGCCACCGTGCCGCCTGACGCTCCGGCCGCCCGCGCCCAGCTTTCCCCACCCGGGAATTGCCCGTGGCTGCACTCATTCTAGAGTGGGTGCTACCATCGCAGCGACCTGCTCCGCGATGGCAGGTGCGGCCGTCAGACCCGGCGACTCGATGCCCACCAGATGGATGACCCGCGGGAATTGCGGGTCGGTGGTGATCACGAAATCAGCGAATCCTTTTCCTTTGGGTTTTGGCCCGGGCGGCACAAGTTTGGGGCGTATCCCGGAATAACCCAGCGTCAGGTCGCCCGCCTCAATCTCCGGAATCAGCTTTCTCGCGCGCCAGGCGAATTCTTCGACCGGCTCCCGGTTGCTCTCGTAGTCGTTCTTGTCGTCGATGTAGCGCGCTGTAGGTCCTACGAGCACGGTGTCGTGAAGCGTTTTCGTAAAGTGCACGCCCAGGCTCAATCCTTCCGGGTGCGGCAGCGGATAAACCAGCCCACGAATCAGGTTCGCTTTCGAGCGCACCACTTCGCAGTACTCTCCGCGTACGGGATAGATTCGCCAGCTTGTGTTCCCCATCAGCGCAGCCACTTCGTCGGCAAACAACCCGGCACTGTTGATCAGGCAGCGCGTCTCGACCACGTCTGCTTCGCTCGCTGAGCCATCCCTTTCACCGGTGCGCATCCACACGCGAATGGCCTCTTCCGCCGGCTCAAGGCGCACCACCCTGGTGTGGGTCAGCAGGCTTGCACCCTGTGCTACGGCGACGCGAGCATAGGCTTTGACCAGGTCTTCACTGGAGACGATTCCGGTGGAATCAATCTGGATTGCGGCCACTCCCTCCACATGCGGCTCGCGCCGGCGCAGCGCCGCGCGGTCAATGATGCGCAGTCCTTCGACGCCGTTGGCACGCCCCAACTCGAGCAGGTGCTCTAGCTCTTCGGTCTCGCTCGCGTCCGCCGCGACGATCACTTTGCCGGTGCGGCGGTGCGGGACCCCGTGCGTGACGCAAAATTCATAGGTCAGCCGGTTGCCGCGCACGCAGTGCCGCGCTTTCAGCGAACCGGTGGGATAGTACAGGCCGGAGTGGATCACGCCGCTGTTGCGCGTGCTGGTCAGCATGCCGGGCTTCGGCAATTGCTCGAGCACGAATACGTCGCTGTACTTCCGCGACAACTCCCGCGCAACCGCGCAGCCCACCACCCCGGCGCCGACGATGACCACATTGACGCGCTCCATGGCGGCTTCGCTCTCCTCCGGTCCAGCTCAGCACTCAAGGATAGTCGGATAGGACAAAAACGCTGCTGTCAATCGGTGATGGCTGTGCCCAAGAAGAGAAAACGCCCCGGCAGCAATCCTGCGCCCCCGGGACATGTGAAAAGCACGCCGGCTGGTGGCTTCAGCTTTCGGTCCCCTCGAACAGCGCGGCGCAGTCCACCAGCCGGGCCGCGGTGCCGTCGTGCACGGCGTACTGCCGGCGGCGGCCTCCGCGGGTCGCGCCCCACAGCGATGCCCCTCCGTGGACGCCATCCTTGTTCAAGGCATAGAACAGCAGGTGGAACTGTCCCAGCCGGGCACGGTCATTTCCATAGTTATGCGCCACCCGCCGGAGGGCCTCCAGGCACGCTTCGGCCGGACTCTTGCCCTGCCGCATCATTTCCACCACAGTGTGCGCGCCGTTGACCTTGATGCATTCTTCGCCGCGGCCCGTCGAGCCGGCGGCACCCACGTCGTTGTCCACGTACAGCCCTGCGCCAATCAGCGGCGAATCCCCCACCCGTCCGGAGATCTTCCAGGCCAGCCCTGAGGTTGTCGTCGTGCCGGAGAGGTTTCCATTGGCGTCCACCGCCAGGCAGTTAATCGTCCCCGTCGGTGGTTGGAGGATGACTTCGCGGATCCAGGCCAGCCACTGTTCCCGCTCCGCGTCGGAGAGCCCCGGTGGCAACAGGTGCCCGATGCGCTCTTTCCATTGCGGGCTGTCCAGCCCCGGGCCCCAGTTGTCGCGGTCACTCATGGACTCCTTCCAGGCCAGCCACGCAGTGCGCGCGCGCTCGGTCAGAAGGTTTTCACGCTGAAAACCATGTGCTTCGGCAAACCGCAGTGCACCCGGTCCCACGAGCAGGACATGGTCGGTGCGCTCCATCACCAGTTTGGCAACTTGGGAAGGATTCTTGATGTTGCGCAGCGAAGCTACTGCGCCGGCGCGGCGAGTCGGGCCGTGCATCACGCTGGCGTCAAGTTCGACAACGCCGTCCTCGTTCGGCAGCCCTCCGTATCCGACCGAAGTATCGTTGGGGTCGTCTTCGACCACATTGACGCTGGCGAGCACCGCATCCAGCGTGTCGCCTCCCTGCCGCAGAATCGCCATGCCGCGGTCGAGCGCGCGCAGGCCGTTGGCGCTAGAAACCATCAGCGGCCGCTTCCCCTGCGGTGGCACGCCTTCGCCCCGCACCCGTTCCGCCGCCTTCGCGGCCGTCACACCTAGCAGAGTGCCTCTGCTGGCCGCGATGCCCCCTGCCAGCGAGGTTAGAATAAACCGGCGCCGTGTCCATTCGCTCATTTTCCTCTCCTTGCGCAAGTCGCGCAGCCCGGAACCGCGCAGCATAGCCGCAGCAAGAGTCTGCGGCAAGGGGAAGCTGCAGAGCGGCTATCGCAGCGTGATGTCCGCTCTTCGGATGCCTCAGGCTCGCAGCGCAGACTTCAACAGTCCGAGCAGTGCGTTGATGGGATATGGCTTCAGAAGGCAAGGGGCGGCGTTCGGCAGCTTTTCCACATCCGCCTTGCTGTCCGGATTGCCGGTCACAAAGATAAACCGCCCGCGCATGTGCGGAAAGTTTTCCAGCAGATACTCATACATGCGGCGGCCGTTGTGCGGCATGGCGATGTCGCAGATGATGAAGTCCACCTCCTGCTCGCGGAGCACCCGGGCGGCCTGCTGCGGATCGGAAGCGGCCACAACCTCATAGCCGTTCAGCTCCAGCGCATCCCGGCAGAATTCCTGATTGGAAACCTCATCATCTACGACTAGCACGACCGGCTTGGGCATGACTGTTTCTCCTCGAGGCGGCCTTTCCCTGCGGAAAGTTTACCTTCTGAATAGCCGAGGCCGGCGCTGCTGTCAATGGAACTGAGCTTTAGGAAGCGAGTGGCCGCGTCATTCCCGGCCGAAGCCCAGCGGCAGGAAGTACTGCGTGCCCTTGACCGGCTGCTGGAGCCGCCGGAGCAGCTCCTGCAAATCTTCGTTCCGCTCCACGAAGTCAATCTCGGAAGTGTCCACCACCAGAAGATCGGACGCGGAGTAACGAAAGAAAAAGTGCTCGTACGCCTGAGCCACCTGCGCCAGGTATTCGCGGGAAAGCTGCGCCTCTGCGGGATCGGCTCTTTTCTGCACACGCTGCTCGAGCACTTCCGGCCTGGCCTGCAGGTAGATGACCAGGTCGGGCCGGACTAGCTCGGCGGCGAACAGGTCGTAATATCGCTCGTAAAGCTTCAGTTCTGAATCGTCAAGGCTCAGGTAGGCGAAGATCTTGTCTTTTTCAAAGATGAAATCGCTCACCACCGCACCCGGGGTTTCGAAGTTCACCTCGCGCAGCCGCCGGTGACGCTCGAACAGGAAATACATCTGCGCGCGAAACGCCGCACCGGGGCGCTCGTCGTAGTAGTCGCGCAGAAAAGGATTGTCGTCGCAATCGAACAGGTACCGCGCGTGCAGCTTCTCCGCCAGAATTTTCGCCAGCGTGCTCTTGCCTACCCGGATCGGTCCCTCGATGGCGATAAACCGCGGTGGCTTGAAGGCAGGTGTCCTGCGCGGCAGGTTGGAAGGGACCGCCACAGTTCGGCTCCTGAAAAGCTCCGCCAAAAAAACTCGCGGCGGATTATAGCAGACGATGACCGAGCCACTGCCGGGGAAGAATCGTGGGGATTTCAGGCAGCCATCTTCAATCTCGTGCTGGCGCGATGCCCGTCGCCTTCGAAGCCACTGGGCGAAAGCGTGCCGTAAAGTGTCGCAGGAACTGCGCCTGGTAGGTGAGCTCCAGCCCGCGGATCTGCTCGCGCCGCTTCCACACTTCCAGGATGACCTCAACGACGTAATCCACGTGGCTCTGCGTATAAACGCGCCGGGGAATCGCCAGCCGCACCAGGTCCATCGTGGCGTGCTCGCCGAACATGAGCATGCCGATCTCCACCGAGCGCACGCCGCCTTCAACATAAAGCTCTCCTGCCAGCGCAACACCGGGAAACAGCTCCGGCGGGATGTGCGGCAAAAATGCGCGCGCATCAATGTAGATGGCATGGCCGCCCGGAGGCTGCACGATGGGCACGCCTTCGCGGGAGATGTGCTCGCCCAGATAGGCCGTGGAGACGATGCGATAATTCAGGTAATCCTCTTCCAGTGCCTCGTTCAGTCCCACGGCAATGGCTTCCAAGTCGCGGCCGGCCAGGCCGCCGTAGGTGGGGAAACCTTCGGTCAGAATCAGCAGGTCTTTTTCCTGCTGTGCGATGGCGTCGTCGTTGGTGCAAAGGAACCCGCCGATATTGGCCAGGCCGTCCTTTTTGGCGGACATCGTGCAGCCGTCGGCGTAGGAAAACATCTCCTGCGCAATTTCGCGCGGAGTCTTGCCGGCATAGCCCGCCTCGCGCAGCTTGATGAAGTAGGCGTTTTCCGCGAACCGGCAGGCGTCCAAGTAGAGCGGGATGCCATGCTCGCGGCAAATGGCCTTCACTTCGCGGATATTGGCCATGGAAACCGGCTGGCCGCCGCCGGAATTGTTTGTCACCGTCAGCATCACCAGTGGAATGCGCTCGCGGCCGGTGCGAGCAATCAGTTCCCGCAGCCGTGCCGTGTCCATGTTGCCTTTGAACGGATGATAAGCAGCCGGCTCAAGTGCTTCCGGCACCGGCAGGTCCACCGCTTCGGCGCCGACAAATTCGCAGTTCGCTCGGGTGGTGTCGAAATGGGCGTTGTTGGGCACCACGTCGCCCTTCTTGCACATCACGTTGAACAGGATGCGCTCGGCGGCGCGGCCCTGATGCGTGGGAATCACGTGCTTGAAGCCGAAGATAGCCTGCACCGAGTCGCGAAAGCGCGTGAAGCTGGAGGAGCCGGCGTAGGATTCATCGCCGCGCATCATCGCCGCCCACTGTTCGGTGGACATCGCGCTGGTGCCGGAATCGGTCAGCAGGTCTATCAGGATAAATTCCGAGGGCAATAGAAACAGGTTGTAGCCGGCAGCTTCCAGCAGCTTCTCTCTCTGCTGGCGTGTGGTCTTGCGGATGGGCTCAACCGTCTTGATTCGAAACGGTTCGATGATGGTTTTGATCGGCATGGCTCCCCTGGCGCTCGGCGCGGCACCTCATTCTAGCCCGCACTCACCCCAGACGCACACGATTCCTGAATTTCGCGCTGTTCCCGCAGACTAAAATGTGACATAGAATGCGCAGCTTGGTTGGCCACCCCACTCACGGATCCGGCCCGGTACGTCAGTTCGCGGGAGGAGTGATGATTGACACCAAACGGATGATCTGGGCCTTTCTGGCAGCTCTCGCGGTTGCCGTTCTCTATGAAATTCTTGTCTATCGGGTGCTGCTGAACGATTTCCACGCTGCGCACTCCGACTGGCTGCGGCCGCTGGAGCACTTCGCTGGCTTGCGCTATTTCCTGACTCTGGCCCTGGACACGGCGCTGATTACGCTGTTCTACGCGCTGTTTGCGCGCCACCGCGCCTCGAGTTTGTCCACAGGCATCGTCTTCGGCGTGCTGCTCGGCCTGATTGCCGGTTGGGCGCCCCAGGCGTTCAACAAGCTGTACTTCCAGGACTACCCGTTCTATCTCCACTGGGGTCCGGCTATCTTTGGCGAATTCGTGCTGGTCGGAGTCGTGCTCGGCCTCGTTTATCGAGAGTGAGGCCGGCGGCTACCACTCGCGCGCGAGCACGGCGACGATTTGCGCCAGTGCTTCCGCATCCCGCACGTCAATCACTTCGCCGGGTGAATGCGAGTAGCGCAGTGGCCAGGCGATAGGAATATCCACCGTCCCGTAGCGCAGGAATGCCGCGCCGTCATTTCCTCCGCCGGTCACGCCAAACTGCACCGGGATGTTGTGCTCGCCTGCCAGCGAAACCACACGGTCCACCAGTTCCCGCCGCACGAGGTTCGAATTATCCACCGCACGGATGACGAAGCCTTTCCCCAACTCGCCGTAACCGAACCGCTTCTCTTCGAGCGGCGAATCCGAACTGACGAAGGTATCCACCGCGAAGACGTAATCCGGCGCGCGGCCCTCCTGTGCCAGCCGGATGGCCATCGCAAACGCGCCGCGCAGACCCACTTCTTCTTCGGTGACCCACGCGAGAATCACCTCGCGGCCTTCGAGGTTCGGTCCGAGCTCCCACGCCGCGGCAATCAGCGCCGCTGAGCCGACGCGGTCGTCAAAGCTGCGCCCGTTCGCACGCGTGCCATACAGTGGGCGGTACTTCTTCGGCACCGTCAGCGAGTCACCAACCTTGATACCGAGCTCAGCGACCTGCTCCGGCGAGCGCGCGCCCACGTCCACGCGCAGCACGGTGCCAGGCCCGCGCGGCCAGTCAAAATCCGGCTGCTGCCAGCCTTCCGGCAGTTCCATCACCCCGGCGCGTATGCCCTGTGACGTGTGCACAAGCAGCGCGTGACCGGCAAAAAATTGCAGGATGCCTCCGCCGCGCGACCGCACTACCAGCCGACCGTCGGCCGCAACCGATTCCACCACATAACCAATCTCGTCCATGTGCGCGACGAAAGCCATCCGTGGCGCCCCGGAGCCTGCTGGGACGGTTCCGATCCGCAGAATCAGATTGCCGGCTTCGTCCGTTTCCGGCTTCGCCCACGGAGGCAACAACTCTTTGATGCGCTCCCGTACCGGCCCTTCGTACCCGCTCACGCCGTACGACTCCACCAGCCACCGAAGCAGATATTCCATTGAAGGAACAGCAGTCGGCCGGCTGAAAGCGTCTTGCAATCCAGGACCGATCCAGCTGGATGGGCTTCCTTTGATCTCACCCAGCACATAGGCAGTCAGCAGATTCGTCAGTTGCGTCACGTCCTGCACATCCAGCACCTCCGCCGGAGTCGCGGGCCAAGCCGTGGCAACGGCCAGATGGGCGACGCGTTTGGGCAGCTCCGGCCCGCCCGTGTAGCTTGCCCGGGGTAGCGGGGCGGCGGGGATTTGCGTCAGCGGAATGTTGAGCTTGCCGGCAAGCGCAGCAAGCTCGCCGGCGAAGCCGCTAGGGTCAGCACCGGCCTGCTCCATGGCCAGCAGCACGCCCGCCCCCGGCCCCGGCACCGCTCCCGATGCATCGCGCCGGGGTTGCAGCCGGCCAACGTAAACCAGTTCATCGGCGCGGATGTGCTGCGTGAGTCGGTCAAGCCCTCGCGAGTTCGCCCACTGCTGCGCCAGGAAAGCTATCGTCAGCGTCCCGTTCAATTTCTCCGCATCCACGCGGCGCAGCAGCTCCACCAGCGCCGCGACGCCGAACCGGTCGCCCACATACGGCGCCGTCACCTTGTCGAAGCCCATCACGAGCAGCCGCCGGTCGAGCGAAACCGGATCCAGCAGATTCACTCCAGCGTGCCGCACTTCACCGGCGTTTGCAGCGCCGATGTCCACGTACACTTCGTCAGGGTGGCTCACTCGCGGCGCATTCCTCCGCCCGCCCTGCAGGTGTGTGGAAAGCCCAGCGACGACTCCGGAAACCCGCCTGCCTTCGCGCGTCTGAATCACCACTGGCTGCGCTGCATGTAGCTGGTCGAACAGCGCATGCACACCGAACTGCGGCAGCCGCTGCACGCGCAGGTAACCGTCGTCGGTAATGCGGCTGACGATGTAACCCGGCTCGTCCATCGGCGCGGCAATGAGCCGGTGTGGCGCACCGTTGCCCAACGTCAAGTACAGGTTGCCGAGATTGTCCTGTTCGAACGTGTGGTGCTTGAGCTTCCCGCGAATCTTTTCTGCCAGAACCTGCTCGTAGCCCACGACCGCAGGTGTCTCTGCAGATTCGCGCAGGTCTTCCAGCAGAGTCTGCCCCAACGCAGGCGCAGCAAGAACCAGAATCAAAAGGACAGCTCTCTTCATTTCTCATGCCTCCAGCATTCTTGCGGATCTCCTAGCGTGAAGTCCGGAATCTATCGCGGCCGAGCGCACCGCGGCAAGTCCGACGCAGGTGAAAAAAGTTCATGGCAGCATCGCGCCGGCTTACAATGCGCACCTGAGCAGCAGTCAGCAGGAGGAACGTATGAACAGGAGCCTTGCCGCAGCCATCCTGATGACAATCCTTGTGCTCTCGGCGGTGCCCTCCCTGCCGCGCAGCATGCAGCCAGAACAGCGGCCCCGCGCTCGTGAACTCGGCGTCGCTCCCGGCACGTTCGAGCCGGGCCCATTAAACGCCATCACCGACGTGCCTGGAGTCCGCGTCGGCCACGCAACGGTTGTCTCCGGCGAAGGCGTCCGCACCGGCGTCACGGCCATCGTCCCGCATGCTGGCAACCTTTACCGCGAAAAAGTTGCCGCCGCGATTCACGTCGCAAACGCCTTCGGAAAGCTGGTCGGCTCAACGCAGGTTGCTGAGCTCGGCCAACTGGAAACGCCCATCCTGCTCACCAACACCCTCAGCGTGTGGGACGCTGCTGCGGCGCTCGCCGACTGGATGCTCGCGCTGCCGGGCAACGAATCTGTGCGTTCGATTAATCCCGTAGTCGGCGAAACAAATGACGGCTGGCTGAACGACATCCGCGGCCGGCATGTGCGTGCCGAACATGTCCGTCAGGCGCTGGAATCCGCCAACGAGGGGCCGGTGGGGGAAGGCTCGGTTGGCGCCGGGACCGGCACCATGGCCTTCGGCTGGAAAGGAGGCATCGGCACCAGCTCACGTCGCGTTCGCCTCGACGGCGCAGACGGCAAGCAATACATGGTCGGTGTGCTCGTGCAAACAAATTTCGGCGGGAGGCTTACGATGGCCGGCGTGCCCGTGTGGCGCGAACTGCCGCCGCCGCGCCGCGGTGAGAATGGCGACGGCTCCTGCATGATGGTTGTGGCCACAGACGCCCCGCTCGATGCCCGGCAGCTTCGCCGGCTGGCCGCCCGGGCCGTCCTCGGCATGGCTCGCACCGGTGCATCCGGCAGCCACGGTAGCGGAGACTACGTGATTGCCTTCTCGACCCCCAACCGCATCTCGAACGCTTCATCTCCAGAGGCCACGCGGACGGTCACGGTTGCGTTGGTGCGCGAAGACCGGCTGTCACCGCTGTTTCAGGCGGCCAGCGATGCAACCGAAGAGGCCATCTACAATTCGCTGCTGCGCGCGACCACGACCCGTGGCCGCCAGGGGCACACCGCAGAAGCCATTCCCATTCAACGGCTGCGGCAAATCCTGAAACGTCACGCGCGGTAGCGGCAAGCGGCTGGCAAACTCAATCCTTGCACAACTCCGCAGTCAGCACTTCGCGCTTGCTGCCGGCCAGTTGCGAGCAGCGCTCCAGCGACCAGCGGTATAGCCCGAACGCCGCCGCGGCCAGCAGAATTAACACCAGCGCGGCCAGCCACATCATCTTCAGAAAATACGCCGCGGCAAAAATCGAGCCGCACAATCCCAGCGTGAACAACTGCACGGCCAGCGCAACCAGCACCGTCATCCCGGACTGCCGCTGCCGGAACTTGCCGAAATCAAACCGCCGCGGATGGGCCAGCGACAGATAGTTGCCCACTGAAAAATTCACCAGCCCGATGAACACCGCCGCCGCCAGCGTCGTCAGTGTCACCGCCGGTCCGGGCACCGCCACCAGAAAGGCCAGAAAGACCCAGATGGCGGCGAATTCCACTGCAATAAGCATCCCCAGCACCAGATTCTTTCCCAGCAACACTTCGCGGAATCGCAACGGCGCCACCAGGAAAAACTGGATCCCGCGGCCGTCGAAGGCGAAGCTGTTGTGGCCGCTCTGTGTGAGAACCAGCATCGCGTAACCAATGGCTGCCGGAAACAGCAGCTCCTTCGGCGCACGACTGAGGAGCTGGGATTTCTCCCCTGCCGTCTGGGCGAACGCAATGAACACAAAAATCAGCAGCGGCACGAACAGGTTCATCAGCAAGGCGCTGTTCCGCAGCAGATAGCGGACCTCCTTGTAGAAAATGGCCGCCACCTGATGCGATACCCCCGGCAATTCCCACTCGAGTTCGCCAGCCGGCTCCCGCCTCGCCGCTTGCGCTTGCTGCGGGGCCAGCGTTTCACCCAGGTCTTCCCCGCGGTACTGCGCCAGCAGCCTGCGCCGGAGCAGCAGGCCGAACGCAGCGGCGTAGAGCGCCAGCAGCAATGCTGCGGCCAGTTGCAGGCCAAAGCCTCGCGCGCCGAATACAGACATTCCCACCAGTCCAGGCGGCAGTATCCAGGCCCATTCATAAATCGTCTGCAGGTACGGCGCTGCGGTCTTCCCCCACCGCTCAGCGGCAACACCCACAAACTGCAGGCTGAGCATCGCGAGGATGAATACCACGAACAGAATCTCGCGCGTGCGCCGTCGCGCCAGCAGCCGCTCCAGCCACAGGTAGATCACCCGGTTCAGAAAAAGGCACAGGGCGCCAAACACCAGGAGCAGCAGCGCCGTCCATGGCAGCAGTGCAAGATCGGCCATCGCCACGCCTGCGGCTGCCGCCACCAACCACACCACCCCGAGAATCGCTGCCGGATCGGACAGTCCGTAAAAAAGGTTGAGCAGAAAGAACGCCCGGAAACGGAATGGCAGGTACAACAGCCCCCGCATCCCCGCCCCAGCGGAAAACGCTGCGATCATCAGCGGCAGCAGTTGCCAGACAAGCAGGACGACCCACAGCAGGAGCACGAAAATTTGGGGGGAATTCCGTCTCACCGCGGAGAAAGCACCTGCAGCGAACCCGACCGCGCCGCCCAGCGCCATCACCGCACCCAGTCCGACCACCAGGAACGTTCCGGTGAGTTCCAGCTGCGCGCGCTCGCTGCGCAGCGAATTGCGCAGCAGCCGCCAGCGGAGTCCGGCCACCAGACCCACCTGCTGCCAGGGGCCCGGCGTAGTCGTCACGCCAGCCACGACAACTCCTGCTCGGCCGTGCGCGTGCCGCCCACGATTTCCAGAAAAATCTGCTCCAGTGTCAGTTTCTCGCCGTCCGGCCGCTGCGCTTCCGTGTCGCCCGCCGCGGCGATTGCGATTCTCGCTTCCACGCCGGAACGGAGTTCTTCAATGGAACCCTGTGCGACCAGCTTCCCTTTATGAATGATGGCCACGTGGCTGCACAGCCGCTCGACGATTTCCAGAACGTGCGAAGTCAGGAAAATCGTCGCCCCACGCGCAATCATCCGGTTCAGCATGTTCTTCAGCGTGCCGGCGGCAATGGGGTCCACGCCCTCGAACGGTTCGTCCAGAAACAGAATTTTCGGCCCGTGAATCACCGCCGCGGCCAGCGCCAGCTTCTTCTTCATGCCGTGCGAGTAGTCTGCGATCAGCGACTTGGGCCGGTCGGCAAGCTGCATGAACTCCAGCAGTTCCTGCGCGCGCTGTGCCGCCGTGACGCGATCCAGCCCGTACATGCGGGCGACGAAGTTCAGATATTCGGAGCCAGTCAGCCGGTCAAACAGCGCCAAGCCCTCCGGCACGACACCGATCTGGCGCTTCACCTCCACCGGATGCTGCTGCAGGTCAGTGCCCAAAATCAGGATGCGCCCGGCGGTCGGCTCCAGCAGGCCGGTCAACATCCGGATGGTCGTGGATTTCCCGGCGCCATTCGGACCAAGAAATCCAAAAAACTGCCCCGTGCCAACCGTCAGATTCACATTGTCCACGGCGACCAATTCGCCAAAGCGTCTTACCAGGTCGTGGGTCACAATCGCATTGTCATTCATCGCAGCCCCGTCAGGATGGCGTTCAGCGCGCGCACCAGTCTAGGCACAAACGCCCCGCAAGCGGAGAAATTTTCATACGCGGATCGTCTGGATGGCGTTCAGCGCGCGCACCAGTCTAGGCACAAACGCCCCGCAAGCGGAGAAATTTTCATACGCGGATCGTCTGGATGGGGCCCCGCCCTCGCCTGACGCCGACCTGCATGCCCTTTGAATACTGACCCGGCCACACGCCACGGATTACAGCGGAGGCGAAGTAAGACTCGTGGAGCGCGTGACGCCGGTGGCCTTCCTGAACCTCTTAGACTTTTGCGACCACTCGGCGAGGATGGCATCTCCATCGTCCGGATTGAGCCTCACGACCAGGCTTCTCCGCTGGCCTGCTTCCATCCAATCTCGAACCGATGGTCCTTACCTGCTCCCATGTCCCAGGTGAAGGAGGCAAGGATGTCAGGGACGAAGCTGCAGGGCAACGACCAGCCAATCTCGCAGGTCCATAAGAAATCGGGCGGCAGGGCCCGGCCCGGGATCGTGTGCGCCCATGATCTTGACCGAGACGAAGTCAATTGTGAAATCATTTTCCTTTTGATCGAAAAACGTAAAATCCTTTTCATGGATGGCAACCTGCAGTCCGGTTCCGGCCTCCAGCCCCCAGCGTCTGCTTTCGAATGAGACTTCCCAGGCCGCCGACCTCGGCGGATCCTGTTCAGCAGTTGCCCCAGGATCGGCGTACGCAAGCACGGTCACAACTATGGTTGTAAGGATGTGCCTGCGGCCGTGGCAATGCATTGCAGGCGCCATTCTTCCTGCTGATCAAACTGCTTGCCGACCCGACACGTGAACGGCTCAAAGCCCGAACCTCCCAGGAGAATGCAACATATTCGGGTCCGAGGAATTATGACCAATGCGTTGCCTGTCGCTGACAACCAGGGCGGTCGGCGGCCTCCAGCACGCGGTGGCAATTCCGGGCAGCGGATTGGCGAGGATTAAACTGGCGGAGGAGGAGGGATTCGAACCCCCGTCCCGGGGCAACCGGGAAGCGGTTTTCAAGACCGCCGCCTTCAACCACTCGGCCACTCCTCCGCACCAGCAACCTTCTAGTCTAGCCGGGTGGAGCACAGTGCGCCAGCCGTCGTGCCCCCAGACAGACGATTTGGCAGAAATTAGTTGGGCCGCGAGGTCAGGGATGACTGAGGCACCCAGTCTCCCGGAGGGAAATCCACGCACCAGAAGCGCGGTGCCGGAGTAAGAAATTCGACGCCGACGCGCTGGCCTCTTCCACCTGCGTCACCCAGATAGGCAACGCGGCATTCCTGTTCATCCTGAGTGGCCGGGTTCTGAAGGGTCAGGAGCGCGCCTAGCTCCACGGTCTCGTTGATGTAGAGAAGTGCTCCGTGGGCGCTGACGACCACGGTTTCGCACATTTCCCGGAAGGGGACTCCCTGCAGGTTCTTGCCGGACACCAGAACCGGGATGCGGATGAAAACGCGCGAGCTGCGCCGCTGCGGCGAGTGCTGTGGCTGGCGCTCTCCCATAACACAGTCATGTTGGGGTATGCGGTGGGCACCGTCAACCCCGGTTGTGCTAACGGCAAACAGTTTCCTCCGCCGCAATTCCGCTCGCCGGAAGATTTTATGGCAAATCGCCTTGCTGCGCCGCTGCTTCGGGATAGAATGGAAGGCTTTGATTCGGCCCCGGCGCGCCGGGGCCAGCCCGCCTTGGAGGAGTATTTCATGCAACTGGCCGATTATATCGAAAGCAAGCGCGATGAGAATTTGAAGGAACTGCTTGAATTTCTCAGTATTCCCAGCGTCAGCACAAAGTCCGAGCACAAGGCCGATATCCAGCGCGCCGCCGAATGGGTGGCCGATGCGCTCCGCCGGGCCGGGATGGAAAAGGTCGAGATCGTGCCCACCGAAGGCCACCCCGTCGTATTCGGCGAATGGACGGGCGCACCAGGCAAGCCGACCGTACTGCTTTACGGCCACTACGATGTGCAACCGCCCGAGCCGCTCGAACTGTGGACCTCGCCACCTTTCCAGGGCACCGTTCGCAACGGAAATCTTTATGCCCGCGGCACCGCCGATGACAAGGGGCAGGTCCACATCCACCTGAAGGCACTGGAAGCCCTGATGAAAAACGAAGGACGGCTGCCGGTAAATGTGAAAGTGATGATCGAAGGCGAAGAAGAAACCGGCAGCACCAATCTGTGGAACTTCGTCGAAAAGTTCCGCGAGCGCTTGCAGGCCGATGCGCTGGTCGTCTCCGACACTTCCATGCTGGCTAAGGGCGTGCCTTCGGTGACCTACGGGCTGCGCGGGCTGAACTACTACCAGATTGAAATTACCGGCCCGGCGCAGGATCTACATTCCGGAGTTTTCGGTGGTCCGGCCCCCAATCCACTGCGGATTCTTTGTGACCTATTTGCCAGGCTGCATGACAAGAACAATCGCGTGGCGATTCCGGGCTTCTACAAAGACGTTGCGCCGCTCTCGAAAAAAGAGCGCAAGGCGCTGAATTCGCTGCCGTGGAGCAAAAAGGAATTTCTGAAGACGCTGGGGGCGAAAGGGCCAGGTTACGTTCCGGAGAAGGGCTACACGATTGTCGAACAGCTGTGGTGCCGGCCGACGCTCGAACTGAACGGTATCTGGGGCGGCTACACAGGCGAGGGCGCGAAGACGGTCATCCCAGCGAAAGCGTACGCCAAGTTCTCGACTCGGCTGGTGCCGCACCAGGACCCCCGGAAAATCGCCAAGCTCGTGGAAAAACACATCCGCAAGCTACTGCCGAAGACAGTGGACTGCAAGCTTGAAGTGCTTAGCATGGGCAAGCCGTGGGTGGCACCGTTCGACCATCCGTATTTTCAGGCGGCGCAGCGTGCGCTGGAGCGTGGCTTCGGCAAAAAGGCTGTGTTCATTCGGGAAGGCGGCTCGATCCCGTTCGTCACGCAGATGCACGACACCTTCCACGTTCCCTGCATCCTGATCGGCTTCGGCCTGCCCGACGAAAATGCGCACGCACCGGACGAGCACATCTATCTGGAAAACTATTTCGGCGGCATCAAGTCTATTGCATTCTTCTATCAGGAGTTAGGTAGGCTCGAACCGAATGGGACGGAAAAAAGATAATCCGTGGCAGGAATACGCCGCATTACGATTGCGCTCGGCGTCGGCGCGCCTGAACTAGATTATGCGCACCCTGATGGTGAGTCAGGTGTACCATCCGTTCCACCATCTGGGTGGGCCTGCCTTCAAAGTCCGTTCGCTGGCCGAACACCTGGCCGCCCGCGGCCACGAAGTTTCTGTGCTCACAACTTCCCTGGGCCCCGCGCAGCCTCCCGGCCGCGTACGGCACAACTCGGTCGAAGCCATCTACCTGAAGCCCCGGCTGCGCTACCGGGCTACCAGTTGGAACGCCGGCCTGCTCAGGTTTAGCCGGGAGGAGCTGCGCCGCTTCGATATCGTCCACATCTTCGGTCTGTATGATCTTCTCGGCCCGGTGGTGGCCCGCTATTGCCGCCGCTGGCGGATTCCCTATGTGGTCGAACCGCTCGGCATGACCCGGCCGATTGACCGCAGCTTTTGCCTGAAGCGCACCTGGCACCTGCTAGCCGGACAGAACTATCTGCGCGGCGCCCGATCGCTGGTGGCCACCTCAGAACAAGAACATGAGGAATTGCTTGCCGACGGTTTCCCCGCCGAACAGATTTTTCTCCGGTACAACGGGCTTGACCTGAGCCAATTCCGTGACCTGCCTCCCCGCGGTGAATTTCGCCGCCAACACGGCATTCCGCCCGAAGAGCCTTTGCTGGTTTTTCTCAGCCGGCTGATTCCTCGCAAGGGCGCCGACCTGGCCATTGAAGCGTTCACGCGCGCGATGCCTCCAGGCACAGCCGGGCGCCTGGTGATTGCCGGACCGGAAAGCGAGGATGGATACTTGCGCACGCTGCAGCAGAAAAGTGAAGAATTGAACTGCTCCGAGCGTGTTATTTTCGCCGGGGCGCTGTACGAACGCGAAAAACTGATGGCCCTGGTGGACGCCGATATTTTCCTGCTTCCCTCCCGCTACGAAAATTTCGCCAATGCTGCTGCCGAGGCGGCGGCCTGCGGTACGCCAGTGATTGTCACCGAGCACTGCGGCATCAGCCGGCTGGTCGCGAACCGCGTGGGCCTGGTGGTGCCGCGCGAAGTGCCGGCCTTGACCGAAGCCATCCACCGGCTGGTTTGCGATGCCCAATTGCGGGAACGCTTCCGCCGGGCCTGTCCCGAGTTCGCTGCCGGACTGAGCTGGGAGGTTCTGGCGCAGGCGATGGAACAGCGCTATCAAATGCTGATTGCCGGACAGCACGCCGGCAGCTGAAGCATGCACCTTCTACGACTAGTTCATCACGCCGCGCGTCCATTTCCTCCGCCGCGACACCGTCGAGCAGTGGTGCCGTCGCTGTGGCATCCGGCTGGCGGAACTCCATCCGCGGCCCATGGGCAATGTGCAAGGCCTCGTCATTGAGAAGCAATGGTTACAAAAAACAGATGCACCGGGGCTGACCAGAATGACTCTGCATCCGGCAGCTCCTCCCTGCTGCCGCGAACGTCCTGTTCCGAGGCTGGTGCCTGATGTGCGGCATCTGCGGGATTGTCGGCCCGGCTCCGCCGCAGCAGTTGGAGGCCGGCGTTCGGCGCATGATGGCCGCGCTTGCGCATCGCGGCCCGGACGATGAAGGCCTGCTGGTCCGCCCGCCGGTGGCCATCGGGATGCGCCGGCTGAGCATCATTGACCTGGCCGGCGGCAAGCAGCCTGTCAGCAATGAAGACGGCGCCATCGCCGTCGTGCTCAACGGCGAAATCTACAATTACCGGCACCTGCGCGCCGTGCTGGAAACCTTAGGGCACAAGTTCCACACGAACTCCGACACAGAAACCATCGCCCACGCTTACGAACAGTGGGGTGCTGGCTGCGTCCACCACCTGCGCGGAATGTTTGCCTTTGCCGCGGCCGAACTCAGCCGCGATGCGAACCGCCGGCCGCGGCGAGTGTTTCTTGCGCGCGACCGGCTGGGTATCAAGCCGCTCTATTACACCATGGCGGAAGGCAATCTTCTCTTCGCATCGGAAGTGCGCGCCCTGCTCGCCAGCGGCCTGATTTCCCCGAAGCTGAATCCCGCTGCGCTGGAAAGCTATCTGCTGTTCGGTTCAATCGGCGAGCCGGAAACGCTGCTGGAGGCGGTCTTCTCCCTCCCTCCGGGTCACTTGGCGACGATTACGCTGGCAGAAGACGAGTCTCCGGCTTTCGCTGCCGAATGCTACTGGAGCGGCAGCGATGCCGCACCGCGGCCAGCAAGTCATGCGCCACACCACGGGAGTGCCGGACCCCCTCAGGAACAGATCCGCGAGGCGCTGGAACAGTCCGTGCGCCAGCACCTGATCGCCGACGTTCCCGTCGGCGTCTTCCTGAGCAGCGGGATTGATTCCACGGCCATTGCTGCGCTGGCCGCGCGCGAACATCCGGGCATTTACACCTTCACGGTAGTATTTCCGGAGGCTGACTACAGCGAATCGGCCCTGGCACAGCGAATCGCTGAGCGGCTGGGCACCAGGCACCGGGAGCTGCTACTCACCAGCGATGAAATGCTGGAGCAGCTCGACGCGGCCGTTGCAGCGCTGGACCAGCCCAGCATGGACGGCATCAACACCTATTTTGTTTCCTGGGCGGTGCGGCAGGCGGGCCTGAAGGTGGCTCTTTCCGGTTTGGGCGGCGACGAAGTGTTCGGCGGCTACAGCACCTTCCGCGCTGCGCCGCGGCTCAGGCGGCTGAGCGCCATAGGCCACTGGCTGCCCGCTCCGGTGCGCGCTGCGCTTGCCCCGTTCGTTGCTCGCGCTGCGGATAGCCCCGACGCGCGGAGAAAACTTGCCGCAGCCTGGCGCGCCCCCGGCGCGTTGCCGCATCCTTTCTATTTCACGCGCCTGCTGTTTGCACCTGAGCCGGTGCGGAGGCTCCTGTATCGCAGCACCGGGTCTGACCACAGCGCATGGCGGCAGTGGCTGGCGACGGCCGCAGCGGAGTGTGCTGATTGGGATGAGTTCAGCCGCACTTCCTGGCTCGAGTCCCGCTCCTATCTGGTGAACACACTGTTGCGCGATACCGACGCGATGAGCATGGCGCATTCGCTCGAAGTGCGCGTGCCCCTGCTCGACCACGTGCTGTTCGAGACGGTCGCGCATCTGCCCGCCGCACTGAAAAACAGGCCGGGAAGACAGAAGGCGCTGCTCGTGCAATCCCTCGGTGCGCTGCTGCCGCCAGAAATCCTCCGCCAGCCCAAGCGCACCTTTACGCTGCCCTGGGAACACTGGCTGCGCGGGCCGTTGCAAAAAAACGTCGCCGCCGGACTTCAGCGATTGACACCGGCGCTCCAAACAGCGCTAAATGAATCGGCAGTCAGGCAGGTCTGGGAGGACTTCCTCGCCCGGCGGACAAGCTGGTCGCGGCCCTGGAGTCTGTTCGTGCTGAACGCATGGGCGCGGCGGCACCTGGAGGGCGCGGGTACCGTCACCGCGGCGGGTTCGTCCTGAGCGGGCAGCAGCAAGTTGGTCCCACGGCAAGCATGTACATTCTCGGGATTAACGCATTCCATGGAAACGCCTCGGCCGCCCTCGTGGCTGACGGCCAACTGGTCGCCGCGGTCGAAGAAGAGCGGTTCAACCGCGTGAAATACGCTGCCGGGTTCCCCGCTCGCGCCATCCGCTACTGCCTGGCCGAAGCCGGCATCACGCTCCAGGAAGTGGACCATGTAGCCATCCCGCGTAACCCCTGGGCCCGGCTGCCGCGGAAACTTTATTACGCCATCCGCATGCCCAAGTTTGCGCGCGAGCGCGCGAAAGTTCTGTCGCGCTTCTCTTCCATCGAAAACGTTCTGGCGCAGTCATTCGGCCTGGAAAAAGAAAATCTGGGCGCGCAATTCCATCGCATCGAGCACCACCTGGCCCACCTGGCCAGCACATTTTTTGTTTCCCCGTTCGAGCAGGCCGCGGTGCTTTCCGCCGATGGCCTGGGGGACTTCGCAAGCACGATGTGGGCCACCGGCCGCGGCAACCGGCTCGAAGTGCACGGCTCGGTAGCTTTCCCGCACTCGCTGGGGATGTACTACACGGCCGTCACGCAATACTTGGGCTTCCGGAAATTCGGGGACGAATACAAGGTCATGGGCCTGGCCGCGTATGGCCAGCCTGCCTACCTGGATGAATTCCGGCACCTCGTCCGCGCCGAAAATGGCATCCGGTTCCGCCTGGGCCTGGATTATTTCCGCCATCACCGCGACGGCGCAGAGATGAGCTGGGCCGACGGAAACAAAACTCCCGTGCTCGGTCCCTTGTTCTCAGACCATCTGGCGCAGCTCCTGGGCCCCCCGCGCGACCCGGCGCAGCCGCTGGAGCAGAAACACCGCGACATCGCAGCCACGCTGCAGGCCCGTCTCGAAGAAGTCTATTTCCATTTGCTCAACGCGCTCTACCACCGCACCCGGCAGAAAGTCTTGTGCCTGGCCGGCGGCGTGGCCTTCAACTGCGTGGCCAATGGAAAAATCTTCGAGCGCACGCCGTTCGAGCAAGTCTACGTGCAGCCGGCCGCCGGGGACGCCGGCCTCGCCGTCGGCGCCGCGTATCACGTCTATCACCAGGTGCTTGGCCGGCCCCGGAGCTTCGTCATGGAGCACGCCTATTGGGGACCGGGATTCTCCGCCGCACAGGTGCGCAGCGCCGTCGAGGCCAGTCCGGTCTCCCGCGGCGGATTCCGCATCGCTGAACTGCCGCCCGAAGCGCTGGCCCGCGAAACGGCGAAGAATATCGCCGCGGGAAAAATCGTCGGCTGGTTTCAGGGCCGCGCCGAATGGGGCCCGCGGGCGCTGGGCAACCGCAGTATCGTGGTGGACCCGCGCCGGCCGGAAATGAAGCAGATTCTGAATGAGCGCATCAAGCATAGGGAAATCTTCCGTCCGTTCGCACCTTCGATTCTGGAAGAGGCGGTGGGCAACTATTTTACCCGCACGCACCCTTCGCCGTTCATGACCCTGGCCTACCCGGTGCGCCCGGAAAAACGCGACGCTATTCCCGCGCCAACGCACGTGGACGGCACCGGCCGGCTGCAAACCGTCAGCCGTGCAACGAATCCGCTCTACTGGCTGCTCATCAAGGAGTTCGAAGGCCTGACCGGCGTGCCCGTCGTGCTGAACACTTCGTTTAACGATAACGAACCGATTGTCACGAAGCCGGAAGAAGCGCTGGACTGCTTCCTGCGCACGAAGATGGATGTCCTGGTCCTGGGCCCGTACCTGATCGCAAAGGAGGAGCCTGCGGTTCCAGCACCGGCGCAGTAGCCGATGCACGTCCTCCTGCTCAACCAGTACTACCCGCCGGACACGGCAGCCACGGCCAAGATGGCCGCGCTGATTGCGGAGACCCTGGCCGCACGCCACCACGTCACCGTGCTGGCCGCGCGTCCCTCCTACGACCCGGCCGAATACCACCCCTATTATCTGCTGCGCAGGGAACAGCACAGCAACCTCGCCGTTGAGCGCGTTGGCTCGACGGCCTATTCCCGTTTCCGCATGCGCCGCCGCGTGGCCAATTACCTCAGCTATCTGGCGCTGGCCGTTCCCCGCGCGCTGGCTATTCGCGCCGACGTCATCCTGGCCATGACCGACCCTCCGATTGCCGGCCTCGCCGGCGCGCTCGTCGCTCGCCTGCGCAGGAAACCGTTCGTTTACAACATCCGTGACCTGTACCCCGACATGGCGCTGGGCGGGGACATCCTCCGCGCGGGCTGGTTCACGCGCCTGTGGGAACGACTGCACCGTTGGGCGCTGCGGCAGGCCGCGCGGGTGATTGTCCTGGGCGAAGACATGCGCGAACGCATCATCGCCAAAGGCGTCGCGGCGGAGCGCGTGGTCATCGTCCGCGATGGCGCCCCCATCCCCGACTCGCTCCCTGCGCCGGACCATCCCGTCACGCAGCAGGTGCGCTGCGGGTTCCCATTCGTGCTGCTGCACGCAGGCAATCTGGGCTTCTACGGCGCGTGGGAGACGCTGCTGGCGGCAGCTCGTAACCTGTACGCCACTACTGGCGCCTGCGTGGGTCTGGTATTCGTCGGCGAAGGTGCCGCGCGCCAGCGCCTGGAATCCGTCGCTGTGACCGGAACCTCCGGCGTGCGTTTCCTGCCCTTCCGCCCGGCCAGCGAGGTGCCCTACGTGCTGGCCGCCGGCGATATGCACGTGGTCACCATACGTCGCGGACTGGAAGGCGTAGTCGTGCCTAGCAAAATGTATCCCATTCTGGCGGCGGGCCGGCCGATTCTGGCCGTGGCTCCAGAAGAATCTGATGTGGCACGCATCGTCCGCCGCACCGGATGCGGCATCACCGCCGACCCGGATGACCCCGAGTCCGTCGTGCGCGCGGTGAAGACTGTTTACCACAATAGAACGCAGCTTGCCGAGATGGCCCGCCGTGCACGGGAAGCAGCGCGTGAATATGATAGAGTGAGCCAGCTTGCAAAGTTTATGGAGACACTGGAATCGCTGGGAGCAAATCGTTAAGGAGGAACTTTGGCGGCGAAGGAGTCTGAGGGATTCTGGTCGGGAAAGCGGGCACTGGTCACCGGAGGCGCATCGTTCATCGGCTCGCATCTGGTGGACCAGCTGGTCGCGCGCGGTGCAAAAGTCCGGGTCGTGGATGATCTCACCAGCGGGCGCCTGGAGAACATCGCCGGACATTTGAACGACGGACAAATTGAATTCAAGCAGGCTGACCTGCGCGAACCGGGCATCGCCCGCGAAGCAGTTCAGGGAATGAACGTGGTCTTCCATCTGGCGGCCGACCACGGCGGGCGCGGCTATGTGGACTTGCACCAGGCCGGCCCGGCGTCAAATCTGTTTCTCGATGGCCTCATCTTTTGGGAAGCCCTGCGCGCGAAGGTGGACAAGGTGGTGTTCGCTTCGTCCGGCTGTGTCTATCCGAACTATCTGCAATCCGACCCGGAAAAAGTACTCTACCTGACCGAAAACGTCGTAAAGCCGCCGCACGACGCCGACAACATGTACGGCTGGGCCAAACTGATGGGCGAGCTGACGCTGCAGGCCTATGCAAAAGAACACGGCCTGAAGGCCGCCTCCTGCCGCTACTTCACCGTCTACGGCCCGCGCGGGGTGGAAAACCATGCCGTGATTGCCATGATTGCGCGCGCATTTGTGAAACAGAACCCGTTCGAAGTCTGGGGCGATGGCACGCAGGTGCGCAACTGGACTTATATTGACGACATCGTTTCCGGCACGATTCTGGCCGCTGAAAAAATTGACGACGGCACTGCCGTCAACCTGGGCACCATGGAGCGCGTCCGCGTGCTCGACGCCGTGAAAATGATTTTGGAATTCACCGGCCACAAAGCCGACATCAAGCTCCGGCGCGACATGCCCACCGGTCCGTTGAACCGCGTGGCGGAAAACTCGCTGGCCAAGCGCCTGCTCGGCTGGCAGCCGCAGGTGCCCTTCCGTGAGGGTGTGCGCCGCACGATTGACTGGTATTTCTCGACAAAAAAGCCCGACGAAGTGAAGGCCATTTTGAATCGCATGCTTACGGAACGCTGAGATCCGGATCGGAGGAGCTTCGGTGGCTGTTGACCTCGTTACCTTCGGCATCGCGCTGATTGCTTCGCTCGGCCTGACCGTGCCGATTCGCCGCCTGGCCCTGCGCGTCGGCATGGTGGACCACCCGGGCCCGCGTAAGGTTCACCTGACCCCGATTCCGCTACTCGGCGGCCTGGCCATCTATGCTGGCTTCGTACTGGCGGTTCTCTTTTCCATCCGCAGCGAAGCGCCCACGCAAATCGTCGGCATTCTGGCCGGGGCCACGCTGCTGGCCGTCATCGGGTTTATGGATGATCGCGGGCTGCTGCACCATCAGATCAAACTGTTCGTCGGCATGCCGCTGGCCGCCATGATTCTGCTGGCCTCAGGGATTCGCGCCGGCGTGATCGCCTATTTCTGGCCGACTACCGCCGGGCACCTGCTGGATTGCGCGCTTACGATCCTGTGGGTTGTGGGGATCACCGCCGCGTTCAGCATTCTGGACCACATGGATGGGCTCTGCGCCGGCATCGCCGCGGTAGCGGCTGCCTTCTTTGCCCTTCTGGCCACCCTGAGCGGTCAGTTTCTGGTCAGCACGCTGGCCGCTGCCGTGCTCGGTGCTGCGCTGGGATTTCTGCGCTGGAATTTCAAGCCTGCGAAAATCTTTATGGGTGATGGCGGCGCGCTGTTCCTCGGTTTTCTGATGGCCACGCTGGGACTGAAGCTGCGGCTCACCACGGTCACTCCAATTGCAAGCTGGATGGTGCCGGTGCTGATTCTGGGTGTGCCGATTCTTGACACTACGCTGATTACCATCTCGCGCGCACGCCGCGGCCTTCTGCCGTTTGCCACCCCCGGCAAAGACCACGCAGCGCACCGGCTGTCGAACATCGGCCTAGGCCAGCGTGGAGCCGTCCTCACCCTATACGGCGCGGGAATCGCCTTCGGGCTGCTGGCATGGCTGGTAGCTCGGCTGCCGGAAACGGCAGTCCTGGCGACGGCTGCGGGAACCGTGGTTCTGATTCTGCTGGCGGTAGCGGCTCTGGAACGCGCGCCTTACGAACGGCAGCCGAAACCTCCGAAGCCCGTTGTCCCTGCGAACGTTGAAGGCTGACGATGCCCGCAAGCGGCGGAGTCTGTAGCCGAAAGTTTTCCAATCCTGAAAGGCTTCCCCCAATCTTCCTGCTTCGCTATACTGCTGGGCCACACGGGTTGCTGGGGCACGCAGATTGAGCCCCCGGTGGTGCGGCAGGTTTTTTAAGGCTCCCTGAGGGGCAGCCGCGGCGGCATTCTGGGCGCAAAGACAAGCAGATGACCACCCATCTCTCTTCACACTCCGCAGTACAAGTGATCGGAGGTTCGGCGGCCGGCTTTTACAGCGCCTATCTGCTGGCCCGCGCCGGCCTCCCGGTCACCGTCCTCGAGCAGTCCGAACGCTTAACCCCGATGCCCCGCACGCTGATTGTCACCAGCCGGATGCGCGACATCCTCGGCCCCCCTGCGGAAGCCTCCATCGTGAACGAAGTCCGGCGCTTCGAACTCTTCGCCAACGGCCGCGTGGCCGACATCCATCTGCGCCGGCCCGACCTGATTGTCGAGCGTTCCCGGCTGATTCACAGCCTCGCCGAGCAGGCCCAACGCGCCGGCGCACGCATCCGCTTTGGCCGGCGATTTCAAGCACTGGAAGCAAACGGCCGCGGCCTGCTGGTCCGCGCGCAGAACAATGGTCGCGTGGAAGAGCTGCCTGCGCGCATTGTGGTCGGCGCCGACGGCGCCTTCAGCCGCGTGGCCGAAGCAGCCGGCTGGCCGCGGCAGCAGACCGTGCCGCTGATTCAGGCTATCGTCCGGCTGCCGGCAAACATGGGGGCAGACACCGTGCGCGTCTGGTTCGTTCCGGAAGACACCCCGTATTTCTACTGGCTGATCCCCGAGTCGAAGACGCAGGCGGCGCTCGGCGTCATCGGCCCGGAGGGAAAAGGCAGCGGCCGGCAGACGCGCGAGCGGCTGGAAATCTTCCTTCGCCGGCACAACCTTGCGCCGCTTTCCTACCAGGCCGCGCGGATACCCCTGTATACGGGCTGGGTTCCGGTGCGGCGCCAAGTAGGCAATGGAGATGTGTATCTGGTCGGCGATGCCGCGGGTCAGGTCAAAGTAACCACTGTGGGCGGCATCGTCACCGGCTTTCGCGGCGCGGCCGGGGTGGCGGAAGCGATCCTGAACGGCGGCCACAGCCGTGAGCTGCGCGCGCTGCGCCGCGAGCTGGACCTGCACCTGCTGATTCGCAAGGCGCTGCATGGCTTTACTCAGAAAGACTACTCCCGGCTGCTCGACGGCCTGAATGGCGCCACGCGCACGACGCTCAGCGTGTACACGCGCGATGAGGCCGGCAAAGTTCTGTGGAACCTGTGCCGCCGGCAGCCGCGGTTTCTGCTGTGGGGCCTGCGTGCGCTGCTGGCAAACGGGTCGTTTCCGCAGCGCAACGGCCCCTGAATCGCACCCGGCATGGACACCTCCCGCCGGGGCGTGTACACTCGCCGCGTAGGTTCCCGGCAGAACGCGTAGGCCAGCCAGCGTGTATATCCTGGGCATCTCAGCACTGGCTCACGACACTGCCGCGGCGCTGCTCGACGAGGACGGCGCCGTCGTCGCTGCCATCGAAGAGAGCAAGCTGCTGCGCCAGCGCGATACCACCGGCATTCCCCGCCACGCAATTCAGTTCTGCCTGCAACACGCCGGCATCGGCTGGCGCGAGCTTTCTCGCGTAGCCGTGGCTTCGCGCCCGTTTCGCGCGTGGGCGCGGCAGGCCTGGTTCCGCACGAAAACCTTCCCGCTGGCGCCCTTGGCCAGCGGCTACTACCAAGCGAAGCTACTCGGGGAATTCGGCCGCGAGCTCAACAACTTTCGCATCCTCCGCCTGCTCGCCGGAGGCTCCGGTGATCACCGCTCCCGCCGACGGGTCACCGCACTCGATCATCACCTGTGCCACGCCGCCAGCGCGTTCTTTGCCTCTCCGTTCGAGCGCGCGACGATTCTGACCCTCGATGAGCAGGGCGACGGGCTTGCCGGCCTGGTGGCCCTCGGCGAAGGAACACGGATTCGTCCGCTGCGCGAAATTGCGTTTCCGCATTCGCCGGCATGGGTTTACACGATGGTCACCGACCTGCTAGGCTTCGCACGCCGCCGCGACGAGCACAAAACACAGTGGCTCAGCCTGGAAGCCGAACCGGTCTACAAAGAGCTGTTTGTTAAGCTGCTCCGGGCCGGTGGCTCGGTTTATCCGCGGCTCGATGCGAGTTACTTCACGCGAGGCCTCGCCGGGCGAATCTCATTCTCGCAGAAAACTTACGCCGCGCTCGGCGCGGACCTGAATCGTCCGGGCGAGTTCAGTGAACCACACCGCCGCCAGCTTGCCGCCAGCGTGCAGCGGGCCTGCACGGAGGTCGTCGCTGAACTTGCCGACGCTGTGCGGAAGCAGACCGGCGCGGATTCGCTTTGTCTTGCCGGCGGACTTTTCCTGAACACCTTGCTGATCGCGGACCTGCAAGCGAGATTCGGCGCCGGAAAGGTGTTCGTGCAACCCGCTGCTGGCAACGAAGGCACCGCGCTCGGCGCTGCCTGGCTCAGTTTTTATTCGGCGGAAAATCGTCCGCGGGCGGCGCCTCCCGCAGGCCTGTTTCTCGGCCCGGCCTTCGCTCATGAAGACGTCAAGCGGGTGCTGGACAACTGCAAGGCGCGCTATCGCTGGCTGGGCACGGAGACGGAAAAGCTGGAAGAGACGATTCGCCTGCTCGAAGCCGGAAAAATTGTCGCCTGGTGCCACGGCCGGGCCGAATTCGGCCCCCGCGCGCTGGGCAATCGCAGCTTGCTGGCGTCGCCCTGGGCACCGTATGTGAAAGAAAACCTGAACGAATACGTGAAGCACCGCGAGGCGTTTCGCCCGTTTGCCATTTCGGTACCCGCCGAAGACTGTGCCAACTACTTTGATAATTTGGGACCTAATCTGCTGCTGACCTCGCTGGCCCCAGTGCGGCCCGCGCTCGGCGACCGCCTGCGGGATTTCTGCCTGGCCGACGGCCGGGTGCGCCTGCACGCGGTCGAGCGCGAATCCAACCCGCTCTTTCACCGGCTGCTGAAACGATTCGGTGAGCGGGCACCGGCGCCACTGCTGGTCAACACTTCGTTCAACTTGTTCGGCGAGCCGCTGGTGGTCTCACCGCGCGATGCGGTGCGCAGCTTCTACTGCTCGGGGATTGACGCCCTGGTGATTGGAAACTTCCTGCTGAACAAAGACTGAGCGGCTCCCTTCCCGGCACCGTCTGTTGATATTTTCTGCGCCGGTTATGATTTTTCTAGGAAATTTGCGGTCGGCTGCGCCACAATGTTCCGCTTTGCGGGGTGATACGGAAACTCTTTCAGCGAAAGGGAGCAGGCTTTGCGCATTTCCATCATTGGCTCTGGTTACGTAGGCCTGGTGACGGGCGGCTGTTTGGCCGAAGTGGGCCACGAAGTAATGTGCGCCGATAACGACCCGGAAAAACTGAAAATTCTGGCTGCGGGCAGGCTGCCCATCTACGAGCCGCACCTGAACGAAATCGTCGCCGCCAATCGCCAGGCCGGCCGACTTTCGTTTACCGGCGATGTGGCTGAAGCCGTCCGCTTCGGCGACGCCATCTTCATCTCCGTGGGGACGCCGCCACTTGAAACCGGTGACGCCGACCTCTCCGCGATTGACCGTGTCGCGCGCGTGATTGCGCAAGCCGCGCAGTCGCCCAAGCTGGTCATTGAAAAAAGCACCGTGCCGGTGCAGACCGGCCAGCAACTGAAGCGCGCCCTGGCCGTCTATGGTCGCACCGCCGGCGTTACCTTCCGCGTGGCCTCCAACCCCGAATTCCTCCGGGAAGGCACCGCCGTATTTGATTTTCTGCACCCCGACCGGATCGTTATCGGCGTGGAGGAGGAAGAAACCCAAAAGCAGCTTCGGGAAATCTACGAGCCGATCTTGGACCAGAAATTCAACTGTCCGGTGCACGCGCAGAAATGTCCGCCGTCCGAGCCTCCGCCCTTTGTCGTCACGACGATCAACAGCTCGGAACTGATCAAGCACGCCTCGAACTCCTTTCTGGCGCTGAAGATTTCCTATGCCAACGCGCTGGCCGAACTATGCGACCGGCTGGGCGCGAACATTGACGAAGTCACCCGCGCGATGGGTTACGACCCGCGCATCGGCCCGCACTTTCTCCGCGCCGGGCTGGGCTTCGGCGGCTTCTGCCTGCCGAAGGACATCCAGGCCTTCATCCGCTTGGCCGAGCGCGCCGGAATGGATTTCCGCCTCTTGAAAGAGGTCGAAAACATCAACCGCCAGCGCCTGGACCGCTTCCTGGAAATCGTCCGCAACGCGGTCTGGGTGCTGGTGGAAAAGCAGATCGGGATTCTCGGCCTAGCCTTCAAACCGAATACCGACGATATCCGATTTGCGCCGGCCATCGAGATCATCCGCCGCCTGACCGCTGAGGGCGCGCGCATCCGCGCCTACGACCCGGAAGCGATGGGTCGCACCCGCGCCGTGTACCCTGACTTGCAGTACGGGAAGGACGCCTACGAGGTGGCCCGAGGCGCCGATGCGCTGTTAATCGTCACCGAATGGGAGGAGTTCCGGAATCTCAACTGGAAGCGCGTGCACAACTTGATGGCGCGACCGTTGGTGATTGACGGGCGCAACCTGCTCGACCCTGCCGCGATGCGCAGCCTCGGTTTCGAGTACTACTCGATGGGCCGCCCCTCCTGATTCCGCCATCTGACCTACACGCCGAAAGCTAGTCCAGGCAGAATGTAGCTCCTCTGGGGTAAACAACCAGCTCCGCCGCTGTGGGGCTGGCAGCAGGAGGAGCCGATGAAGCGAAGCCGATTCAGCGAGGAGCAGATCATCGCGGCGTTGAAGCAGGCCGAGGCCGGAGTCCCCGTCGCCGAGCTCTGCCGGCGGCT
>FWWM01001802.1_pt1 | contig 62684 bp, 60 predicted proteins | sample 2228351 | NCBI WGS metagenome assembly FWWM01 (sample SAMEA103939774, study PRJEB20133) | metagenome
CCAGCGCGAGGGGCGCCGGCAGCCACGCCACGCCGGTCACCCCCGCGTAGGCGAACAGCGCCGCGAGCGCGCCGACCGGGAACAGCACGGTCGCGGCGATCGCCTCGCGCGTCATCCATGAGGTGCGCGGATTGAAGAACACGTGCAGCGCGCGCAGCGGGCGTCCGAGTTCCGCCCACACGCACGCGAGCCCGAATCCGATCAGCGCGAGCCCCGCAAGCAGCAGCGCCGCCGCCGCCACCCCCTCCACGCCCGCCAGCGCGGTGAACATGATCAGCCCGCTGCCGGCGCCGCCACCGATGAAGTTGCACGCCGCGCGCCAGTCCCACGCGGTCTGCTGCCAGGGTTTCGGCCCGTAGGTCATCGCACAGCCCGGTCCCACAGGTAGTACATGCCGGGGCCCGTGCCCAGCTCCTCGTGCATGCGGAAGTGCTCGTGTTCGGCGATCAGCTTCGACACGTTGCTGTCCGGATCGTCGAGGTCGCCGAAGGCCATCGCCTTGGCGATACAGGCGTTCACACAGGCGGGTGTGGCGGCCGGATCCACACCGGGCTTCAGCCCCTGCGCCAGCCCCATGTCGATCGTGTCGACGCAGAACGTGCACTTGGTTGCGACCGCGAGCCGACTTTCGTCGAGCGTCTTCGCTTCGCTTTCGATCGGCTCGCCGTAGGCGAAGGTCGCGCGCAGGGTCCGGTAGCGCGCCTGGTACGGACACGACACCGCGCAGTACGCGCAGCCGATGCACAGGTCGTAGTCCATCGTCACGATGCCGTCCGCACGCTTCTTCGTCGCCGTGGTCGGACAGACCTGCGCGCACGGCGGATCGTCGCAGTGCTGGCAGCCGACCGGAACGAAAGCGCGCCTGACGTTCGGGTACACGCCGACCTCGATGTCGAGCACGCGGCGCCACTGCACGCCCGGCGGCGTGGCGTTGGTCACCTTGCACGCGGCCGTACAGGTCTGGCAGCCGACGCAGCGGCGCAGATCGACGACCATCGCCCAGCGGGTCATATCGCCCCCGCGTCCTCGCGCGCGGACCGCTTCACGCGGCCGCCTTTTGCGCCTTGGCCGCGAGCCGCTGGGCGGTCCTGGCCACGTCGACGACGAAGCGCGCATGTTTCGCGCGGCAGATCGTTTCGACCGGATCGCGACCTTCGATCTCGAAACTCACCGCGCGGCCGTCGACCCCCGTGACGCGCACGTGCAGCTCGACCGTCATGCCGAGCAGCGTCGGCGCCAGATGGTCGATCTCGACTCTCGTGCCGACCGAGTCCTCGCCGGGATCGAGGTGCGCGAGCAGCAGCTCGCGGCACGCCATCTCGATGTCGCGCACGAGCATCGGTGTGGCGTACACGCGCGCCGCCTCGCCCATGAAATCGATCGTGCGTTCGCGATCGACGGTCACGCGCCGGGTCGTCTCCAGACCGGCAGCGAGCGATGGCTTCATCGTGCTCCCCCTTGTCGTTTCGTCCGGGTCCGCTGCTACGATCCGCGCGGCGCTTTCGGGGCGCCGCATCGCCGCGGAGGCCGGGTCAGGCTATTCTTGCAACTCGATACCGATATTCTTTAATTCAGGTCAACACGATGGCTCGAAGAAACGCCGCGCCCGCCGGTACCGTCCGCAAAGCGGCCGCGGCGGAACCCGTGGCTGTTGCAGCGCCGCAGCGTCGCCCGCTGACCATCCGGCCGGTGCGACGCGGCGATCTGGAGGCGGTCATCGCGATCGACGCGCAGGTGACGGGCATCGAAAAACGCGACTACTGGCGGTCGATCTACCGCCGCTACGGCGAGTCGGCTGCGCCCGGCGCGCAGTTCCTCGTCGCCGAGTCGGCGGGCGAGGTGGTCGGCTTCGTGATCGGCGAAGTGCGCGACTGGGAGTTCGGCGCGCCGCCGTGCGGCTGGGTCTTCGCGATCGACGTGCGGCCCGACGCGCGGCTTGCCGGCATCGGCACGCGGCTGCTCGAGACGATCTGCGCGGGTTTTCGCCGCGCGGGCGTGCGCAAGGTGCGCACGATGCTCGCCGCCGACAACACGCTGATCCTGTCGTTTTTCCGCAGCCAGGGGATGATGGCCGGCCGCTTCATTCCGCTGGAAATGGACCTCGAGGGCTGAGCGATGAAGTTGCAGCAGAACAGCATGCTCGCGCTGTACAGCCTGTTCGAGTTCGCGGCCGATCCGCTGCGGCACATCTCGGCCGCCGAGATCGCCGAGAAGTACCGGGTGTCGCCGCATCATCTGGCGAAGGTGCTCGCCGAGCTGGCACGCGCCGGCATCGTGCAGTCGGTGCGCGGTGTGGGCGGCGGCTACCGCTTCGCCGGCAACGCGCGGCGGCTGACGCTGCTCGACGTGATCTCGCGCTTCGAGGACATCGCGAGCGGCAGCGACGAACGCCGCGACCGCACGCCCGCCGACCGCGCACTGGCGATCGTGCTCTCCGAAATCGACGAGATCACCAAGGCCACGCTGCAGTCGATCACGCTCGCCACCCTGCTGCGGCTGGCGGAGCGGAAGAACGATGCCGACGCACCGGCCGCCGCCAACGCGGCCGCGAGAAACGCGCGCCGGGCGGCGTAGCGCTTTCGTTCCGACGCGCCGCATCGATCGCCGCCTTCACGCCGCGGTGGCGCGGCTCGCTTCGGCCCGCTGCAGGAGCCGCTCCCACGCTTCGTCGACTTCGGCCTGCAACGCCGCGATCTGCTCGGGCGTCATGTGCCGGTACCGCCCCTGCAGCGCGAGATAGTCGCTGACCGGCCGGGTCTTCGCGGTGTGGTTCACCGTCCACCTGCGGCCGTTTTCCACCTCGTACAGCGGAAACGCGCCGCACTCCACCGCGTAGCGCGCAGCCGTCAGCCCCGCGTCGTCGGGCAACCCCCAGCCGTCGAGGCACGGGATCAGCAGCGTGAGGATGCGCGTGCCGCGGATCGACTTCGCCTTCTCGACCTTGCGGATCAGGTCGGGCAGATGGCCGGCGCTGGCGGTGGCCACATACGGCACGCCGTGGGCCGCCATGATCTCGACGAGGTTCTTCTTGCGCGAGGTCTTGCCGGCCGGCGTGGAGCCGGTGCGCGCGAAGTGCGGCGTCGAGGAGGACTTCTGCGCGCCGGTGTTCATGTAGCCCTCGTTGTCCAGGCACACGTAGATGAAGTCCTCGTTGCGCTCCGCCGCCGACGACAGGCACTGCAAGCCGATGTCGTAGGTGCCGCCGTCGCCGGCGAGCACGACCACCTGCGTGTCGCGCTTGCCCTGTGCGTCGAGCGCGCGGCGCAGGCCCGAGGCGGCCGCCGCGCTCGCCTCCAGCGTCGGCTGGTAGACGGGGATCTTCAGCGCGCTGTACGGCTGCGGCCCGGCGATGATCGCCATGCACGACGGCGGGATCACCGCCATCGTGTTCGGGCCGAGCGTGGCGAGCACGTGCCGCGCGGACAACGCGTCGATACAGCCCGGGCAGGCGGCGTGGCCGGAGCACAGCATCGGTTCTTCGCGCAGCTCGATCCCCCGCATCGGAATCACCTCACCCAGACCGATCCGACCGCGGGCTCGCTCGCCCGTGCGCCGCGAACGAACTCGACGATCCGCTCCGGCGCCACGTTGACGCCGCCCACGCCCGCGAGATAGCCGTGCACGCGCGGCGGATTCGCCAGGCCGTACAGCGCGGCGCGCAGCTCCTGATGCAGCACGCCGCCCGCGCCGGGCGAGTGGTTTCGGTCGAGCACGAGCACGTCGCGCACGCCCGCGAGCGCCGCGCGCAGCGCCTGCACCGGCAGCGGGCGAAAGAGCCTCACTTTCAGCAGACCGACCGGCTCGCCCGCGTCGCGCAGCGCGTCGACCGCTTCCCGTACGGTCCCGCACAGGCTGCCCATCGTCACGACGACGGCCTGCGCGTCCTCGCAGCGATAGCGCTCGAGCGCGCCGCCGTAGCTGCGGCCGGTCAGGCGCGCCCACTCGCGATCGACTTCGTCGGCGAGCGCCGGCACTTCCTGCATCGCCGCTTCCAGCGCCTGCCGATGGCGGTAGAACATGTCCTGCGTGACGACGTTGCCCCAGGACTCGACGCGTTCGGTGTCGAGCCGGTGCGCGGGCGCGTACGGCGGCAGAAACTCGTCGACCAGCGCCTGCGACGGAATCGAAACCGGTTCGAGCGCGTGCGAAACGTAGAACGCGTCGTGGTTGACCATCGCGGGCAGCAGCACGCGCTCGGCGATGCGGAAGGCCTGGATCGTCGTGTCGAGCGACTCCTGTGCGCTCTCCGAATACAACTGGATCCAGCCGGTGTCGCGCTGCGCGAGGCTGTCGGTCTGGTCGGGCCAGAACGCCCACGGCGACGCGACCGTGCGGTTGACGTTGGCTATCACGATCGGCGCGCGCGCGCCGGCTGCGTAGTGCAGCAGCTCGTGCATCAGCAGCAGCCCTTGCGAGGCGGTCGCGGTGAACACGCGCACGCCCGCGAGCGACGCGGGCGAAGCGGGGATGCACGCGGCCATCACCGAGTGCTCGGACTCGGGCGTGATGATCTCGGCGTCGAACTCGCCTTGTGCCTGGAACTCGGTGAGCTTCTCCAGGACCGGCGTTTGCGGCGTGATCGGATAGACGGGAACGACCTTCGGCCGCGCCAGCCGCGCTGCCCACGCGACCGCGTGGTTGCCGGTCAGCAGCACCGGGCGTTGCCGCGCGGCGACGCGTTCGAGGGCGGCCAGTTCGTCGCGCGCGTTCATCGCACCTCCTCGACCATCTTCATCGACCCGGTCGGGCATTCGCGCACGCACAGCCCGCAGCCCTTGCAGTAATCCGCAAGCACGGTGTACCCGGCGCCGTTGCGCTCGACCGCGAGGTCCGGGCAGAGGTCGACGCAGTTGTCGCAGAAGATGCAGGTGCCGCAGGAGAAGCAGCGCTGCGTCTCCGCGAGCGCCTGTTCGATGTCGAGGCCGAGCTGGACTTCGCCGGAGCACGCAAGCCGCTGCGCGGCATCCATCCGCGCCTCGGCTGCGCGCGGCTGCTGCGGGTAGTAGTAGGTGTTGATCGCGGCGAGCGGCACCGCCGCCGCGACGACCGGCGGCTCCGCGGGCGCTGCACGCAGCACGCGATCGATCTCAAGCGCGGCGCGCTTGCCCATGCCGACCGCCTCGGTGACGAAGCGCGCCATGCTCGTGAGGTCGCCGCCAGCGTAGACGCGCTCCGCGCTCGTGGCCTGCCGAGCGTCGACTTTCAGCAGCGCGCCCTGCGCTTCGAGCGATCGCAGCGGTGCAAGCTCCGGATCCTGGCCGATCGAGGTGGCGATCGCGTCCGCGATGAGCGTGAACTCGCTGCCGGCGATCGGTTCGATCGCAAACTGGCCGCGCTGCACACCGGGCGCGAAGCGCACGCGGATGCAACGAAGCGCAATCGCTCCCGCCTCCTCATCCGCTGCGACAGACTCGGGGCGGGTCTGCCTCGCGGCGAGGAAAGCCCCGTCTGCGTTGCGCGCCTTCACCCCCCTTTCGTAAGGGGTAGCTCCCTGTACCCCCCCTTCGTAAAGGGGGGCAGGGGGGACTTCTTCAGCGCCGCCCAACGGGCAAATCCCCCCCGGCCCCCCTTTTTCAAAGGGGGGAGAGACCGGCGCGTCTGCGCTGATCGTTTTCTCGTGAACGTGTGCTGCGCCTACGAGCATCGCCCCGTCGACGAGCGCGATTCCTTCCTCGATCGCCTCGACGACTTCCTCGCCTTGCGCCGGAAGTTGCGCGCGCGACTCCAGCGCGAGGATCGTCACGTCGTGGCCCGCGCGGCGTGCGCTGCGCGCAGCGTCGAGCGCCGCGCTGCCGCCGCCGATCACGACGATGCGTTGGCCCAGCTTGGGCGGTGCACCGGCGTTGCTGCGCGCGAGGTACTCGGCGCCGTCGATCACCCATGGCTGCGCGTAGTCGAGCTGCGGCAGCCGCTTCGTTCGTTGCGCGCCCGTCGCGAGATACACCGCGTCGAATTCGCCGCGCAGCCGCTCGAACTCCTCGTGCGACGCGAGCGGCTCGCCGCAACGCACGTCCACGCCGAGCGCGACGATCCTGGCGATCTCCGCGTCGAGCACCGAACGCGCCAGCCGATACGAAGGAATGCCGTAGCGCATCAGCCCGCCGAGTTCGGGTTGCGCTTCGAACAGCGTGACGCGGTAGCCGCGCCGGCGAAGCTGGAACGCGGCCGACAGCCCCGACGGCCCGCCGCCGACGACGGCGACGCGCTCGGCGCGCTCGACGACCGGCGGCTCGAACGCCCAGCCCTGCTCGATCGCCACGTCGCCGACGAAGCGCTCCAGCTTGCAAATCGCCACCGGCTCGTCGAAGCCGCCGCGGTTGCACGCGGCTTCGCACGGGTGATGGCAGATGCGGCCGGCGATCGCCGGAAACGGGTTGTGCCGCGTCAGGATCTCCCATGCGCCGCGGAAGTCGCGCGCACGCGCGCGGCCGATCCACTCTGCAATGTCGCCGTTGACCGGGCACGCGGCACGACACGGCGACGGCGCGCGAATGTGCTGCGGCAGCGCGGCGCGCCACGTACCCGTCTTGAAGACCTCCGTCGTGCCGGTGGTCCAGATCGGCGGGATCGGATCGTTCATGCCGCGAGCCTCTGCATCTGCGCGTCGACCCAGCGGTAGCCGTCCTCGCACGCGGCGATGTTCTCGTCGTGTAGCTTCGGCGCCTCATCGGTCAGCACCCTTGTCAGCACGTCGAGCGCCGGCGCCCCGACCGCACGTGCGAACGCACCGAGCAGCGCGGAGTTGACGATGCGGCCGAGCCCGTGCCGGCGCGAGATCGCCAGCCCGTCGACGGGAATCACGCGAAGACCCGGCAGTGCGGCCGCGTAGTGCTCGGCCGGACGCGACGAGTTGACGACGATCAGCGTGTCGGGGCGCGCGGCCGCCACCAGCGGCCCCGCGAGCAGACTGGCATCGAAACAGAGGATCGCGTCGGCGCACTCGATGTCGCAGCGCAGGCGGATCGGCCGGTCGTCGACGCGGATGTACGAGCTGACCGGCGTTCCGCGGCGCGCGCCGCCGTAGCTCGAGAACGCCTGCACCTGGCGGCCTTCGGCGAAAAAAGCGGTCGCGAGCAGGTTGCCCGCCGTCTGCGCGCCCTGCCCGCCCCGCCCTTGGATGATGATCTGCAGCAAGCGCGTCTCCTCGAACGCTTTGCCTCGCATCAATCTAGGCCGGTTGTGGCCATTCGTCGAATTGATTGTCAGAATCCGGCGTATTCACGATCCGGATAAGCGATGCCCACCGTGACACCGAGCCCTGCTTGGCTTCCCCCTTTGGAAAAGGGGGACCGAGGGGGAGTTGCGTTCGCCCGCGCTCGTGTCGGCGTCGCCGAAATCCCCCCTGCCCCACTTTTTCAAAGGGGGGTTCGACGCAGATCGCACGGATGAACTTCCGCCAGCTCGACCTGAATCTGCTGCGCGTGCTCGCGGCGGTCTATCGCACCGGGTCGGTGACCGCTGCGGGGCAGCAGCTCGCGCTGTCGCAGCCCGCGACCAGCAACGCGCTCGCGCGGCTGCGCGAGTTCTTCGGCGACGAGTTGTTCGTCCGCTCGCCGCGCGGGCTGCATCCGACGCACGTCGCGCAGCGCATTGCGCCGGCGGTGATCGCGCATCTGCAGGCGCTCGAATCGACGGTGCTGTCGGCCGAGGCCTTCGACCCCGCGACCAGCCGCGTTCACTGGCGGCTGTCGCTGTCCGATCTCGGCGAAATCCTGTTCCTGCCGCCGCTCGCGCAGGTCCTGCGGCGCGAGGCGCCGAACTGCGCGCTGTCGAACGTCGCGGTCGCCGCCGAGCAGGTCAGCGCCGCGCTCGAAGCGCGCGACATCGATCTGGCGATCGGCATCCTGAAGCCCGCGCACCGCGGCATCGCCGGCGAGACGCTGTTCGATGAGCGCTTCGTCGGCATCACGTCGCCCGACTGGACGCCGCCGGGAGGAAGAAGCGGCAAGACGCTGGGCGCGCAGCAGCTCGCGCGCGCCGCGATTGCCGTGGCCACGCCGACGGCGACCGTGCACGGCAGCGTCGAGGCGCGCCTGAAGCAACTGAAGCTCGCCGACCGCGCGGTGCTGCACGCGCGGCACTTCGGCGCGCTGCCGGAACTCGTCGCGCGCACCGATCTGCTCGCGATCGTGCCGCGGATGTTCGCCGAATCGCTCGCGCCGCGTTACGCGGTGAAGATCTGGGAGCTGCCCGACGTCGCGCCCCAGTACGAGGTGCGCATGCTGTGGCACCCGTCGGCCGACGGCGATCCGGCGCACGCCTGGCTACGCGCGCTCGTGAAGAAGCTCTTCGCGCGGCGCGGCCGCGGCTGAACGCGCGCCGGGGCGGGTCAAACCGTCCGCGCCCGCGCGTTCCGGGGATACCCGGCGAGCGGGACCGAATTACGCTGCATGGCGTCGGCAGGATCGCAACCCGGACCGCGGAGGGAGCGATGGGCGACACCGTGCGCAAGGTGTACCACTACGCCACCCTGGTGCCCAACAAACCCGGCCAGGCGTTCAAGGTGCTCGCCACGCTGGTCAGTGCGGGCATCAATCTGCTCGCCTGCACCGGCACGCCGCGCGGTCGCCGCGCGCAGATCGACGTCGTGCCCGACGACACGCGCAAGTTCAACGCCGCGGTCAGGAAAGCGGGGCTGAAGTTCGCGCCGAAGAAGTCCGGCTTCCTGATCCAGGGTGAAGACCGCCCCGGCGCGCTCGCCGACAACCTCAAGCTGCTGGCCGACAAAGGCATCAACGTCGCGGCGGTCGACGGACTGTCCGCCGGCAAGGGCCGCTGGGGCGCGATCCTTTGGGTCGACCCGAAGGACGTGAATCGCGCGGGAAGGGTGTTGAGGGCGAAGGCGAAGTAGCCTCGGCACAAGCGGACGTCTGCCCCCACCGACGCAACCGTCTGCGCGCGTCACGTTTGCCGCCAGGGCAGCCCGTGCTTGCGCCAGCCGCCGAGCGTGCCGCGGTGGTGGTTGTGGTCGAGTTCGCCTTCGAAGCCTTCGAGCACGTTGGCCACGTCGGTGAAGCCGTGCGCTTCGAGCGCCGCGCCGGCGTCGAGCGTACGCTTGCCACTGCGGCAGATCAGGATGATCGGGCGGTCTTTGCGCACCGCGATGCGCCGCACCTCCTCGACGAAGTGCGGATTCGGTTCGAAGTCGGGTGCCGTCTGCCACTCGACGTTGATCGCGCCGACCGGATGGCCCACGTACCAGAACTCGATCTCGGTGCGCGTATCGATCAGCAGCGCGTTGGGATCGGCCTGCAGGACTTCGTAGGCCTGCTGGGGCGTCAGGTGTTTCATCGTTCACTCCCCGCCGCGATTATGCGGGGCAACACTGCAGTGCGAAGGAATGCCTGCGCATATGGACATGCCGACGCGCTATCGGCCGCGGGCATGACGAACCCGTCTTCACCCAGGCCGGCCGTCCGCGGCGGACGCGTTCGACACCCGAAGACGCAAGAGACAGGACCGTCCGTCTTCGACGGCCGCCGGCAGGTGACGCTCATCCACACGTGGTCCGGCACGCCGGTCGATTCGCCCGACTACGCGGATACGGTCAAAATACGGGCGGGCCGGCCGCGCACGGTGCGCGGCGCTTGCGGAGAACGCGAACGATGCAGCAGGAACCGGGGGAGCCTACCGGCGCGCGCCGCGCTCGCTTTGACGAACTGAACGTTCGTGTCGGAGCGAGGCTGCAGCTCATGCTGCCGGCGTTCGGGCGCAAGAGCCTGCTGGCTTCGACGCTGCTCGGTTTCGCGGAAAGGGAATACCTGATCGTGCGCACGCCGGCCGAGAGCGGGCTGGCGGTGCGGCTACAAAACGGCGAAACACTCGACGTGCGGCTGTTCACCGGCACGCACGTCGTCGAATTCCGCACGTCGCTGCTGCGCCAGTTCGCCGCGCCGATTTCGTACTGGCACCTGGAATATCCGGCGCACGTACGCGCGACCACGCTGCGCGCCGCCCCGCGCGTACGCGTGGAACTGGACGCGCAGGCCAGTCGCGATGGCGCGGCTGCGGTGCCGGTCAGGCTGATCGATCTGGGCGCCCTGGGTGCGAAGGTGCTCGCGTCGGAGCCGCTCGGCGAGCGCGGACAGACACTGCAACTCGCGTTCGACATTCCGCGCGCGGCACAGGGCGCGGCCGCGAAGATCGCCGTCGCGGCAACGATCCGCGCCGTCAAACCGCTCGCTGCCACAGGCGACGCGCCCGCAAGCTATGCGCACGGCCTGCAGTTCGAGAACCTCGGCGAAAGCGATCAGGTCCTGCTGCAGAACTTCGTGCTGAACAAGCTCAACGAAGCGCCGGCTACGGGGGTTTAGCCGGCTTGCGTGAACTCGATCCTGCCGTCGGGCAGCATGTAGAGCACGAGCGCGCGGCCGTCGGTCACCGTCGGATGATGCGCGGAGTCCGGCGGATAGACCTTCCAGCCGGCCCCGTTGCCGCAGAAGCGCGCGGTCGGCGTCACCGGCATCACCATGCAGATCTCGCCGGTCGGATGGCGGTGATGCGGCCCGACGATGTCCGTGAGATCGACCACATCGACGCTCAAGTTCGCCGTCCCCGGCCCGGGCTCGATCACGCGACCGAAGCGCCGCCCGGCGCCGCCTTGCGTGCACATCCAGCCCGCGGAAATCGCCGCGTGGCACGCCGCTTCGATCGCTTTGAACTCGGGCGAGGTCGGCGGAAAGCGGCGGTCGAGCTCGTCGCCCAGCTCGGGCGCGAGCGGCTTGCCGGCCACCGCGTCAACGATCGGTTTGAGCAACTCGCGAAACTGGTCGACGTTCATTCGCACCCTCCTTTCGTGCCGCCATTATCGGTGCATTCCACCGGATCGGCATCCCGCCCGCGGCCGATCGCCACCGCGAGCCTCGTCGCCCGGTCAAGCGCGTGGTGCTGACTGTGTATCGCGCCGATCACGATGCGGTTGCGCAGCGTGACGAAGCCGAGGTCGTCTTCTCCCTCTTCAAGGGGGGACCGAGGAGGATTTCGCGTGCTTCGGGTTGGGAAAAGCTGGAGAAATCCCCCCCGCCCCCCTTTCTCACAGGGGGATTCGCGGGTCAGGCTCGCCCCACCTTACGCACGGCGACGCGAACGACATCCGCGCCGGAGCCGGTCGCGTCGGTCAGCTCCAGCGACATCGGCGCGATCGTGTTCAGGCTCGGCGCCTTCATGTCCTTCGCATATGGCGTGGCCCAGTGGTCGAACTGGCCGACGATCAGCAGCGTCTGCGGATGGATGCCCTGCGCGAGCACCGCGCGGCCCTGGGTGGCGCCGACCACGGAGCGCACTTCGATCGGATCGCCGTCTTCGATACCCAGCGCCGCCGCGGTGCGCGCATTGATCATCACGCCGCGATGGCCGCGCAGGTTGCCGGCGACTTCGTCCATCAACTGGATCGCCGCGTTGCCGCCGGCGTGGTACTGCATGCTCTTGGTCGTCAGCAGCCAGAACGGAAAGTCCTCCGGCTTGTGGCCGCGGCGTACGAGGTCTTTTTCCCACATCCCGGGGAAGTCGTGCCACACCGGCAGCGGCTGGTATTCGTCGAGCTGGCGGTCCCACCAGGCCACACCCGCTTCGTGCAGCCGCCGGCCCAGCTCGCGACCGGCGCGCATCAGCCGCTCCTGATACGGCAGCTCGAAGCGCAGGCCCTGCCGCTTCAGCGTCGGATACAGGTACCAGGCGGTCTGCTTGTACGGCCGCGTCATCAGGCCGTGTTGCTTGAACCAGTCGAGGTCGTGCACTTCGGCACCGCCCGACAGCTCATGGCTCGCCGCGCGGCAGACGGCATCCCAGATCTCGTCGACCGAATGCGGCTGCGCGGGGTCGAGCGCGAAGTCGCGCGTCTCGGTCTTCAACGCGACACCGCAGGCGCCGCGGTTGATCGCCTCGAAGTACGGCTCGAGCAGCCCGGTGCGGCGTGCGAGTTCCGTGGCGATCCAGGTGAAGTCGCGCGAATCGCCGCGCGGCGCGACCGCCGGCTGCCGCAGCACCCAGCCCTGCTGATGCCAGAACTGCTCGACGAATTTGGTCTTGCCGAGGCGGATCAACTGCGTCGATTCCAGATCGGTGGCCTCCGGCAGCACGATGTCGGCCATGTGGTTGGTCTCGTCCGGCGTGAACGCGAAGCACACGGTGAACGGGAACTTCGCCATCATCGCCGCGACCCTGCGCGTGTCCCAGAACGAGATCGCCGGGTTCGTGCGGTAAGCGATCCACATCTCGGGCAGGCTCGCCGCAGGCCACGCTTCGGGCGTGCGGTCGGTGAACATCCACGCCAGGTGCGTCGGTCCGAGCGCCTCGCTCCACGCGCCCGAATTGCCCGACAGCGGCACGAGCGTGCGGTGCGCGTTGCGACCGGTCGGTTGGCGCACCCACGTGTCCTTGCCGGTCGGATTCATGTTGGCGTTCATGAAGCCGTCCACACCGGGCTTGACGCTGGCGTGCCGGTTGTCGTGCGGCTTGTTCAGGCGAATCGTCGTGCCGAGCGTGCCGCCCGGCACTTCGAGCGCGCCGACCAGTACCGCGAGCACGGTGCGCGACCACACGCATTCGAACGCGCCCCAGCCGTTGTTGACCGTCTTGCCGAGCGTCACCGCGACCGGGCGCAGCGGCAGCGCTTCGCCTTCGATCTCGATCGTCTCGCCGATGCAGGCGTTGTCGAGGTATTCGGCCGCGATGCGGCGGATCGTCGCGGCCGGCACCTCGCAGATCGGCGCGGCCCACTCGGGGCCGTACGGGCGCATGTGCGCGACGAGCTTCGCGAACGCCGTGTCGGCCTCGACGTCCTCGTGCGTCCACCGCTCGCCGTCGGCGCCCAGTTCGACCGCGCGTGCGACGCGTACGCGGCCTTCGAGCAGCGGCTCGGCTTCCGGCGTGTCGTACGGAACGGCCGCACCGCGCTTCGCGTCCCACAGCAGCGGCTTGCCGCTGTCGGCGTCGCGCAGGTAATAGCCGTTCGGTCCCACGAGGTACGGCGACGAGGTCATATCGCGCAGGAACGCCAGATCGAGCCGCTCGCGCGGATGCTCGTGCAGCATCACGTGGATCAGCGCGAACATGAACGCGGCGTCCGTCTTCGGCTTGATCGGGATCCATTCGGCCGACGTCGCCGCGGTCACCGACAGATGCGGTTCGATCTGCACGCGCTTGGCCCCCCGCACGCGCGCGTCCGCATGGCGCGTCACCGCACACGGCCCGCCGGTGACCTCGTTGTTGTTGCCGAACGAGATGTTGAAGCGCGTGTACGGCATGTCGGCCGAGACGGTGAAGGCGCGATGCCAGAACTCGCCGAACAGGTGCTCCGAGTGGACGCACTTGACGCCCTGCCCCGAACCGAAGCTGTAGTCGACCGCACCCCACGCGGCGAGGAAGGCCGGAAAGCTGCCCATGTAATTGGCCGGCGTGCCGCCGTGGCCGAAGGTCGCCGCCAGCCGCGGCAGACCGTGCTCGTCGCGCAGCCCGCGGCTGCGGATGTCGCGCAGCTTCGCGGCGATCGTGTCCAACGCTTCGTCCCAGGAGATCGGCACCCAGCCCGGATCCTCGTCGATGCCCTTCTTCGGGTTCGTGCGCTTCATCGGCGTCAGGATGCGCGCCGGGTGATACGTCTTCTGGATCAGCCCGTACGCCTTCACGCAGGGCCGTCCGTCCGAGGGATGCAGGCCGATGCCGTCGAAGTTCGGCCCGATGCCGGTGGCCACGCCGTCGGTCACCCTGACCGTCAGCAGATCGGGGCCGGCCACGCAGTTGTAGCAATAGGTCGGCACGTCGCGCGTGGCGCGCTTGGGTTCAATCGTTGTCGTGCTCATGCGGACCTCGCTGCGGCGGTCACGCCGCCGGTATGACGGCGGTCGCTTCCAGCTCGATCACCGCGGGACGATCGAGCAGGTCGGCGACGAAGATCATGCTCATCGCCGGATAGTGTTTGCCCATGCGCTTGCGCCAGACTTCGCCCAGGGCAGGACGCGCCGCCAGATACGCCGGCTTGTCGCAGCAGTAGGCGGTGATGCGGCAGACGTGCTCGGGGCGGCCGCCTGCCTGCGCAAGCACCTCCAGCACGTTGGCGAGCGCCTGGTCGAACTGCGAGACGAAATCGGTGCGGACGAAGCGCTGCTGCGCGTCCCAGCCGACCTGTCCGGCGATGAAGACGATGCGGCCGGCGTCGGCCGCGATGCCGTTCGCATAGCCGATCGGCGGCGCCCAGCCGGGCGGGGCAAGCGTCCGGTGCGACATCGCTTACTGGTCGTAGCGCGGCGGGTCCGGGTCGACCGCCCAATCGGGGTCGGGATGCGGCACCTTGGCGAGCCACGCGCGAACCAGCTCGACGTGCTCGTGCTCTTCGCGCTGCAGCTCGAGCGCGGCCTTGCGCACCGGCTCGGCGGTCGCCGCCTGTGCCAGCCGTGCAAAGAAACGCTCGGCGCGCTCTTCGGCACGCAAGGCGAGCTGCAGCGCATGCCACGGCCGCATCAGGTAGTGCACGTCCTCCAGCGCGATCGTCTCCGCCGCCTCGAAGCCCTCGCAGGCCGGCGCCAATGGCAGCGGCGGCGGCTCCTTCCAGCCCATCTCGGCCATGATCTGCGCGGCGTGCTTGCTCTCGATCGCCGACATCTTGCGGAACAGCTCGGCGACGTCGCGGTTGTTGTGCACTTCCATCGCGTCGGCGAGATCGGCGTAGCGCTGCATCGCCTCGAGCTCCATCGCCAGCGCCTGCGCCATGAATTCTTCGAGCGTCCGGGCAACGTCGGTGCTCATACGCGAAACTCCGCTTCGAGTTCGGCCACCGGCAGCGGCTTCGCGCGTCGCTCGGGCACGTAGGGCGCGCGATTGCCGGCGAACAGCACGCCGATGTTCAATCCGTCGTCGGTCATCACTCGGCGCGCGGCGCGTACTGGATCGTCGGTGGCCTCGATCGGCGAGGCATGCACCTGCGTCTTCCAGTCCCTCTGCTCCGGCCGGAACGTGACGCAGGGGCTGAGGACCTCGACGAAGGAGAAGCCCGGATGCCGGATCGCCTGCGCGATCAGCGCGGCGGTGCCGTTCGGATCGCCGGAGAACGCGCGCGCGACGAAATTGGCGCCGGCCGCCAGCGCGACGACCAGCGGATGGAAGACGCGGATGTGCGTTCCGCCGGGAGCCAGCTTCGAATCCCAGTCCGGTTCGGTGGTCGGCGAGGGCTGGCCCTTGGTCATGCCGTACACATGGTTGTCCATCACGACGTACGTGAGGTCGACGTTGCGCCGGCACGCGTGCAGAAAGTGGTTGCCGCCGATCGAATAGCCGTCGCCGTCGCCGCCGGTGACGAGCACGGTCAGGTCCGGTCGCGCCAGTTTCAGCCCCGTCGCCGCGGCGAGCGCGCGCCCGTGCACGCCGTGAAAGCCGTAGCAGCTCGTGTACGCGGGGATGCGCGACGAGCAGCCGATGCCCGAGACGACCGCGACTTCGTGCGGCGGGCGCCCGATCATCGCGAGCGCCTTGGTGATCGCGCTCAACACCGAATAGTCGCCGCAGCCCGGGCACCAGATCGGCTTGATCGCCGACTTGAAGGCGGCCGGCGCGAGCGCCGCGGGCTGGATGCCGACGTCGTTCATGCGGCGGCCCTCCCTTCGTTCCTCCAATCGACCAGCGCCTTGTGCAACTCGCCCGGTCGCAGCGGCAGCGGCCCGGGGCGGTGATAGCTCGCGGGCTTGGCCGGCAGGTCGAAGTGGCCGCGCAGGTAGCGGTAGAACTGCGCGCCGTGGTTCTGTTCGACGACGATCACGCGCCGCACGCCTTCGAGCGCGGCGGCCAGCCGCGCGGGCTGCGCCGGCGCGAGCAGTCGCATCGCGATGAGCTTGATCCGGTGCCCCTGCGCGCGCGCACGGGCCACCGCTTCGCGCACCGCGGCGGTGGTCGAGCCGAAGGTGATCACGGCCGCGTCGCCGTCGCCTTCGATATCGGCCCAGCGCGTCCCGTAGTCGTACGCCAGCAGCTTGCGTTCGCGCTTGTCGAGTTGCAGCCGATGGTCGCGCGCCGAACTGCTCGGCACCGCGGCTTCGTTGTGTTCGAGCCCGTCGGCCGTGTACGTCACCCCCGGCGTGCCGGGAATCGCCATCGGCGACACACCCGATTCGGTATTGCGATAGCGCTTATAGTCGGGCGTATGGGCTTCGGCGGTGAGCCGCTGCGCCACGAGGCCCAGATCTGGCGGGGGATCGATGATCGCGCGCGACTGGCCGAGGAACTGATCCGACAGCACGATGGCCGGCGCCTGCAGCCGCTCGGCCAGGTGCACCGCCCACTGGGTCGTCATAGCGCAGTCGGCGATCGAGGTCGGCGCCAGCACGAGCCTGGGTGCGTCGCCGTGCAGCCCGCTGACCGCGAACGACAGGTCGCTCTGCTCGGTCTTCGCCGGAATGCCGGTCGAGGGGCCGCCGCGCATCACATCGACGATCACGACCGGCGTTTCGGACGCGACGGCGAGTCCGATGCCTTCGGCCATCAGCGCGAGCCCCGGGCCCGCGGTGGCCGTCAGCGAAGGCACCCCGCCGTAAGCGCCGCCGACGATCATGTTGATCGACGCCAGCTCGTCTTCGGCCTGCAGCAGTGTGCCGCCGACGCGCGTCAATGCCGGCGCCATCCACTCGAGCATTTCGGTGGCCGGCGTGATCGGGTACGCGGCGACGAAACGCACGCCGCCGCGGATCGCGCCGAGTCCGGCCGCTTCGTTGCCGCTGATCATCCACCGGTCGCGCGCCCTGGCAATGCGCGGAAGCTGCGGAACGGCCGGTGTCGGCGCCATTTCGCCCGCGGCCGCGTAGCCGGCGGCGAGCGCGGCGAGGTTGGCGGCGAGCGCGGTCTCGCCCCGCTTCCAGTCCGCGCGCACCGCTTCTTCGAGCGCGGATTGCGGCAGCCCGGCCAGCGCGCCGGCCAGCCCCAACGCGATCATGTTGACCCAGCTGCCGGCGATGCCCTTGGCCATCTTCTTCATCGGCAGCGCCACGTAGCGCGCCCCGGTGCCGGCGTAGATCTGCGGCGGTTCGCCTTCGTCGGGGTCGCCCACGATCACGCTTTTCGCGTCGAGCGGGATCTCGTCGGCGAATCGTTGGATATTGCCCCAGTCGATCGCGAGCAGCAGATCGAACGCGTCGCCGAGCGTGTCGACCGGCCGGTCCGCCAGCCGCACCAGTGCCGCCGCCTCGCCGCCGCGGATCTGCGGACCGCTCGTGCGCACCATCAGCCCGTAGCCGCCCGCCTTGGCCGCCGCCGCCAACAGCAGCGTGCCGGCGGTCATCACGCCGCTGCCGCCGCTGCCGGCGAGCGCGATCGAAACGCCCTGCGGCGCGCCGCGCGCAGCGGCCGCCTTCGTGTCGTTGCTCACTTGCACCTCCTTGGGAGGCCATTAGAGCCGCGCCGCCGACCCGCCCGGTTTGACGCAGATCATTGAAACGTCACCGAGCTTGCGCAGCATGCGCATCTGAACTGGTAAATCGGTACCGCTATGCCAGAATAATCGCGCAACGGCGACCGGGTCAACCGGTACGCGGCCGGATATCGACCTGGCGCAAAAGGGGAGTCGTTCGATGGGCATCGGGGCATACCGCTGGCTGATGACCGCGCCGAAGGCGCCGCTTCAGCGCGCGTCGTTCGACGCGGAAGCGGGGCCGGGCGAGGTGGTCATCCAGGTCGCCGGCTGCGGCGTCTGCCACACCGACCTCGGCTATTACTACGACGGCGTTCGCACCAACGCGCCGCCGCCGCTCGCGCTCGGCCACGAGATCAGCGGCATCGTGGTCGCCGCCGGCGCGGGCGCCGAGCGCTGGCTGGGCAGCAAGGTCATCGTCCCGGCGGTGCTGCCCTGCGGCGAGTGCGACCTGTGCCGGCGCGGGCTGTCGCCGATCTGCCGCAGCCAGAAGATGCCGGGCAACGACGTGCAGGGCGGATTCGCGTCGCACATCGTCGTGCCCGGCCGCGGGCTGTGCGAAGTCGACCCGCAGCGGCTGGCCGCGGCGGGCTTGACGCTGCCGCAGGTGTCGATCGTCGCCGACGCGCTGACCACGCCGTATCAGGCGGTGCACCGCGCGGGTGTCGAGCCCGGCTGCCTGGCGATCGTGATCGGTGTGGGCGGCGTGGGCGGCTATTGCGTGCAGGTGGCGCGTGCCTTCGGCGCGCAGGTCGTCGCGATCGACGTCGACGACGCCAAGCTCGCGGCGATCGCGCCGTACGGCGCGGCGCTGACGTTGAACGCGCGCGAGTTCGACGCGAAGGCGCTGAAAGCCGAGATCGCCGCGTTCGCGAAGAAAAGCGGGCTGCGCCCGACCGAGTGGCGCATCTTCGAATGCTCCGGCACCGCCGCTGGCCAGCTCACCGCGTTCGGTCTGCTGGTACACGGCGCAACACTTTCGGTGGTCGGTTTCACGATGGACAAGGTCGAGCTGCGGCTGTCGAACCTGATGGCGTTCGACGCGCGCGCGATCGGCAACTGGGGCTGTCCGCCCGACCACTACCCGGCTGCGCTCGACCTCGTGCTCGAAGGCAAGGTCGCGATCGCGCCCTTCGTCGAGCTGCATCCGCTCGACGACATCAACCGCGTCTTCGACGCCGTGCACGCGCGCGAGATCCGCAAACGCGCGGTGCTCGTGCCGTCCTGAACTTCCCGAACCACGGATCCGCCGCCATGCGCGAATTCAAGAACCACGATCTGGTCGACGACATCCGCAAGCCCGGTGTGCGCTACGAGAAGCGCCCCGCGCGCACGCCCGACGGCAAGAAAGTCCCCGGCCTGTACAACGCCTGGATCTGGCTCGACAACCCGAGCCAGTACAACTCGTACACGACCGACATGGTCAAGGGCGTGATCCTGGCGATGCGCGCCGCGAGCAACGCGCGCGACGTCAACTGCGTCGTCTTCACCGGCGTGGGCGACAAGGCGTTCTGCACCGGCGGCAACACGAAGGAGTACGCCGAGTACTACGCCGGACACCCGCAGGAGTACCGGCAGTACATGCGGCTGTTCAACGATATGGTCTCGGCGATCCTCGCCTGCGACAAGCCGGTGATCTGCCGCGTCAACGGCATGCGCATCGGCGGCGGGCAGGAGATCGGCATGGCCTGCGACTTCTCGGTCGCGCAGGACCTGGCGCGCTTCGGCCAGGCCGGTCCCAAGCACGGCTCGGCGCCGATCGGCGGCGCGACCGACTTTCTGCCGGTGATCGTCGGCGCCGAACGCGCGATGGCCGCGTGCGTGCTGTGCGAACCGTTCTCCGCGCACAAGGCGTACCACATGGGCATGCTGACCGACATCGTCCCGGCGCTCAGAGTCGACGGCAAGTTCGTCGCCAATCCGCTCGTGGAGACGCAGCGTATGGTCGACGAGTACGGGCGCTTCGTCTACGGCGAACCGAAGACCGGCGACGCCGCGAAGGAAGCGAAGGCGCTGCTCGCGCGCGGCACGGTCGACCTGTCGCTGCTCGACGCGAAGGTCGAGGAACTCGCCGCCAAGATCCTGCTGACCTTCCCCGACTGCACGACTAAGACGCTCGAAGAACTGCGCAAGCCGAAGCTCGAGGCGTGGAACCGCAACAAGGAGGACTCGCGCGCGTGGCTCGCGCTGAACATGATGACCGAGGCGCGCGCGGGTTTCACCGCGTTCAACGAAGGCACGAAGGACGACCGCGAGGTCGATTTCGTGCTGCTGAGGCAGAAGCTCGCGCAGGGCGAGTCGTGGGTCGGGCCGCTGCACGACTCGATTCAGCCGAAAGCGAAGCGTGGCGGCTGACGGCGATGAAGGCAAAGGCCGTATTCGCCACGGAGACATGGAGAACACAGAGGAAAGGCAAGACAGAAGTGCTTTTCTCGGTGTGCCCTGTGTCTCGGTGTTCGAACAGCGATCTTCGCCCGGCTGAGGAGGTCGGATGAGCGTGAAGGACTGGCTCGAATTCGACGGTGCGCTCGCGCGGCTGCGGCTGGCGCGGCCGCGCGCGAACATCGTCGACGCGCAGATGATCGCCGCGCTCGACGGCGCGCTGCTTGCGCACCGCGCGAACGACAAACTGCGCGGCGCGCTGATCGACGCCGAAGGACCGAACTTCAGCTTCGGCGCGAGCGTCGAGGAGCACCTGCCCGCGCAGTGCGCGCAGATGCTGGCGTCGCTGCACGCGCTGATCGTCGCGATGATCGAGTTCCCGGTGCCGATCCTCGTGGCCGTGCGCGGTCAATGCCTTGGCGGCGGGCTCGAAGTGGCGCTCGCCGGCAGCCTGATCTTCGCGTCGCCCGACGCGCAGTTCGGCCAGCCCGAGATCAAGCTCGGCGTCTTCGCGCCGGCCGCCTCGGTGCTGCTGCCGTACCGCGTGAACCGGCCGATGGCCGAGGACCTGCTGTTCTCGGGTCGCTCGATCGGCGCCGAGCAGGCGCGTGCGGCCGGGCTCGTGCACACGGTTTCCGCCGATCCGGAGACCGCCGCGCTCGCGTATTTCAACGAGCACCTGGTCGGCAAGAGCGCCGCATCGCTCGCCTGCGCAGTGGCCGCGGCGCGCGGCCCGATGATCCGCGACGTACGCCAGCGGCTCGCCGACGTCGAACGCCTGTACCTCGACCGCCTGATGGCCACGCGCGACGCGAACGAGGGGCTGACGGCTTTCCTCGCCAAGCGCCGGCCGCAGTGGGAACACCGATAGGAGCACCGCGATGGCCGCAATCCCGCCCGTCGTCCAGATCGTGCAGCGCTGCGAAGCGTTGTTCGAGGACCTGCACTTCGACGCCGTCAGGCAATGGAAGGCGGCCGCCCCCGGCCGCAAGGCGATCGGCTACATGCCGATCTACGTGCCGCGCGAAATCATCCACGCCGCGGGCATGCTGCCGGTGGGCATCCTGGGCGGCGGCGATCAGTTGGAGGTCATCCAGGGCGACGCCTACTACCAGAGCTACATCTGCCGCATCCCGCGCTCGACGATCGAGCTGGGGCTGACCGGCCGGCTCGACTGCCTCGACGGCATGCTGTTTCCGTCGATCTGCGACGTGATCCGCAATCTGTCGGGCATGTGGCAGATCCTGTTTCCGGACAAGTACGTCCGTTACTTCGACGTTCCGCAGAACTACGAGGACGCGATCGGCGGTCGCTTCTACGTGCAGGAGCTCGAGACGCTGCGCGAGGACCTCGGGCGCGTGGCCGGACGCGAGATCACCGACGACATGCTGAATGCGTCGATCGCGGTGTACAACGACAACCGCGCCGCGATCCGCGAGCTGTACAAGTACCGCGCCGCCAGGCCCTGGCAGGCGCCGACCTCGGAGGTCTACCTCGTGCTGCGCGCCGGCATGGTGCTGCCGCCGGAGGAACACACGCAGCTCGTGCGCGACTACATCAGCGCCGCCGACGCGCTGCCGCGGCCCAAGCGCGACAACGCGCGCGTGGTGCTCAACGGCACGTTCTGCGAGCAGCCTCCGCTGGCGCTGATCAAGTCGATCGAGATGGCCGGCTGCTACATCGTCGACGACGACTTCATGCTCGTGCACCGCTGGCTGCTCGACGACGTGCCGACCGACGGCAAGCCGCTCGAGGAACTGAGCAAGGCGTTCCTGCACCGTTCGGCGACCACCGCCGCCAAGTACGACACGCGGCGCGAGGAAAAGGGCCAGTACCTGCTGCAGCAGGTCAAGCGCATGGGCGCCGAGGGCGTGATCTTCGCAGCGCCGTCGTTTTGCGATCCGGCGCTGCTGGAGCGGCCGATGCTGCAAGACGTGCTGTCGAAACAGAAGATCCCGCACACCGCCTTCAAGTACGCGGAGAACACCGGCCAGATGGCACCGATCCGCGAGCAGGCCGGAACGTTCGCCGATTCGATCAAGCTGTGGAACGCCGCGTAGGAGACGAGCGATGAGCACGATCGCTGTGCCCACCCCGACGAAGAAGCCGCAGAACGTCCAGAAAGAGGACGCGATGTGGCTGCAGAAGGAGCTGATCAACCGCAACTACCGGGAGCTCGCGCAGGCGCGCGCGCTGGGACGCAAGGTGTCGGCGACCTTCGTGCCGGGCAATCTCAACGAGCTGCTGATGTGTTTCGACTTCGCTCGCTCGCTGCCCGAGACCAACGCGCTGCAAAACGGCATGCGCAAGAAAAGCGGCAAGTTCATCATGGACGCCGAGCGCGACGGCCAGAGCGAGGACGTCTGCACCTACGTCAAGGCCGATCTGGGCATGATGCTCGGCGGCGAAATCGGACCGACCGGCGAGGCGCTCCCGAAGCCCGACATCCTGCTGCTGTCGTACACCGGCTGCTTCACGTTCATGAAGTGGTTCGAGCTGATCCGCCACAAGTTCGGCTGCGAGACGGTGATGCTGCACGTGCCCTACCAGGGCGAAGGCAGGATCAACCCGAACATGCGCGACTATGTCGTCCAGCAGCTCAGGCAGACCGTGATTCCGGCGCTGGAGCGCGTCTCGGGCGTGAAGTTCGACATCGACCGGCTGCGCCAGTACATGAAGGAGTCGGCCAAGGCCGAGGAGGATCTGGTCGCCGTGCTGCAGAGCGCGAAGCACCGGCCCTCGCCGATCGACGGCTACTTCGGCGCGGTCTACTACATCGGTCCGATCTTCACCGCTTTCCGCGGCACGCCCGAGGCCACCGAGTACTACCGCGTGCTCAGGGCGGAGATCGAGCAGCGCGTGCGCGAAGGCAGGGGACCGATCACGCCCGAAGGCGAGATGGGCGAAGAGAAGTACCGGCTCGTCGTCGAAGGCCCGCCCAACTGGACGAGCTTCCGCGACTTCTGGAAGATGTTCTACGACGAAGGCGCGGTGGTGGTTGCCTCGACCTACGCCAAGGTCGGCGGCGTCTACGACTTCGGTTTCCGCCACGATCCGGACCGGCCGCTCGAATCGCTCGCCGAATACTGCCTCGGCTGCTACACGAACCTGAACCTGCCGTCGCGGATCGACATGATCTGCCGGTACATCGACGAGTATCAGGCCGACGGCCTGCTGATCAATTCGATCAAGAGCTGCAACAGCTTCTCCGCCGGCCAGCTTCTGATCCTGCGCGAGGTCGAGCGCCGCACCGGCAAGCCGGCCGCGTTCATCGAGACGGATCTCGTCGATCCACGCTACTTCTCCGCGGCCAACGTGAAGAACCGGCTGGAGAGCTACTTCCAGATGATCCGGCAGAAGCGGCTGGCGCACGCGAACGCGCCGGTGCCGTTCGTTCCGATCGCGGCCGCGCATTGAGTCGGGGGAGGACGGCACCATGCGGGTGTTCATCGGCATCGACCTCGGATCGACGACCACGAAGGCGGTGGTCATCGACGAGAACCGGCACGTCCTCGGCCGCGGCATCACCAACTCGCGGTCGAACTACGACACCGCCGCGGCGGTCGCCAAGCAGGAGGCACTGGTCAACGGCCGCTTCCATCTGTTCCGCCGCGCGCTGGCGGAAACCGATGCGCTCGACGGCGAGCTCGACGCCTTCATCGCCCAACTCGAGCGCGACTTCCGCGCCGAGCAGTACATCGAGCAGTTGCGCGATCTCGAAACAACGTGCCGGCGCAGCCTCGCGACCGCGCACTTCGGCGACATGACGTCCGCCGTGGGCGAAGCCCTCGGCGAAGTCTTCAAGCGGCTGTACGGGCAGGCGCGCGCGCTGTTTGCGCCGGGTGCGAAGCGCAAGAGCGATTTCTTCCGCGACATCGCCGGCAGCCAGTACCTCGCGGTGGGCGAAGCGGTCGCGAAGGATGCCGGCATCCGCTACGACTTCCTGCTGAATCTGTTCGACCGCTCGATCATCGAGGTCGAGAACCGCGTCTACGGCGACTCTATCCGCCGCCATCTGCTGGCGGCGCTCGAGCGCACGATCGAGGTGCTGCCCGAGACGCGGTCGCGGCGCGCACAGATCGAAGCGCCCATCAAGGGCGTGCTCGACACGCGGATGGAGGAGACCTACGTCGTCGGCACCGGCTACGGCCGTGCGCGGCTGCCGTTTTCCAAGGAGCACATCCGCTCGGAGATCCTGTGCCACGGCCTGGGCGCGCACGTGATGTATCCCGGCACGGCCACCGTGCTCGACATCGGCGGGCAGGACACGAAGGCGATCCAGGTCGATGCGCACGGCATCGTCGAGAGCTTCCAGATGAACGACCGCTGCGCCGCGGGCTGCGGGCGCTACCTCGGCTACATCGCCGACGAGATGAACATGGGCCTGCACGAGCTGGGGCCGCTGGCGATGAAGGCGACCAAGACCATCCGCATCAACTCCACCTGCACCGTGTTCGCCGGCGCCGAGCTGCGCGACCGGCTCGCGCTCGGCGACAAGCGCGAGGACATCATGGCCGGGCTGCACCGCGCGATCATCCTGCGCGCGATGTCGATCCTGGCGCGCTCAGGCGGCGTCCGCAACGAGTTCACGTTCACCGGCGGCGTGGCGAAGAACGAAGCGGCGGTCAAGGCGCTGCGCGAGCTGGTCGAGGAGAACTACGGCAAGCTGACCATCAACATCGACCCCGACTCGATCTACACCGGCGCGCTGGGCGCGGCGACCTTCGCCTGGCGCGCGGTGGTCGAGGAAGGCAAGACCGCGGAGGCCAGACCATGACGATCACGATGGGCATCGACATCGGCTCGGGTGCGGTCAAGACCGTGCTGTTCCGCACCGAAGGCGACCGGCACGAGTGGCTTGCGAAGCGCTGCGAGCGCATCCGCCGCCGCGACCCGATGACGCTCGCGCAGGAGGGCCGCGACGCCGTGCTCGCCGAAGTCGGGTTCGCGCCCGACGGGGTCGACTACATCGCCACCACCGGCGAAGGCGAAAACGTCAAGTTCGCGACCGGCCACTTCTACTCGATGACCACGCACGCGCGCGGCGGCGTCTACCTCGAGCCGCGAGCGCGCGCGGTGGTCGACATCGGCGCGCTGAACGGCCGCGCGATCTACATCGACGAGCGCGGCAAGGTGCTCTCCTACAAAATGACCAGCCAGTGCGCGTCGGGCTCCGGCCAGTTCCTGGAGAACATCGCGCGCTATCTCGGTGTGGCGGTCGAGGAGATCGGCGCCCTGTCGCAGAGCTCGAAGAACCCGGAAAAGGTCAGTTCGATCTGCGCGGTGCTCGCCGAGACCGACGTGATCAACATGGTCAGCCGCGGCATCGCCACACCGGACATCCTCAAGGGCATCCACCTGTCGATGGCCTCGCGCATCGTCAAGCTCTTGAAGGTCACCGGCATCAAGGAAGGCATCGCGCTGCTGACCGGTGGGCTCGCGCTCGACACCGGGCTGCTCGCGGCGATCCGGGAGGAGATGGCCAACGAGAAGGTCAACGTCACCGCGGTGTCGCACCCCGATTCGATCTACGCCGGCGCGATCGGCGCCGCGCTGTGGGGCGCGTACCGGCACGCGAAGCTCAACGAACTGGAGGCGGCCGCCGCCTGATTCACATCGTCGAGGAGTACACGATGGCCCTGCTGATCAACGACGACTGCACCGCCTGCGACGCCTGCAAGCCCGCCTGCCCGAACGAGGCGATCAGCGCCGGCAGCCCGATCTACGTGATCGACCCGCTCAAGTGCACCGAATGCGTGGGCGCGCACGACGAACCGCAGTGCATGGAGGTGTGCCCGGCCGACTGCATCGTGCCGAATCCGGACTTCCGGGAGTCGAAGGAAGAGCTGCTCGCGAAGTACGAGGCGTTACACGGTTGACCCCAAAAACCGCGTTTGAACCACAGAGACACGGAGAACCAGGAGGAACAGCAAGGTTTTGCCGGTCTTTGGCGGCTCGCCCGCCGGGTGATCGTTTTCCCTCGTCACCAATGCTCGTTCTGGCCCAGTGCTCTGTGCCCTCTGTGTCTCTGTGGTGAGCAATTCGGGTTGAGAGTCTCCGCGTTGCGGCCGTCGTTCGAAGGGCCGTACGCCGCCTTGCTGCCGGCTCGCTTCCGGCGAGGCGTTCGCCTCCGACTGCGCGCGATACGCGGCACCGCACAGCCGGACAGACCGGCACCGTCGCCGTCACAGCGCGAACCTCCCCTGCTCCACCGCCTGCCGCGCAAGCAGGAACGTCGCCGCGTTCCAGCTCTGCCCGGCCATGCCCATCGGCCTGAGCGTCCGGCCGTGAAACCACTCGGTGAAGCGCCAGTCGTCGAGCCTGTTGGCGTGCGCGAGCTTTGCCAGCTCCGCGCGCGCGAGATCGGTCAGGCCGAGCCGCGCCAGCGCGATCACCCAGAACCCGCCGACGAACGGCCAGATGCCGCCGTTGTGGTACTGGTGAGGGTGGTTCTGCCGGTGGCGCGCCATGTACGCGCGCCAGTGCGGATGCTCCGCGTCGATCGGCTCGGTGACCGCGCGGATCGGATACGGGTCGGATGCCTTCGCGGCGAGCAGCGCCTGGACGATCTCGTGTGCGCGCGCGTCGCCCGCCAGTCCGCACAGGATCGCGAGCACGTTGCCGAAGACGTCGCCCTCGTCGCCGGCGAACGACAGGTTGACGAAGCTCAGATACAGCCCGCGCGAGCGCTTGCCGCGCCGCGCGTAGTGGCGCAGCAGCCGCGCGCGCCGGTACTCCGGCAGATCGTCGCGGAACGGATGGAACAGGTGGTTGAAGTGATGGTGCGTCTCGTTCCGGTGCGGCAGATCGAACAGCGTCATCACGCGGTACCACAGCGCGTTCGTGTACAGCACGAAGCCCGAGCGCGGCATGATGTCGGCCCAGTCGCTCGCCTCGTTCTGCTGCAGCAGAAAGAAGCGCTGGTGCTCCTGCGCGGCGAGCCATTGCAGCGCGCGCGACGTTGCTCTGCCAGCGCTCGCGCGCGACCGCGCCGCGCCGGCGCAGGTGATCGACCGCGATCAGCCACCACAGCGTCGCGTCGATGCAGCCGAGATACCAGAAGTCCGCGTCCCGGGCTTCGGGGTCGACGTACTTCGGGATCTGGCCGTTGCCCGCCTGCGCCTGCGCGAACGCGTCGAGGCTGGCGATCGCGCCCGCTTCGAGCGCCGGCACGCCGCTCGCGGCCATCGCCGGCACGCACACGCCGGCGTCGCGCGCGAAGATGCGCGTGTAGGAGCGCTTCTCCGCCGCGGCGCTGCGCCGCGCGGCGAGGATGCCCTGCGGCGTCAGGTTGAACTCGAGCGGGTGCAGCGCTTCGCGCGCGCACCGTTCGATCGCGTCGATCATCTTCACTGCGCTCAGCCAAGCTTGTAGCCGAACCTGCGCAGAAGCTGCTTGCGCGCGGCGATGTCGGACTCCGACTCCACACCCTTGCTCTTCTCGCCGTCGATCACACCGAGGATGCCGCGCCCGCCTTCGGTTTCGGCGACGACGACCTCGACCGGGTTGGCGGTCGCGCAGTAGATGCCGCACACCTCGGGCACGGCCTTGATCGTGTTCAGCACGTTGATCGGAAACCCGCTGCTGAGAAATACGACGAAACAGTGACCGCACGAAAGCGCCAGCGCATTTTTCTTCGCCAGTTCGATCAGCGCCTCGTCGTTGCCGCTGAAGCGCACGAGCGACGGGCCGCTCGCCTCGCAGAACGCGATGCCGAACTTCATCTGCGGCACGGTCTGCACGATCGCCTCGTGCAGGTCTTCGACGGTCTTGATGAAGTGCGACTGGCCGAGGATGAAGTTGAGGTCGGCCGGCTTGTCGATGCGGACGGTAATCAGTTGCATGGCTTGCCTCCCTGGTTCGCGACGGCGCGCGGCGTCGTCCGGCCCGCCGATGGTACGCGGTACGGCGACAAGGTCGGCGTCGGCTACGCGAGTGATCGAACGAAGGCGAGCCGCTGCGAAGGCGCGAAGCCGCAGCCGTACAGGAAACCGAGCAGCGCGAGGTCGCGCGGCGCCGCGATCGTCTCGACGCGCTCGACGCGCAGCGCGCCCAGGTTGGCGAAAAGCTGCGACAGCAGCGAATGGCCGACGCCGCGTTGCGCGTAATCGGGGTCCACGCCGATCGTGTCGATCACCGCCACCGGCTCGGTGCGGCCGTAGTCGCCCAGGTCAGTGCGCGCCATCAGGTAGCCGGCGACCACGCCGTCGAGCCGGGCGACCAGGGACACGCGGATCGCCGAGTCGTCGAGCGCCTCGGCGAGCTGCGCGCGCATGTAGTCGGTGCGGTCGCGCCCGGTCAGCGCGCGGTCGATGCGCACGATCGCGGGCAGGTCGTCCGCGGTCATCGTGCGCAGGTCGGCGCGGTCGCGCGCGAGCTTCTCGTAGTCGTTGCCCGCCGCAGCCCCGTAGTCGATCTCGCGGTGCGGCTCTTCGTCTTCGGCCGCGCCGGCCGCCGCGTCGCGCTCGGCGCGATCGCCGACATCGCCGACCGGGCAGTCGACGATGCGGTCCGGCGCAAGCGCAAAGCCGGTCGCGTCGAGCCAGCGCACGATCGCGTGATCGTTCCACGCCGCCGCCGTGCGCAGTTCGACCACCCCCTTGCGCCGTGCGTATTCCGTCAGGGTCTCGAGCAGCCGCTTGCCGATGCCTTGCCCCTGCGCTTCGCGCCGCACGCCGACCAACTCGATGCGCAGCGCGGCTTCGCTGCGGCCGAACTCGCCGCGCAGCACGCGCGCGAGAATGTAGCCCGCCAGTCCGTCCGCATCGATGGCCGCGAACTGCGCGTGCCTGGCGGGTTCGCGCAGCGCCGCGTCGAGCCGGCGTTCGATGTAGGCGCGGCGCGACCGACCCACAATCGAACGGTCGATCGCGACGACGGCATCCAAATCGCCCGGCTGCAACGCCCGGATCGCACACTGAACCGTCCCGCTGGCTGGCTTCATCGCGTGCTCCGGCGCAACTTTTTCAGGATGCCGCGTACGCCAGCGCGAGCGCGCGGTCGGCGTCTTCGTCGAGCAGTTCGGCGAGCAACGGCAGCAGCGCCGACCCCTCCTTGTGGATGTGCGCGGTCAGCCGCTCGACCAACTCGAGCACGAGCCGCTTGACCGCATCCCACCCCGCATCGTCGAGCGTGCCCGCCCCCGCGCGCCCGATCAGCGGGCCGAGTTCGGCGGCAACCGCGCGGATCGTCACGTGCTCTTCGGCCAGCAGCGCGGCGAGGTCGCCCTCACCGGATTCGACCATGCGGCCGAAGAGTTCCCGCTCCTCGAAGTTGAAGTGGCGATCGACCTCCAGGGCCAGATGCGCGCCGAGCGTTCGCAGCAACGCGATGATGTCGGCGTCGCGGCGCGGCGCGCCCGCGAAAGCCTGCCCGACACGGCCGAGCAGATCGAGGTTGGCGTCGTGCTCGCGATGGAGCATGGTGCAGGCGTGCCGGTCTTCGTTCATGCGGCCGATCATATCGGTACTCCGATACCGATTTGATTGATTCAGGTCAGATCCGGGCGTGCGCGGGGGAACGCCGGCGAGCCGGCCCGGAACGGGCGGCGCGGTGCATCGGTCGGCTGCGGGAACGTTAGACTGCCGGTGTGTCTGCGCGCGTCCAGCCCCGCTTCTGCTCGGTCTGTGGGCACGCGGTCGTGCGCCGCGTGCCGCAGGGCGATACGCGCGAGCGCGACTGCTGCGACCATTGCGGGACGATCCACTACGTCAACCCGCGGCCCGTGGTCGGCACGATTCCCGTCTGGGGCGACCGCATCCTGCTGTGCCGGCGCGCGATCGAGCCGCGCCACGGCAAGTGGACGCTGCCCGCGGGGTTCATGGAGATCGGCGAGACGACGGCCGAAGGCGCGCTGCGCGAGACGCTCGAGGAAGCCGGAGCGCGCGTCGAGCTGGGTCCGTTGTACACGATGATCGACGTGCCGTACGTCGAGCAGGTGCACATTTTTTTCCGCGCGCAACTGCTCGACCTGGACTTCGCGCCGGGCGCCGAGAGCCTCGAGGTGCGCCTCTTTGACGAGTCCGCGATCCCGTGGAACGAGATCGCGTTCCGCACGGTCGCGATGACGCTGCGCCTTTATTTCGAGGATCGCGCGCGCGGCGTCTTCGGCATGCACACGCGAGCGATCGCGCCGCTGCCGCCGCCACCGTCGTCCGGATGATCGACTGGCTGCACCCGGGCGACCCGTTCCCGCCGGTCGAGGTCGCGCTCGCGCATCCGAACGGGCTGCTCGCCGCCGGCGGCGAGCTTTCCGTTAACCGGCTGATCGACGCGTACCGGCGCGGGATCTTCCCCTGGTACGCGGAGGGCGAGCCCGTCTTGTGGTGGTGCCCGGATCCGCGCATGGTGCTGTTCACCGACGAATTCAAGGTGGCGCGCTCGCTGCGCAAGAAGCTGCGCGCGATCGCGCGCGGCGATGCGTGGCGCGTGACCTGCGACGCCGCCTTCGAAGCGGTGATGCGCGCGTGCGCGGCGCCGCGCCCGGGCCAGGACGGCACCTGGATCACGGAGGCGATGGTGCGCGCCTACGTCGTGCTGCACCGGCGCGATCTGGCGCATTCGATCGAGGTCTGGCGCGGCGCCGAAATGGTGGGCGGCCTGTACGGCGTGGCGCTGGGGCGGATGTTTTACGGCGAGTCGATGTTCACGCGCGCGACCGACGCGTCGAAGATCGCGCTCGCGGCGCTGGTGCGACTGCTGCGGAACGAACGCGTCACGATGATAGACTGCCAGCAGAACACGGCGCATCTCGCCTCGCTCGGCGCGCGCGAGATCAGGCGCGAGGAATTCTGCGCGCATGTGGCCGCGGCGACGCGAAGCGCCCCGATCGACTGGTCGAACTATCGCGCGGGGACGCTGAATCTGCTGCTGGGAAGCGACTGACCGGATGGCCAACCTCAAGGAACTGCCGTTCGCGGCGCTGCAGTTCTACGCGACGGCACCCTACCCCTGCAGTTACCTCGAGCACCGCCAGGCGCGCTCGCAGGTGGCCACCCCCGCGCACCTGATCAACGCGGACGTCTACAGCGAACTCGTCCACATGGGCTTTCGCCGCAGCGGCATCTTCACCTACCGGCCGCACTGCGACGGCTGCCGCGCGTGCATTCCCGTGCGCGTTCCGGTCGTGCAGTTCCGGCCGAGCCGCAGCCAGCGGCGCGCATGGGCGCAGCACCGCGCGCTCGTCACCCGCGTCGTCGCGCTGGCGTTCGACCACGAGCACTACGACCTGTATCTGCGCTACCAGTCGACCCGCCACGCGGGCGGCGGCATGGACAACGACAGCCGCGAGCAGTACTCGCAGTTCCTCCTGCAAAGCAAGGTCAACACCCGGCTCGTCGAGTTCCGCGACCCGGCGCCGCCGGAAGCGGGCGACGCGCTCGGCACGCTGCGCATGGTGTCGATCATCGACATCCTGAACGACGGACTGTCGTCGGTGTATACGTTTTTCGACCCCGACGTGCCGCGCGCGAGCTTCGGCACTTTCAACGTGCTGTGGCAGATCGAGCAGTGCCGCGCGCTGCGCCTGCCGTATCTGTATCTCGGTTACTGGATCGAGCACAGTCCGAAGATGGCGTACAAGGCGCGCTTCCGACCGGTCGAGATGCTGCGCAACGGGCGCTGGACACTGCACGAGGCGCCGGCCGGAGGAAGCGGCCCGTAGAATCGCCGCGTGCTCTACGACCTCGCCCGCCCGTTCTTCTTCGCCCTCGATCCGGAAACCGCGCACGATCTCGCCTTCGCCGCCTTGGCGCGCGCGCATGCGCTCGGACTGACCCGACGGGCGTGCCCGCGCGTGCCGGCCGATCCGGTCGACGCGATGGGGCTGCGCTTCCCCAACCCGGTGGGGCTCGCGGCCGGACTCGATAAGAACGCCGCCTACGTCGACGCGCTCGGCGACTTCGGCTTCGGCTTCATCGAGGTCGGCACGGTGACGCCGTTGCCGCAACCCGGCAACCCGCGACCGCGGCTGTTCCGTCTGCCCAAGGCCGCGGCGCTGATCAACCGGATGGGATTCAACAACGAAGGACTCGAACGCTTCGTCGCCAACGTCGCGGCGAGCCGGACGTTCTCGGCAGCCGGCGGCGTCCTCGGACTGAACCTCGGCAAGAACGCCGCCACGCCGATCGAAAGAGCGCTGGACGACTACGCGCTCGGACTGCGCGCAGTGTATCCGCTGCTCGTCGAACGGGCGGGCTATGTCGCGATCAACATCTCTTCGCCGAACACGAAGAACCTGCGCTCGCTGCAGGGCGCCTCTGCGCTGGACGCGCTGCTCGGCGGGCTTGGCGCAGAGCGCGCGCGGCTCGCGGACCGCCACGGCAAGCGCGTGCCGATCGCCGTGAAGATCGCGCCCGATCTGGACGATGCGGATCTTCCGCGCGTGGCCGACGCGCTCGTCGCGCACGGCATGGACGCGGTGATCGCGACCAACACGACGATCGCGCGCGACTGCGTGGTGGGGCTTGAGCACGCCGAGGAAACGGGCGGACTGTCGGGCGCGCCGCTGCGGGAGCGCTCGACCGAAGTCGTGCGCATCCTCGCCGCGCATCTGAAGGGGGCGCTGCCGATCGTCGGCGTCGGCGGCATCCTGAGCGGCGCGGACGCCTTGGCGAAGGTGCAAGCCGGCGCCACGCTCGTGCAGATTTACACAGGCCTGATCTACCGCGGTCCGGCGCTGGTCGCCGAATGCCGCCGCGCGCTGCTCGCGCGGCCACGCTGAAGCGTCATGCGCTGCTTCGTCGCACTCTGGCCCGACGCCGCGGCGCGCGAGCGGCTTGCCGCCGTCGCGCGCGAGCAGCAACGGCGCTTTCCGCGGGCGCGCGCGATGCGTGCGGAAAACCTGCATCTGACGCTCGCGTTCATCGGCGAGCTCGACGAGGCGCGCGCCGCGCGGGTCGCCTTCGCGCTCGACGCGTTGCCTTTCGAGCCGTTCGAGTGGACGCTCGACGTGGTCGGCGCATTCGACCGCGCGCGCGTGCTGTGGGCCGCCGGCCCCGACTGCGTTCCGCTCGCGGCGCTCGCGCAGCGCATCCGGGCGTTGCTCGACGAATTGCGCGTCCGATACGACCGCAAGCCTTTCGTCGCGCACGTGACGCTGCTGCGCGACCTCGCACGCGACGATGCGCGGCGCGCCGCAACGCCGATCGCACCGCCGGTGGCCTGGCGCGCCGATCGCCCGCAGCTGCTGCAGTCGGTGCGGCGCGATGGGCAGCAACGCTACGAGCGCTTCGTGCCGGCGATCACCGAAGGCGCCGACTTTGGCGCGGATCAAACCTCGGCGAATCGGCGGTTGACGAAGCGCGACGGCTGAACCGATCCTCGCGCCATGCGCAAAGCGCGAAATGCGAGGCGGGTCGCGTGCGACACCCGCGGCGAAGGCAGGACGTGGGCCCGCTAGCGATCACCGTCGTGATGCTCGCGGGCTGCGCGGGCTTTTTCTGGCTCGCGTGGCGCAAGCTCGCGATCGTCGCCGCGCTGCAGCCGGAGGTGCGCTGGGAGCGCCCGCTCGAGCGCCTCGGCAAGGTGCTGCGGCTGGGTCTGCTGCAGTCGCGCATGATCGCCGGCGAATTCAAGCCGGGGATCATGCACACGGTGATCTTCGCAGGCTTCGTCGCGCTGCTCGCGCGCAAGCTGCAGTTGCTGGCGATCGGCTACGACGCGGCGTTCGTCTTTCCCGGCGTGCTCGGCGGCGTCTACGCCGCGTTCAAGGATCTGGTCGAACTGGCCGTCACGGCCGCGGTCCTGTACGCGTTCTGGCGCCGCCTCGTGCTCAAGCCCCGGCGGCTCGAACCGAACCGCGAAGCGATCCTGGTGCTGTCGCTGATCCTCGCGATCATGGTGACGGACTTCCTGTACGACGGCTTCAGGTTCGCACTGCTCGCCGACGCCGACGCCGGCATCGCGCACGAGCGCGCGTTCGCGGTGTTCGGCTCGCTCGTCGCAACGGCGCTCGCGGGCCTTTCGAACGAGACGCTGACCGCCGGCTACCACGCGAGCTACTGGATCCAGATCCTGACGGTGTTCGGCTTTCTCGTGCTGCTGCCGGTCGGGGAACACTTCCACATCGTCACCGCGCTGCCCGCGCTGTTCTTCGCGCGCGATACGCCGCTGAATCGCGTGCCGTCGCTCGACTTCGAACGCATCATGAGCGAGGACGACGCCGGCGCAATGAGGATCGGCGTGCGCACCGCCGCGGATCTCGTCTGGAAGGACGCGTTCGACGCGTTCACCTGCACCGAGTGCGGCCGCTGCAAGGACGCCTGCCCGACCTTCCTGACCGGCAAACCGCTCGCGCTGAAGTGGGTGCACGACGGCGTCAAGCGGCATCTTCTCGCGCATCGCGACGCGGTCGTCGCACGCAAGGACGCCGAGCTGCCGCCGCTCGTCGGCCATGCGATCCCGGAGGACGCGCTGTGGGCCTGCACGACCTGCGGCTACTGCGAGCACGCCTGCCCGATCGAGCTCGAACATCTGGGCAAGTTCTTCCGCATGCGCCAGCACCAGGTGCTGATGGAAGGCAACTTCCCGGCCGCGCTCAAGACGGTGTTCGACAACTACGAAAGCCAAGGCAACCCCTGGGGCCTGCCGGTCGATGCGCGCGGCGATTGGGCCGATGGGCTCGACGTGCCGCTGCTGACATCCCCCGAGCAGGCGAAGGGAATCGACTATCTGTTCTACGTCGGCTCGGCGCAATCGTTCGACGACCGCAACCGGAAAGTCGCGCGCGCGTTCGTCGGGATCCTGCGCGCCGCGGGCGTGCGCTTCGCGATCCTCGGCCCGCGCGAGGGTTCGACCGGGGAATGCGTGCGCCGCGCCGGCAACGAGATGCTGTTCCAGACGCTCGCCCGGGAACTCGTCGCGACGCTGAACGCGATGAACGTCACGCGGATCGTCACCTGCGATCCGCATGCGTTCAACTCGCTGAAGAACGAGTACCCGGAGTTCGGCGGGCGGTACGAGGTCCTGCACCACACGCAACTGATCGACGAGCTGATCCGCAGCGGGCGCATCGAGCCGTCGCGCGCGTTTGAGCGCGTGATCTTTCACGAACCCTGCTATCTCGGCCGCCACAACGGCGAGTACGAGGCGCCGCGCCGTGCGCTCGCGGCGGTCACGGCCGACCGTCCGCTGGAGTTCGCGCTGAACCGCGAAAAGGCGATGTGCTGCGGCGCGGGCGGCGCGCGTTTCTGGATGGAAGAGCACATCGGCAAACGGATCAACGTCACGCGCGTCGAGCAGGCGCTGCCGCTGGCGCCGCGCGTGATCGCGACGGCCTGCCCCTATTGCGCGACGATGATCACCGACGGGCTCACGCAATTGGGACGCGACGGCGAGATCCGGAACAAGGACATCGCCGAGCTGGTCGCCGAGGCGCTGCCTCGGTAGCGCTCAGCGCGCGCCGCGCCGCTCGCGATACAGCTCGTGGAAGGTCTTGCCGTTCGGCGCCGGAAAGTCGCGGTGATCGGTCCACCCGGACGCGAACGGCAGCGTGCGGATACGGCGGCGTTCGCCGCCCATCCACGCCAGCACGCGCGCCGCGATGCGGCTCGCCGCGCGATACAGCGACGGGCGGCGCGCCGCGTAGCCCCAGGCCGTCAGCGCCACACGCTCGTACCACGGGCGCAGTCCGCGCTCGAACTGCTTTTCGCGCAGCTTGCGCAGCAGATCCGGCAACGGGATCTTCACGGGACAAACGGCCTGGCACTGGCCGCACAGCGTGGCGGCGTGCGGCAGATCGAGCGCGTTTTCGAGGCCGACATAGCTCGGTGTCAGCACCGAGCCCATCGGTCCCGGGTAGACCCAGCCGTACGCGTGTCCGCCGATCTTCTGGTACACGGGGCAGTGGTTCATGCAGGCGCCGCAGCGGATGCAGCGGAGCATTTCCTGGAACTCGCCGCCGACGAGTCCCGTGCGGCCGCCGTCGACCAGCACGAAGTACATGTGCTCGGGGCCGTCGGCTTCCCCGGCGGCGCGCGTTCCGGTCAGCAGCGACACGTAGTTGGTGATCGACTGGCCGGTAGCCGAGCGCGGCAGCAGACGCAGCAATGTGGCCAGGTCCTCGAGCGTCGGCAGCACCTTCTCGATGCCGGTCAGCACGACGTGAACGCGCGGGACGATCGTGCACATGCCCTCGTTGCCCTCGTTGGTCACGAGCGCGACCGAACCGGTTTCGGCCACGAGGAAGTTGCCGCCCGAGATGCCCATGTCCGAGGACAGGAAGTGACGGCGCAACACCTGGCGCGCTTCGCGCGCGAGCTGCGTGATCTCGTCCTTGCGCAGCGTGCCGTGAGTGCGCGCGAACAGATCGGCGATCTCGTCCTTGTCTTTGTGGATCACGGGCGCGATGATGTGCGACGGCGCCTCGTTGTCGTTGATCTGCAGGATGTATTCGCCGAGATCGGTCTCGATCGGCTCGATGCCGGCGGCCGCGAACGCGCGGTTCAAGCCGATCTCCTCGGACACCATCGACTTCGACTTCGTGACCTTGCGCACGCCGTGCCTGCGAGCGATGTCGACGACCAGGCGCGCCGCCTCCTCGCGCGTCTCGGCGTACAGCACGGTCGCGCCGCGCGCGGTCGCGTTGCGCTCGAAGATCTCGAGCCAGATATCCAGGGCGGCGAGCGCGCGGTTGCGCCGTTCGACCGCCGCGGTGCGCGTGCCCTCGAAGTCGTCCAGCTCGGCGAGCGCGCGGGCGCGCGCGGTGACGAACTTGTCGGCGAGCTTGGTCAGGTTCTTCTGCAGCCGCGCGTCGGCGAGCTTCGTCGCCGCACGCGCCTTGAAGTGCATCGACTGGACCTGCATCACCCGTCGCCTGCCAGGACCTGCGCGATGTGCAGCACGCGCGTGCGCTCGTCGCCGATGCGGCGCAGCCGTCCCTCGATGTTCAGCATGCAGCCCAGGTCGCCAAGCACCACCGCGTCGGCGCCGGTGGCGCGGATGTTGCGGCACTTCTCGTCGACGATCGCCGCGGAGATCGCGCCGAACTTCAGCGAAAACGTGCCGCCGAAACCGCAGCAGTTGCCGCAGTCCTTCATCTCGACGAGTTTCGCGCCGGCAACGAGCGCGAGCAGCGCCCGCGGCTGGGCGGCGACGCCGAGTTCGCGCAACCCGCTGCACGAGTCGTGATAGGTGACGGTGCCGCGGAAGTTCGACGACAGCCGATCCACGCGCGCGACGTTGACCAGAAAGTCGGTCAGCTCCCAGGTCTTCGCGGCGAGCGCGTCGGCGCGCGCCTTCAGTTCCGGATCGTCGCGGAACAGATCGACGTAGTGCGTGACGATCTGGCCGGCGCACGATCCCGAGGGCACGACGACGTAATCGAAGCCTTCGAAGTCGCGCAGCACGCGTTCGGCCAGCGCGCGCGCGGTTGCCGCATCGCCGCTGTTGTACGCTGGCTGGCCGCAGCAGGTCTGCGACTCGGGCACTTCGACCTTGCAGCCGGCCCGCTCGAGCAGCGCGAGCGCCGAGAGGCCGATCTCTGGCCGCACGAGATCGACGAGGCAGGTGACGAATAGACCGACACGCATGAGCCGCCGACTTCAGGAGCGCGTGCTGCAGCGCAACCGGCCGATGCCGGCGCGGCGTCGCGGATCGATGGCGCCGCAATCCACGGATGGCGCGGGTCGACGAGCTTTTCGTATCGTGATATAAGACGCCCGTATCGATCTTCTGCGTCGCACCATGCCTCCTCGCCGACCCGAGTCGCCACCCGCCCCCCGCGAAAAGACCGCGATCCAGGTCATCGAGCGAATGATGAAGCTGCTCGATGCGCTCGCCGCGCATGCCGATCCGGTGAGCTTGAAGGATCTGGCGCGATCCACCGCGCTGCATCCGTCGACGGCCCATCGGATCTTAAACGACATGGTGCTCGGCCGATTCGTCGATCGCGGTGAAACGCCCGGGACCTACCGGCTCGGCATGCGGCTGCTCGAACTCGGCAACCTCGTGAAGGCGCGGCTGTCGGTGCGCGAGGCCGCCCTCGAGCCGATGCGCGAGCTGCATCGCAAGACCGGACAGACCGTCAATCTGTCGGTGCGCCAGGGCGACGAGATCGTCTATATCGAGCGCGCGTACTCGGAGCGCTCGGGCATGCAGGTCGTGCGCGCGATCGGCGGGCGCGCGCCGCTACACCTGACCTCGAGCGGCAAGCTCTTTCTTGCCTACGACGATCCGCGGCTCGTCCGCGCCTACGCGACGCGCACCGGGCTCGGCGGCCATACGCGCAACAGCATCACAGAGCTCACCAAGCTGGAGCGCGAGCTGTCGCTGGTGCGCGCGCGCGGCGTGGCGCGCGACAACGAGGAGCTCGAACTCGGCGTGCGGTGCATCGCCGCGGGCATCCGCGACGACTCGGGGCGCGTCGTGGCGGGGCTGTCGGTATCCGCGCCGGCGGAGCGCCTGCAGGAGGAATGGATCGAGGATCTGCAGGCGACGGCGGCGCTGATTTCGTCGCGTCTCGGCTACGCCGGGCCCGGGTCCGCGGCCTGATCCGCCGCGTCGCTCAGAAGCCGTGAGCCCGGAAACCGCGGTCGAACCACAGAGACACAGGGCGCGTCGAGGAAAACGAGTCTGCCCGCGTCTTTGGCGTCCCACCCGTCGGGCCATCGTTGTTCGTCATCGCAAATGCTCGATTCGACGCAGTCCTCCCTGCCCTCTGTCCGTGGCGAGGAATTCAAGGTGAATCTTTCTGCTGCGCGGTCCGCTCGCGACGAAATCTTGCCGGCTTCTCAGCTCGACTTCGTTTTCGACTCGCCCGCTTGCGCGGACGGGTTCGCCTTCTGTTCGGCAATCCAGCGCCGCAGCCGCTGCGCGTCCCCGATCCGGGAGTACTTGCCGACCGAGTCGAGCAGCACCATCACCACACGCTTGCCTTCGATCACCGCCTGCATCACGAGACAGCGGCCGGCTGCGGAGATGTAGCCGGTCTTCTGCACGCCGATGTCCCACTCGGGGTGCGAGATCAGGCGATTGGTGTTTGCATAGCGCACGACCCGTTTGCCGATCGGCAGGCTCAGCTCGGCGCTGGTCGAGTACTCGCGGATCTCGGGATGGTCGTACGCGGCCTTGACGAGCCGCACGAGGTCGCCGGGGCTGGAGCGGTTCTCCGGCGACAGCCCGGTCGGATCGGCGAAGTGGGAATCGTGCATGCCGAGCATCTGCGCCTTGGCGTTCATGGCCTCGACGAAGGCCGCCACACCGCCCGGGTACGTGCGTGCGAGCAGTTGCGCCGCGTGATTCTCGGACGACATCAAGGCGAGCTGCAGCGCCTGCGCACGCGTGAGTTTCACCCCCGGCACCAGCCGCGAGCGGACCCGATCGATCGTGCGGTCGTAGCGCGTCACCACCAGTTCCTCGTCGAGCGGCAGCTCGGCATCGAGCGTGACGAGCGCGGTCATCAGCTTGGTGATCGACGCGATCGGAAGTACGGCGTCCGGGTTCTTTTCGAACAGCACTTCGTCGGTGTCCTGATCGACGACCAGCGCCACCGCGGACCGCAGGTCGAGCGGATCGTCCACGCGGTGCAGTCCCGCGCGCATGCCCTCGCTCGGGATCGAGGGCCGCCGCAGGACCTTGCGTTTGGCCCCCTTCGCCTTCGTCGCCCGGGCCGCGGCGTTCGTCTTTGCCACGGCGGTCGAAACGGCCACCGCCTTCACCGACGCATCGGTCCGCGCGGCGCCTTGCGCGAACGCCGCCCCGGGCAGGCCAAGTATCAACACGACAAGAAACCTGTTCACGTCTTCCCCTGATCGAATACCGCCTGGGCGGAATGGTCGGTCAACGTCCATGCCGGCGCCGGGCCGTCCGCCGGCCGACCCGGCGCGAAGTGCCACAGGCAGCGCCTCGCGCCGGTCGAGACTGGCACGTCGGAATGCAAGGAGCTCGCCCGATCAGTCGGCGTAAACGCCGGCTTTCCTGATAATCGGCGCCCACTTGTCGATCTCGGCCTTCAGATGGGCCGCGTGCGCCGCCGGGTTAATCCGTTCGGGCGGATACACGGTCGCGCCGAGATCGCTCATGCGCTTGACGAAGTCAGGGTCCTTCGCGCCCGCTTGCAAGGCGGCGACGAGTTTGTCGACCGCTGGCTTGGGCGTGCCTTTCGGCGCATAGATGCCGTGCCAGACGCCGACCTCGAAACCCGTCGAGCCGCTTTCATCCAGCGTCGGCACGTCCGGCAGGACGGACAGCCGCTTCGCGCTGGTCACCGCGTAGACCTTCACGCCCTTGGTCGGATCGGCACGGTTGGCCTGGATCTGACCCGTGGTGTTGGTCGTCTGGTCGCACGTGAAATTGACCTGTTTGGCCAGCAGCGCGTTCATCACGTCGGCCGTGCCCTTGAACGGCACGGTGGTGAGGTCGGCCTGGATCGCGCTCATGAACAACAGTCCGCAAAGATGCGAAGCGGCGCCCACGCCGGCGTTCGCGTAATTCAGCTTGTCCTTGTTGGCCTTCACGTACGCGACGAACTCGCCGACCGTCTCCGGCGGGAAGTCCGAACGCGCGACGATCGTCATCGGCGTGTCGACGATCAGCCCGATGTATTCGAAATCCTTCAGCGGATCGAACTGCAGCTTGCGATACGGCGTCGGCGCGGTCGACATGCCGACGTGATGCAGCAGGATCGTGTAGCCGTCGGGGGCCGTGTTTTTCGCGCGGGTCACGCCCACCGTGCCGCCGGCGCCGCCGACGTTCTCGACCACGATCTGCTGACCGAGATGCTTGCTCATCGCTTGGGCGAGCGAGCGGCCCACGGTGTCGGTCGGCCCGCCGGCGGTGAAGGGCACGATCAGCGTGATCGGCTTCGCCGGATAGGCCTGGGCGAGCGCGACGGTGCTCGCCGCGACTCCGGCAGCAAGCAGTGCAAGGTGGCGAACAATGTTCAACGGTGTTTCCTTTCGATGGTCGCGTTTCGGGTGCGGCTCGCCGACTGTAATGAGGAAGTCGGCGCCACCGAGCATCTCGCCCGTCCGGATTTGCGCGCAGGCGCGAGTTCGTCGCCTGGGGGACACCGCCGTCAGATCGCCGCGGCGATCGCCGCGCCGAGGTCGGCCGTTGCCGCGGTGCCTCCGATATCGCGCGTCAGCGGCGCATGCTTCGGGCCGGCTTCGAGTACGCGTTCGATCGCCCGCACGACGGCGGCGCCGGCGTCCGGGTGCCCGAGCCAATCGAGCATCAGTGCCGCGCTCCAGATCTGACCGATCGGGTTGGCGATGCCCTTGCCGGCGATGTCCGGCGCCGACCCGTGCACCGGCTCGAACAGCGACGGGTACTTGCGTTCCGGGTTGAGGTTCGCAGAGGGTGCGATCGCGATCGTTCCGGTGCACGCCGGGCCGAGGTCGGAGAGGATGTCGCCGAACAGGTTGCTCGCGACCACGACATCGAACTGCTCGGGTCGCTGCACGAAGTGCGCGGTCAGGATGTCGATGTGGTACTTGTCGTGGCGCACCGTAGGAAATTCGCGCGCGATCGCTTCGACGCGCTCGTCCCAGTACGGCATCGTGATCGAGATACCGTTGCTCTTGGTCGCCGACGTCAGATGCCGCCGCGGGCGCTTCGCGGCCAGTTCGAACGCGAACCGAACGACGCGATCGATGCCGATGCGCGTCATCACCGTTTCCTGGATCACGATCTCGCGTTCCGTGCCCTCGAACATGCGCCCGCCGATCGACGAATACTCACCCTCGGTGTTCTCACGCACGACGACGAAGTCGATCTCGCCCGGCTTGCGCGGATTGCCGTGGCAGTCCACCAGCGGCGACGCAATGCCCGGCATCAGCTTGCACGGCCGCAGGTTGACGTACTGATCGAACTCGCGCCGGAACTTCAGCAGCGACCCCCATAACGAGACGTGATCCGGCACCGTCGCGGGCCAGCCGACCGCGCCGTAAAAGATCGCGTCGTGGCCGCCGATCCGGTCCTTCCAGTCGGCCGGCATCATCTCGCCGTGCCGGGCGTAGTAATCGCAACTGGCGAAATCGAAGTGGTCGAGCTGCAGTTCGATGCCGAAGCGGCGCGCGGCTGCGTCGAGCACACGCACCCCTTCCGGGATCACTTCCTTGCCGATGCCGTCGCCGGGGATGACGGCGATCCTGTGTTTGCCCATCTTGGCTCTCTCTCGCTACTGCATCGGTCCGGCGCAACGTGCCGTCGCCTCGAATGCGGCGGCGAAGCGCCGGTTCATCCGCGCGCTGCGCCGCCTCTCACGCACGAATCCGCTCCAGCGCCGTGCGCAGCGCCGCCGGCAGCGGCGTGGGCCGGCGCGTGGCCCGATCGACGTACACATGAACGAAGTGCCCCTGCGCGCAGGCGTTGTCCTGCCCATCGGCGAAGATCCCGATCTCGTAGCGCACGCTCGACGTGCCGATGCGCGCGACCCGCAGCCCGCCGACCACCGTCTGAGGAAACGCCAGCTCGCTGAAGTAGTTGCATTGCGTCTCGACGACCAGACCGATGGTGTCGCTGCGTGCGATGTCGAGCACGCCCGCGCGGATCAGGTACTCGTTGACGACCGTGTCGAAGAAGCTGTAGTAAACGACGTTGTTGACGTGGCCGTAGGCGTCGTTGTCCATCCAGCGCGTCTGGATGGTCAGGAAGTGCCGGTAATCGGACCGACGCTGCGGCGCCTGCCGTTCGCTCACGGTCGTTCCTTCACACGCGATCTGCTCAGCACCAGCGCCACCCCGGCCATCGTCCCGAACACCCCCGCCCAGGCCAGTGGCCCGAGCCGCTCGCCGAACCACGCCCAGCCCATCAGCGCGGTCGTCGGCGGCGTCAGATACATCAGGCTCGCGACCTCGGTGGCACGGCCGCGGCGAATCATAGCGAGCAGCAGGCTGATCGCGACCAGCGACAGCCCGATGACCGACCAGGCGAGCGCGAGCCAGAACTCGAGCGTGTAGTCGACGCGCAGCGTCTCCGTGGCCAGCGCCAACGGCAGCAGCAGCGCGAAGGATGCCCCGAACTGGATCGCGCTGCCGGTGCGCAGGTCGACCGGGCCGCAGAACTTCTTCTGGTACAGCGTGCCCGCGGTGATGCCGGCGAGTGCCGCGACGTTGATCGTCGTCGCGTGCCAGCCGACGCCTGCCAGCGTCAGCCTGTCGGACAGCACGAGCGCGACGCCCGCGAAGCCCAGCACGAGCCCCGCCCATTGCCTCGGTGACGCGCGCTCGCCGATCGTGAAACCCAGCAGCGCGGTCAGCAGCGGCTGCGCGCCGACGATCAGCGCGGACACGCCGGCCGGCATGCCCTGCGCGATCGCGTACCACACGCCGCCCAAGTAAACCGCTTGCAGCAACATGCCGGCGACCGCGACGTGCAGCCACTGCAGCGGGCCGCGCGGCCAAGGGGCGCCGCCGACCCAGCTCAGCGGGAGCAGCACGGCCACGATGCCGACGAAGCGGTACAGCAGGAAGGTCAATGGCGGCGCATACGGCGCCGCGTACTTGGCGACGATGAATCCCGTGCTCCACAGCAGCACGAAGACGATCGGCATCGCCGCCAGCCAGGCCTGCCGCGCGCCGCCGCCGGAATCAACCGCTGCCGGCTCAGACAAGCGCCGGCTCCGTGATCGCGCGTGCCGAACACCGCTCCCGGTGCTGACAGGCCGCGCGCACCGTGTTGAAGTGCACGTCGACCGTGACGTCGACGTCGCGGCCGTAGCCGCCCGCCATCGCGACCGCGATCGGCACGCCGAGGCGGAACGCGAGGTCGAACACCCGCGCGTCGCGCGCCGCCATGCCTGCGGTCGTCAGCGCCAGCCGACCGAGACGGTCGTGCTCGTGCGCATCGGCACCGGCGAGATAGATGATCATCTCGGGATGGAATCGGACGCACATCTCGTCGAGCGCCTCGTCGAGCACGCGCAGGTACTCGGCGTCGCCGGCGCCGTCGGGCAGGGCGCGGTCCAGATCGCTGCGCGCCTTGCGCGACGGGTAATTCTTCTCGGCGTGCAGCGACAGCGTGAACGTCGTCGGGTCGCCGGCGAGGATCGCGGCCGTTCCGTCGCCCTGATGCACGTCCAGATCGACGATCGCCACGCGCAGTGCGCGTGATGCCTCGGCCTGGATCGTTCTGGCCGCAACCGCGGCGTCGTTGAATACGCAGTAGCCCTGGCCGCGATCGCGCTGCGCATGATGCGTACCCCCGGCGAGATTGACGGCCACACCTTCCGCGAGCGCGGCGCGCGCAGCCGCAATGGTGGCGCCAGCGGAGCGTCGCGAGCGCTCGACCATCGCCACCGACCATGGAAAACCGATGGCGCGCTGCTCGGCGGCCGACAGTTCGCCGCTCGCCACGCGGCGGAGGAATTCCGGATCGTGCGCTCGCAGCAGTTGCTCGTCGGTTGCGGCGTCGGCCTCGATCAGCCGGACCGACGGCAACTCGGCGGCCACGCGCGCGCGCAACCGCTCGTACTTCGCCATGGGGAAGCGGTGCCCCGCGGGCAGGGGCAGCACGAAACGGTCGCTGTAAAAGGCCCTCAAGCGGGAATGCCTTTGAGTTCGATCCTCGATTCTAGGCTCCCGCCTCCACCCTCACGCGTTTGCGGCATTGCGCCAATCCTGAGCATCAAGCGGCTCACATCGGTTCAGGTCAATTTTCTAAGTCATTGAGATAACATTCGTTTAGCGGCACAGAGGCACAGTATTGCCGTCGCGGTGCGCCGCAAAAAACTACTTGACATCGATTAGAACCTGCATAGAATTCGCTTTGTGCGTCGCACAATCGCGGCGCAAACGAGTCAGGGACCCGGGAGCGCCCGGGAATCGGAGCCACTAGGACCAGAGGAGCAACTCATGATCGCAACGCCCGCCCAATTCGCCGAACTGCAGAAAGGTCAGATGGACGCGCTTTATGCGCTGTCGCATGCGATGTTCGACGCGACCGAAAAACTCGTCGATCTAAACCTCGCTGCGACGAAAGCCGTGATGGAGGAGGCGGCCGAGAAAGCCCAGGCGCTGATGAGCGTCAAGGATGTGCAGGAACTGCTCGCGCTGACCGGCGGACTGGCGCAGCCGACCGTCGAGAAGCTCGTCAGCTACAACCGCACCGTGTATGGCATCGCCAGCGGCGCCGGCGCGGAAGTGTCGAAGATCGTCGAGACGCAGATCGCCGAGAGCAACAAGAAAGTGTCGGAGTTGATCGAATTCGCCGCGAAGAACGCGCCGGCCGGTTCGGAGCCCGCGGTGTCGATGATCAAGAGCGCGCTGGCTGCTGCCAACACCGCCTACGACACGTTCAGCAAGGCCGCCAAGCAGGCCGTCGAGATCGTCGAGTCGAACGTCACGGCGGCGACCTCGGCCACGATGAAAGCCGCCGCGGCCGAGAACGACGCCGTCAAGGCCAAAGGCCGCAAAGCCGCCTGAAGTCCGGCGTTAGTGCAAACGCTCTAGGGTCTTGATGTGGCGCAAACACGCCCCACCTTGGGACAGTAAAAACATGCGCAACGACCTGACGGGCGGAACGGCGCGAGAAACGGTTGCTTTTGGTCAGTTCTGCGGCGGCAAAATCGTCGAAGATTCAACGGACGCGAACGAACCAAGAAGGTAAGTTCATGGGCAGCATGTAACGGTTGTCTCCTTGGCACCACTTGTTTGGACCCCAAGTCCAAACCCCTTCTGTCTCCTCCTTTGGTGGTGCTTTTCAAGCCCGGTCCCCCGACCGGGCTTTTTTTTGGGTGCGTCACTGGCACTCGAACCGCGCCCCCAAACGCCTCACGCCGTCGCACAGCAGCGCGAAAGCCCCTTCCACCGACAGCGGCGGGCCCTTGGCGCCGAGTTCGATGTGTCGGCGCGCGGGCTTGCCGTCCCGGCCGTCCCCCACCGAGGGCAGACTGAACGTTCTGACATCGGGGAAGCGCGCTTCGATTTCCTCCATCAGCGGAGCGATCGCCGATTCGGGCACATCGAACACGAGCATCGCGCGTTCCGCCCGCGGGACCCGGTTGAAGTACTCGCGGTACTCGCTGTCGAGGACCGCCTCGATCATGGGCCAGCCCATGACCGGAAAGCCCGGCACGAAGTAGTGACGAGCGACCGCGAACCCGGGAATGCGATTGAACGGGTTCGCGATGATGCGCGCGCCACGCGGAAACTCGCCCATCTTCAGCCGCTGCCGGTTCTCCGGCGTGCTCATGTCCGCGCTGCCCCGCCCCTCGGCAGCCATCTCGGCGCAGCGCTCCGCGATCAACGCCGCCGCTTCGGGATGAAGCTCCAGCGCCACGCCGAGCGCTTCGGCCGCCGCCTGTCGCGTGTGATCGTCCGGCGTCGCCCCGATGCCGCCGCAACTGAACACGACGTCGTCGGTCGCGAACGAGCGGCGCAGCGCCTCGGCAATGGCGGCGCGTTCGTCGGGCAGGTAGTGCGCCCACGACAGCCGCAATCCGCGCGCACCGAGCAGCTCGATGACTTTCGCGAAATGCTTGTCCGCGCGTTTTCCCGACAGGATCTCGTCGCCGATGACGTACAGCCCGAATCGCGGGACCGTGCGCTCGGTCATGCCGACACGTCGAACAGGCGCCTCAACCCGAGCCACTGCTGCGCCCAGAATCCGCGCCCGTAGTCGCGCCCGCTGCCGGCGGGCGGTTCGAGCTGATCGCGCACGCCGGTGGGCTCGATGGCGTCGCGGTAGTCGGCCGTGCCGAACCACTGGTCCCACACCGGAAACAGCACCGCGAAGTTGCACCCGTAGCGCCGGCCCTCGTGGCCCACGCCGATCGCATGATGGCGCCGGTGGAATACCGGGCCGACCAGCGCGCGCCGCAGCGGCCCGAGTGTCCAGCGGACGTTGGCATGCTGCACGCTCTGCAGCACGCGCGTGGCGACGATCAGCCCCACGAACTGCCCCGGCGCCACACCGATCGCCAGCGCAACCAGCGCCTTCGCACCGTCGACGACGAAGCTGTCGAGCAGGTGATTGCGGCTGTCGGTCCAGAACGACATCTTCCGCTGCGAGTGGTGCAGCGCGTGCAGCGCCCACCACCAGCGGAAGCGGTGCTGCGCGCGATGCAGCCAGTAGTCGGCGAAGTCGAGCACGACCAGATAAAGCGCGAAACTCACGACGGGCACGTCGGTCACCCCCGGCCAGAGCGCGTCGAGCTGCAACGGCGTGTAGCCGATGCTGCGCAGCCCCTGGGCGACGCGATCCACGAGCGGTGCCATCGCGAAGAACATCAGCAGCGCGAACGCCCCCAGCCGGTGCAGCAGTGTGTAGATCACGTCGATGCCCACACCGCGACGGTCGCTCCAGCGCTCGGCCGGATACATCGACTCCAGCGGCCGCAGCACCGCGTACAGCGCGGCGACCTGCACCGCGCCGAGCAGGAACCACTCGGTGGCCGCGTACGCGTCCTCGATGTAGCGCATGCCCCCGACGGCGTACAGCACCGGCTGCACGACGCCTTCGAACAGCCGCGTCTGTACCGCGTCGAACCACTGCCGCAACGCGTCCATCCCGGTCACCTCGTCGCCGACGCGCGCGTGGCGGCCAACTGTGCGGGGACGTCGCCGGCCGACCGATACCGAGGATGCTCGCGCAGCGTGCGAAAGCACAAACCGCGCTGTCTGAGCCCGGCGATCAGGGGGTCGAGCATCGGCGCGAACGGGTCGCGCCGCGACCAGATACCCAGATGCGCCATCAGCACGTCGCCATCGCGCACGCGCGCCAGCGCGCGCGCAAGCAACCGGTCGTTCGGATGGGTCTCGGACGGAAGTTCATCGCCCAGGAAGCCAGCATCGGCCCAACGTACGTGCGCGTACCCGCAGGCGCGGGCGGCGGCGAGCGCGTTGGGCGTCGTCGCCCCGCCGGCTGCGCGCCACAGCGCATCCAGGCGGGCCCCGGTCAGCGCGGCAAAGGCGCGGTTCACGCGGTCCAACTCCTCGCAGACCTGCGCCGGCGACAGCTCGATCACGCGACCCGCCGAATCGCCGAACTGCGGCCGATAGCGCACGGCCGCCCCCGCCGCATCCGCCACGAAGCGGCCGTGCCGCCAGGTATGGCTGCCGAACGCGTGTCCCTCCGCGACGCGCGCCGTCCAGTACGCGCCCCAACTCGCGTCGAGCGCATGGTCGCCGCGCGTGGTCCGTTCATTGGCGAGGAAAAAGGTCGCGCGCACGTCGTACTTGCGCAGAATCCGCGCGATCTCCTCCGCGTGGCGCATGTTGCCGGTGTCCAGCGTCAGGTAGACGTGACCGCGGCATTCGGAGCCCAGTGCAGGCGCCACGGCTAGGTACGCACCGGCCAGCCATGCCGCCGTGCGCAAACGGCGATCAAGCAGCGCCATCCTCATCGCCACGCTGCGGAACTCGTCAGGAAGATGCCATGCGGCGACTTGCCGACGGGGATCGTTTGCACGACCTTGCGCGCGGCGATGTCGACGACGGCGACGCGTTTGGCCCAGCGCTGGGTCACCCACAGCAGCCTGCCGTCGGCGCTGACGTCCATGCAATCGGGCCCGTGCGGCACGACGATGTCGAACTTCTTCTCGAGCGTGACCTGATCGATCAGGCTGACCGTGTCCTCGACGCGGTTGCTGACGAGCACGTGCCGCCCGTCGCCGAGCGGGCGGAAATTGTGGGCGCCCTTGCCGGTGACGATGCGCTTGATGCTTGTCTGCGCGCGCCAGTCGATCACCTCGACGTAGTCCTTTCCCATCACGCCGACCAGCAGATACCTGTCGTCCGGTGTCATCCAGATGCCGGCCGGCAGATCGCCGACCTTGAGCTTCCACGCGACGGTCTGGTCGGCAAGTCGTATCGCGGCGACCTCGTGGCTGTCCTGCAGCGTGACGAACACGAACCGGCTGTCCGCGGAGAAAACCAGGTGGCTCGGCGCCTTCGGCAGCGCGATCTGCCGCACCGGCCGGAAAGCGGCCTGCACGCCTTCGCCTTCGACGGCGTAGATGTCGACCCGGTCCAGCCGCAGCGCTGCGGTCACGAACCACTTGCGGTCGGGCGAGTAGCCGAGCTGATACGGGTCGGGCACATGGCGCATGCGCCGCTGCACCTCGCCCGTCTTCGGATCGAGGAAGTGCAGATCGTTGCTCATCGCGTTCGCGACGATCAGCGCATGCCCGTCGGGGGTGCGCATCAGGTGATGTGGCTCCTTGCCCACTTCGAAGCGCCGGATCTCGGCGCGAGTGGCCGGGTCGATGACGCTGACCGAGGCCTCGCCCGAGTTCAGCACGACGACCACGTTTCCCCGGCCCGCCGACGGCATCGTCAGCAACGCGGCGGCGACGATGCTTCCCCACTGCGCGGCAATCTTTCTTCCCGGCACGGCACCCCCTTTCGGCGGGCGATTCTAGCCGCGCGGTACACCGCGACCGGCCGCGAAAAGCCCCGCTGGCCAACTGCAACCAGTTGTTTCATCCGTCCGCGCGGCGCGGCGTATGACCGTTGACGCAGTCGGAACAGTCCGCTCAAGGATGCGTGTTACAAGACGCCGACGCGCTTCGAGGTGCCACATGCTGATCGCCCACCGTCCCTATCCATGGCTCCGAAACGGCCTGCTGCAGTTCGCGGCGCTCGTCCTGGCGGCCGGCTGCGCGATCGCCGCGCCAGGCGCGCGCACGGAATCCCGCGACGATGACGTCGACCCGCCCGCGCGCGTGGGCCGCATCGCGTTGCTCGCCGGACCCGTCACGCTGACCGATCTGCGCGACGGCGACGCCGAAGCGGCCACGCTGAACTGGCCGATCACTTCGCAGCACCGGCTGAGCACCGGCCGCCTCGGCCGCGCCGAGGTGCGGATCGGTTCGCTTGCGGTGCGCCTCGACGAAGAAACCGACGTCGACTTCAGTCGCGTCGACGACGAAGCGATCCAGATCGTCGTGCAGCGCGGCACCGTCGCACTACGCGTGCGCAACCGGGAACTGCTGCGCGAAATCGACCTGCTGACGCCGCGCGACCGCATCGCACTCGAAGACGTGGGACGCTACCGCATCGACGTCGACCGCGCCGCCGGCATCACGGCGGTCACCGCGCACGTCGGCTACGCGCGCATCAGCGTGGGGCGCAACACCTTCGTCGTGCAAAGCGGCCAGCGCGGCGAAGCGAGCTCGTATCCGCTGGTGTCGTTCAAGCTCGTCACCCCGGCGCCCGACGCGTTCGACGACTGGGTCGCCGCGCGCGACCGGCGCGACGACGCGCTGCGCAGCCGGCACTACGTGTCCGAGGAGACGACCGGCATTGAAAGCCTCGACGAATACGGCCAGTGGCGCGTCGTCGAAAGCCACGGCCCGGTGTGGTTCCCGTCCGGCGTGCCGGTCGGCTGGGCGCCGTATCGCTACGGCCGCTGGGCCTGGATCGCACCGTGGGGCTGGACCTGGATCGACGAAGCGCCGTGGGGCTTCGCACCCTTCCATTACGGCCGCTGGGTGATCGTCGGCGGCGTGTGGGGCTGGGTGCCCGGCGTCATCGTGCCGCGTCCGGTGTACGCGCCCGCGCTGGTCGTCTGGTACGGCACGCCGGGCGTGAGCGTAGGCGTCACGATCGGCAGCCCGGTGGGCTGGTTCCCGCTCGGTCCGCGCGAGGTCTTCATCCCCTATTACCGCTGCTCGCGCCGCCACATCAACTACGTGAACGTGCAGCACATCGCGAACATCAACCACATCACGGTCATCAACCCGCCCCCGCGCTACGCGCATCAGCAGCCGGGGCACTCCACGTGGACCCTGGGCGATGCGCTGCTGCGCCGAATGCCGCGCCCGGCCCGCTCGATACGGGCGGAACGAAGCCGGACCGCCGCGGGGACGAACAGCACGTCCGACCGCAGCCGCGCGAGCTCGCGCCGCCCGCCGTCGAGCGGCGCGTGGACGGCGACCGCGTTCGCGTCATGCCCGCGCCGCAGCCACGCCCGGAAACGCCGCCGAAGCGCGTGCAGCCGCCGGTTGCCGGCCCTGCAGAACCCGCGCCGTTCGGTCCGGGCGCACGCGGCGTCGAGATTGAACCGCGGCAACCGCCGAAGCGCTTCGTGCCCGAAGGCGTCCCGCCGCCGGCCCACGTTCCCGCGCCGGGCGGTCGTCCGCAGCCGCGCGTCGATGCGCCGCGGGTCGAACAGCCGCGCGTCGCGCCGCCGCGTGCGGAGCCGCCGGGGGAACGCGTCCGACCGCAGCCAAAGGAGCGCGGGCCGGTCGAAGGCGGGCCGCGGCCCAAGTCGCTCATCGAGCAATCGCGTCACGAAGGTCGAGGCAAGCTGCAGGCGCGCGCGGGCTGACGCGCAGCAGCGACCACGCGCGATCGTGTGAACCGCGGCGCGGACGCCGTGTCTGATTGGTGACACGGAAACCGCGCGCTTTTCGAGGCTGCGCGGCGCAGCGACCTGCGCTTAGAATGGCCCGGCGGTTCCGCTCCCCGCCTGCGCGGGGCCCAAGCTTGCGCGTTCCGCCAAGGGAGGCCGATCATGACGAAGCTCAGTTCACTCGCTCCCGCGGCCTTGGCCGTTGCGCTCCTCGGATGCGCCACACCGGCTGCCGAGAACACCGTGCCGACGGCGCCGCCGGCTTCCTCGTTCAAGGCCGCGCAGGTCGAGGTCATTTCCGCGCAGTTCGGGGTATTCGGTGCCGACCCGAGCGGCCGTCGCATCCTGTTCGAAACCAACCGGTTCCCCGCGATCACCGCCGCCCCCTACGGCTGGTACATCGTCTTCAAGACCGACAAGCCGACGGTCATCTGGCGCGAGGAGTTCGAGTTGCCCGAGGCCCCGCCGACCTGGGGACCGGGCGAAGCGCTGGGCATTTACACGATCTCGCCCGACCGCAAGACCGCCGTCACCGAACGCATCATCCCGACGCGGCTCGGCTTCATCGCCAATGAGTGGCGTTACGCGCCCGGCGATCCGATCGGCGCGCACGCGATGCGCATCTACATCGACGGCCAGTTGATCCGGGAGTTCAAGTTCGACATCGAAGCGGCGCCGGATGGCGAGCGCGGCGGTCCGCGCTACCCGCACGCGCCGCGCCGCGGCGGCTCGACCACCTGATTCCGCAGCGCTGTGCGAACGCTGCGTGCGCGCGCGTTCGGCCCGGCCGTGCTTGCGGCGCTCCTGGGCGCGACGGTGGGCATCGCGTCGGCGATGGACATCGACGCGCTTTGGGAGTACGCAGACCCGGCCGCGAGCGAAACGCGCTTTCGCAACGCCCTCGAACGGGCTCATGGTGACGACCGGCTCGAACTCCTGACGCAGATCGCGCGCACGTTTTCGCTGCGGCGTGATTTCGCGATGGCGCACGCGCTGCTCGACGAAGTCGAACCGCAGCTTGCCGCCGCCGGAGCCCGTCCTCAGGTGCGCTACCTGCTCGAGCGCGGGCGCAGCTTCAACTCCGCCGGCGAGCGCGAGCGGGCGCGTGCGTTGTTCCTGCAGGCCTGGGAGCGCAGCCGGGCGGAAAAGCTCGAAGGCCTGGCGGTCGACGCCGCGCCCATGGTCGCGATCACCTACGGCGGCTCGCTCGATGCGGTCGAGTGGAACCGCAGCGGACTCGCCGTCGCGCGCGCATCGCAGGATGCCAAGGCGCGCGCGCTGATCCCGGCGCTGCTGAACAACGCCGCCTGCGATCTGCATGACCTGGGGCGCTAAGCGGAGGCGCTGCCGCTGTTCGAAGAGGCGCTCGCCGCGTGGACCGCGCGGCAGCGACCCGAACAGATTCGCCTCGCCCGGTACGCCGTCGGCCGCTGCCTGCGGCTGCTCGATCGCCGCGACGAAGCGCTCGCGCTGCAGCGCGCGCTGGAGGTCGAGTACGCCGCCGCCAGCATGCCAAGCGGCTACGTGTTCGAGGAAATCGCCGAACTGCTCGACGCAAGCGGGCGGCCCGACGAAGCGCGGCCGTACTTCCGCCGCGCGGCGGAACTCCTCGGTCAAGACGAATGGCTCATGAAGAACGAAGCGGCGCGGCTCGCCCGGCTGCGTGCGAAGGGGGCGGATTGAGCTGCCTGCCGATGCGGTGTATGCCTGAGCCCGCGCCTTTCGGGTCAAGCCGCCTGATGGGGGCAGCTCGCCTGTGATTTGCTCCCCCTTGGCGCTTGCCAACCCGGGTTTTGGCACCCTCCGTCCTGAATGGCGGCGCTTGCCGTGCGCCTCGTCAACTGCGGACAAACACATGCGTTACCGCAGCACAAGACCTGAATCGGGGGCCGCTCCCGAAACAGGCCACGAATTCGGGCGCTATTCGCAGCATCTCTTGAACATGCCGATACGATCATGCGGGCGTCTTTCGTCAACAACCCGATCCCGTGAACAGGAGAACACGACCATGAAACCGCCTTTCACCAGCAAGCTGATCCTGGGTACCTGCCTGGCGCTGGCCAGCACCATCGCGTATGCGCAGTCTGCACCTGCGCCGCAAAACAACGCGGCTACCCAGCGGCTCACGATCAAGACCAAAAGCTCGCCGCCGCGCGCCCCTGATGCAGGGGCGTTGAACGAATCCAGCCGGCGGCCCAAGCCCGAGGGAGGGGGCGTAATGATTGACGATCCGTCCGTGGATTATCTGGAAAGCAGACAGCAACCCAAGCCTAAGGGGGCGCCGAGCACCGCTAACTTCGTCGACGCAGGAAGCCGGCGGCCCAAGCCCAAGGGAGGGGACTCCGCGTACGTGAATAAGTCCGAGGACGATGATATCTCGGCAGACAGACAGCAGCCCAAACCCAAGGGCAAGCCGGTGTGGGGGCGGTGATTCCCCGTTCACCGAGGCCCAGTCCGCAATGTGCCGGCGGCCGGCGGCCCAAGAAGTCCAAGGGGACGCCGGTGATCAATATTTACCCGGAGGCGGCTCAATAAATCTTTTCCACACCGCATAAACCCCGCGTCAAAGGAGAAATCGAAGATAAGACTACAGGGGCCACCGCCCGCGGCATTGAAAAGAAGAACACCCGCCGCGGAATGGTCATCGCAAAGTGATCGCCCCGTGAGCAAGGGACGGCCGCACTCCGGTTACGGCATAGCGACTGCGTAGGACGGGGCGGCGACAAGCGGGCGCTGAGGCAACGACCGCAGATCGAAGCGCCCGTCGAAGCGATAGCAGAAAGCCGCCGGCTACCGGCTGAGGCGGGCTGACGATGGTTGCGAATCGAGACGACCGTCGGCTCGTCGTGTGTCGGAGCGATCGGCCTGAGAACTACAGCTCGCCGCAGAGGGCGCACAGGAAGTTCGCCGGTTTGCGCCGCAGGCTGGGCTCACCCCACCGGTGAGCGATGCACGGCTCGCAACATCTTCGTTTTTCTGCGTTCTCTGCGTACTCGGCGGTGAGCATCCGCGGTCTCTGGAATCAGCGCTTGACGCGGTCGCGCGAAGGCAGCCGGTACATCCACACCGCGAGCGCCAGCCCCATCGCGGCCAGGACGGCCTTCAGCCACGCCGGCTCGGCGAAGACGACGATCGAAATCGCCAGCATCGCGGCCATCAGGCCGATCGCCGCCACTTTGGTCCGGTACGGGATCGAGCGGTGCTTGCGCCACTCGTGGATCAGCGGACCGAAGGTGCGGTTCGAAAGCAGCCAGTCGTAGAAGCGTTTCGATCCGCGCGCATAGCAGGCCGCGGCGAGCAGCATGAACGGCGTGGTCGGCAGCACCGGCAGAAACATCCCGATCAGCCCGAGCGCGACGCATACCGTGCCAGCGACGAGCAGCAGCCAGCGAACGACCGGCGAGGCGTGTTCGCGCACGGCGTCGCGGTCGATCGCCGTCGCGTCTTGAGCGTCATCGGTCGTGCGCTGCTTCGTGTCCACGCGGTGCGCTGGTGAATGGATGGCAAGGCCGTTACTCTAGCGGTCATGCGAAGCGATCCGACGGCCCTCGGGCAAATCCGGTGACATTCACGCCGCTCACGCTAGCCGCTTTCGCGATCGCCGCTTTCGGACTGCTGCTCGTCGTCGCCGGTGTGGTCGCCCTGTTCCGCGTGCGTCCGCTGCGCGCGCTGACGCGGCTGCTCGCCGGTGCGGCTCTGATCGCGATCGGCGCGCTCGTCAGCGCGATCGCGCTCGGCGTGCAGGGCTATCGCGCGCTCGCGCACGAGGAGGTCGCCGCGCGCATCGACGTCAAGCCGCTCGGCCCGCAACGCTTTGCCGCGACGTTTCGTTTCGCCGACGGCCGCAGCGCAAGCTACGTGCTTCGAGGCGATGCGATCTATGTCGATGCGCACGTGCTGAAGTGGAAGCCTTGGGCCAACGTGCTGGGGCTGCACACCTCCTACGAACTTGCGCGCGTGGCCGGCCGCTACGACGACATCGATCTGGAGCGCAATACCCCGCGCACCGTGCACTCGCTCGGCGTCGAACGCCCGGTCGACCTCTTCGCGCTGCGCAAGCGCTACGCATGGCTTGCGCCGATGTTCGACGCCGAGTACGGATCGGGGACGTTCGTCGCGGCGGACAAGGAGAAGACGCTGGAACTGCGCGTGTCGACGAGCGGATTGCTGCTGCGGCCGCTCGTCAACGGCGCAGACTCTCCCACACCTTCGCCAGGCGCTTTGCGCTGACCGGCATCGGCGTACGCAGTTCCTGCGCGAACAGCGACACGCGCAGCTCCTCCAGCAGCCAGCGGAATTCCGCGAGCCGCGGGTCGGCCACCCCCTTGCGTGCGGCCAGTTCGCGCAGATACGGCGTCTGCAATTGTGCGACCTCGTTCATCCGCTGCGCGTCGCGCGCGGGGTCGGACTTCAGCTTGTCGAGCCGCAGCGCGATCGCCTTGAGATACCGCGGGTAGTGGGCGAGCTGCGCGGCCGGCGTGTCGACGATGAAACCCTTTGGGAACAGCCGCGCGAGCTGCTGCTCGACGTCGGCGACCGCCGCTGTGAACGCGCGCGACGCGTTGAGCTTCTTCGGCAGCGCCGCCGCCTCCTGCACGATCGCGGTCACGAGCCGCGCGATCTCCTGCGCGATCAGGTTCAGTTTGCCGCGCGCCTCCGTCTTGCGCGCGACGAAGCTCGCGTTGTCGGCGGGCCAGGGATCGACGAGTGCCGTGCGATCGATCGCGGCGGCGATCACCTGATCGCGCAGCGCTTCGAAGCTCGGCAGCGCCGCCGCGAGCGCGGGGACCGTGGCCGCCTGCATCTGCGTCGTCTGCAGCGCGTTCAGGCTCTTCTCCAGATACTTCACCTGCTCCTTGAGCTGCAGGCGGAACAGCCGGTGCAGGCCGTCGCGGTGCTGCGCGCGGGCCTCGATCGCGTCGTCGAACACCTCGATCTCGCAGCGATCGCCGCGATCCACGAGCGCCGGGAAGCCGATCAGCTTGCGCCCCTTGCGCTCGATCTCGAGCAGCTCGGGCAGCTCGCCGAAATCCCAGTCGGTGATGTCCTCGTGCAGCCCTGCCGCGACCTTGGCGTCCTGCGCGGCGAACGTCTGGAACGTCCGCTGCGCCTGCTCGCCCAGCTCGGCGCGCAGCGCGGCCAGACTGCGGCCCATGCCGAGCTGGCGGCCGTGTTCGTCGACGACCTTGAAGTTCATCGTCAGGTGCAGCGGCAGCGTTTCGAGCTTGAAATCGGCCGGCTGGCAGGCGACGTTCTTCTGCTCGCGCAGATCGGCGATCAAGGCGTCGATCAGCGGGCGCCGGGGCGAGGCCAGTTCGGCCGCGTGCCGCTCGACGAAACCGGCCGCGTACTCGGGCAGCGGCACGCAATGGCGGCGCAGTTTCTGCGGCAGGCTCTTCAGCAGAAGCTGCACCTTCTCCTTCAGCATGCCGGGCACCAGCCACTCGCAGCGAACCGCATCGACCTGGTTCAGCGCGATGAGCGGCACCGTGAGTGTGACGCCGTCGCGCGGGCTGCCCGGTTCGAAGTGGTAGGTCAGCGCCATCGTCACGCCGCGCATCTCCCACTGTTTGGGGAAGAGCTCCGTCGTCACGCCGCGCGCCTCGTGCCGCATCAGCTCGTCGCGGTCGAGGAACAGCAGCTTCGCGTTGCCTTGCTCGGCTTGCCTGCGCCACTTCTCGAACGAAGCGCCCGAGCACACATCCGCCGGGATCAGTGCGTCGTAGAAGCGGTAGATCAGTTCATCGTCGACCAGCACGTCGGGCCGGCGCGTCTTGTGCTCCAGCTCGCGGATCTCGCGCACCAGGCGGCGGTTGTGCGCGAAGAACGCCGCCTGCGTCTCGAACTCGCCTTCGACCAGCGCTGCGCGGATGAAGATCTCGCGCGCGGTCTTCGGGTCCTTCGAACCGAACTCGACGCGCCGCTGGTTGTAGACGACCATGCCGTACAGCGTGGCGCGCTCGAAGGCCACGACCTGCGCGGGCTTCTTTTCCCAGTGCGGATCGCTCCACGAGCGTTTCAGCAGATGGGCGCCGACGCGCTCGAGCCACTGCGGCTCGATCGTCGCCACGCAACGCGCGAACAGCCGCGTCGTTTCGACCAGTTCCGCCGCCATCACCCAGCGCCCGGCTTTCTTCGCGAGCGGCGAACCCGGCCAGACGAAGAATTTGATGCCGCGCGCGCCGACGTACGGCGGTTCGCGATCGTCGGCATCGAGCGTCTTGAAGCCCACGTTGCCGAGCAGCCCGGCGAGCAGCGAAAGGTGCACCTGCTCGAAGGTCGCCGGTGTCGGGTTCGTGCGCCAGCCCATCTCGCCGGCAATCGCCGCGAGCTGCGAGTGCACTTCGCGCCACTCGCGCACGCGGCGCGGCGACAGAAAGTTCGACTTCAGCTCGTCGGTCAGCTTGCGGTTCGACTTCTTGTGTGCGAAGCGCTCTTCGACGAAGTTCCACAGCTTCACGAACGACACAAACTCGCTTTTTTCGTCGGCGAACTTGCGATGCGCCTGGTCCGCTGCCTGTTGCGCTTCGAGCGGCCGCTCGCGCGGGTCCTGCACCGAAAGCGCGGCGGCGATGATCAGCACCTCCGTCAACGCGTGGTTGTCGCGTGCGGCGAGCAGCATGCGGCCGATGCGCGGATCGACCGGCAGCCGCGCGAGTTCGCGGCCGATCGGCGTCAGCTCGTTGTCCTCGTCCACCGCGTTCAGTTCGGCCAGCAGGTCGTAGCCGTCGGCGATCGCGCGCGCCGGCGGCGGCTCGACGAACGGAAACGCGCGCACGTCGCCCAGCCCGAGCGACTTCATCCGCAGGATGACCGAGGCCAGCGACGAGCGAAGGATCTCCGGATCGGTGAACTTTGGCCGCTTGGCGAAGTCGGCTTCGTCGTACAGCCGGATGCAGATGCCTTCGGCGACGCGCCCGCAGCGGCCGGCGCGTTGGTTCGCCGCCGCCTGCGAAATCGGCTCGACCTGGAGCTGCTCGACCTTGTTGCGGTACGAGTAGCGTTTCACGCGCGCCAGCCCGGTGTCGACCACATAGCGGATGCCGGGCACGGTCAGCGAGGTCTCGGCCACGTTCGTCGCCAGCACGATGCGCCGTGCGCCGCCGGGCTTGAACACGCGCTCCTGCTCCTCGGCCGACAGCCGCGCGTACAGCGGCAGGATCTCGGTCGCGGGTGGATGGTGCTTGCGCAGCGCCTCGGCTGCCTCGCGGATCTCGCGCTCGCCGGGCAGGAACACGAGCACGTCGCCGCGGCCGGCCAGCGCGCATTCGTCGACCGCATCGACGATCGCGTCCATCAGCGTGCGGTCGTCGGCATCGTCTTCGTCTTTCACCGGCCGCCAGCGGATCTCGACCGGATACAGCCGCCCGGAGACGTTGATCACCGGCGCCGGCTGCTCTCTGGTGCCGAAGTGCGCGGCGAAGCGGTCGGCGTCGATCGTCGCCGACGTGATGACGAGCTTAAGCTCCGGGCGCTTCGGAAGAAGCTGCTTCAGATAGCCGAGCAGGAAGTCGATGTTCAGCGACCGCTCGTGTGCTTCGTCGATGATGATCGTGTCGTAGGCGGAAAGCGATGGATCGCTTTGCGTTTCGGCGAGCAGGATGCCGTCGGTCATCAGCTTGATCGACGCGCCGGGACGCGTGTGATCGGTGAAGCGCACCTTGAAGCCGACCACTTCGCCGAGCGGCGTACCCAGTTCCTGCGCGATGCGGCGCGCCACCGACGAAGCGGCGATGCGGCGCGGCTGCGTATGGCCGATCAGCTTCTCGCGCCCGCGCCCGAGCGCCAGGCAGATCTTCGGCAGTTGCGTCGTCTTGCCCGATCCCGTCTCGCCGCAGACGATGACGACCTGATGGGCATCGATCGCGCGCGCGATCTCGTCGCGCCGCGCCGAAACCGGCAGTTCCTCAGGGAACGCGATCGGCGGCAGCGGCGCGCGCGACGGAATCGACCGTTGCGGTCGCTGCGCGGGCTTTGAAGCGGGCTGCTGCATCGTTCCGCGACCGAAGTCGCGTCATCGCTCGAAACCGGGGGGCGATCAGAGGGCGCGAAGTATACTTTTTGCGTGAACGACGCCGACGCCTCGCTGCCCTCCTCGCTCGTCGCGGCCACGCGCGCGCAGTTCGTCGCCTGGCTGCGCGAAGTCGCGCCCTATGTGCACGCGCATCGCGGCCGCACCTTCGTCGTCGCGTTCGGCGGCGAGCTGATCGAGGCGGGGCGGCTCACCGCGCTGGTGCACGATCTGTCGCTGCTGCATGCGATGGGCATCCGGCTCGTGATCGTGCACGGCTCGCGCCCGCAGGTGCAGGCGCAACTCGCGTTAAAGGGGCTCGAAGCGCGTTTCGCGCAAGGCATGCGCATCACCGACGCGGCGGCGCTCGAATGCGCGAAGGAAGCGTCGGGCGAGATCCGGCTCGACATCGAGGCGGCTTTTTCGCAAGGACTGCCGAACACGCCGATGGCGCACGCGAAGGTGCGCGTGGTCAGCGGCAACTTCGTCACCGCGCGTCCGGTCGGCATCCTCGACGGTATCGACTTCCTGCTCACAGGCGTCGTGCGCAAGGTCGACGCCGAGGCGATCCGCCACGCGCTCGCGGCCGATGCGATCGTGCTGGCTTCGCCGCTCGGCTTCTCGCCGACCGGCGAGGCGTTCAACCTGACGATGGAAGACGTCGCGACCAGCATCGCCGCCGCGATCCGCGCCGACAAGCTGATCCTGATCACCGGGATCGACGGCGTGCGCGACCGCGCGGGCCGTCTGTACGAGGAGCTGACGATCGCGCAGGCGGAGAATCTGCTCGCGGCCGACGACGTCGATACCGACTCGGCGTTCAACCTGCGTTTCGCGCTGCGCGCCTGCCGTGGCGGCGTGCAGCGGGTGCACGTGATCCCGTACGCGCTCGACGGCGCCGTGCTGATCGAGCTGTTCACGCACGACGGGGTGGGCACGATGCTGTCGGTCGAGGACCTCGAGGCGCTGCGCGAAGCGACGATCGACGACGTCGGCGGCATCCTCAAGTTGCTCGAGCCGCTCGAGGCCGACGGCTCGCTGGTCAAGCGCCCGCGCGAGCTGATCGAGCGCGAGATCGACCGCTTCACGGTGCTCGAGCACGACGGCGTCATCTACGGCTGCGCGGCGCTGTACGCTTTCCCCGAATCGAAGATGGGCGAGATGGCGGCGCTCACCGTGCATCCGAGCTACCGCAACTACGGCGACGGCGCGCGGCTGCTCAAGCGCATCGAGGCACGCGCGAAGGCCGCGGGGCTGGAGAAGCTGTTCGTGTTGACGACGCGCACCGCGCACTGGTTCCTCAAGCGCGGCTTCGCGCTCGCCGACGTCGAAGATCTGCCGGTCGAGCGCAAGAAACTGTACAACTGGCAGCGCCGCTCGCAGGTGTTGATCAAGACGATCTGAAGCAAGCTGGCAGGACCGATCATGAAGGAAGGCGTTATGGCGAGAATGGTCAAATGCGTGAAGCTCGGGCACGAGGCCGAGGGGCTGGACTTTCCGCCCGTGCCCGGCGAGCTCGGCAAACGCATCTGGGAGAACGTGTCGAAGGAGGCGTGGCAGCAGTGGCTCAAGCATCAGACGATGCTGGTCAACGAGAACCGCCTGAACCTCGCCGACCCGCGCGCGCGCAAGTACCTGCAGACGCAGATGGAGCGCCACTTTTTCGGCGAAGGTGCCGACGTCGCGCAGGGTTACGTACCCCCGAAGAGCTGATGCCTTGCACGGCCCGCTTGCCTTCGTGCTGTTGTGGGCGGCGGGGCTCGCGGTCGGCGTGGCGCTGGCGCTGCTGCTGACCAGTTCGGGTGCGGCTTGGATCGCGGTCGGACTGCTTGCGGTGGCCGGATTCGCGGCGACGCTGCTTCTGATGCGACGGCGCCGCTGATCGCGGTTCAATCCCCGGAGTCGACACAACGATGAAATTCGGTATCGGCCAGGCGGTCACGCGGATCGAGGACGACCGCCTGCTCACGGGTCGCGGTCGTTACGTGGACGATCTGCGTTTCGCGGACGAGCTGCACGTCGCGTTCGTCCGCTCGCCGCACGCGCATGCGCGCATTGCGGCGATCGACGCACGCGAGGCGGGCGCGGCCGAAGGCGTGGTCGAAGTGCTGACCGGCGCCGACCTCGTCGCCGAGGGTGTCGCGCCCTTCCCCGCCAACCCTGCGCTGCGCGGCGCGAAAGGGCAGCCGCCGACCACGCCGCCCTACTTCCCGCTGGCGACCGACACTGTGCGCTTCGTCGGGCAGCCGGTCGCCGCAGTCGTTGCCGAGTCGCGTGCGGCCGCCGAGCGCGCCGCCGCGCTGATCGCGGTCGAGTACGAGCCGAGGCCGGCGGTGGCGACGATCGAGGATGCGCTCGCGCCCGGCGCACCGCTCGTGTGGCCCGACGCGCCCGGCAACATCGCCGGCAGTTCGAGCTTCGGCGATGCGGCGGCCTGCGATGCCGCGTTCGCGCAGGCGGCGCACGTCGCGCGGATCTCCGTACGCAACCAGCGGCTGGCGCCCGTGACGATCGAGCCGCGCGGCTGTGTCGCCGAGTTCGACGCGAAGACGGGGCGGCTCACGCTGCACGCAAGCTCGCAGAACCCCGCCGGCTTCCAGAAGACGCTCGCCGGGGTGCTGAAGATGGCACCGGAAAACGTCCGCGTCGTCGTCGGCGACGTCGGCGGCGGCTTCGGCATGAAGGCCGCGCTGCATGCGGAAGACGTCGTCTGCGCATTCGCCGCGCGCAAGCTCGCGCGTCCGGTGCGCTGGCGTGCGACGCGGCTCGAGGAGTTCCAGGCCGCCACGCACGGGCGCGAACAGCACGCCGACGCGGAGCTGGCGCTCGACGCCGATGGCCGCATCCTCGCGATGCGCGTTCGCATCCGCGGCGGCATCGGCGCGTACGGCAACGCCGCGGGAGCGGCGATCCACCTGTTCATCGGGCCGAAGGTCACGACCGGCGTCTATCGCGTGCCGGCGCTCGACCTGCGTTCGCAGGCCGTGCTGACGCACACGAATCCGGTCGGCGCGTACCGCGGGGCGGGCCGCCCCGAGGCGATCTACCTGATCGAGCGGCTGATGGACCGCGCCGCCGCCGAGCTGAGGATCGACCCGGCCGAACTGCGCCGGCGCAATCTGATCCCGCCAACTGCGATGCCCTGCACGACGCCGATGGGCGAAACGTACGACAGCGGCGACTTCCCGCGCATGCTCGAACAGGCGCTCGCCGCCGCCGACTGGAACGGTTTCGAAGCGCGGCGCAAGCTGTCGCAAGCGCGCGGCAGACTGCGCGGGCGCGCGGTATCCACTTTCCTCGAATGGACCGGTGTGGTGCACGAGGAAACCGTTCAGCTTCACGTGCTCGCCGACGGCCGCGTACGCGTCTTCACCGCGATGCAGGCGATGGGCCAGGGCATCGAGACGAGCTATCTTCAGATCCTGGCGGAGGCGTTGCAACTCGATCCCGCGCGCATCGAGATCGTCCAGGGCGACAGCGACGTCGCGCAGGGTATCGGCAGCATGGGCAGCCGGTCGCTGTACATCGGCGGCTCGGCCATGCTGACCGCCTCCGAGCAGGCCATCGACGCCGGCCGCAAGCTCGCGTCCGACGCGCTGGAGGCCGCGCCGGAGGACATCGTCTATCGCGCGGGCCGCTTCGAGATCGCCGGCACCGACCGCGGCATCG
>FWWM01001807.1_pt1 | contig 62525 bp, 48 predicted proteins | sample 2228351 | NCBI WGS metagenome assembly FWWM01 (sample SAMEA103939774, study PRJEB20133) | metagenome
CGCAAAACGGACTCATTGCGAAGGGCTCTGTGGATGTCTAACATCGTGTTCGGTGGATTTTTGTGCAAATATCGTTATTTTAGAACAACTCTGCTCTCTGCACGCACGATTTCTTCATTTGCATTTCACAAACGACATTCGCCCCACAAAAACAGACTGAGCGACTATGACAGTTAACATTCAGAGTCTGCGCTTCAAAGCCGACGAGGCGCTGCAAGCCTATGTCCATGAAAAGGTAAAGAAGTTGTTCAACCTGAACGACAAGATCATACGGGCTGACGTTACCCTTTCCGAAGGTAATGGCGGAATAAACAATTACCAGTGCGAAATTCGCTTGGTCGTGCCAGGCTATGACTACATCTCGAAGAGGAGCGGTGCCACGTACAAAAAAGCCGTCTATGCGGCGGTTACTACCCTGTCGCGCCGTCTGCGCGACCAGAAGAAGCGATAGTGGCAGTGGTCTGGGCAAATCTCTGGATGCCCGCCCGACAAAAAGGGCCTTACGTCGAGCATAGCCTTCTTGCCGGCGTCGGATGTGCTAACTTTGTCCGCCTTGGGTTGTTCTTTGCCCAACAGGAGCAATCTATTTGGGGCAACCATTACTTACCCTTACATACTTCACTTAAGCATTCATGGATCCATTAAAGCAACTGTTTTTTGAGAAATCGCAATCGGCGAAAAAGGAGATTAAAGACATCCTGCAACAACACGGGCAGGTAAAGGTGGACGATGTAACCATCGAGCAGGTGTATGGCGGCATGCGCGATATTATCTGCATGCTGTGGGAGCCGTCGCTGTTGGACCCTCAGGAAGGCATTCGCTTTCGAGGCTTCTCCATTCCGGAGTTGCGAGAGAAGCTCCCTCGCGCTCCCAAGGGCAAGGAGCCGCTGCCAGAAGGGCTTTTCTGGCTGCTTCTTGTAGGTGAAATACCCACGCAAGACCAAGTCAAGTGGCTCACTGAAAACTGGGTGCGCCGTTCCAATGTGCCAGAACACGTCTTCCGGGCCATTGAGGCGCTACCCGTTGACACGCACCCTATGACCCAGCTGTCGGTAGGGGTCATGGCCATGCAAAATACCAGCGTCTTCGCTCAGCGCTACATCAGCGGCATGAACAAGACCGAGTACTGGGACGCCACCTACGAAGATGCCATGAACTTGGCCGCCCGCTTGCCGCGCATCGCAGCCTACATCTACCGCCGCATTTACCATAAAGGCGACGTCGTGCTGCCGGATATATCCTTGGACTGGGCCGCCAACTATGCCCACATGCTGGGCTTCGAAGATGCAGGCTTCAAGGAATACATGCGCCTGTTCCTGACCATTCACGCCGATCACGAGGGCGGCAACGCCTCGGCGCACACCATGCACTTGGTCGGTTCTACCCTTAGCGACCCGTACCTGTCGCTGAGCGCGGCCTTCAACGCCTTGGCTGGTCCGCTGCACGGCCTGGCCAACCAGGAAGTCATCCGTTGGATATTGAAAATGGTCGAGACGCTGGGCACTTCGCGCCCCTCGCGCGAGCAAATAGCCGAGTACGTGAAGAGCACGCTGGCCAGTGGGCGCGTCATCCCCGGCTATGGGCACGCCGTATTGCGCCAGCCCGATCCGCGTTTTATGGCACAGCGCCAGTTTGCCGAAGACAATGTGCCCGATAGCGATTTGGTCAAGATAGTGTGGAAAATCTTTGATGTAGTGCCGCCCATCTTAGGCAGCTTAGGCAAAGTGCGCAACCCCTGGCCTAATGTGGATGCCCATTCTGGTGCGCTGCTGATGCACTATGGCATGAAGGAACACAACTATTACACCGTTCTTTTTGCCGTTAGTCGTGCATTAGGTGTATTAGCGGCGCAGTGCTGGGCACGCGCGCTGGGGCTGCCTTTGGAGCGCCCGAAGTCCGTAACGACCCAATGGATAAAGGAGTTTTTGGAAAAGAAAGTCAAAGAAGGCGATAGCGCCTCCGTACAGCACGTATAACATAGCACCATGGTAGCCATCATTATGGGGTCTGACTCTGACCTGCCCGTTATGCAAAAAGCTGCGGATGTATTGGCAGAGTTGGAAGTGCCTTTCGAGATGACCATTGTATCGGCACACCGTACTCCTGAGCGTATGTTTCACTTCGCCCAAACAGCGCACGAGCGCGGCATCCGCGTCATTATCGCCGGGGCTGGGGGCGCTGCCCACCTGCCTGGCATGGTGGCTGCCATTTCACCGCTGCCGGTAGTGGGCGTGCCCGTCAAGTCTTCCAACTCCCTTGACGGATGGGACAGCATTTTGTCCATCTTGCAAATGCCAGAAGGCGTGCCAGTGGCTACTGTGGCGCTCAATGCAGGGCGTAATGCGGGTATTTTGGCTGCCCAAATGCTGGCTACTGGCGATGCGGCACTGTTGGAGCGCATCCGCGCGTACAAGAAGCGGTTAGAGGCTACCGTGTTGGAAAAGGCCATGCACATGGAGCGCGGCGAGCCTCCTCAAACCACGCGCTGATGCCAGCTTTGGCCAAAGGGTACCAACCAACGCTCGCGCAGGTCGCGTTTGCTCTGCACCAGGGTATTGATTACAAGCGTGTCAGCATTGATGCGCTGCGCTCGCACGTGCTGGGCAAACTCCTCGCGCGGAGCCATAAGTAGGCGGTCGCCCTCTACCCAGCCAAAACGCATGCGCTCCAGCAGGTCAACGCCGAGCTGGTGGCTCATGGCTTCTAAGAAATGCACCGACTGGTCAATGGAGCAGCCACTGGCTCCTGCCTGCGTCTCGTCCACCATGAGTAAAACGAACTGACGCTCAAATACTTCGCCCACCGCTTTGAGAGCCTGATGGTGAGCCGTCCAGCGGCGCGTAAAGTCGTCGAGTGCTTCTTGAAGGATTTCGGCCTCGCTGTCGGTCAAGGGTCGAGCGCACACGTACACCCACACACGCGAGGTCTCATCGAACTCAGGCAAATGAGCGATTCTGGGTGTAAGCATAGAGAGGATAGGAGTTTACAGTGATTTAAGGATCATCTCGGAAAGGTCATACACCATGACGTGTTCGTTTTTCTCCTTAGCTTTTAGGCCGTCCTGCAGCATGGTGATGCAGAAAGGGCAATTGGCGGCGATGGCTTCGGGCTGAGTCTCCAAGGCTTCCTCGATGCGCTCAATGTTGATGCGCTTATCTCCGGGTTCGTCTTCTTTCCACATTTGGGCACCGCCAGCACCGCAGCAGAGGCCGTTCTTACGCGAGCGCTTCATTTCCACCAGATCGGCGTCTAATGCCTCGAGCAAGGCGCGCGGTGCTTCATATACGTCGTTGGCCCGCCCTAGATAGCAAGAGTCGTGGTAGGTGATGCGCTTACCTTTAAAAGTGCCGCCTTCTTTGAGCCGGAGCTTTCCGGAGGTAATGAGCTGCTGGAGAAGCTGCGTGTGGTGCACCACTTCATAATGGCCGCCGAGGGCAGGGTACTCATTCTTGAGCACATTGAAGCAATGCGGGCAAGCGGTAACTATCTTCTTTACCCCGTAGAGGTTCAAAGTCTCAATATTCATCATGGCCAGCATCTGAAAGAGGAACTCGTTCCCGGCGCGGCGAGCAGGGTCACCAGTGCAGCGTTCTTCCTGCCCCAAAATGGCAAAAGAGACGCCGGCGTGGTGGAGGATCTCGCACAGCGCCTTGGTTACCTTTTGCGCGCGCGCATCAAAAGAGCCTGCACAACCTACCCAGAAAAGCACTTCGGGTGTCTGGCCTTCGGCCTGCATTTCGGCCATCGTTTTGGCTATCATATCAGATACAGTATCAGCGAATTTTGAACAATAGGAGAAAGGTTAGGAGAATGTCTCTATTGATAGCGCCACGCATCGCGGGCTTCGTTCATAGCCCAAGCGGCGCCGTTGTTTTCCATGGCATTGAACAAGGGGAGCCAATCAGAGGGCCCTGCTCCTTGGGTCAGTATTTCATATCGGCGCATTTGAAGGATGATATCTAGAGGGTTGATGAGCACCGGGCAGGCTTCTACGCAGGCATTGCAGGTGGTACAAGCGCGCAGTTCTTCCGGGCTGATGTAATCGAAGAGGCTTTTGCCATCGTCGTAGTTGTTGCGGCTTTGCTTGCCCGAGGCAATGGCTGCGCCTACTTCTTCGGCGCGGTCGCGCACAGCCATGACGATTTTGCGCGGGCTGAGCTTCTTGCCAGTGATATTGGCCGGGCAGGCAGCGGTACAGCGCCCGCATTCGGTGCAGGAATAGGCCTGTAAAATGTTTTTCCAACTGAGGCTAAATACATCATTAGCGCCAAAGACGGGCAGCTCCGCCGGCGCGTTGGTGTCGGGCTGCTCCAGCCCCATCATGATGCGCACTTCGCGTTGTACTTCCGGCATGTTGCTCATCTGGCCCTTAGGTGCCAATGAGGCATACCAGGTATTGGGGAATGCCAGCAAGATGTGCAGGTGCTTGGAGTAGGGCAAGTAGCACAGGAAGCCAAACACCGTCAGGATGTGAAGCCACCAGCCGAAGCGCTCTACGGCCACCAAGGTCGGAGTGTCCAATGATCCAAAAAGCACTGGCCCCAGCCAATGGCTAATAGCCAATGACCCTGTCTGCACATAATGCTCCACGCCGCGCCCTTGCAACACGGTATCTGCGCCGTTCATGGTGAAAATACCAACAATGAGGATGATTTCGCCAATGAGGATGTAGTTGGCGTCTCTGAAGGGCCACCCTTTCATTTCAGGTTTCCAAAAACGCGGCACCTTCAGAAGGTTACGCCTCGCCAAAAAAACAACAGTGGCGACAAGGGCCAACACCGATAACACCTCTATGAAGCTAATGACGAAGGTGTAAAAGTCGTCTAGATAGGGCGCAAAAAAGCGATGGTGCCCCGTCAGGCCATCTACAAGGATTTCGATGAGCTCTACCTGCGTAATCAAGAAGGCAACATAAATGAATAGGTGTAACACTGCGGGAAGCCAGTTCTTGAACATTTTCTGCTGCCCAAAGGCTACCAGCAAGACATTGCGCCAGCGCGCCGCCCGGTCTCCTTCCGTAGGCTCGGGCTTACCCAAATGGATGTTTTGCCACACGCGCGCATAGCCTCGATAGGCAAAAGCTCCTGTCGCAACGAGAACGGCAATGAAGAGTAGAATTTGTAGCATGCTTAACTCCTTTAGGGGCTAAAAGTACGGCGATAACAACGGACTTTTGCGCTCGTTCGAAGGCGGAAACCTCTTCCGGCTGAACCCTTAGAGCAAACATTGGCTAGCTAACAGGCGCCTGCCTCAAATCTCGATATGCGTATGAAAATCTTGGACCACCGTCAGATTCAACAGAAGATCAAGCGTTTAGCCATAGAAATCTTGGAGCGGCACTACGGGGAGCGCGAAATTGTGTTGGCCGGCCTCAACAACAACGGCCTGGCATTTGCTCAGCGCTTGCTGGCCGAATTGCAGGCTTTGGCTCCGGAAAGCATGACCTTTACGCTCACACGCATACGATTAAACCCGGCCGACCCTTTGGCTTATGCGCCATATCTCGAGATACCGAATGAGCTTCTACGAGACAAGACGATTATCGTCGCCGACGATGTGGCTAACACGGGCCGCACCCTGTTCTTCGCCATGAAACCTCTGCTCAACGACCTGCCGCGCCGTGTAGAGGTGGCTGTGTTGGTGGATCGCAAGCACAAATCCTTTCCCATCCAGCCCGATTACGTCGGGCTTTCGCTCTACACCACCATGCGAGATGATATAGACGTGAGGCTGGACGATGAGGAACCGGCAGCTTATCTGCACTAATTCTCTTCTTCAGCGGCGGACTTTTCCAACAGCATACGGGTTTGGCTAAACCAGTCGGCCAGCATTCGGCGCTGTTCTGGGCTTAGACGCGCTTCGGCATGTACCCAGGTATAGCTTTTGAGCGGCATTCCGCCGTCAAGCACTTCTTCGGAGCACTCCTCCAGTACTTCTGGCTGGTCATGAGAAGATATTGCTCCGAAAGTGCTGAAGTTGATCTGCTCACGCCCTTCGTTTACGTGGTGCTGAAGCCACCACGATACCGGCGCTACTTCGCCATACCAGGGGTATTTTGTCTGGTAGGAATGGCAGTCGTAGCAAGCTGCTTTCATCAAGTCAGCCACAGGAGCCGGCGGGTTCATAACGGCACAGAAGTCTGCTGCTGGGTCTGTACTGGGCACGCTTCTGTCTGGGCGGACAAACTGAATGAGCACCAGCAAGCCCAACAGCCCCAAGAGGAAGTATTTGCGCTTCATGATAGAAAACTTGTGTTCGTAGAAATGAGGATAATGGTACTTGGTATTAGGGAGAAAATATGTAGGCAAAGGTAACCCATGGCCTTAGAGGGCGCGCCTCATTACACTGAAAACGTAATTGTAACTTCATATCCGCTTAACCAACAGTCGGATAGGTACCACATACTTTTGCACGTAGTACTTTTTGTATGAAAATATCCCGCGCTGACTTGCCTGCGGTTATGTATTTCTCTCCTCTTCTTGGTCGCTCTTTCTGGATGCAGAGGCGCTCGTCTCAGGGTTGCTCCAGGGTTTTTCGGAAGGGCGTTGGCGCGGGTGTTCGAACAAGGGCATTACCAATACATACCAATAGCCACAATCATTCGACACTCAAATACTTGCTTGCAATCGCTACGCTCACATGAAAAGAACGGTTGATGTTGTTGTGATTTCGGATGTCCACTTAGGCACCTACGGTTGTCATGCGCGCGAACTGCTGAACTATCTCAAAAGCATACGCCCTAAAGCGCTGGTGCTGAACGGCGATATTTTTGACATTTGGTACTTTAAGAAGAGTTATTTCCCTAAAGAGCACTTAGAAGTTGTTCGCCGTATTCTGAAGATGGCAGCAGATGGTACCAAGGTATACTACCTGACAGGCAACCACGATGACTTGCTCCGCAAATTTGGTGAGATGTCATTCGGATTGGTTCATTTGCGCAATAAGCTTATTTTTCAAATAGATGGGAAGACCCACTGGGTTTTTCACGGCGACGTGTTCGACGCCAGCATCCAGCGGGCGCGCTGGTTAGCTCGTTTGGGTAGTGAGGGTTACGACTTGCTCATTCGCATTAACCGCTTGATCAATAGCACGCGCGGACTGTTCGGTTTAGCGCCGGTGTCGTTTGCCGCCAAGGTCAAGAAGTCTGTGAAAGGAGCGGTAAAGTACATTAGTGATTTTGAAGACACGGCTATCCAGCTAGCCGCGGAAAAGGGCTATGACTATGTCATTTGCGGCCACATCCATCGCCCTCAGATTCGACGCGTTACGGCCAATAACGGCCGCGAGGTTACGTATTTGAACAGTGGCGATTGGGTGGAACACCTTACTGCGCTGGAGCTAATGAACGGGCAGTGGAGTATTTATCAATACGATGCGTCGTTGTACGAGGTCATCAGCCCGCGTTTACAAGTACCAGAGCGGGAGCCTAAAATGTATATTTTGCACCGAGAGGAAGTGTTGCCCAACAATGGCTTGGCAACTTTTGAACCCTTGCAATAAAAAAGCCGTCGTTCGGACGACGGCTTTCCATGCACCGGAGTGGACAGGGCTCATGATCATCTTATAGCGCTCCGGTTGCTTTTTCACTACAGAGTATTTGCTTCATACCGCATTAACCAAAAGCCGCCACAAGAGGCGGCTTTTGTATTGTGGTGGGTCAGGCCGCCCTCAGCCGATCGAGACCGGAACGGTTTATTTTTTCAGCGGCATATTGCTGATCCACTACCAACTTTTTAGAGCCACTGCCCAATTCTTTTTCTGGGTCAAACATGGCATCGGTCAGAATGGCTTCACACAATGATCGTAGCCCGCGCGCCCCGAGCTTGTATTCGATGGCTTTTTCGGCAATGTATTGGATGGCATCGGGAGTGATGTCCAGTTCGATGCCTTCCATGGCAAAAAGCTTCTTGTACTGGCGCACCAAGGCATTGCGCGGCAGGGTCAGGATTTTCTGTAAGGTATCGGCATCCAGGGGGTCGAGGTGGACGATGACCGGAAGCCGACCGACCAACTCGGGTATTAGGCCGTAGCTTTTGACATCTTGCGCAGAGACGTATTGGAGCAGGTTGTCGCGGTCTATCCGTTCGGTCTGTGGCTTGTTGTAGCCAATCACCTGGGTGTTGATGCGGCGCGCAATGATCTTCTCGATGCCATCGAAAGCACCGCCACAGATGAAGAGGATGTTTTCCGTGTTGACCTTGAGCATCTTCTGTTCTGGGTGCTTGCGCCCTCCTTGTGGTGGCACGAGCACGTCGGAACCTTCGAGCATCTTGAGCAGGGCCTGCTGGACGCCCTCACCTGATACGTCGCGTGTGATAGAGGGGTTGTCCTGCTTGCGGGCGATTTTGTCAATTTCATCAATGTACACGATACCGCGCTCAGCTGCTGCCACATCGTAGTCGCACACTTGTAGGAGCCGCGCCAGGATGCTCTCGACGTCTTCGCCTACGTAGCCCGCTTCGGTAAATACGGTGGCGTCCACGATAGTAAAGGGCACATGTAGCAGGCGCGCGATGGTTTTGGCGAGCAGGGTCTTGCCCGTGCCGGTATGGCCGATGAGCAGGATGTTGGACTTTTCGATTTCTACGCCGTCCGCATCGTTTTTTCCTTTACCCTTTTCTACCTGTTGGAGGCGTTTGTAGTGGTTATATACAGCTACAGCGAGCACCTTCTTGGCTTCATCCTGACCAATAACATACTGGTCGAGAAAGGCTTTTATCTCGCGCGGGGGTATAAGATGTACCGAAGAGGAGTAGGCTGCAGTACTGCTCTTTGCAGACTTATTGCCTGTTGGGCCTAAATGCTCTTCCACCATTTCCCGGGCCCTTTCTATGCAGCTCTCGCAGATTTGAGCTTCTAAGCCCGACACCAGCATGATGACTTCGTCGGCATTTCGGCCGCAAAAATGGCAATATCCTACTGGTCTTTTCCCTTTCGATGGCATGGTTAATCCTTAGTTGTTTTGCGCGGGTTTTGACGGTCGAGCACTTCGTCCACGATTCCGTATGCTTTGGCTTCTTCGGCGCTCATCCAGTTGTCGCGGTCGCAGTCTTCCATAATCTTCTCGAAGGTCTGCCCTGTGTGGCTGGCCAGCACTTCGTAGAGACTCTTCTGCATTTTCTTAATGAGACGGTAGGTAATCTCAATATCTGACACCTGGCCTTGTGCGCCACCCATGGGTTGGTGTATCATGACGTGGCTGTGATAGAGGCAGCTGCGTTTGCCCTTTGCTCCGGCAGCCAACAGGACAGCGGCCATGGAGGCGGCCAATCCCGTGCAGATGGTTGCTACATCTGGGGCCACATACTGCATGGTATCGTAGATGCCCAGCCCGTCAATAACAGAGCCACCAGGGCTGTTGATGAACAGCTGGATATCGCGCTTAGGGTCGGTAGATTCAAGGAAGAGCAACTGCGCCTGGATGACGTTGGCTACATAGTCGTTGACAGGGACGCCCATGAAAATAATGCGATCCATCATCAGGCGGCTAAAGACGTCCATGGCCACGACGTTCATCTGGCGTTCTTCAATGACCGCTGGGGTGAAAGCGCGAATATTAGGCACTGCAGCCGCTACATTGGTCTCGATGTATTTTTCGAGGTGCATGCTGCTCATGCCTAGATGCCGGGTGGCATAGCGCTGAAATTCTTTTTTATCAAACATAGTTCGCGTGTTTTACTCGCTTGAAACAAGCGGGAATGCTTTTGAGTTCGAGGGCAGTAGTCAGGGCAGGCTGGCCTCTTTAGGCCTAAAAAAGCCCTCCAGGCTACATAATGCTTTACACCTCTTTTTCTAAGAGGATTTCGTCGCGCTGAGCAGTCGCCTTCTCGAGCAGCTCAACCATTTCCGTCTTGGATATGAAGCGCGTGCGCATTTTCACAAGATGGGAGAGCTTTTGAAGAATGCGCGATATGATGAGATTTGAGCGCTCTTCTTCTACAAATTCTCGGTCTTCTAGGTAATGTCTCGCAAGATCAAGGGTCATGTCAGCGCCAAGCCCCATATGCTTCACATCCATGCGGGCCTGCTCCACGATAGCTCTTTGAATGTCTTCGTTTGTGGGATGGGCGTCAGCAAGTTTTTGTAAGTGCTGTATGAAGAAGCGGCGCTTGAGATCCTTCCAAAAAGCCTCGTATTCGGTAGTGGCTTCGTCTGGTTTTTTTCCCTTTTCGGCGGCAAATAGGGCCTTGACATAGCGCTCCGGTAATTCGAGGGGATTTAGGTCTTGCAGCCGACTCAGTATAAAGAGCAATGTTATGGTAAGGGCCTTAGGCTTATCTTTTCTAGTCAGTGTTTCATTGGCAATCTCGATGGCCTCCTCTTTTGTTCGAATGTTTTCGCCAAAAAGGGATTGAAAGAACTCTTCTGTGAGGGGTACGGGTTCTCGGCGAAATACCTTGAGGATGCGCACCTCAAACTCGTTACCGGCCGCTACGTCTTCTTCTGGCGTAATGAGGATATGACTCCAAAACTCTTTTGTCTCCGACTGGAGGTTTATGCGCACTACATCACTAGCTCTTTTCCCCAAGAAATTTCTTATCGCCTCTGGATATCTCTCATTCAACATAATTTTACTGGTGGTCTGCCATCCTCCTTCCTTGACTTGCTCGCCATCGAGCTCTTTGATCTCTATTTCCAAAGTGTCTGATGGGGCAGCCCCCTCTGTGATTTCCTTGTCTTCCCCGTGATAAAATGCCAAGTTATCAATCAATTTATCGAGGTGCTCTTCCGGCAATCTCAACACAAAACTTTCGTACTCGTCCTCTGAAGAAAGACCTTTTATCTCCATATCAGGATAAAGTCCTACTTCGTAAGAGAGTTTATACTCGTCTTGGAGGTTATGGATAGAGAGCTCAGGTTGGGTGTGGTTGTCTGCGGGAAGAGGGAGGCCTATCACTCTTTCTGCCTCTTTCGAATTTAGGAATTCCGACATGCCCAAGGTTGCCAATTCGTCAAAAGCGGCTTCCAAGATTTCATGGCCGTACATCTTCCGAATCACAGCGGGCGGCACGTGACCAGGCCGAAAGCCTTTCAAGTTGGCCTTTCGAGCGATTTTTTTGACTTCTGCATCTATCTTGGAGAGGAGTTCTTCCCTATCAATATGGATATCAAACTGCATGATGCTCTCCCCATTCAGAAGTCGGTGCTCAACGCGAGGCATAGGTCGTTGTTTTTTAGTGTAGTGCGGGCGGAGGGACTCGAACCCTCAAGCCTTGCGGCGCCAGATCCTAAGTCTGGTACGTCTACCAATTCCGCCACACCCGCGTAAAAGTGAATGACGCCATAGAGCGCGCAAAGGTAATATCAGGCGATAAATAACGTGAGCCCGAAATAAAAAAGCATTAACAATATGAAAACACGCGCTCAGGAGTCGAAGATGAGTATTAATTTTGGGCTAAAATTAGTATAAAACGAAATGTCTGAGTTAGCACCCTTCTCCGCTCCTGAGGAATACCCCCGCATTGTGCAGCGCGGTTATCGTAGCCTACTGAAGCTTCTTCCCAAACCAATAAGCGAAGAAGACCGCCAAGCCATCCGCAAGGCTCTTGACTTGGCTGCAGAGGCGCATCGGGGGCAAAAGCGCAAAACCGGCGAGCCATACATCACACATCCCATCGCGGTGGCCGAGATCTGTGTGAAAGAGATAGGGCTTGGCCCCACAGCAGTCGTGTGCGCCTTGCTGCACGATGTGGTCGAGGACACTCCCGTTAGCTTGGACGTCATTCGCGAGCGCTTCGGCAACCAAGTAGCGCTTATCGTAGATGGTCTGACGAAGCTGAATAAGATGAAGATGGAGGAGCCCCACTACCACCAAGCCAGAAATCTCACGCACGTCATGCGCGCTATGCTCATGGACGTGCGCGTAGTACTCATCAAAATGGCCGACCGCTTGCACAACATGCGCACCATCGGCTCTATGTCAAAAGATGCGCAAATGCGCATCGCCACTGAGACAGACAACATCTACACGCCGCTGGCACATCGCTTGGGGCTGTACAACATCAAAACGGAATTCCAGGATCTGTGGTTAAAGATTACCCACCCAGAAGAATATCGCGAGATCGCTCAAAAATTGGCCCAAACCAAGCGCGCACGGCAGCAGTACATCCGCGATTTCATCAAGCCTATTGAAGAGGAACTGCTCAAGAGAATGGAAGGGGTGAAGTTCCGTATCTTGGGCCGCCCCAAGAGCATCTATTCCATCTGGAATAAAATACGAAACAAAGAAGTCTCTTTTGAAAACATCTACGACCTCTTTGCTATACGAATCATCCTGGATGTGCCACATGAACGCGAAGAAGAGCGGCTGGCCTGCTGGAAGGCGTATGCCATCGTTACCAACATTTACCAGAACATCCCTGCGCGTCAGAAGGACTGGATTACGACCCCCAAGGCCAACGGCTACGAGTCTTTGCACACTTCTGTCATTGGCCCTGAAGGCAAATTTGTGGAAGTACAGATCCGAACTGAGCGCATGAATGACATCGCCGAGCGCGGCTATGCTGCTCACTGGAAATACAAGGGCCTGAAGCTGCAGACCCACAATGCGAACATCTTTGACAAGTGGCTGGATCGCATTCGGGAAGCCTTGGAGAATAACGACTCTGGCAACCCTAACGAAATCTTGATCAATATTGAAGGAGAACTCTTCTCCGAAGAAGTCTATGTCTATACACCCAAGGGAGAAATGCGCTTTCTCAAAGAGGGCGCCACTGCCTTAGACTTTGCCTTTGATATCCACTCCGACATCGGTCTTCGGTGTCGCGCCATTCAGGTAAATGGAAAGATTGTACCTTTTAGCTATAAGATTAAAAACGGTGATCAGATATCGGTAGAAACCGATAAAAATTGCCGCCCATCGGCTGACTGGTTGAGGTTTGTTACCACCTCCAAAGCCCGTACACGCATCCGCGCTGCATTGAAAGAGGAGAAGCGCCGCCAAGCTGCTGAAGGTCTTGAGATACTGGAACGAAAGTTTCAACGAGTCTTTAAATGCCCTGTAGAAGAGTACACTGACGGACTGGCAAAATGGTATGGATACCCCGACCGCCTGGAGTTTCTCGTCGCAGTCGCTCTGGAGAAAGTTGATCTATCTCAGCTCAGAGCACTACGGTTGGAGGACGGGCGCCTCGCGCCCGAAGGACCTATACCAAATACGGGTAAGAATGCGAAAGACTCTAGCCCGTTACCCGTCCGGCCCCCGAGCAGTCCTACCAGTATCATTATCAATAATGAGCCGGGCAACTACTACCTCTACTCTTTTGCAGCTTGCTGCAATCCAGTGCCGGGCGACAGCATTTTTGCTTATGTTACTGCAAAGGAAGGAGTAAAGATCCATCGCACCACCTGCTCCAATGCGGCACACCTGATAGCCAATTACAGCTACCGAATTCTGCCGGCCACTTGGGGTAATGTCTTGGACTCAGGTTTCGTCGCCACACTTTCCGTTACGGGTATTGACGAAGGGCCAGGTACCATCCAGCGCCTTCTCGATCACCTTAGCGTCTTATGCATCAATATTCGGTCATTCTCTATTTCTGGAAACGACGGTTATTTCGAGGGGAACGTTTCTCTTGTGGTAATGAACGCTGTTCAACTGACCCACGTAATCAACGCCTTGAAAAAAGTTCCCTTCGTAACCCACGTAGCTCGATTAGAGTAAAAAAAATGTTGACCCATATCCAGCCTTGGTAACTCTCACAAGAGCGGCTTAAGGTGACAAAATCCTGAAAATCAACTGGTAATAAGATATGAGAAGCGCTCTCGACAGATTTTTCAAAAAAAATCTGTTAAATTTTTTGTTTTAAAAACTCAAGTTGTTTTAAATTTGCAGCATCAATTCGGGCAAAGCCCTCAATCTTAAAAGGTGCTGTTATGATAAAGGAAGATCGCATCCAGTTGAACAAGCGCTTCGTCGAAGCCTTTCGTCTCTTGGAAGAGCGCGGAGACATCGTCAAGAACGACCGGAATGGGAAAGGCGTGGGAGACGTCGCCGAGAGGGTGCTGGGCAAGCGCGCTTACGGCCATATCATTCGAGCTTTTCTCTCGCCCAAAAGCAAGCGCGTGATAGATTACAGTCAGGCGCAAGCTTTTTGTCGGGCCTATGGCATCAACGAGCTGTGGATGTTACACGGCATTGGGCATCCCTTCGGCCTTGACGAAGTGTCGAGCCACTCTGTTCAGGGAGCCAAGCGATTTTCGGGGCGGCCTGGCAATATCTGGTACACCACGGCCCGGGTTTTCGCCGGTGCCACAGTAGGCTCTGAGTGGCCCGAAGATGGCGACTATTTTTCTATACCCGGTGTCAGCAACGCTGGCGGGCGGTTAGTTGCCTTCCAGGTAGAGGGCAATTCGATGGAGCCAGTTATCCAAAACGGCGACCTCATCGTCTGTCGGGAGTTGGAAAATAGCCGCGATATCCGCGACAATGAGATCTACACTGTGCGCAGCGATGGCCACCTGTGGGTCAAGTACGTACAAAAGCAGTACGACAAATCCGGGCGTATTATTCGGCTGAAGTTAATCTCGGCCAACTATATCGAACACGACCCTTTCGAAATTGAGGTCAACGAAAACACCCGTTTGTACAAGGTTATTCGCAAGATTTGCCCGATGTAAGAAAATTTCCTGCTGTTTATTGTTTTCGCAGCCTCCCGGTGTCAGTCATCGGAGAGGCTTTTTTCTTGGGCGTTGGGCGAGGCTTCCTCAGTAGGCCGTTCCGGCGTGCCTTCTTCTACCCCCGAAGAGGTTTCCACACCATCCGTCGGCGCCACTGTCGCAGCGGTCGCAGGGCGTTCTGACAGCTCCTCGCGGAAAAAGCGGCGCTGAAACAACAAAATAATGGCAACGCCAATCGTGATGGAAGCATCCGCTACATTGAATATCGGGCTGAAAAACAGCCACTCCTCCCCGCCAATGAAGGGCAGCCAATCGGGCATGCGGAGCCAGGCAATCGGGAAGTAAAACATATCTACCACCTTGCCGTGTAAGAAGGTGCCATACCCATGTCCCGGCGGCACCAGCTTGGCCGGCACACAGTCGTGATAGGGCGACTCTGTGAAAATAAGCCCATAAAAAGCGCTGTCAATGATGTTGCCAATGGCACCCGCCGTAATGAGGCCCACGCTAAAGAGAAAGCCTCTTGGCGCCTGCATGAGGAGCAACATACGGAGATACCAGATCAGGGCAGCCACCATCAGGATGCGAAAGATGCTCAAAGCCAGCTTCCCGTATTCCCAGCCGAAGGTGATGCCAAAGGCCATGCCTTCGTTCTCTACAAAATGCAGCCGCGCCCATTGCAGGTTGAAGATGGGCACGTCTTGATTGTAGCAGAAATTCGTCTTGATGTAAAACTTGAGCGCTTGGTCGAGTACCAGCACGAAGAGGACGAGGAACAGAACCTGATAGGAGCGTTTCAAAAGCCTGTGTTTTTATCCCGTTACAGAAAAGTAGCGCAAAGATGCAACGCACCAGTAGTTCAGTGGGTAGGAGCAATCTTTCGATATTTGCCCGCCTTCTCTCTCAAAACAGCGCGTTATGGCCAAAAACAGAGACAAAGCCAAGCAGGTTTCGGCAAATAAGATGCAGCGCAACAAGTCCGCGTCTGCTCCGCGCCCTGCGGCAAAATCAGCACTTCCCCGCACCCATACCTTCGAGCCAGGTTTTTGGCAACGCCATGCCATACCGGCCCTGCTGCTAATGGTCGTTGCCTTTGTGCTTTATGGTACTACGGTTACGTATGGCTACATCTTGGACGACGAGATGGTCTTCTGGAAAAATGCCTACGTGAAACAGGGCCTGAAGGGCATCCGCGACATCTTTGCCCACGACAGTTTTATGGGCTATTTCCAAAAAAAGGAAAGCCTCCTGCTGCTGGAAGGTGGCCGTTACAGGCCGCTCTCATTGGCCACATTTGCCCTTGAAGTAGCCATTTTCGGCGAGAATCACCCCGGCATTAGCCATTTCATCAACATCTTGCTTTACGGATTTACCGGCGTTCTGCTATACCGGATACTTCTGGGTCTGTTTCCTCTGGGTGCAAAGGGGGTGTGGTACTTCAGCGTTGCCTTTGTGGGTGCCTTGGTTTTTTTAGTACATCCACTGCACACCGAGGTAGTGGCCAACATCAAAGGGCGCGATGAAATACTGGCCTTGTTGTGCAGTTTGGGCGCTCTGTATGCCAGTTTGAAGTATTTCGATACCCACAAAGTTCTTTGGCATTGGCTTTCGGGTGTATTGCTGCTGTTGGGCCTGTTTTCCAAGGAAAATGCGCTGACCTTCATCGCCGTCATTCCGCTGACGGCGTGGTTTTTTGCCCGCGTGCCCGTGCGATATGTGCTCAGGGCCACTGTACCGCTGTTGTTGTTGGCTGCCCTCATTTTCATCTGGGTACGCTACCGAGCTTTGGGCTTTATGCTAGACCACGGCCGTGCCATTCAAGACCTGATGAACAATCCCTTCCTCGAGATGACACGCAGCGAAAAGCTGGCCACCATATTCCTCACTTTGGGCTGGTATGTGAAACTGCTTTTCTGGCCGCACCCACTTACACACGATTATTACCCCTACCATGTGCCCAAGGTGAACTGGACAGACTGGCGTCCGCTGGCCTCACTCGTTTTATACGTAGGCATGGGCGTGTGGGCATTATTCAACCTCAAGCGCCGCAGCATACCAGCCTATGCCATTGCTTATTGGTTGCTCACGCTAAGCATTGTCTCTAACCTGTTCGTCTCTGTGGGCACCTTCATGAATGAGCGCTTTGCCTACATGCCTTCCGTGGCGTTCGCCCTTTTGGCAGGGTGGTTTTTTACCCAAAAGGTGCCTGGATGGCTTCAAGAAGACGCCCAGCGGCCCTATATTCTGGGGGCCGGGTTAGTGGTGCTCATCGCAGCCTTGTTCGGCTTTCTGACGGTCAAGCGGGTACCCGTATGGAAAGACGTCATGGCGCTTAATACCGCCGCCGTCAATGTTTCCTTCAACAGTGCCCGCTCGCATTGCTTCTACGTGACGGCCATCTACGAAAATCTGTACCAGAAGGCCCAGAACCCATCAGAAAAGGCGCGTTGGGTGGACACCATGGAGTACCACATCAACCGCTCCCTCGCCATTAACCCTAACTACGGCTCAGCCTTAGTGATGAAGGGAGCCATTGCCGCAGCTCGCTATGAGCAAAACAATCAGCTAGACTCACTATTGGCTACCTTTCGCATGCTCATGGAGAAGATACCCAACAACGCCAATTTCCGCCCCTTCTTCAATGAATACATCAAGTACCTGGGCCGCAGCAGTCGTCAGCCGCGAGAGGTCAACGAGTTCGTCTATCAACTGGGCTACGAGTATTTCTTCAAGCAAAAGAAAGACTTGCCTAACGCCATAGCCGTCATGGAACTGCTCTTGGAGACATTGGCCGAAGACACGCGCCTGCTGCACGCCCTGGCAGAGGTACACACAGCAGCTGGAAACACCCAGCGGGCTGCTGAACTCCGACAACGTGCAGATACCCGCGCCGCAGCCGGGCTGTAGGCATGCAAACGCGCACATGTGTGAAAGCAACTCAGGACGTCGCCTTCAAGTCCAGGGCTGAAGTCTTAGGCTCGGCTTTTCTCTCCAGCACCCAAAAGCCCAGCATGCTGAGCAGCGCTAGGGCACACACCAAAGTCCAGAGGGTAAAAAAGCCCCAACGACTAATGACTTGGGTGCCAAATAACGGCGCAATAATGTTGGCCAAAGAGTAAGCAATGCTGTATAAGGCCATATAGCTGCCCGCATTTCCTTTGGCCGCATAAGCAAAGGCAAAATTGGTACTGAAGGGCATGACCAGCATTTCGCCAAAAGAGATAGCCAGGATGAATAGTACAGCCGCCCACAACGGATTGATAGGCAGTAAGAAAGTAGCAAAGGCCGCCATGTATAAAAGCAGACCACGGCGCACAAACTGAAGCCGAGAGCGGCGCCCCTCAATAGAGTAAATCATGGGCATCTCTACCAAAAACACCAAGAAGCCATTGAGGGCTGTAACCACGCCTATTGTCCGCTCATCCCAGTGGTACACTTCCTTGAAGAAAAGCGGCACTGTCCAAACAAACTGCATGAACACCAGCGCATTGAGCAGTGTAAATGCAGCAAAAGCAAGGTAAGGCCCATCCCTGTAAGGCGAGGCACTTTCAGACATCGGAGCACCCACTTCTGCCGACGGCGGAAGCTGCTCAACAACTGTAAGACGCTTAGACGAGGTCGGTGAGAAAAACCGCACTAACAACACCGCAGCCAAAAAACAAGTCAAACCATCCACCCAAAAGAGCCAGGGCCAGCCCAGCGTAACCAACAAACCGCCCAGCGCCGGTGCTACAGCCCACCCTAAGTTAATAGACATCCGATACAACGACACAGAGCGCGTGCGCACCTCTGGGCTGCTATATTGGGCAATGGCCACTGAGTTGGCTGGGCGAAAACCCTCCGCTACCAAACTCAGTGAAAAGACGGCAGCGCATACCACCGCAAAATCCTTTAACCACATCAGGGCAATAAGCACCAAGCCACTAAGCACCAAAGACCACACCATTACTCGGAAGTACCCAATCCGGTCGGTCAGGCGCCCACCCACCCAAGTGCCCAGCAAAGCTCCCACACCGTAGAATCCCAATACATAGCCGGCTTCCTCTACGCTGTAGCCCAAACGGCTAGTTAGGTAAAGCGACAGAAATACTACGGCCATAGAGCCGCAGCGATTGACCAAACTGACTAATGATAATAGCCAAATGGCCATTGGTATCCCCGAAAAAGCGTCGCGCCAATGGCGATAAAATTTGGTAAGCATGTCGTTCATCTCACGCAATAGGGTGCCTTTTCCTGTAATCTGGGAAAAGCGCGTCTCCCAAAGAAAAGTTCAAATGTAGGTCGTTAAACTCTATTCATCCGCACATAGTTTCCTTGAAGATGGTTTTTAATAAAAAAATTGCCGACCACCATGCAAGCAGTCGGCATCGTTCATACAATAGAAAGGATGAATGTCGAAGCGGTAAATTGCGCGAGGGAAAGGCACCTTTGCAGTGCTATCTGGGCGCTAAAATCGGAAGTCTGGTTATATGTGCAAACTTTTTTTCTGGTCGCCGCCCTCTTTTGATGCTGGGCAAGGGCTGCCAAAACACCTCATATCTCAAAGGACACGGGCATGCGAGAGGCTCTCTTTCACACACAAATAGGCACCAACATCGAGGAGGCTATCCACTGGCTGAAAGCTGGCCAATGTGTCGCCATCCCTACCGAAACGGTATATGGGCTAGCTGCCAATGCCCTGGATCCAGCCGCCGTCTTGCGCATCTTTGAAACCAAAAATCGGCCGACATTTGACCCGCTCATCGTGCACGTCCTGGACACAGCAACTGCTGAAACGTATGCAGCGGAGTTTCCTCACCCCCTGCGTCAGCTCACTGCGCACTTTTGGCCGGGGCCGCTTACGGTTTTATTACCCAAGAAAGAAGTCGTTCCTGACTTGGTTACTTCGGGGTTGCCGCGGGTGGCCCTGCGCGCCCCAGCCCATGCACTAGCGCGCGACCTACTGAGCCGGCTGCCATTTCCGCTGGCCGCACCAAGTGCTAATCCTTTTGGCTACATCAGCCCCACCTCCGCCCAACACGTATATGACCAGCTGCAGGGAAAAATTCCGTACATTTTAGACGGAGGACCTTGTGCTGTAGGAGTAGAGAGCACCATCGTCGGAATGGAGGGCGCCACCCTGATCGTCTATCGGCTGGGAGGCATCCCTGTGGAAGCCATCGAGGAAGTCGTGCAAATGGCGGTGCTGGTTCGGCCACATTCGGCCAGCAACCCAGTAGCTCCTGGCATGCTTACCTCGCATTATGCACCGCGCAAAAAGCTTATCCTGTGGCCTCTGGGGGCACCTATGGACACTGCGCCACCAGAAGCTGGGCTGGGTCTGCTCCTCTTCCAGCCGCGCGAGGTATTGCCTCCGCATGTGCGCCACTACGTGCTATCGCCCTCGGCTGACCTGCACGAGGCCGCGCAGCATCTATTTAGTGCCCTGCGCGCCTTAGATAGCGCCGAAGAAGTCCAGGTCATCTGGGCAGAGCAGTGCCCCGATCATGGGCTGGGGCGAGCCATCAACGACCGCCTGCGCCGAGCAGCTGCCCAGACGGTCGAGGCATAACGGGTTCAGCGTCATTCCGGCTGACGAGAGTGTATGGCCATGAGGAACTCTCTCTTGACTTCCTCATTGAGGAATTTGCCCGAATACTCGGCAGTTACAGTGCTTGCGCCGTGGTGCTCAACGCCCCGCGCCTGAACACACATGTGGCGTGCATCAAGGTAAACCGCCACATCGTCCGTGTGCAGGACGCGGCGTAGCTCTTCGGCGATTTGCACCGTCAAGCGTTCCTGCACCTGCGGCCGGCGGGCGTAATAGTCCACGATGCGGTTGAGTTTCGACAGTCCAATAACACGCCCATTAGGGATGTAGGCGACGTGCGCAACGCCGAAAATGGGCTGGAAGTGGTGCTCGCAGGTGCTTTGCACCGGGATGTTGCGCTCGATGAGGAGGCGGCGGTATCGGTATTTATTTTCAAAAGTGGTGATCTTGGGCTTGTTGGCCGGATTGAGACCTCGAAAAATTTCTTGCACATACATCTTAGCAACCCTCCGTGGAGTGCCGCGCAGGCTGTCGTCTGTGAGGTCGAGGCCGAGGAGTTGCATGATTTCTGAAAAGTGGGCGGCTATGCGCTCCATTTTTTCCTCATCGCCTATGTCAAAGGCGCCTGAACGCATGGGCGTTTCCGCAGCATCAGAGAGGTGCAAGTCGCCCATGTCATCAATGGTAGTAGCAGGGTAGTTGGGCAAAAAGTCGGACATGACTCGGGTGGGTTTTGAAAAACGAACAGATAGCCAGACAACGCCCACCTAGTTCTTTTGTTTAGGCTTTGGCCCAAAGGTTATCTTAAAAAGATAAACGCTACATACCGCCTTGGGCAATGGCAAAAGGCATGTAACGCATTTATATCCAGTTGCTTATGGCCTTTCCATGGCGCTCAAAAAATTTCAGGGAAAGATGTTCGCCATCAAATTCGGCGTACGAACAGGCGTGTATCCATTCACCGAGATTGACGTAGCGGCTTTTACCATTGGGAAGCTGCCAATCAATAGGCAGGTGGCGGTGTCCAAAGATGAAGAAATCCGGCTCGATGCCCTGCTCTATTTTGCGGTGAGCATACTGCACCAGCCATTCGCGTTCTTCACCGAGCCAATATCTTTCTTCGGCGGGCATAGCCCTGCGGCTTCTTTCAGAAGAATACTGGGCTAGGCGGGTGCCCAAGTCGGGGTGGAGCCAACGGAAAAGCCACTGACTGAACGGATTCTGAAAAACCTTCTTCATGATCTTGTAGCCGGTGTCATTAGGGCCAAGCCCATCGCCATGGGCGATGAAGAAGTGTTTGCCTCCCAAAGTGATCTGTAGCGGTTGGCGATACACCGGTATGCCAAATTCCTCTTCAAAATAGCCGAACATCCACAGGTCGTGGTTGCCAGAGAAGACATAAATGGGCACCCCTCCATCGCGCAATTCGGCCATTTTGCCCAAGAAGCGCGAGAACCCTTTGGGCACCACAGTGCGATACTCAAACCAGAATTCGAAGAGGTCCCCCACTAAATAAACCGCCTGAGCGCGAGGCGCCACCGCATCTAACCACCGCACCACTTGGCGCTCGCGTTCGCGGGCAGGCAGATGCCCATCAATGCCGAGATGAAAGTCTGAAGCAAAAAATACGTTCTGCACGAGCAAGCGCTTTTAGCGAACAAAGATACCTGCACCTCAAAGGCTCAGAAGCAACAGGTAGGGCGACTCAGTGGGCGCCATGGCGGATGGGATGTGTGCAATGGTTGGAATGACGAAGACCGAGCAAGCCATCCCCGCTTTTTGTTGTTTATCTTGTAAAGGATGCATTTTCCAGAGCGTCCGCAGTGCCTGCCATTTTGAAGTGATGAATGATGAATGATGAATGATATTTTCCAGAGCGTCCCGCAGTACCTGCCATTTTGAAGACAAAGTTCACCGATGCAGTCGCGTGAAAAAATAGAACCGGCCACTTTCCCGCCGCCTTTCTCACCTCCGTTTTTTGGGGTTAAAAAACGGCTGCCGGCTTCGGGGCGGCTTTTGTGGGCGTAGTAGCTGGGCGCGCGGCTTCTGTTTGGCCCCGTGCGTGTTTCCGTCCCGCTTTCGGGCCTTAATAATCGCGAAATGGCAGTTTCCTACCTCCGCGCCTGCAAGCACGGCGCCTCTCCGATGCTGCTCACGCCGTTATTAAAGCCCCAGGGCGAGACGGGCACATGCTCAAGCCCAAGCCCGGAAGCTCCGCAGGTACAGGTGCGCGAAAAAGCCAAACCAAAGCGCTGGAGCCGTTTTTCCCCAAAAAACAGCCTCGGTAGGAGAGGTGTAGGTGGCGCCGGACGCAACGCGGGTGGTTTGGGAAACAGCCGCCGGGCTTATTGCCGGAAAATGTGTACCCTTTTCAGTAAAAGGTTATTTTTGGGCAAACTTTCGAACATGAAACACAGAAACTTTTTCTCGTCGGCCTACTTGCTACTCTTTTGGCTTTCAGGGCCTCTGCCAGGGAATGCGCTGGATGCAGAGGTGGCCTATGTGGTATATGCAACACCAGAGCGCACCTATCTGGAGGTGAATATAGAAATAGCAGCGGGTTCTGTTACTTTTCGCAAAATAGACAGCCTGCATCTCCAAGCGTCGGTGGAGGTGCTTATCTTAGTACGCGACAAAGAGGCTATTGTCCACTACGAAAAGTATTTGCTCAACAGCCCTTTGATCAGTACCCCGCGCGATTTGCTGGATGTAAAGCGATTTTTCGTGTCTCCGGGCACATACACCTTAGAAATAGTGCTGCAGGATGTGCACGACGCCCAAAACAACCGCACTTTAACTTATCCGCTTCGCGTAGAGGCCATTAAAGCGCCTTATTTGACGGAACCACTGTTGCTGCGCAATTACCGACGCGACAGCAGCGATAACCCTTTCGTAAAGCATGGCCTGTTTTTGGAGCCTTTGCCGTTTGCTTTCTACGAGCAAAGGGCTACCAAACTGGCTTTTTACGCAGAGATCTATTACGGCGAGCAATTAGGCCCTAACGGCTACGCCATCCGGTATTTCGTAGAGCAAGAGCTGGGCAATGGCGAGGTACAACTGGTCGCCACTGGTGCACAGCGCAAGAAACCCTCCCGCTTCGATGTCATATTGGCCGCTATTGATATTAGCAAACTCAAAGGGGGCAACTACACGCTCACCATTGAACTGCGCACCGAGCACAACGACCTCATCGTGCAGCGGAAAATCACTTTTCAGCGCAGCAACCCTTTCTTGGACATTGACCTGAGCAAGGCAGAAATAAGCGAAGAAGACCTGAAACAATATTTCGTGGCAGACCTAAGCGAGGAAAACCTTCGCTACAGTCTGCGTGCCGTCTCAGCCCTCACTTGGGGGGACGAGGCCGAAGTACTCAAGAACTTATTAGCTGGCTCAGACCTTTACGCCATGCGCCTGTACCTGCTGCGGCATTTTGCTCAGATAAATCCTAACGACCCCGAGGCTGCCTATCTGGAGTATATGCGCATAGCAGGAGCGGTGGACAAACAATTTTACAGCGGCTTCCGCTACGGCTTTGAAACGGACCGCGGGCGCACTTTCCTGCGCTTTGGTCGTCCGAATGATATCATTCGCGTAGATGATGACCCTGCCGCTCCGCCCTACGAAATCTGGGTCTATTTCAACTTTCCAAAGACCCACCAGCGCAATGTGAAGTTTCTTTTCTACAACCCTTCGTTGGCAGGAGAGGATTTTATCCTGCTGCACTCTAATGCGCGCGGCGAAATCAACAATCCGCGCTGGGAAGTGGTGCTGTACAGCCGCAACGCCATCAACCAGATAGAAGGCTCCAACTATCACGACGCTACGCACATGCAGCGCAACTTCAACCGCAATGCCCGACGCTTCTTTGAGGACTTTTGAGGCGTACTGCTCTCTTCCTCTTGGAGCGAACGCATGAGGGTGTGCGCCGAGGGCGCTATTTTTGCCGACCCATTTTTTAGCCTCTTACCTTTCCCTTTGTGCGCTCATGGCTCGCCCATCTAAAAATCCCTCCTCGGAAAAGTCCGCTGCTACAACACCGCTGATGGCTCAGTATGCGGCGGTAAAGGCGCAACATCCTGACGCCATTTTGCTATTTCGGATAGGCGACTTTTACGAAACCTTTGGAGAAGATGCCGTCAAGACGGCCAACGCACTGGGCATCACCCTGACCAGCCGCAACAACGGCGGCTCCGATGTGGAGCTGGCGGGCTTTCCGCATCACGCCATGGACATGTACCTGCCCAGACTGGTGCGCGCAGGCTATCGCGTAGCCATATGCGAGCAGATGGAAAAGCCCGTACCAGGTAAAGTAGTCCGCCGCTCAGTAACAGAGATAGTTACGCCGGGAGTTACCCTGAGCGACGCGCTGCTTGAAAACCGCCAAAACAACTACTTGGCAGCCCTGACTTTCGGCAAAAACGAGCATTACGGCTTGGCCTTCGTAGATATCAGCACCGGTGAGTTCTTCGCCTGCGAAGGCAACACCGCTGTAGTGGACAAACTCCTCCAGAGCTTCCGACCTTCTGAAGTGGTTTTGCCCAAAAGCAGGCTTAAAGAGTTCACCTCTTACTTCGGCGATAAATTCTACACCTACACGCTAGAAGATTGGATTTTCACCACCTCCTTTGGGCGCGAAAAACTGCTGCAACACTTCCAAAGCACTAGCCTCAAAGGCTTTGGTTTGGAAGAACTCGAACTGGCACAAGCCTCAGCAGGAGCAGCCCTGCACTATTTGGCCACCACCGAAAACACTCGATTGGCGCACATACGCCAAATCAGCCGCCTTCAGACCGACACCTCTGTTTGGCTCGACCGCTTCACCATCCGAAACCTGGAACTTGTGCTGCCCAACCACGAGTCGGGCACTTCGCTGCTGCAAGTGATTGACCACACCGTAAGCCCCATGGGTGCGCGATTGCTCAGGCGCTGGATACTACTGCCGCTGACCGAACTGCAGCCTATTCGCGAACGGCACGACGCGGTAGAACTCCTCCTCCAAAACCGCAACTTGGCCTGTCAACTCGAGGGCCACATCCGCCAAATAGGAGACCTGGAGCGCCTGATGGCCAAAGCATCAGTAGGCAAAATAAACCCGCGCGAGACACTCCAACTGCGCCGCGCCCTGACGGCCCTCGAAGCCATCAAGCATCTGCTGCAGGGCGCCGCACCCATCGAAGCCGAAGAAGCAGAGGGCTGGCACCGAGCGCTAGCCTCACCCTTGGGCGCTGGTCTGCGCCGACTGGGCGAGGCCATCAACCCCTGTACCTCCCTCCGCGAGCGCATCGGGGCCCTCATTCACCCCGAAGCCCCCGCAGACGTGCGCAAAGGCGGCGCCATAGCCGACGGCGCACATCCGCAATTAGATGAATTGCGCCACCTCGTACGCCACAGCCGCGACCTATTGGTGGGCATTCAGCAGCGCGAAGCAGAACTCACGGGCATCCCCAGCCTCAAGATCGGGTTCAACAACGTTTTCGGCTACTATTTGGAAGTTACCTCGAAATGGAAAGATAAAGTGCCGCCAGAGTGGATCCGAAAACAAACAACAGCCAATGGCGAGCGCTACATCACCCCTGAACTAAAAGAACTGGAAAGCAAAATCCTCGGTGCTGAAGAGCGCATCCTCGAGTGGGAAGAGCAGATCTTCCGAGAATTAGTGGGAGAAATAGCTGATTATATCGGCCCCATCCAGCAAAATGCCCAGGTCGTTGCCCGCTTGGACTGCCTCCTCTCCTTTGCCACTGTTGCGGAAAAGCACGGCTATGTCCGCCCTGAGGTGGACGACTCGCTGGCCATTGACATCCGGGCAGGGCGGCACCCCGTCATCGAAACACAGCTGCCGCTGGGCGAAACGTATGTGCCCAATGACGTGTTTCTCGACAGCGATACGCAACAGATTCTGCTCATCACCGGCCCGAACATGGCTGGCAAGTCGGCGCTATTGCGCCAAACAGCGCTCATTGTCTTGCTAGCACAGATGGGATGCTTCGTGCCGGCGCAAGCGGCGCGCATTGGGATAGTGGACAAGATCTTCACCCGCGTAGGCGCCAGCGACAACATCAGCAGTGGGGAGAGCACCTTTATGGTCGAGATGAACGAGACAGCGCTCATTATGAACAACATCAGCGACCGCTCACTCATCTTGCTAGACGAAATCGGGCGCGGCACCAGCACCTACGACGGCATCTCCATCGCCTGGAGCATTGCCGAATACCTGCACGATAACGGCAGAGCACGCCCCAAGACGCTGTTTGCCACCCACTACCACGAACTCAATGAACTAGCCGAGCGCCACGAGCGCATCCACAATTTCCACATCAGCACGCGCGAAGTTGGGCACAAAGTCGTCTTCCTGCGCAAGTTACAGCCGGGCGGCTCCAACCACTCCTTCGGCATACACGTAGCCCGCATGGCCGGCATGCCTGCCGAAATCGTCGAGCGCGCCCAGGAGATCCTCCGCACCCTAGAAGCTGACGGCAGCCGACTTAGCAACGATAAAAGCGGCCTGCCCGCAGCAGAAGAGGTGCGTCGGCGTGTCAAGCAGGTACAACCGCGCCTACAGCTCCAGATCTTCGACGCCGATGAATACACGCGCCAAATCCGAGAAGAACTGCTGGCCCTAGACCTAAACACTATGACGCCTATAGATGCCCTGTGGAAGCTGAGCGAACTGCGTAAGATTGCTGAGAAAAAATAAGGCGGCGCTACACCATTATCCTTTTTATGAATTTGGCAAATGTGGCGTTGCGCCGTGCATTCTGATGACGGTGTGCACTTTTTTCAGGGAAAGCCAGGATGCATCCTCCGAAACCAATATACTACCTTTGCGTCATCCCGCTGTCAAAAGATGGTCCCTCTATTATACCAGCCTAAGGGAAAAGGCGTTGTTTAGCCCGCTGTATTTGGCTGATTAATAGGCTTTTTACTCTACAAACATAGATGGATCATCACGCTGCCCTTGTTTCAAGTACGGCATGTACTTCTCTCACACTTCCACCCAAATTTGTTCAACCATGAACCTGATGCTGCCCAGACTTCTGTGGTTGCTGGTAGCCCTCTTTATGGCTGCTGGCGCAAGCGGCCAGAGCAACGTAGAAGAAAACCTCGCTCGGGCCAATAAACAATTTGAACTCGGCGCCTTCAACCTCGCACTGCGCACCTACGAGCAAGTGCTTAAGGAACAACCCAACAACGCACAGGCACTTGCGCGAAGCGGTGACTGCCATTTCTTCCTAAACCGCCCCCAGGATGCTCTCTCTTGGTACGAACGCGCCTTGCAAAGCGACCCCTCGCCCTCTGAAGTCATGTTTCGTTACGGGCGGGCACTCATGCACACAGGCGACTACCTCGGCGCTAAAAAGTGGTTTGTGGCCTATGCCGCCCTCAATAACACCGTAGGGCAACATTACGCCCAGATGTGCGACTTTGCCCTGCAAATGAGCCGAAGGGAAGGCGTCTTCAAGGTACTCAATGAACCCATCAGCACGGCCAGCGCCGACTTTGGCCCCGCTTTCTACGGCGACCAAATTGTGTACAGCTCAGCACGCAGCGACATCAAGCGCCGCACTTCTACTAAGTCAAGCACAGACTGGACAGGCAGCGCCCACAACCAGCTGTTTGTTACCCGCCGCGGCCCCGATGGTTATTTGCAAAACCCGACCTTCCTCCGCGATGACCTGCAAAACACTTTTAACGACGGGCCAGTGAGCTTTTCTGCCAACAAGCGCCGCGTGGCCTATTGCCGCAATGCCTTCATGGACGGCACGCGCCAAATCCAGGACAAAGGCATGAGCCTAAGCCTGTACATCGCCGACGTCGTAGAGGGCAAATGGGTCAACGAACGCGCATTTCCCTACAACGGCTCTGATTATGCCACGGGCTTCCCTTGCCTAAGCCCCGACGGCAACACGCTCTACTTCGCCTCTGACCGCCCCGGAGGCTTGGGTGGCTGGGACCTGTACGTGTCCACCTGGAACGGCACCTCCTGGTCAACGCCGAAAAACTTGGGGGCGCCCATCAATACTCCGGGCAATGAGATTACTCCCTATGTAGATGGTGATGTGCTCTATTTCTCCTCCGACTGGCACCACGGGCTAGGTGGCTTTGACATCTTCCGCATTGATTTGGTGGACTACGGCACGCCGCAGGTAATGCATTTGGGTACGGGTATCAATTCCTCACGCGACGATTACCGCTTCATCTTCAATGCTCAGAGCGGCATTGGCTACCTGACGAGCAACCGCCCCGGCGGCCGTGGCCACGAAGACCTCTGGCAAGTGCGCAAGCAGGTAGATGAGTTCGTCATTGAAGTCGTGGACGACCAACGGCGCCCAATCCCTTATGCGGAAATTGACTTTTCTGCTTGCAGCCAGAGCGCTGGCATCCGTCAGACCGACGTCAGCGGACGCTACACTTTCCAGACGCCTGCCGGAAAGGTAAACTGCCAAGCCACAGTGCGAAAAGACGGATACCGACCCACTACTTTGAATATTCGTGCCGACGGAGGAAAGAGTCTGAAAGCCACCTTGCTATCAGATGGCAGCACAGGGCGAGCGTCAACGTCGCCATTCTCTGCTACCCCGCCCGCCCCCGTAACGTACAGCAGCACCGAGGAAGACATTCCCGTGCAAATGGGTAGTATCGAGCGCTTCACCATAGTGGTTACTGACCTCAACGGGCGCCCATTGCCCGCTGCAGAAATTAACCTGACCGCCTGTGAGCTGGGCATCCAGCGCACCGACGAGAATGGCAAAGCCGCCTTTTTCTACCCCGTCGGCGGCCAATGCAACCTTATTGTGCGAAAGGAGGGCCATGAGGATGCCTTCATCGCTTTGCACCAACAGGCCAGCCGCGACCTGACGGTTCGCCTAAAAACCTCCGACCGCATGCGCTATGCCGGCACCGTACGAGATGCCAACACCAATCGCCCCTTGGCCGATGCGCAGGTTACAGCGCGTATGCGCAACAGCAACCAGGAAACCACAACCCTTACAGATGCCAACGGCAAGTACACCTTGATGCTTCAGCGCAACCAGGACTACAACATCATCTTCGAGCGGGAGGGCTACCTGAAAGGTACCGTAGCGGTGTACACCATCGTTGACGATGACAACCTCAATTATGCCCTTGTGCCCGACCCTGCCAAACCCGCCCAGTACACCTCCGTACAGCCAGGCGCCGGCCCAGGCATGATTTCCTTGGAAGAGCTCAATGCTTCGAAAAAACCCGAACAACCCGCCAAATCGCAAAAACCCACTGCCCCTACCGCCAAGGGCGAAGCCTTCGCTATTCAGCTGGCGGCCAATCCTGAAGACTTTTCTGCCAGCCGTCTGCGCCGCTATAGTGAGTTCACTTCTTTAGGCAACCTCTACACCGTGCGCGAAGGCACCCTGTACAAGCTGCGCCTGGGAGCATACCCAACGCGCGAGCAGGCCGATGCCGCATTGGCGCAAATAACGCCTACCATCAAGGATGCCTTTGTAGTACGCGAGACGCAAGTAAAGCCCGAACTCTTGGTGAGCGCTCCCACTGGCCCCCAAATCGTCAAAAGCCCAATGGCCTACTCGGCGCCTACCGTTCCCGCGCAGCGCTACGCCGTGCAAGTAACCTCTTCACCAGCAGACAAACCGCTCAGGCTCAATGACTACGCCAACCTAAGCAACATTGGCCCTGCCTACATACGCACGGAGAACAACTACATGCACGTGCGCATAGGGCCATGGGACACTCCTACACAGGCAGAGGCAGCCCGCACAGAAGTAGCACGGCAGGGTTTTCCGGCAGCAGTAGTTGTGGTAGAAAAAACAGAGGATGCTGCCATGAGTGCAGCGCCAGTCGTCCATTCAGCGCCTTCTGTAGTATCCGTTCCTACATCACCTGCGACATTAGCTAAAGAGTACTACGTGCGCGTGTGCGCCATGGAAAATGCCGACAACTTCAACGCCCGGCAGGTAGAAGGTGCGGGCGGTCGTTTGGAAAAATGGCCCTTGCCCGATGGCAAGATGACCGCCATCATGCTCACAGGCTTTACCGACTTAGAAGCAGCCAAACGCGCCACCGACCGCTTGCGGGCAGGCGCCTTCCCCGATGCCTACATCATCCAGAACGAACAGGGTAAAATGAGCCGATTCCGCTATTGAGAGGCAGAAGACCACTGCTCAGTATAACACAAAGGGCGCCGTTCGTAGGACTTACGACCGGCGCCCTCTTATTGTCTCCCAGCTTTCCTCAGATGAGCCTCAATACATGACCAAGCGGCGACGGGCTACGCCGTATTCACTCTCTATCTGGTAGGCGTAGATCCCTGGCTCCTTGAGGTCAGCGCGACGAAGGAGAATGTGATTCTCGCCCTTGTCAAAGACCTCGCTCTTTTGGAACACCTCGCGACCGCCACGGTCAAAAACGCGCAAGACAACTTGACTCTTGGCTGGCAAGGTGAACCACAGCAGGGTCATTTCGATGAATGGGTTTGGGGCATTTTGCAGCAATTCCATGCTGGTGGTATTGGTTGTTTGGTCAGGATAGGCGGCGATATTGCGGCTGCTCATGAGAAAACGAGTTAGAAGCGATTAGTTAATTAAAAACTGCGCTTCATAAGCCAAAAGCTATGCCAACTGCAATAACTCACTGTTAAGACTTGCCAAATTCAGGGTTTTTCCCAGCTATTTTGCTTGGTGAAAAACTGGAGATGTCGCTAATTTTGCAGCATCAAAAACGCGGGATTAGCTCAGTTGGTAGAGCGTCAGCTTCCCAAGCTGAAAGTCGCGAGTTCGAGTCTCGTATCCCGCTCCAAATCACCAATGGGCATCGAGAGCACACTCTTGATGCCCATTTTTTTTCCGAAATTGCAAAAGGTACCATTTCTCTAGCGCGCCCGCAGAGCCTGCTATTTTGAAGTGAAAAGTGATAAGTGATAAGTGAAAAGTAGAACCGGCCACTTTCCCGCCTCCTTTCTCACCTCCGTTTTTTTTAGGGTGAAAAAACGGTTGCCGGCTTCGGAACGCCCGCTGTGGGCGTAGTGGCTGGGCGCGCGGCTCCTGTTTGGCCTCGTGTGTGTTTTCGTCCCGCTTTTAGGCCTTAATAATGGCGAAACAGCGGCCTATTGCCTCCGCGCCTGCAAGCACGGCGACACTCAGATGCAGCTACGCCATTATTAAGACCCCGGGGCGAGACGGGCACATGCTCAGACCCAAGCTGGAGCTCCGCAGGTGCAGGTGCGCCAAAAAACCGAGCCGAGGCACTAGGGCCGTTTTTTCCCCAAAAAAACAGCCCTAGTAATAAGGGCGGTGCAATGGGAGGCAGAACTGATGTCTTGGAAAACACGCCTCTCCAACTCTACGCCAGGGAATGTGTACCCTTTCAAAATCCTTTAAAACAAGCCCATGCAAAGACCGAATACGAACGCCTTCAGGGAAAACGAACTTGCATGAGATAAAAACCATTAAAAGCCAATTGTCATACGCCACTAAAACCCTTCATTTTTCCAAAAATCTCTATAGCCTTTTGCACCATTTCTCTGCTGACATCCAGATGAGTAACCAGGCGCACCGTACGCGGGCCGAAAGGCGCGGCCCTGACGCCGTATTGCGCCAGTTTTTCAAGAAACGGCATCGCTAACAAAGGCGGCCTAAGGTCGAAGATGACAATATTGGTTTCAGGCGGGTACAGGCGCTCGACCCACGGCATTTCAGCTAGCGCCTGCGCCAGTTGCTGTGCGTGAAAGTGGTCTTCGTGCAAGCGTTCAACGTGGTGCTTCAAGGCATAAAGCCCCGCAGCGGCCAAGTACCCGGCTTGTCGCATGCCCCCACCCATGAGCTTGCGCACGCGACGAGCCTCAGCAATGAAGTCTTTAGCGCCGATGAGCACCGAGCCTACCGGCGCGCCCAGACCTTTGGACAGACAGACGCTCAGGCTGTCCACCATGCCTCCCACTTCAGCAGGCGTGCCGCCCCGAGCCACTAAAGCATTGAAGATGCGGGCGCCATCTAAGTGTAAGGCCAGGTTGTGGTGATGACACACAGCGCGGATTTGCTGAATAGTCTCTAGCGGATACACCGAGCCGCCGCCGCGGTTGCAAGTATTTTCAATGACAACCAGAGCACTGCGAGGCAGCCAGTCGTATCGCGGCCGAACGGCAGCCTCTACCTGCTCAGCACTCATGATGCCATTAGGCGTGCGAATGAGCTGTATAGCCAGACCGCTGTTGGCCGCGTAGCCGCCCACTTCGTACTGATAGATGTGGCTCATCTCGTCGCAAATGACCTCGTCCAATGGGCGCGTATGCACACGCAACGCTATCTGATTGGTCATGGTGCCGCTGGGGCAAAAGAGAGCAGCCTCACAGCCAAACATCTCAGCGCAAGTAGCCTCTAAGGCGTTGACCGTCGGGTCTTCGCCAAAGACGTCGTCGCCCACTTCTGCGGCCATCATAGCCCGCAGCATACCCGCCGTAGGGCGCGTTACCGTATCGGAAACGAGGTTGATGAGCACGGTGGGCGCAGTAAATTAGGGAAGCCCCAGCACTCCACCCGGCAGCACGGCCAGCAGGGCTATTAGCCCCAGCCCTACCGCCATGGCAGCCTTAAAGCCCCAGGGCAAATGCACCTCATAGGCACTCTCCTCCGAAGTGAAGTACATGGCGATGATAACTCTGAAATAATAATAAATAGACACTGCCGAAGCCAGCACAGCTACCACGACCAGCCAAGGATAGCCTTCAAAGGCTGCAGAGAAAAGAAAATACTTGCCGAAAAAGCCCGCTGTAGGCGGAATACCCGCCAAAGACAACATCGAGACAGCCATAGCTGCCGCCACCAAAGGCTGCTTCTTACCTAAGCCGTTAAAGGCGGCAAAAGTCTCGTCCTGGTTCTGCTCCGACACAATGAGGAAACAGGCAAAGGCACAAATGGTGGCCACTGAATAGCTCAACACGTATAATAGAAGTGCCCCAGCCGCACCGGGTTGTTCTACGGCCAACAAGGCCAGCATCAGATAGCCTGCATGGGCAATGGACGAATAGGCCATCATACGCTTGAAGTTGGTCTGGAAGAGCGCTGTCGTATTAGCCACCACCATGGTCAGTACAGCAATGGCCGCCACAGCAGCCTGCCAAAACGCCCCAGCACCAACAAAGGCCGTACTAAAAAGGCGGTAAAATGCTGCAAAAGCTGCCGTCTTGACCACCGTCGCCATAAAAGCCGTGATGAGCGTCGGGCTGCCTGTATATACATCGGGTGCCCAAAAGTGAAACGGCGCCGCCGAGACCTTAAAGCTCAGCCCCACCAAAATGAGCAATATGCCGATGCTCAGCATCTGCGGTGAATGGCCATTGGCAATGATGACCGAGTTGATTTGAGCCAGATCGAAGCTGCGCACTGCTCCGTACACCAAGGCAATGCCAAAGAGCAGGATGCCCGTGGTAAAGGCGCCCATGAGAAAATACTTAAGCGCCGCCTCATTAGAGCGCAAGTCGCTGCGCCGGCTACCCGCTAGCACATATAGCGGAATACTCAGTACCTCAATGCCCAAAAAAAGCATGACTAAGTTGGTGAAAGAGAACATACACACGGCGCCGCAGAGACTGAACAACAGCAGAGCATAGCGGTCTAGAATGGTATCGGTCCACTCTCGAAAACCCCAGCGCGTGAAGCCGAAAAGCAGCAGCGTGCTTAGCAAGGCCGCACTGCTGAAAGCCAGGGCAAAATCATCAAAGCGCCACATGTGGGCGTACACATCAGGCCACAGCGCACCTGCGTACAAAAACCAGCCCGCCAAGCCCAAAGCCAATGCGAGACCTGTGAAACGAGCCACCCGCAGCAACGCGCGCGCCTGAACCAAACCCGCAAACAAGACAACCAAAGCCGTCAGAAAAAGTACAATCAGAATAAGCATGAATAGAGGTAAGTCTTTATCGCGCAGGGCTACAGAATGCCGCCAAAACACCCGAACTTATTAAAGGGATGCAGGCGGCCTGCGCCTCTTCACTAAAAAAGGTGGGCAAAGGTAGTAATGGCGGAAATGGTGAATAGTCTCGACAAGGAATGGTTGAGCGCATATTCTAAGAAATCACTCCTCCTCCTGCTGCTTAAGACGATAGGCCGCGGCGACCAGCACGCCGGCAGTTTCAGTACGCAAGCGCGAGGCGCCCAGGGTAACCGCCGAGAAGTTGTGCGCCAAAGCCATTTCCACCTCCTCTAGCGTAAAATCACCTTCTGGCCCAATGAGCACCAAGGCATCAGCGCCGGGTAAGAGCAACTTGGCGAGCGGAAGGCGAGGCTCATCACCACACCAAGCTATGGCTCGCACAGGCGAGGTACCCCCCCGGACGACCTCCGATAATGGTGTAGGCGGATGGAGGCGCGGCAACCACGCTTGGAGCGACTGTTTGAGAGCAGCGATAAGAAGCCTCTCTAAGCGATCGAGTCGGAGCACCGTACGTTCGGAACGCTGACACAGCAGCGGTGTGATGCTATCCACCCCCAGTTCTGTGGCTTTTTCCAAAAACCACTCGAAACGGTCTATCTGTTTAGTAGGTGCAATCCCAATATGCAGGCGCCCTTTGCGAAATGGCGCTGCAGATCGAGTACATATGCGCAAGTATGCCTGGCGTTTGGTGGCTTCCGCCAGTTCGGCCTCGTAGAAGAAGCCCCGCCCATCGGTGAGACGCACGCGGTCGCCCACGCGGTGGCGCATGACCACTAGCAAATGACGGCTCTCTTCTTCGTCCAAAGCCACTAGCTCAGCCTCGGGCTGGGAGCAGTAGTACAGGGTGTCTTCGCGCAAGGGATGGCTACAAGTAAGTAAGTGAGTGGGCGATAATGAAAAAGGTGCGGCAAAAATAGGCCCCCCTCAGCACTCAGTGGGATGCCGCCCGGTCAAGTGATACGACCAAACTACCTTTGCGCGACGGTGGTTACTAAAGAGCTGTCCGAGCGTTAGAACCACCGCTCCAAATTTGTGCAACTATGCTTATCCAGGTATTCAAAAGCAAGATACACCGCGTACGCGTTACGCAGGCCGATCTCAATTACATCGGCAGTATCACCATTGACGAAGAACTGCTCGAAGCCGCCAACATTGTAGAAGGCGAGCGCGTGCAAATTGTTAACAATAATAATGGCGCCCGCTTCGAAACCTACGTAATCCGTGGTGAGCGTGGCAGCGGCGTCATCTGCCTTAATGGTGCAGCCGCCCGCTTGGTGCAAGTAGGCGACATCGTCATTATTATCTCCTACGCTTTCATGACACCCGAAGAAGCGCGTTACTTCCAACCCATCGCCATCTTCCCCGACGAAAACAACCGTCTGCCAAAAGGCCGCTAAGTGCCTGCCTAAACGGCCATGCCAACTATTCTGAATCATTTGACCGTGTTAAAGCCTCCGAAGGACACTGTCAGTTGGGTTTCCGTTGGCTTACTTTTGCAAAACTTTCGTTACGCCATCTTTTCACACAAAAACGCTCTCATTATGCGCAAGTTATTGTTCGTTGTCCTGCTGCTCTTAGTCGGTTCATCCGCCCTGTTTGCCCAGCGCACCTCCAAAATCGAGATATATTTTCAACGCTACCACACCGAGCAAGACCTTAAAAACATCCAGGAAGAGCTGGCTGTTATGGGCGTTCGCATATCCTACAACCGCGCCGAATTCGATGAGCAGGGCCGCCTACTGGCCTTGGGCATCTCTGTAGACTGCAATGACGGCTTTACTGGAGAAGCCTATCTGAAGCCCATTCCTGAGACTAACCAGTTTGGCTTTATCCGCGACTATCGCAGTGGCGCTGCCCAACCGTTTGTTATAGGCAACCTCAGCGAGCTCAAAGCTAAAGAGTGAAGGTAAGCTCATCAGCTATGCTATTGTCGAATAAGGAGGGCTTGGCTGAATGCCAGCCCTTTCATTTTTCAGGGTTGAAAGCCGCGCGTATAAGGCGCGACGTCCTGAGCGCAAAACTCGCCGCGTAGGTACTTGTAATAGGCTGCTATGCCGATCATGGCGGCGTTGTCGGTACAGTACTCGAAGGCCGGGATGTAGGTGCGCCAGCCTTCTTGCCGGCCTAGTGCCTCGAAGCGCTGACGCAACTCGGTATTGGCACTGACCCCCCCAGCCAGAGCCACCTCGCGGATGCCCGTCTGGTGGGCTGCGCGCTGGAGCGTGCGCAGCAACATCGAAACGATAGTGTGCTGCACAGAAGCGCAGATGTCGGCGAGGTGTTTGTCCACAAACTGCGGGTCAGCGGCCAGCTGCTCGCGCAAGAAGTAGAGAATGGCCGTCTTGAGGCCACTAAAGCTGAAGTCCAGCCTCGGCATCTGCGCCTCCGGAAAGGCGAAGCGAGGCTGGCCCTGCTGCGCCAAGCGGTCAATGGCCGGCCCAGCCGGATAGCCCAAGCCCAGCAACTTGCCAGCCTTATCAAAGGCCTCACCTGCGGCATCGTCGCGCGTTTGGCCGATAACTTCCATGCTATTGACGTCGCGCACCAGCACCATCTGGGTATGGCCACCGCTTACCGTCAGGCATAAGAAAGGAAAACTCGGCACTGGCTCTTCGATAAAATGCGCTAGGACGTGTGCCTGCAGGTGGTTGACCTCTATTAGAGGTATCTCCAAACTCAAAGACAAGGCCTTGGCAAAAGAAGTGCCTACCAACAGCGATCCCATCAGCCCTGGCCCTCGAGTGAAGGCTATAGCTGAAAGCGCTTCCTTATGCACACTTGCCTGACGTAGCGCCTGCTCGACAACGGGAATAATGTTGGCCTGATGCGCACGCGAAGCCATCTCAGGCACTACTCCCCCGTACTGTCGGTGAACCTCCTGGTTGGCCGTGCAATTTGACAACACACGCCCGTCGCGTATCACTGCAGCAGAGGTGTCGTCGCAAGAAGACTCAATGGCTAAAATGGTTACCTGATGAGCAAATGGCACACTAATGGATATGCTGTCAACAATCAGGGCAAAATTAGCCTTTTTTCTTTATCTTCCGAATGCCTTGCCATACTGCTCTATTTTGGCGAAAAGCAAGCTTTCATGCATGATAGAGAAATGTAATGTAATTTTTTTGAAATTTTGTTCGACCAATCTCTTGTTTTTTCCAAAAAAAGCCCTTTACTTTGGCGCTAAATAAAAGGAGGCCCGCCATGAAACGAATCATCCTGTTTGCCGTGTGCTTGCTCTCTATGAGCGGCAATTTACTTGCCCAAACGTCGGGCAAGACTTTCACCAAGTCGTTCAATGCAGAAGGCGTCAGCAAGATCAAGTTTGACTTGCCAGGCGCCGTGGACTTGAAAATCTGGAACCAACCGACTGTACGCATTGAGATACACGTAGCCCTGCCCTCTGGCAATGTGTCCACATTGGAGCAGTTGGCTAAGGTAGGCCGTTACGACCTAAGAGGAGAGACATCGTCCAACATGTTGGTCATCTCGGCACCCAACTTGCACCGAGTGGTCCGCATCAAGGGCGAAGAAGTCAAAGAAAATGTAACGTACGTTGTCTTCATGCCTAAAGACATAGAGGCAGAAATTGTGGACAACACACCTGCGCAAGCGCCTCCGAGCGCTGCTATCGTGCAGAAGAAACCTTGAGTTTTCTTGCGCGTTTATGCGGCCGCCGCCCAGCACTCATGTTGCCGGGCGGCGGCCCTGTTTTTTGGCCCAACGCAGATGGCCTCAGATAGGCATCTTTGCCAGGGAGGAAATCACAAAAAGCAAAACATCATGCAGTATTGGCTCATCAAGTCCGAACCCGACGTGTACAGCTTTCAGCAGTTGGTAGCCGATGGTAAAACGCGTTGGGATGGCGTGCGCAACTACCAGGCGCGCAATAACTTGCGCACAATGTGCACTGGCGATTTGTGCCTGTATTACCACAGCAACATAGGCTTAGAAGTGGTGGGCATTGCTCGGGTGTGCCGCGAGTATTACCCCGACCCTACTGCTGCCCAAGGCGATTGGTCAGCGGTGGATGTAGAGCCTGTACGGCCCTTGGAACGCCCCGTACCGCTCGCGGAAATCAAGGCCCACCCCGACCTGCAGCAAATAGGTTTGGTGCGCAACCCGCGCTTGTCCGTGATGCCACTGACAGAAAAAGAATTTTACTTGCTGCTCGACATGGGACAAACCCAACTTTGAGCAGACACACCTCAAGGTAAGCGAAATACCTGGAAAAACGGCGTCTCCTCCACCAGTTGGCCTTGCTGACAGAGGCGCCTGACAACGGCGAGTTCTGGGTCGGCATTCAGAGCGGGTATGGCTGTTTTCTCCAAGAGCAAAAAGGGCTTTTTCCGAAGGGCCTCGCGCTCTACAAAGGCTGTGCTTCGGCCCATTTCGCGAGCCACCACCCAGTCGAGCGGTAGCGGTGGGCAAGTGCGCGTGAGGAAATTAGCCTGTGGGAAGGCGGGCAATACGGCAATGTGAGGACCGTACTTTTCGGCTAATGCCTTCAGGTTGGCGTACAAGGCGACCTTTTGCGGCGAGCTCCGAATACCGCTCAATGCGGGAAAGATCTCCCCTAAAGGTGCCGACATAGCCGAACGCTCGCCGTCGCGATACACCCACCGGTGGGCGTGCCAAAACAGCAAAAACACCAAGGCCACGCCAGCATAGCCTAACCACGAAGCACGTAGGCCGGGCGAGGCGCTCAGCCGCTGCGATATTTCCCACAGCACATATGCCCACGGGATGCTGAAAAGAATGGGTAGGTTGTAGCCCCAACTCACAGCGGCACACCAGCTCAGGGCTGCCAGTGCCGCATAACGCACTAATTGCTGCTTCGGCCACTCGCCGCGCCACCATTGCCCAAGGGCATATGCATGGGAAATCCAAAACAGTAGCCGCACTTGCGCAAACGGCAGAGTGAATTCGCGGCGTTGCTCCACATCCCACAGGTAAACTGCGCCTAGTAAGGCCAACCACATTGCCCAAGTGCCCAATGCCCACATAGGGCGGCTGCCCTTGAAGCCGAACCACCAAACCCCCAGCAGCAGCGGAGCACTAAATGCCGCCAAGCTGGGGCGAATGCGGACGTAGTCCAATACGCCATGTTGCCACGCCTGGGCCAGGCTCGTTGCCCCCGTTGTCATGCTCCAGAAACTTTCCCATAGCCCATTAGCCCACAGATAGGTAGCGAAACCTCCCCATCCCAGCGCTACACCTGCCGCCACGCCTAAACCATGCCGCAGAGAGTGCGCCCATATGCCCACCCCTATGCCCAGCACCGCTAATGGATAAAAAGACTGTTTGCACAGCATAGAGGCCGCTAGCAACGCCCCAGCCAGCATGCTACCCCAAAATTTAGGCCAACGGAAGAGTACCCAAAAAGCCAAAGCGCCCCACAGCAGCCCATCCGTCGTATGCCAGGCCATGGGCGGGTAATTGTGCGCCGAAAGCGCAAAGGCCAGGGAGAAAACCACCCAGCGCTCAGGGTGGGCGGGCATCAGCACGGCAGCACCCAGCCCGCAATAGGCCGCTACTTTAAAGTAGAACACTATGCGCTCGCCCAATACGGCCCAGTCTTCGGGCAGCAAAGCCAACTCCATGGCACGCCACCACACCGGCAAAGGTGGCCTGACATACACCACATCGGCATATAGGACTTTGCCGCAGTGCACTTGCCAGGCTAACCCTGTCAGAAACCCGCCATCGCTCTCATTGACGCCCACCGTGCCGTACAGCCAAGTGTAGAGTAGAGGTAGCAACAAGAATAGAAGCCATTCAGCGTATCTCGACCATGGAACAACCATAGGGCATTTTGAAGTGATGAATGATGAATGATGAATGATGAATGAGATTTTCCAAAGCACCCGCAGGGCCTGCCATTTTGAAGTGAAAAGTAGAACTGGCCACTTGCTACTTCTATCGCCTTTCTCACCTCCGTTTTTTGGGTTGAAAAAACGGCTGCCGGCTTCGGAGCAGCTGCTGCGGGCGTAATAGTTGGGCGCGCGGCTCCTGTTTGGCCCCGTGCGTGTTTTCGTCCCGCTTTCGGGCCTTAATAATGGCGAAATAGCGGCCTACCGCTTCCGCACCTGCAAGCACGGCGACCCTGCGGTGCCGCTACGCCGTCATTAAGACCCCAGGGCCAGACGGACACATGCCCAAGCCGAAGCTCCGCAGGTGCAGGTGCACAAAAAGGGCGAGCCGCCCAAAAGTCATAGGGCGCTCGCTCCTGACTATGTGGACGCCCGCACTCGCTTTGGGCGGGCGGAACGGCGGCAGCACGCGGCTACCGCTCGACAAATGTAGGCCAAAAAAGCTTTAGCCCCGCTCCAAAGTATTGTCTAAAAACAGCGAGGCCCGACAGCTGCCGTGCTGTCGGGCCTAGGAAGCGGAGAGGGTGGGATTCGAACCCACGGTACCCGCAAGGGTACACTTGATTTCGAGTCAAGCCCGATCGACCACTCCGGCACCTCTCCTTGCGCGGCGGAGAGACAGGGATTCGAACCCTGGATACGCTTTTGGCGTATACGCACTTTCCAGGCGCGCTCCTTCGACCACTCGGACATCTCTCCGAAAATTCAAAAAATGAATGGCTTTCCGTTGAAAGCGGGCACAAAGGTATGTTGCCTTCGGCAAGTGAGCAACGAGCTATTGTGTAGAATTTTTGCCAAACCAGGCGAAGTGCCTGTACTTTTCGGCAAAAAAGATTTGGAGACATGACGATACGCGCTTTCCGCGATGCTTTCCGCGGCGTTGTCGAAGTGGTGCGCTCCCAACCTAATGCTCGATTTCACGTATTGGCTGCGGTCGTTGTCGTAGGGGTGGGGCTGTGGCTTGGGTTGGCGCGGTGGGAATGGGTATCGGTAATACTGTGCATGGGGCTAGTGCTGGCCTTAGAGGCAGTCAACACAGCTGTGGAGTACCTGACAGATCTAGTCTCTCCGCATTACCACCCCCTGGCTGGCAAAGCCAAAGACGCTGCCGCCGGCGCGGTATTATTGGCTGCACTGGGCGCCGCCGCAGTCGGTATGCTCGTTTTTGGGCCAAAAATTGCTGCCCAATTAGAGCTGTTTTGATCCCACACAGGGGCTTCGGCATTCCTCTTTCGTAATCCCTGTTTTATTGACAATCATCTTCCTTTTGTATTTCTCGCCATGTTCTCGTTATCTCGACATTTGATAGGGGTGGCCCTGTGGTGTCTGCCGTTTTTCGCCATAGCTCAGTCTCGCCCGCCCATGCTTTCCCTGGAGCCGGCAGACTCCTTTCACGCTCCGCGCTTCTGGGGAGCAGTAGGTGTGAGTGCAGCGCTCTACGGCACTGTCATGGTAGTGTTGCACAGCGAGTGGTATAACAACTACCCCACAAGCAAATTCCATACTTTCAATGACTTACACCATTGGAACCAGATGGACAAGATGGGCCACTGGCTCATGTCGTACAACCAGAGCCGCTGGATCTACGGCGGCGCCCGATGGGCCGGCTTAAAGCCCAACACTTCAGCGTGGGTGGGCTTTGCAGGAAGTCAGCTGATCATGACATCGCTAGAGATGTTCGACGGGTTCTCATCGCAGTGGGGCTTCTCCTGGAGCGATGCAGGGGCTAACCTCTTAGGCTCAGGCATGTTTCTGGCCCAGCAGCTGGGCTGGGGTGAGCAGCGCATCATGATGAAGTGGAGTGTGCAACCGCAGCGATACCCTACCGATCCCATCTTACCCTTTTCACCGCCCGGCAGTGAGAACTGGGCTACACTCGAGGCGCGCGCCCAGGCCATCTACGGCACAGGCCTGCTAACGCTCCTGCTCAAGGACTACAATGCGCTTACGGTATGGGCTTCGGTCAACCCGCGTTCTTTCTTCCCCAAAAATCAGGCTACTTGGTTGCCTCCCTGGATTAATGTGGCCGTGGGCATGGGTGCGCAAAACCTGTACACCGCCCATGGCTACGAATGGAAGGGTAACCGCAATTGCTATGGGCCTCATTGCGACTTCTATCGCATTGACCCTGAAAAATACCCTCGCACGCGCCAATTCTATCTCTCCTTAGATATTGACCTGACGCGCATCCCGACGCGCAGCCGCCTCCTGCGAACCCTGGCAAGCGCTATTAATATCGTCAAAATACCCGCACCTACCTTGGAGTGGACGGATCGCGGCATGGTTCGGTTTCATCCGATTTACTTTTAATTTGACGCCAAATAGCGAAAGTGCATTTTTCGCTTAAAAAGGACGCGCCCAGGGAAGCGCATTTTGACAAGGCCGTATCCTTTGGGCCGTCTAATCCGATTTTCTCACACTTAAAACGCTTAATGTTCCTATGCGCATCCCGAAGGTTTTGCCGCTTTTACTGTGGTTGGCGGCCAGCACCCTGCCCTTGGCCGCCCAGGTAGCGCCCTGTGCCCTCACGGATCTGGTGGTGGAGGTGGGCGATTGCACGTCTGACTCTACGTTTCAGATTGACTTGGACTTCAAGGTCAAGAACCCGACCAGCAACGAGTTTGAGGTCTTTGGCAATGGTGTCAACTTGGGCACCTACGACCTGAACAAGTTGCCCCTGACCATTACCAACTTCCCTGCCGGAGCGGGCTTAGGCAGCTTCGTGCGGGTATGTCTCAAAAGCAGTACGCCCAATGACCTACCCTGTTGCGGCGTCAAGCAGTTTTTTGGGCCAGATTGTACCAAGTCCGGCCCTTGTGAGATCTACGACGTCAAGGCCAGCGTTGGCGACTGCCTGCCTAATGGCCGCTATCAGGTGAAGCTGGACTTCAAGGTCAAAAATCCGGGCAATAATTTCTTCGAGGTCTGGACGAGCAACAACGTCTCTTTGGGCACCTTCCCGTTGAGCAGCTTGCCCGTCGTCCTGACGCTGCCCGCTTCCTCATCGCCCACAGAGACGCTCCGCATTTGCATCAACGACAACCCCGACTGCTGTGCGAAGGTAACCGTTACCCTCCCGCCCTGTCCGCCGCCCGGGCCGTGCGTCATCCGCAACATGCGGGCCGAAGCAGGCGCCTGCACTACAGACTCTACGTACAAACTCACCCTGAACTTCTCCGCCGCGTTGGGTACGCCGGGCACTGTTGCAGACTCTTTCGATGTGTACGCTGCCAATGGGCAATACTTGGGCCGCTACGCCGTCAAGGATTTGCCAATTACGCTAGAATTTCCTTGGAACGGCAAGAACGTGGACGCCGTCAAGGTCTGCTTGAAAAATACCAACTGCTGCCGCACCCTCGAGTTTAACGCCCCAGACTGCTTGGCCAAGCCCTGTGGTATTGGCAAGGTAGAAGTGGGCGTGGGGGAATGCATCTCGCTCAAGTCTTACCGCATCAAATTGGCCATAGAGTTCTTGCCCATCAACCTACCATTCAAAGTGAACCTCAAGAGCGGCAGTGGCGACGACTTAGGTACTTACGACCCGAATGAGTTCCCCATCAGCCTGATCTTCCCTGCCAGCGGTGAAGATTTTGACCGCGTGAAGATCTGTTTGCTCAACCCCAATGGTGTAGAGTTCTGCTGTAAGATAGTAGAGTTCAAGGCGCCTAACTGCAACACACCACCCTGCCCTATCTCCGACCTGAAAGTGGAGGTGGCCGGCCCCTGCAACCCCGACGGTACCTACCCGATTGTGATTGACTTCAAGTACACCGGCCCTGTGCCAGCTGCTTTTGTCGTTTGGTCGGGCACGGGCAAGCAACTAGGTGTGTTCCCTATCGGCGCACTACCGATAAAGATAGCTAAGTTCCCGGCCAGCGGCAACGATGTGGACAGGGTGCGCGTGTGTCTGGTTACTTCCAACGCGCCTATGTTATTCAATTGCTGCTTGGAGGCCGAGTTCAAGGCGCCCGATTGCCAAAATGCACCCTGCGGTATTGCCAACGTCAAGGTAGAAGTTGGCCCGTGTAACCTCGACGGTACGTACAAACTGGTGCTCAACTTCACTACCGCCAACACACAAGGACAGTTCGGCGTGTGGGCCGGCAATGGCCAATTCCTGGGTATCCATCCTCTGAGCGCCTTGCCGCTGACTATTCCGAAGTTTCCGGGCAGTGGGAAAGACGTGGATGCCATCCGCATCTGCGTACTAGGGCCGGCAGGCACCATCACGCAGACGTGCTGTATTACCCATGAGTTCAAGGCGCCCAACTGCCAAGACGGCTGCGCGGTCAAAGACCTCGAGGTGAAGGTAGGCGACTGCAACCCGGATGGCTCGTTCAAGGTGCTGCTCAACTTCAAGGTGCAAAACGTCAGCGGCCCGGCCAAATTCATCCTGTGGATAAATGGCGCTGGGGCTGGCACTTTCGATGTGAACGACCTGCCCCTGACCATTCCCAACTTCCCTGGCGGCAATGGCGGCAAGGCGGAAATCCGCGTCTGCGTCGTTGCGGCCAATGCACCTGCGCCAAGCACGTCCTGTTGCGCCGGACTGACCTTCACCACGCCTAACTGCCAAGGGCCGGGCTGCAAGATCACCAACCTAACGGTGAAGGTCGGCGACTGCAACAACGACGGCACTTACAAGGCCCAGATTAACTTCACCAGTGTAACGACTGCTCCGGGCTTCTTTAGCGTGTGGGCCAATGGCCAGTTCATCGGTACTTATCCAGTCAGCGCCCTGCCGCTGACCATTCCGAACTTCCCGGCCAGTGGGGGGAAGAAAGATGAGGTCAAGGTCTGCATCGTCTCGCCTAATGCGGCCCAACCGCTGTGCTGCGAGGCGGTGGAGTTCGAGGCGCCAGACTGCTCGAACAAGCCCTGCACCATCAAGAACTTGGAGGTGGCCGTGGGCGACTGCAATAACGACGGCACCTATCGCCTGAAAGTGAATTTCCAGGTGGTGCTCTCTTCCACTACGCCGGCCTTCTTTGGCGTGTGGGCCAACGGGGTGCTCATCGGCACCTACCCGCTCAGCGCCTTACCGCTGACCATTCCGAACTTCCCGGCCAGTGGTGGCAAGAAAGATGTCATCAAGGTTTGCATCGTAACGCCTAATGCCGCCCAACCCTTCTGCTGTGAGGAGCTGGTCTTTGAAGCGCCCGACTGCTCGAACAAAGCGTGCAAAATATGGGATCTGCAAGTGCAAGCCACGCCTTGCCTGTGCGGGCAGTTCTTCGCCGTGCTCACCTTCCGGCACCAGAATGGCAGCGCCGCGGGCTTCGACGTTATCGGCCCCAATGGCGATGTACTCGGCAGCTATAGCTACAGCCAGCCGCAGCCCATCATCCTGGGGCCGTTCGATGGCGACGGCCAGACGTTCTACGCCTTCGTCGTGCAGGATAAAAGCGACCCCAGCTGTGCTGACAAAGCTGCTCTGGGCGAAATAGACTGCCCCGATCAGGTCATCAGCACGCCGCCAACGGCAGCCGTAGCGCTCAGCCTGTCGCCTAATCCTGCGACCCACTGGGTAACTGTTATGGCCAAATCACAAACCGGAGCGGTGTTGGGCCAAGCCGTGGCCGAAATCCGCAAACCCGACGGACGCCTCATGCGCACAGAGGTAGTGCCTAACGGCAACCTGTTCACCCTCAACATCGCCGAACTACCTGCGGGTATCTATCGCTTGTCGGTACAGACGGCTGAAGGGCGCTACGAGAGCTCTTTCGTCAAACAGTAAAAGATGCTTTTAGAAACGAAGGCATAGAGTAGGAAGCTCTATGCCTTCGTTTTTATAAGATTACGCAAATGCCCCGAATTTCTGTAGATGTATAACCAATAGTTCGTAAAGAAATTAGCCCTTCTGTGTTGATTTGACCTTAATAAAAAAGGGCAAAAGTTTAGGTTTGTGGTGAACAAAACATAAACCAACCTTTGCCCATGAACGTCGAAACGCTCACAAGCGCAATACTGCGGGAAATGCCGGACATAAACAAATGGCAACGCGATTTTTTTCAACACCACCTTGGCTTGTTCCTAAGCCTTCGTGGGCGGTACAACTATTTGAACTTTGCGCGTTACGGCCAGAAGAATGAACTGACCTACCGCAACCATCATAAATCGGGGTTTGATTTTCGGACATTCAACCCTTTGCTGATCGAAAAAAACAGCAGCCCTCGGCGCATGATCGCGTTTGACCCCTCCTATATTTCGAAGAGCGGAAAGTGCACGCCCGGCGTGGGCTACTTTTGGTCAGGCTCTGCGGGCAGGGCAAAATGGGGCCTGGAACTGTGCGGTTTTGCAGCGGTTGACATAGATGCCAACACGGCCCTGCACTATTTTGCTGCCCAAACCGTGCTTGAAGAAGGACAGGGCCTGATGGACTTTTATTGTGGTTTGCTGAGACAAAAGGCCCCGGAACTGCTCAAAATGAGTCCGTATTTGGGCGTAGATGCCTTTTTTTCAAAGAAATCGTTCGTGGACACGGCCATCGAAAGTGGCCTGCACCTCATAACCCGCTTGCGCGACGATGCGGTGCTGCACTACTGCCCGCCGCCCAAAAAGGAAGGGCAAAGGGGGCGACCCAAAAAATACGGCGACCGCTTTTCGGCCAGGCATCCAGATACCGGACAACTGCCCTGCATCGCCCAAACCGAAGAGCGGCGCATTTACGGGGGAACGGCGTACGTCAAATCGCTCAAGCGCATGGTCAAGGTCGCCCTTGTTCATGAACTGAAAGAAGACGGCACCCTCAAGTCGGTCAAGATATTCATCTGTACCGACTTGCAATTCCCCGCCCAGGACATTTGGCCTTGGTACAAAAGCCGTTTCCAAATCGAGTTTTTGTACCGCGATGCCAAGCAGCACACCGGCCTGGAAGATACCCAAAGCCGACACCCAAAAGCCCTCGAATACCATTTCAATATGGCCCTCACCGCCGTCTCGGTCGCCAAGGTTGTTCACCATCTGTCCATTGACAAGAGCATCCGAGGCTCCTTCTCGATGGCCGACGTTAAAACGCAGTATTTCAATGAACTAGTGGTTAACCGAGTTTTTGACGTGTTCGCCAATTTCCCGAACGTCACAAAAAGTCATCCCGCCATCAAAAAACTATATCAACTTGGCAAAATCGCCTCATGACAACACCTATTTCTTTACGAACCATTGTTATAAGTAAAGTTTGTTTCTATAACGACCTAGGCCAAATAGTCAGCTCAGGTGTCCGATCTTTACCACGAGGTGCCTTTCGTGTGGCGCGGACGCTACAGACTCCAACTTAACTGGACACTGCCAGGAGCCAAGTGGAGAGTGCACGTTTTTGATGAAATCCTTCTCAACTGGGGCAGAGGCACGCCGGGCATCTTTGATCAAAACCGCCTATATGCCGGTCCGTCGCATGCTTTCTCTGAGCATATACGCGCCAAAGTAGGCTACATGGCCCAATGGCAACAAGCCGGACGCCCTGACCAACTCTTCCTGCGCGATATCGTCCGCGCTAGCCTCTACCACCAGCTCTGACACGGCCCTCGCGGACAACCGTCCTGGCCTAAGCAACGCCTCCCATTTTTGCCGCCCAGTACCGCCGGGCCTTTGCGTTCTTTGCGCCCGGCATTTCGCTTACCGACTTAGGTCGTCCGTATGGCAAGTGTTTTTGGAGAATAAAAAATTTTGGGGAGAAATCAAATTGCAGTTCAGGAATACCAAAAAAATAGTGCGCGTTGAGAGTATCCGCGGCGGCAGCAGGTGGCTCATGAGTCAGTGGCTTAACTCGGGTCGGCGGCTCAATGCCGTTGCGTGTTCGGGGCGTTTGCCTGTTGTCCTATTGTTGTCCGTGGTGCTAAGTGCTGCGCTACCCTTCCATGCCATAGCCCAGCAACCTACGGCCTTAGTCATAGGGCGCATCACCGATGCCACCGATGGGCTACCCTTAGAATTGGCCTCCGTAACCGTAAGAGGTATCACTGGCGGCGTCTATTCTGACGAACAGGGCAACTACGCCATCCAAGTACCCTCTGGTCAGCGCGTAGTGTTAGTCTTTCGGCGCTTAGCCTATCGCGAAGCTACTGCCGACGTGTTGCCACTGGCGCCCGGCGCGCGCTTTGGCCTCGACGTCTCTTTGGCCCCTGAGCGCTCCAACCTGGAAGTCATCGTGCGCGAGCGCCGCCTCGACGACGGCGGCATGGTACGCGAGCGCCGCATTGAAGATCTGCGCCTGCTGCCTACCACCACCGGCAATCTCGAGAGCGTTCTGCCTCACATCGCTCTGGGCCTCAACACCGGCGCCGGCGGCGAACTTACCTCCCAGTACCAGGTGCGCGGCGGCAACTATGACGAAAACCTAGTGTACGTCAACGATTTCGAGATCTACCGCCCCCAATTGGTGCGCGCCGGCCAACAGGAGGGCCTCTCCTTCCCCAATCTCGATTTGGTGCGGGACTTGTCCTTCTCCTCGGGCGGCTTCCAGGCGCGCTACGGCGACAAACTATCCTCCGTGCTCGACATCAAGTACAAGCGCCCAGATAGCCTGCGCGCCAGCGCCAGCGCCAGCCTCTTGGGAGCCAGCGCCCACGTGGAGGGCAGCCTGAAACACCGACAAGATCCTTACCGCGCCTTCCGATATTTAGCCGGCGCCCGCTACAAAACCACCCGAACCCTACTGTCGAGCCTCGACGTACAGGGCGAATACGTACCCGACTTCTACGATGTACAAACTTTCCTGACCTACGACCTGCATCGCCATTGGCAAATCGGCGCCATGGCCAATTACAACCGCTCTGTCTATCGCTTCGTGCCCCAAAGCCTCGCCCGTGCCTTTGGTCTTATTGATTTCACCCTCCAGCTGCGCTCCGTCTTCGAAGGGCAGGAGGTAGACGACTTCACCCAGGCTATGGGCGGCATCTCCCTGACCTACCTGCCTGACCGCGAGCGCAACCCACTCTACCACAAATTCTTAGCTTCTGCTTGGCGCAGCCAGGAAAACGAGCGCTTCGACATCCTCAGCTATTACCTACTGGCCCAAATAGAGAGCAACTTAGGCGCTGACGACTTCGGCGAAATCATCAGCATCCTGGGCTCGGGTACCCAACACACCTGGATACGCAACTACCTGACGCTTGACGTACGAAACGCCGAATACCGAGGCGGTATAGAACTACAAAACGACCTACCCGACCAAAACCTCACCCGTAGCCACTTCCTCCAATGGGGCCTCAAATGGCAAAGCGAGACCATCGCCGACCGCATCAACGAGTGGGAACGCCTGGACTCTGCCCTCTACTCCTTGCCCTACGATACTACCCAACTACTCGTGCGGCGCGTCCTCAAAACGCGCAACGACCTCAGCAGCCAGCGCCTCATCGCCTTCTTCCAGGACACCTGGACATGGCGACAACCTGGCGTACGCGAGTGGCAATTCACCGCTGGCTTGCGCGGCCAATACTGGGACCTCAACGGCGAGTGGTTCATCACCCCGCGCGCCCAACTGCTTTACAAGCCACTCAACACTCCGCGCGATATTTCTTATCGCATCGCCACCGGCGCCTTCTTCCAACCGGCCTTCTATCGCGAGCTGCGCCGCCTTGATGGCTCCGTCAATACTGACGTGCGCGCCCAACGCTCCGTGCACCTCGTCGCAGGCCTCACTTACGATTTCCTCTGGGGACGCCAGCGCCCCGTCAAGATGCGGCTCATCACTGAGGCCTACTACAAACACATGTGGGACCTCATCTCCTATGACATTGACAATGTCCGCATCCGCTATTCGGGCGAAAACGACTCGCGCGGTTATGCCGTCGGCTGGGACATTCGCATCAACGGCGAATTCGTCCCTGGTGCTGAAAGCTGGGTCAACCTCTCTTTCCTACGCACCCGAGAGGCGCTCTACGACGTGCAGCACTTCGTGCGCAAAGTGGGCCAGCGCGAAGGCTCCCCCGTGCGCGATGTGCCCCGGCCCACAGACCGCTTCATCACCTTCTCCACTTTCTTCCAGGACTATTTGCCCAAAAACCCAAACCTCCGCATGCACCTCAACTTTACCTTTGGCACGGGCTTGCCCTTCGGCGTAGTGGACAACAACACTGTCTTCCGGAACACCTACCGTTTCAAACCCTATCACCGCGTGGACATTGGCTTTGGCTTCCAGCTTTGGAAACAGGAATGGCGCACCGCCAAACCGCGCCACCCTCTGCGCTTTAGCCGCAACACGTGGGCCAGCGTCGAGGTGTTCAACCTCATGAAAGTGGCCAATGAGGCCTCCAACGTGTGGGTGAAGGCCATTACCAACGTCCAGTACGCTGTGCCCAACTACCTGACTGGGCGCCGCCTCAACTTCCGGGTGCGCATGGATTTTTAGCCGCCGGCGGAGGCTGCCCTCAGCGCACTACCGTAACGCTACCCTCGTACTGCCCTTGCCGTTCGTCCACAAAACGCACGATAGCGTAAAAGGCAAAGACGCCATCCACCGGCTGACCGCGGAAGCGCCCGTCCCAACCTAGGTAGGGGTCGTTAAGCGGAATGTCGCGCGCCTCAAAGACGAGGCTGCCCCAGCGGTCATAGATGCGCAATAGCTCGATACGCTGGGCTGCCGGGCCGCCGAAGAGGGTGAAATAGTTGTTCGGGTAGCCCTTGTCAGGGGCTATTACGTTGGGCACGTAGATGGGCCGCTCGTCGCGCACGATGAGACGCACCGAGTCGAAGGCCACGCAACCATCCTCGTCAGTAATTTGGACGACATAAGTGGTATTGCGGATGCCGGTAATGGTCGGCTCTGGGCAGTTGGCGCAGCTAAGACCTAGTGGTGGCGTCCAGGAGAACGTTACCGGCCGACCTGGCGGAGCCGTAAAGGTGCGCACCTGCTCGGTGTAGCCCAAATCGAGGGTGATGTCGGCAGGAGTTGCCTCCACCAGTAACGGCGGCGGTTGGTTTAAGATGGCAAAGACAGAGTCGAGGCAGCCATTAGCATCGCGCACCTTTACCCAATAGCTACCAGCGGGTAGGTTTTCCAAACGCGGCGAAGCGGAGAAGTTGCGGCCGTCGGTGCTGTAGGTGTAGGGCAGGCTGCCGCCCTCGCTAGAGACAACGATGACCCCCTCAGGCAGGCCATTGCACCGCAGGTCGGTGATACTGACCAATTGCAGCCGGATGCGCTCAGGCTCCTCGATGAATACACTGCCCACAATGGTGCACCCGTTGCCGTCGCTTACCGTTACGAAATACTGGCCGGGCCGCAGCCCTTCGGCGGTGCTGTTGGTAGCGTTGTTGCTCCACTGATAGGTGTAGTTACCCACGCCGCCACCGGGCACTGCGGCACCTGTACCATCATTGGCGCCGTAGCAACTGATGTGGGTAGTGTCCATCTGCAGCGTCAGCGGCGGGTTGTCAGTTACCGTAACGGTGAAGGTGCCCTTGCACAGCTCTGCATCCTGGCCCAAGATAGTGTACACACCTGCCGCAAAGCCGCCCTGGCTGTTGTTCGGCATAAAGCCACTGCCCCAGTTGAACAGGTAGGGTGGCGTGCCATTGGTTACGTTAAGGGTAATGACACCGTTCGCATCGCCCGTGCACAGCGGTTTTTGCACCTCTGGCACAACGGTGAGCTCCTTTTCGCGCACCTCTATATCGAGGGCGGTCTCGCAATTGTTCGCATCTCGAATGACAACATTGTAGGTGCCTACGGGCAACCCCGAGAGGGTGTTATTGGGCGTGAAGGGGCCATTTCGCCAGCTAAATAGATAGGGCGGCGCGCCTTTCTCTATGTTGGTGATGATGATCTCCCCATTAGCGCCCCCGTTGCAGTCAGGCGCTGAGATGACGGTATCCACCTCCACATTCGGGTACACCTGAACGTTCCGAATAGCAGTTACCCGACAGCCCAGATCGGTCTCTATCTGCAGCACCACAGGGTGTAGCCCCGGCTCTGAAAAGACAACTGAGTGCGGCCCTCGCCCCGAAGCGGTAGCAGGCGTGGCATCGGAGCCAAAGCTCCAGTTGTAATTAGTGATGTTGCCCAGCAGGAAAGTAGAAGCGTCCGTAAACTCCACCGGCGCACCCAAGCAGATGGCCGAAGGGTTGGCCACGAAGTCAGCCTTAGGCCCCAGGAAAGTGCCCGTCCCCCCAAACTCGATAGAGAAACCGTTGCCGCTACTGGTGAAGTTATTGACACACAGAGCATACACTTCTCCCGATTGCATATTGAGCGGCGCTGCCCAAGTTGTCGGGTTCGGAAAGCCACAGCCCGCCGGTATGCTAGTGCGCGTCTCGCCCTCGCGCAGGCCGGTAGGCCCCATACACGGGCTAGGGAAGAAGAAATCGCCACTGGCCATACAGCGCACCACCTGTTTGCCCTGGCAGTTACCCACGCCATTGGGCAGGCGATAGACCACAAAGTCCAAGTCGTCAGGCGGGCTAAGCGGCGTCAGCGTGAAGGTAAGTGTGCCCGGTTGGTCACAAATCCAGACGAACCACGTCGAGTTACTCTCGTAGTTGGTAGGCGCTCCGCCCGAAAAGCAAGTGGCATCGTTGAGCTCCGTGATGTTATTGCCGGCCCCAGTAACGCTCTTGACCACAAAAGGCGACTTGTCGCATAGCAGCGCGGCCGTAGGGCAGTCAGAGGTAGGGATGGCAGGCGGATTAAAATTATTGATACACAGCTGAAAAGTGCCAGTGGCATTGTTGAAGCCCTGCACGCGAATAAAGTAGGTAGTGCCCACAAACAGCCCGCTCTTGCTCACCTCAGCAATGTGGGTGTTGTTGGTCGAGCTTTGGCAAGCCAGCTGGCTGATGGTGCCGCCGCACGTGCCGGAGTAAATAGCCACTTGCGGATTGCGCAACGTGCCGCCCGGCGCCACCGTCGCCGCACCGCGCACCACCACAGTTACGTCCGTGGCCTGGGCCACAAACGAAAACCACACATCGTTGGCCGCAGTACCAAAGCACGTAGCCGGCCCATAACCCGAGGGCGTGGCCCCTACGTTGGTGAAGGCGCCCGCGGGGCTGCAGTAATTAGTTACATTGGGCAAGACAATGGGAGTGTTGCAAGTGTTGTTAGTCGGCTGGGCCAGCGCCCCCGTCGCGCCGAGAAGCAAGGCCACAATAAACAGTCTCGATTTACTCATGGTACGCCTATTTTGGGAAGAGTGAACTCTCTCGTATTAACTTGGCATAGACAGCCCCCCTCAGACGCAAAAAAAGGCGAGGCTGTTGGCCGTCTTAACGCAAAATAACAAATTGCGCCAAAAACAGCAAAAGCACAGTGCCAAAAATGCCCAACGAATAAATGACGAACGACCTGCAGAAGTTCATGCCCGCGAGTACCCTCGTTTCCTCTCCCAGTAGCAGTCCTCCGCAAGTGCAACCGTCTTTTCTTCCCCGTTTTTTAGAAAGAAAAAACGGCCGCCAGCTTCGAGCCAGCTGCTGAAGTAGTCCCCATGGGCGCAGCTCCTGTCTAGCTCAAAGCGTCTGCCCATCCCGCTTTTGGGCCTTAATAATGGCGCAATGGCAGCCCCGCGTCTCCGCGCTTGCCAAAGCGGCAATACCAACGCGCCCCTACGCCATTATTAAAAAGAGCGAGCGCGACGAGCACGCGCTCAGCGCTAAACAGAAGACACCCCCACGCCCTTCGGCCCGCAGACCAAGCGCAGGGCTGGGCAGCCGTTTTTTCCCAAAAAAATAGGAGACAAAAAGGCCGCTGCCTAAAAAATAGCCCCATTCATCATTCATCATTCATCATTCATCATTCTAAAAAATGCTCCTAACCAAAAGAGAGAGACAGACACCAGAGTAAGCGCATCTTTGCGGAGTGGTGCCAAGGCGTTGCGCCGAGGTTTAATGCCTGCGCGCCTCTTGGCCGAAAGAGCACTTCGGATGCCTATGCTCAACATGCCATTGCTCGAAGTACGCGACTTGCGGGTTGTTTTTGGGTCTGCAGAGCAGCCGGTAGAGGCGGTGCGCGGGGTGAGTTTTCGGCTGTGGGCGGGCGAGGCGCTGGGGGTAGTGGGTGAGTCTGGTTCGGGCAAGAGCACGCTGGCTCTAGCGTTGCTGGGGCTGCTGCCGCCCGAGGCCGAGATGAGCGGGCAGATAGTTTTGGAAGGGCGGCCGTTTTCAGCCTCTGTGCGAGGCCGCCAAGTAGGCATGGTGTTTCAAGAGCCAGCCACGGCGCTGCACCCGCTCTTTCGATGTGGTGAGCAGATAGCCGAGGCCGTGCGGTGGCATCACCGGCTGGATGCTGCGGCTGTGCGCCAGCGGGTGTGGGCCCTGTTAGAGCGGGTACAACTGGCTGAGCCAGAACGCATCTACAAGGCCTATCCACATGAGCTGAGCGGCGGGCAGCGGCAGCGGGTGATGCTGGCCATGGCGCTGGCCGCCGGGCCGCGCTTGCTGGTGGCCGATGAACCGACAACAGCCTTGGACACCGTAACGCAGCAAGGCATCTTGCAGCTGTTGGGCGATTTGCGCCGACAGGAGGGCCTCTCGTTAGTCTTTATCAGCCACGACTTAGGCGTCATTGCCCAACTGGCCGACCGAGTGGTGGTGATGCGCGAAGGCGAGATAGTAGAGGAGGGTGAGAAGAAGCGCCTGTTGGAGCAGCCAGCGCACCCCTACACACGAGGGCTGCTGGCCTGTCGCCCTAGGGTAGGGGTGCGGTTGGAGCGTCTGCCCTCCCTGAGAGAAGTATTGCGGGCCACTGATGCGTACCGACCGCCGCCAGTAGTGGATGCTAACGCACTGGAGCAGCGGCGCGCCCTGCTGTACACCCAGACACCGCTGCTGCGCCTGCAGAGGGTGAGCGTGCGCTATCCCGTGCGCCGCTACTTCTGGGCGGGAGCGCGCCAATGGGTGGAGGCGTTGGCCGAGGTAAATGTGGAGGTGTTTGCGGGCGAGGTTTTTGGGTTGGCGGGTGCGTCTGGCTCGGGCAAGAGCACGCTGGGGCGCGTGTTAGCGGCCTTGCAGACGCCCACTGCTGGCCAAGTGGAGTACCGCGGCGTAGAGCTGGAGACGATGCCTCCGGACGTACGGCGCCAGATGCGTCGCGAAGTGCAGATGGTGTTCCAAGACCCGTACCGCTCGCTCAACCCGCGGCTGAGCGTGGGAGGGGCGCTGCGCGAGCCTATGCGAATACATTGCCTGCACGCCACAGAGCGTCAGCGCCAACGTGCAGTTGTCCATCTGCTGGAGCGCGTTGGGCTACCGCCCGAATACTCTGAGCGCTACCCACACGAACTATCGGGCGGGCAACGGCAGCGGGTGTGCTTGGCGCGGGCCTTGGCCGTACAGCCGCGCCTACTCATCTGCGATGAGATCACCTCAGCACTCGATGTTTCTGTGCAAGCCGACATCTTGAACTTGCTGCGAGACCTGCAGCGCGACTTCGGCCTGACATACGTACTTATCTCGCATGACATCAGCGTGCTGTACCAAATGTGCGACCGGGTGCTGGTCTTGCGCCAGGGCCGCACCGAAGCGCTGGATACACCCGAACGGCTGCTCGCCCAACCACCTACGCCCTACGTGCGCGCTTTGGTAGAAGCCATTGCCTCGGTTGCAACGGCCTGATACCGCGCTGTTCTTTTGCCTGTGTTATGGACTTTGGAAAATTGCCCAATGTAGATGGGGTGGACTTTAGCCTACCACCCGACCCACCCGAAAATGCCGCATGGATGAGCGGCGAAGTGCGCACTGTACGGCTGTGTGTGGGGGCTACGGGCTACCGCATGAAGGAGTGGGTAGGGCGCTGGTACCCTGCGGGAACGCCCGAGCGCCTCTTCCTGAAGTGCTACGGGCAGCAGTTCAACACCATCGAGCATAATACGACCCACTACCTCATCCCCGACGCGGAGACAGTGAAGCGCTGGTGCGAGGCGGTACCGCCTGATTTCCGCTTTTGCCCCAAAATTCCGCAGAGCATTAGCCATGCGCGCTCGCTGTTGCAGGCGCAGGAAGAGATGACGTCTTTCTGTGCGGTCATTAGTGGCTTGGGCGAACGATTGGGGTGCTGTTTTGCCCAGTTGCCGCCGCACTTTTCGCCTGCGCGTCTGGGGGAGCTGGAGCATTTTCTCGAGCGCTATGCAGGACAAATTCCGCTGGCTGTGGAGGTGCGGCATCCGGACTTTTTTGCCGACGCCGCAGCGGGGCAAGCGCTGTTTGCCTTGTTGGAAGAGCAGCGCACGGCGGCAGTAATTACGGACGTGGCCGGGCGCCGCGATGTGTGCCATATGCGCCTGACGACGCGGCGCACGCTCATCCGCTTCGTAGGCAATGCGCTACACCCCACGGACTTCAGCCGCGTGCGGCAGTGGGCCGAGCGGCTGGCGCTCTGGAGCAACAGAGGCATCGAGGAGGTCTATTTCTTCTGCCACGAACCCGACAACCTTCTGGCACCCGAACTGGCCCTCTTCGCTGTACAGCTATTTGGCGAGCACCTGCCCCAAGCACAGTGCCGAGGGCCACAGCCGCTGCCGACATTCGGAGGCCAGATGTCGTTGTTTGAGTAACTTTGGCTCGTTCGGGCAAACACAGTTGGCGCATTATGCCGGGGCAAATGCGCACTTTTGCCGCAGGTTAATTCAATCTTGTTTTCCATTATGGAAATACCTTATGTTCATCGCGATATCTCTTGGCTTTCTTTTAATTATCGCGTGTTGCAGGAAGCCAAGGATCCTTCGGTGCCGCTGTTTGAGCGCATTAAGTTTATGGCCATTTACTCGTCCAATCTCGACGAGTTTTTCCGCATTCGCGTAGCTAACATCCGCAACCTCAAAAAGGTGGGCAAAAAGACCAAGGCCGAGCTGGACTTTTCGCCGGGCGAGGTGCTGCGAGAAATTCACCGCATCGTCAACCAGCAGCAGGAGGAGTTTTCCTCGATTTTTGAAAATCAGATAGTGCCCGAATTGGGCAGGCATGGCATTCGCATCCTGCGCCGGTTAGACCTAAACGAGGAGCAGCGCCATTTCGTGGAGAATTACTTTCAAGACCACTTGCTGCCTTTTGTCATGCCGGTGTTGTTGGTCAAGCGCCGCATTCGGCCCTTTTTAGCTAATGCCCACCTGTATTTGGCGGTACACCTGCGCCCCAAGAAGAAGCCGTTCGCGCCCAGTGAGTATGCTTTGGTCAAGGTACCCTCTGACCAATTGCCGCGCTTTATTGCACTGCCCTCGGAGCCGGGCTTTCACGATGTCATCTTGCTCGACGACGTAGTGCGGCATTCGGTATCGTGGCTATTTCCGGGCTACGACATTCAGGACACCTACTCCATTAAGCTGACGCGCGACGCAGAACTGTACATTGACGATGAATTTTCGGGCGACTTGGTGGAGAAAATCAAAGCTAGCTTGGCCAAGCGGCAAGTAGGTCCTACGAGCCGCTTTGTGTATGACCGGGAGATGCCCGACCACTTGCTAGAATACCTGAAGGAGACGTTCGACTTGGGCAAGAACGACATGCTGCCTGAAGGGCGCTACCACAACAACTTCGACTTTTTCCGCTTTCCTGATTTCGGCATGAGCCACCTGCGCTACAAGCCCTTGCCACCGCTGCCGCATCCGCTTTTGCACGAGGCTGAGCGGCCTTTCGACATCATTCGGGTAGGCGACCAACTACTACACGTGCCGTATCACTCTTATGAGGCAGTGGTCAACTTCTTCCAGCGCGCAGCAGAAGACCCTAACGTTACACACATCAAAATTATCCAGTATCGCGTAGGGCGCCGTAGTCGCATTATGGAGGCACTGATGGAGGCAGTTCGGCGTGGCAAACAGGTATCGGTGTTTGTGGAAATCAAGGCCCGCTTCGACGAGGCGGCCAACTTGGAATGGGGCGAGCGGCTCGAACGCGCCGGAGTGCGGGTACACTACTCTTTCCCTGGCGTCAAGGTGCACTCCAAACTCGCCCTGGTGCGACGCATGGAAAACAGCAAACCGTGCCTTTACGCCTATCTATCCACAGGCAATTTCCACGAAGAAACGGCTCAAGTTTATTCTGACCTGGGCTTGTTTACGGCCGACCCCCGCCTGACCACCGAAGTAAGCCATCTGTTTTCTTTTTTAGAAAACATCAAGCCGCCTCGGCAAGAGTTTAAGCATCTGCTGGTGGGTAAATTCAACCTGCGCACCTCTTTGTACGAACTTATTGATGCCGAAATAGCAGCAGCCCGAGCCAAGAAGCCCGCCCACATCATCATCAAAACCAACAGCTTAGAAGATCGAGAGATGATACAAAAGCTGTATGAGGCTTCTCAGGCAGGCGTCCGCATTGACCTTATCGTACGCGGCGTGTGTTGCTTAATGCCCGGCGTAAAGGGCGTTAGTGATAATATCAGCGCCATCAGCATTGTGGATCGCTTTCTGGAGCACGCCCGCGTGTTCATCTTTCACAGCGACGGCCAGGAGCGCATGTACCTTTCAAGCGCAGACCTGATGCGGCGCAATCTGTCCTACCGCATCGAGACGGCCTTCCCTATCTACGACCCAGCCCTTAAGGCCGAAATACGCGACCTCATCAACCTGCAGATGGAAGACAACGTAAAGGCGCGCACTATCAGCGCCCATGCCCTCAACCAGTACCGCCGTACGGACAGCGACATCCCCGTGCGGGCACAATTGGAAACGTACTTCTACTACAAGCGCCGCAACGAGGCCGGCCAACACAGTACAGCGCTGCGAGCTGGGTAGTAGCAGCAGTGCGCAGCCGTCGTGATCGAAAACACTCACCCTCAAACACACTGCATGACTATGACTACCCTCGTCGCCCAGGTTGTTGACATTCATCAGCGCCGCATCTATCCAGCTGCCGTGTACGTGGAGGATGGCCGCATCCGCAGTCTGCGCGAGGTGAGCCAGGCGCCCACTGATGCGGGTTTCCTAATGCCCGGGTTTGTGGATGCACATGTGCACATCGAAAGCAGCATGCTCCCACCCGCCGAATTTGGCCGCTTAGCCGTGGTACACGGCACCGTGGCTACAGTCTCAGACCCGCACGAGATTGCCAATGTGTTGGGCGAAGATGGCGTGCTATTTATGCTCGATGAGGCGCGCCACACGCCGCTGAAATGCTGTTTCGGGGCGCCCTCCTGCGTGCCGGCCACTACCTTCGAGACGGCCGGAGCAGCCCTTGACGCCGCCGCCGTGGAACGCCTCCTGCAACGCCCCGACATCGGCTACCTGTCAGAAATGATGAAATTCCCCGGTGTGCTCTACAACGACGCCCAGGTAATGGCCAAAATAGAGGCCGCGCGCCGCTTGGGCAAGCCTGTAGATGGGCACGCTCCCGGCTTGCGCGGTGAAGCTGCACAGCGCTACTTCGCCGCAGGCATCAGCACCGACCACAAGTGCTTCGGCTTTGAGGAAGGCCGCGAGAAAGCGCTGCTGGGAGTACACATCCTCATCCGCGAGGGCAGTGCCGCTCGCAATTTCGATGCGCTGTGGCCTTTGTTGCTGGAGTTTCCGCAGCAGGTCATGTTTTGCAGCGACGACAAACACCCCGACGACTTGCTCCACGGGCACATAGACCGGCTGGTCGCCCGTGCTGTAGCCCAGGGTTGCGACCTTTTCGACACCCTGCGCGCAGCCTCGCTCAATCCGGTGCAGCATTACCGACTGCCCGTAGGGCTGTTGCGCGAGGGCGATCCGGCCGACTTCATCCGCGTGGCTGACCTGACCAGCTTCCGCGTGCTGGAGACATTCATCGGCGGAGAGCGGGTAGCCGTCAACGGTCAGACCCTGCTACCGCATAGGTCGGCAGCCATACCCAATCACTTCCGAGCGCAGCCCAAGCGTCCAGAAGACTTCCGCCTGCCCGCACGCGCTCGCGCCGGCATCGTGCGCGCCATTCGCGTGTGGGATGGCCAGATCGTTACGGGCAGCGAGGAGGGCCGCGCCCAACAACAGGACGGCCTGCTGTTGCCCTATCCAGCGCAAGACACGCTCAAGATTGCCGTCGTGAACCGATACGCCGATGCACCGCCTGCCATCGGCTTCGTGCGCGGCTTTGGGTTGCGCCGCGGTGCCGTGGCCTCCAGTGTGGCCCATGACTCGCACAACATCGTCGCTGTGGGGGCCGACGACACCTCACTGTGTACGGCGGTGAATGCCATCATCGAGGCCCAAGGCGGCATCTGCGCCACTAACGGCGCTGGCGATGTGCGCGTATTGCCGCTGCCCATCGGCGGCTTGATGAGCCCCGACAACGGATACGCTTTAGCCCGCAACTACGCCGCCATTGACGCCTGGACACGCGAAGAACTCCTCTGTCCGCTGCGCGCTCCTTTCATGACCCTATCTTTCTTAGCCTTGCCAGTTATCCCGGCGCTCAAAATGACCGACAAAGGCCTTTTCAATGTCGAAGTGTTCCAACACGTGCCTGTGGAGGTGATGTGAAGGCAGCACAACGCGCAGCGGCTGCTAGTCAAGGCCCCAAAAAAGAACGGGCGGCACACCCAGTATGCCGCCCGTTTCGATGTGGACCTGGCGGGAGTCGAACCCGCGTCCGGACAAAGCGCTACATCGCTTTCTACATGCTTAGCTCCCGATTAGGTTTTTCGAGCGCGGGGGAGGTTCGGGAGCCTACCAGTCCGCGCCTTAGCCGTTAGCATGTCTCCGAGCGGTAACGGCGTTCCGCCGGATAGTCCCACTGAGGCTGATACGCGGCACGATGTGTATGGGACCTCAACCGTGCGGCATAAAGGCTTTCTAATCTGTCAGATTAGGCAGCCATGGCATAGCTATTGTTGCCATTTATACTTCGAGCGCTGTTTTCTACGGAGGCAAACGCTCATGCTCCGGCATGCTTACGATGCAACTTCCCTTTCCCGTCAATACCAGGTACAGGCCCGTTGCAAGATGCAAAGGTAAACACCCTTTGGTGAAGGATGGTTTGGCTTGCGGTGTTTTTTTGACCTCTTTTGGTCTTGTGTTTTCAGATTTACCGCCGCTCTGTCGGCCTATCTTTGCGCCGTTTTTCGACGGCTTCAGACGAAAGCACCTCGAAAGGTCACCCACGGTTTTCCACTTTCTTCATGATGAAAATAGGAATTATTCGGGAGGGTAAGACGCCTCCTGACGCCCGCACGCCGCTCACACCTGAGCAGTGCCAGATAGTTGCTAACCAGTTCGGCGTAGAGGTGGTAGTGCAACCCTCGCCTGTGCGCTGCTTCACCAACGACGAGTACCAGGCTGCCGGCATCGCACTGCAAGATGACTTGAGCGATTGCAATATCTTGCTGGGAGTCAAAGAAGTACCCGTGTCGCAGCTCATTGCCGGCAAGACGTACCTGTTCTTTTCGCACACGGTGAAAAAGCAGGCGCACAATCGGCAGCTACTGCAGGCCATCTTGGAGCAAAAGATCCGGCTGATTGACTTTGAGAAACTAACCGACGAGCGCGGCGATAGACTGGTAGCTTTCGGCTTTTTCGCTGGCCTGGTGGGTGCCCACAATGGCCTGTGGACCTATGGCCAACGTACAGGGCTGTTTTCGCTGCCGCGCATGTATCAGTGCCATGATTACGCCGAGGTAAAGCGCCATTACGAGGGTTTATCGTTGCCACCGATGCGTATCGTCCTCACGGGAAGCGGACGTGTGGCCAAAGGCGCTATGCGGAACTTGCGCGACATGGGCATCCAGCAGGTAGCACCCTTGGATTTTCTCAGGAGAAAGTTTGACCGCCCCATCTTCACCCAACTCTTTGCCCAGGACTACGTGCAGCACCGCAAGGGGCCGCGTATCTTCGATAAAGCGCACTTCTACGCGCACGGCGAAGAGTACGTCAGCACCTTCAAGCCCTACGCCCACCAGGCTGATATTTTCATCAACGGCATCTACTACGACCCCAAAGCGCCCATGTTCTTCTCGGCGGCTGATATGGCCGAAGAGGGCTTCCGCATACAGGTCATTGCCGACATTTCTTGCGATATCGCTCCGGCGGCTTCGGTGCCCACCACGCTGCGGGCCAGCACCATCACCGAGCCTGTCTATGGCGTCAATCGCTACACCCTGCAAGAATGTCCACCGTTCAGCCCTGAGGCCGTGGATGTTATGGCCATTGACAACCTGCCCTCTGAGCTGCCGCGCGATGCCTCGAAGTTCTTTGGCCAACAACTCATTGAAAACATCTTTCCGGAATTGCTTAAGGGCGAAAGCAGCCCCGTCATTCGCCGCGCGACCATTGCCGAAGACGGGCACCTGACAGACCTGTACACCTACCTGAGCGACTACGTGTATGAGGCGGTGTAAGAGCCAAATCACCAATCTTTGCAGGCATCGCTTTTCTAGCCCTTTATTCTTTTAGGGAAAAACGGCCTTCGGCTTTGGCGCAGCTGCTGTGAGTGTTGCGTGAAGGCCCAGCTCCTGTTTGGCCTCGGGCGTGTTGGCGTCTCGCCCCTGGGCCTTAATAAACACGAAATCGGAGTCCGAATAGGGCCGAAAAAGGCCAAAGACAGCGGGTTTGACGAGCGTAAAGCCCTCCCAAGGCATGCACAAAGGCGTTCCAAGGCCTTTGACGACGGGTTAGTTCAGTAAATCTCACTTACTTTCGCTCAGCGCAGAGACAGCGTTGGAACAGTGAAGATTTTTTGATTCATCATTCATCATTAAGCCATCA
>FWWM01001809.1_pt1 | contig 62441 bp, 52 predicted proteins | sample 2228351 | NCBI WGS metagenome assembly FWWM01 (sample SAMEA103939774, study PRJEB20133) | metagenome
GGGGATGTAGGTCACCAAGAGGAGCACAAGAAGATAGACACACAAAAAGGGGAGAGTAGCTCGATAAAGGCTGAGTATTGATTTCTGGAAAGTGAGGGTTCCAATAAAAAGGTTTATCCCGACCGGTGGGGTAAAATAGCCGATCTCGAGATTGGTGAGAAAGATAATACCCAAATGTATCGGATCGATTTGAAACTGTTCGGTAATGGGAAGAAGCAAGGGTACCACCACAATAATGGCAGAAAAGATATCCATCAAGGCTCCTACTACTAAGAGAAACAGATTGAGAAGAAGGAGAAACATAAGCCGGCTGGAAATATATTGCTGCACTACCTCGAAGAGTTTCATAGGGATCTGGGCATCGATCAAAAAATTCGTCAATCCTAAGGCCATGCCTAGAATGATCAGAATTCCTCCCACTAGTACCATGCTCTCTTGCATGATACGAGGGACATCTCTCCAGAGATGAAGCTCACGATGGATGACGGTTTCGACTAAGAGAATATAAAACGCAGCAACTGCTGCTGCTTCATTTACTGTGACAAAACCGCCATAGATTCCAATAAGGATCAACAGAGGGAGCGGAAGCTCCCACTTCGCTTCCCAGGCTGCTGCGCAAAAAGCTGCTATGTCGAGCGGATATCTAGGTACTCCTCGCTGAAAAGTGGCATACATGCTATAGGCCGATAAACAAATTACCAGAAGTAGACCTGGAATAATTCCGGCTAAAAAAAGTTGATCGACATTTACCTGGGCAACTAGGGCGTAGAGAATAAGCGGCAGGCTAGGGGGAAAGAGAAGTCCAAGACTGCCGGAAGTAATAAGAAGCCCGAGTCCGAACTGCTCCCTATACCGTTCCTGAATCAGGATGGGGTACAGGAGCCCTCCCAGAGCAATAATAGTAACTCCCGAAGCTCCCGTAAAAGCGGTAAAGAGGCTACAAGAGAGGAGGGTGACCAGAGCAAGACTCCCTGGAAGCCAGCCCAGCAAAGGGCGGGTCAGAGCAATAATTCGGCTCGGAGCATTGCTTTGAGCCAGGATATAACCGGTAAAGGTAAACAGGGGAATCGTGACCAGAAGCGGCGAACTGGTCAAGCGATACATCTCGATAATGAGTGCAGAGGAAGAGATCCCTTCGAGAGCAAACAGATAAATTCCTACAGCACCCAACACGATAAAGAGTGGTGCCCCGAGTAGGGCAAGAATGGTAAGCCCGCTGAGGAGTAAGGTACTCACCCTTCTCAACTCCTAACTACACTGAAGGTTTCATGAGATCAATGAAAGCTATTTCAGTCGAACTTATCTCCAGTAGTAGGATCCAAGATGGTACGCTAAGCCCCTCGTTTCACTCAGAAGAAATTGCACAAAGTATCTCATAATTCTGCAGCACTTCTCAAGCGATTCTTTACAGGGAGGAGCCGACTCTCTCCCGCACTTCACTAAATGAGCTTATTCCAGGTAAATCAAAGAATTCGGATTGACCAAGAAGCAATACATGGGATAAGTTCGTTATAAGAAATCCAGCGATAAATAAGTAAGTATCACTAAGAATTTTTCACAAAAGCCAGAGGGAGGGTGGGCTGTGCCTACCAACACAACCATGATTCTTCTTGGTGGGCTGAGCCCACCCTACATGCTATACACCAAAACGCAAGAAAACTAGTCATAGTTACTTATCTGGAACAAATAAATTATGTTACGAAAAAAAGAAGAGAGGTTCAAGCAAAGAATCCCGTGGACGGGAACTACTTACTGCATTTAATACCAATTCGCCTTGAGCATCACGCATTCTTGTCATTCTGAGGGCAGCGAAGAATCTCGGTTCTAGACTCTTCGCTTTGCTCAGAATGACACGAGGGTATGCTACATTTCTATAACGAATTGGTATAACAATCACCGGGATAATGTGATATAGACTACAGATTCTAGAAAGAAAGCTTGCTATATTTGAAATAAACTGGGAAAGAAAAAGGGGGCGGGTTTTACTGAAAAACCTTGAAAAGGGAGGGTGCAGAGAATGAGTCTACATGATATCCTCATAAAAGAAGATAGCCCTGCACTCCCACAGGAGCAATATGGAAAATTTAAGTTGCGGGAGCAGGCGGAGAAAATTTGTAAGCTCAATAGCTATACGTTTTTTGAAGAAAAAAGGGGTATTTTTTCGTTAGCTGGAGCTGGTCAAAGAGGCACAAGCTCTCGAAAAAGGGCGGCAAGAAGAATCAAACGAAGAGTATCTCGAGCAGAAAAAATCCTTCTGGGCAGCACAAGTATTCTCATTCTCCTCATTATATATGGCTTGTTCTTCACACCGGGAGAGGTTCCAGTGTCCCGAACTGCGCAAGAGCAACTGCAGACAGACTCTTTTGTCGATCCTCTGAATTCCTCTCCAGAAGCTATAATGCCATTTTCGGCAACCATAGAACAACTTACTCCTGTAGAAGATCATTTATTGACCGGCGAATCATTTCCCGAGACATTCGCCTCGCTAAAGCCCTCGGAACAACCTTCTCCTTCTCTATCCACGTCAGCCATTCCTCACACCTCCGACCCGATTCAGGAGGGGATAGGGTTGATGAAATATTTTTTCCCGAAGGGAGGAGATTTTGAGATAAAAGTACAGTCTGACAAAGGAGAAAATGCGAGCTATGTCGAGGGAGAAAAGCTAATAGTTCACATCTCTTCAGCAAGAGATGCTTATCTACGGGTAGACTATTATCAAGCGGATGGGACAGTGGTTCATCTTCTTCCCAATACCCGGGAAATCAATTTTGTGGAGGGGGGCAAGACGTTGAGCATAGGTACTTCCAAAAACGGTTTTCAGTTTATCTTCACCCCTCCTTTTGGTCGAGAGCTACTTACCGTGATTGCCACTGATAATCCTTTAGAGGGAACACAGGAGAAGCCGATTCTATTTGAACCGGCCACAGCATATATTGAACGTTTGAAAAAAAAGCTCCTTGCCTATCAAACCCAAGGGAAAACGGCAGGGGCCTATTTAATTTTACACACGCAAAAGCAAACAGAGGCTATGGCACAGAGATTTAACAGAGATTCAGAGGAATAGAAGACTAGGGCACTAGTGCTGGGGGTGTAAAAGTTCCTTCCTGTCCCCCTCATCCCAATCTTCCCCCTCAAGGGGGAAGGAAGATGTCCGCCCCGGAACTAGAGGGGGAAGGGGGAATTGCAAATTTGTAGGTAAAGGTTAGCCCATTGAGGGGAGGAAGTCTGCCCGTGTCGGCTCTTCAAATGATTGCCTGACCGACGTTCTAGATAAAGGATGGAGTGTATAGACTTGGGAATAAAGTTGGGAAAAAATACAGACAGTAAGCCACTCAGGACCAGAAGATAGGCCGTGTTGGACTTGAACCAACGACCTCTGCCGTGTGAAGGCAGCGCTCTCCCGCTGAGCTAACGGCCCTTTGTTTTCTTGATTTTTTACTATACCATTACCCATATCAATTTGCAAAGATTTTTTTTCGCAAAAATCTCATATTCCTCAGTATTCCTTTTCTCTGTCAGATACACCGCCTCTTTACTCCTAATCCAGGAGAGATCTTATAGCTTCCCTCGAGTCTCTCCACAGATCTTCGACTTTTCTCGCTTGACAGAGCATGCAAATCTATTTATAAATTGCTCCTACAGTGCCGATAACAGATCTTGATCACCGGGTAGTCATCTCGAAAGGAGGGACATTATGCAAAAAAAAATTTTAGTGTCGCTCGCAGTTTGGGTTCTACTCGTTGGTAGTAGTGTTGGGGTGGTGGCGGCCCAAAAGCCCAGATATGGTGGAACCCTGACCTGGTTTGTCTACGCTGATCCTAGTCGATTGGATATCCATGGAGAATCTCCTCTGGCAGTGCAACAGGTCGTAGCGGGTATCTACAGTGGCCTTCTCCAGTACGATCCAGATGATCCTGCTCGGATTATCCCTGATCTTGCTGAACGATATGAAACGTCTTCCGACGGTACGACCTACACTTTCCACTTGCGGAAAGGTGTGCAGTGGCATGATGGGAAGCCCTTTAGTGCGGCTGACGTGCAAGCGTCCATGCAGCGCGTTCTGAATCCGGAATTCCGCAGCCCACGATGTGGTGCTATGCTCAAACCGCTGGTGGAGCGAGTAGAGGTTGTGGATGATTTTACCGTGAAAATCCATCTTAAATTTGCGGCTGCCCCTTTTATTCCTTCTATGGCTTCTGCCTGGTGCCGTATTGCCGCCAAGCACATCCTGGAGCGGGATGGCGATCTGATTCAACCAAAAAGCCAGATTGGGACCGGTCCCTTTAAATTCAAACGGTATGAACGGGGAAGTGTAATCGAATGGGAACGAAATGAGAACTATTATAATCCAGAACTTCCCTATCTGGATGGAGTGAAACAGTTTATCATTGTTGGTTCTTCGACTCAGTTGGCTGCTGCTAAGGCAGGGAGAGTCATGTTATGGGATTCCTGGCCTCCGATGTCAAAAAGTCAGGCAGAAGAACTCAAGGCTGCGCGCGGAGAGGAGATAGAAATTTATCAGTGGCCTATCAATACGGTGTTTGAGGTTCACCTCAACACCCAGAAACCTCCCTTTAACAACAAAGACCTGCGCTGGGCAGTGAATCTGGCTATTGATCGACAGGAGCTGGTCGCAAAGGCTTTTGAAGGGGCGGGGGTACCCTGTGCTATTCTCGATCCTAAACTTGTCGGAGACTTCGCCCTCCCCTTAGAAGAGGTCAACCAGATGCCTGGCTGTCGGCAACCTAAGGATCAGGATATTGCCGAGGCAAAACGCCTGGTAGAAAAGCATTATCCAAATGGTCTGGATATCGAAGTCGCGGTGCGATCGGTGGGAAACTATATTGATCGTGCCCAACTGGTCGTCTCTCAGTTACGAAAAATCGGTATCCGTGGTACCCTGAAGACCTACGAAAGTGCAGCCGGATACTCGATATATGGAAAAGGAGATTTTACGCTTATCGGTGCTCAAGATACCTCTATGGTGTTTCCCGATCCGAGCAGCCCTTTCTCTATTCTCTTTACCACCAAAGCCGGACGAAACTGGGGCAGATGGTCTGATCCGAAGGTAGATGACCTGGCCGAACAAGGCCTCAAGGAACTGGATAGGGAAAAGCGAAAAGCGATCTACCATGAATTGCAGCGCTACCTTCTTACGCAGGATCTTCCATCGGTCACCGTAGCCTGGGTGGAAGGGTGGTTTTTCCGGGATAAACGGGTCCAAAACTACACACCAGCACTCACGGTATATGACAACAATACCTTTATGAAAGTCTGGCTGAGTGAATAGGGAAGGTCCCTCACCCGCACTCATGAGCGCAGATTGCGGTGATTCAACAGTAATGTAAAGATGCGAAAGTATATTATCAGACGCATACTCCTTTTTTTCCCCTCGCTTTTTGGAGTGACCGTGGTGATCTTTATCCTGATGCGTCTCGTGCCGGGGGATATTGCAGAGATATTGGTCTACGAAGCTGGGACAGAGTTTAGCGGTATACAAGAAAAGCAGATCGAACAGATCCGGGAGAAACTTGGACTCAACCAGCCAGTGCTGGTCCAGTATTTTGCGTGGCTCAGAGGAGCGATACAGGGGAACTTTGGGTACTCCTACTGGCAAAGACGACCGGTATGGGAGATTTTAGCAGAGCGGTTTCCTCGCACCATGGAGTTGGCCTTCCTTACTATGCTCCTTGCTGTCTTCTGGGCCATTCCATTGGGGGTGATCTCGGCAGTACGACAGAATACGTGGACTGACTATCTGGTGCGTGTGATCAGCATCAGTGGGCTTAGTCTACCTCTCTTTTTTACCGGGGTGTTGATCCTCTATTTGCTGATCCGCTTTTTTCACTGGATGCCTCCTTTGGAATTCACCAGTTTCTTCGAAGATCCGATCGAAAATCTGAAACAACTTATTTGGCCAGCCCTGGCTCAGGCTTATTATATCAGCGCACCTATTACCCGATTGACCCGTTCCCAAATGCTCGAAGTCATCCGAGAGGATTACGTTCGTACTGCCCGTGCCAAAGGGGTACATGAACGGGGAGTGGTTTTCCACCATGCTTTACGGAATGCTCTCCTGCCAGTCGTGACCTTTGCCGGCTGGTGGGGAGGGCGGCTCCTTGGTGGGATCGTGGTTATGGAAATTATCTTTGTCATTCCAGGTATGGGCACAAGTCTCATTTTAGCAGTCCAGCATCGCGATTATCCCCTCGTCCAGGCTATTGTCTTTGTACTGGCGGGGATATTCCTGGTGCTTAATCTAATTGTTGATTTACTCTACGGCTGGCTCGATCCACGGATCAAATATACCTGACCAGGAAAGGGAAAGAGAGCAAGCACTATGGAGCGGTCATTACCAGCAGACCTGAGGACAGGGGAGCAGCGGAAAAAACGCCGATTTTGGAGGTTTGCAGAACAATTCCTCTGGCAGCAACCTTTGGGAGCAATCGGAGGTTTTATTGTCTTCCTTCTCCTTCTGACAGCCCTCTTTGCACCCCTCCTCGCGCCGCATGGGCCGAAAGAAGCTGCTTTTGAGGCTTATCTCTCTCCCCAATGGGATTTTCCGATGGGGACTGATCACTTAGGGCGCGATGTGCTCAGTCGGGTAATTTGGGGAGCTCGTCTTTCCCTGTACGTTGGACTGGTCTCCGTCACCCTGGGACTTACCATTGGCGCCCTGTGGGGAATCGTTGCGGCTTATTTTGGTGGATTGGCTGATACCTTAAGTCAACGGGTGGTGGATACCCTGATGGCTTTCCCACCGATCATACTCGCTCTCGGTTTTATGGCTGCTCTCGGGCAATCTGTACACAATGTGATCATCGCCTTGACTATCTTATTGACTCCTACGGCAGCACGAACTCTGCGCTCCACAACTTTGAGTATCAAGGAGATGGGTTATGTGGAATCGGCACGAGCTGTCGGATCTTCACACTGGCATATTATCTTTAGGCATATCCTCCCTAATACCCTCGCCCCCTATATTGTACTTTTCACGGTCAATATTGCCTATGCCATCGTGGTCGAAGCTGCGTTGAGTTTCCTGGGTTTAGGGGCTCCCCCCGATGAACCTTCCTGGGGAGGCATGCTTACTGCGGCAGTCGATACGCTGGAGCGAGCCCCCTGGATAGCCTTCTTCCCAGGGATAGCCCTCAGTCTGGTAGTGTTTGGCCTCAATCTCTTGGGTGATGCGATCCGCGATGTAGTAGACCCCCGTTTGCGTGGTCAGGGTAGTCATAATGAGTAAAGGAGATAGAAGGAATGGATTTTCAACTCACCGCCGAACAACAAAAACTTAAAGAACAGGTGAGAGTGCTGGCCGAAAAAGAGTTCAAACCGGTAGCCGCCAAATGGGATCAGGAGGAAAGCTATCCATACGTAAATGTCCAACATCTGGTAGCCGCAGGTTTGTTTGGCATGACTATTCCTCCACAATATGGGGGAGGGGGAAAAAGTGTCCTTGAGGCGATTCTCGCCACCGAAGAGGTAGCGAAGGTCTGTGGAGTGACCGGTCGTCTAGTCGTAGAAGGAAATCTTGGGGTGGTGGGAGCTTTAGTGCACTATGGAACCGAAGAACAAAAACGAAAATATCTTCCCCTGATCTGTCAGGGAGAAAAACCCTGTATTGCGATTACCGAACCCGAAGCCGGATCTGCTGCCACTGACCTCCAAACCCAGGCTCGTCTCGATGGCGACTCCTATGTGGTGAATGGACGGAAGTGGTTTATTACCGGTGCTGGAGTATCGAATCTCTACCTGGTCTTTGTACGGTTGAAGGAAGTCGCAGGGGCTAAGGGAATTGGGGGATTACTTGTGGAAAAAGGTACCCCTGGCTTTTCCTTTGGGAAACGGATGCCTATGATGGGATTGCGAGGAATACCCGAGGGTGAACTGATTTTTGAAGAGTGCCGGGTTCCACGCGAAAACCTGCTGATCGATGCTGGAGATGGATTTAAAAAACTTATGCAAGCATACAATGGACAACGCTGTGGAGCTGCCGCAGTGGCGTTGGGGATTGCCCAGGGGGCATTTGATGAGGCGCTCTGTTATACGCAAAAACGGCGGCAGTTTGGACAAACTATTGCCGGGTTTCAAGGGATTCAATGGATGCTCGCAGATATGGCTATGAAATTAGAGACCGCCCGTCTTTTAATCTACCAGGCTTGTGCCAAGGCCAAACACACCTTATTGCCTCCCATGCTCGAGACCGCCATGGCCAAAGTGTATGCTGGCGAAGCGGCTATTGAGGTGACGAATATGGCCCTTCAGATGTTTGGAGGGCTCGGCTATTCCAGAGAATTTCCCCTGGAACGGATGGTGCGGGATGCGCGGATGTTTACGATTGGTGGAGGCACTGCTCAAGTTTTACGCAATGTCATCGCTTCTCAACTTCTACGTCGAAAATAGCAGACTACGTGATTTTACTCCCGTTAGCACAGAGGCCTTCCTTCCCTCTAGTAGTATCTCTACGTACCAATGAAGCAAGAAATCCTGGGAGGGACAAAACATTTCATTTATCGTTCCTCTGTGCCTATTTATTGAGCACTCCTCCCGAATACACAAAGCTGGAGGGTGGATACTCGGAGCAGCTTGTCTATTCATAATACCTTAATGTATTTGTGGTTATATTAAGTATATTCCGTAACACCTCTAACCTGCGCCCCTGAGTCGAATACTGGCATATTTTCTGCTACACTTGAGAAGAAAGGTTTTATTTTCTTTTTCTCAACCTGTATATGACTAATAAAGATAAGGGATGCTTAGCGGTATTCTTGATATCCCGAGATCCAAAGACCTGTCACCTGTGAGCCTGTAGATGGAGGGACAAATGATTTCAAGGTGAGGAAGTCTTATCATGTCTTTCTGAGCTCTACTTGTTAAAAGAATTCTAAGAGTAAAACCGATCGAGGAGAGTACCATGCCTGAGAAAATCTTTCCCCCCCAAAAAACCATTGGTACAACAACGATTCTACCCGCTAAACCTGGCGACCTCCAGGCGATTCTCCAATTGATGACCACAACCCAGCTTCCTTCTACGGGTATAGAAGAGGCGATAGAACACTTCTGGGTTGCACGTGAGGGGACCGAGGTAGCCGGATCCGTGGGTCTCGAAGTCTATGGGACCAGTTGTCTGCTCCGTTCACTAGCAGTTACTCCAGCCCGTCAAGGCTCTGGATTAGGTAAGGCCCTGGTAGAAACTGCCCTCTCCTATATGGAAACAAAACATTTTAAAGCAGCTTATCTGCTTACCACTACAGCCGAAAAATTTTTCCGCCGTTACGGATTTACAGCAGTTTCGCGTGACACAGTGCCAGAGGAAGTTCGCCAATCAATCGAGTTTCAATCTGCTTGTCCAGCAACCGCTGCCTGTATGGAGCGAGTGTTTTCTTATTCTGAAGTGAAGCACAGGGGGGATTATTCACCTCCTTCTCCCTCCTCTGATACCGAATGTCTTATTCGAGAGGCGACATTTGACGACCTCCCTGCTCTACGAGAAATCCATAATCAGGGGATTATAGATCGGATTGCTACCCTCGATCTGGAACCCCATACCATGGAAGAAAAACTCCGCTGGTTTTTGCGGCATGGACCACGCCATCCGGTCTTGGTGGCTGAATCAAATGGGGTGGTCATCGGTTGGGCTTCTCTAAATACCTATAATCCACGTAAAGCATATCAATACGTAGCTGATCTCTCGGTATATATCGAACGACAATGGCGCGGGAAGGGAATAGGGAGACGTCTGCTCGAAACCTTGCTTCCGCTTGGACAGGCATTAGAATATCATAAAATTGTTTTAGCTGCCTTTCCCTTTAATACGGCCGGAATGAAGTTATATGAACGCCTCGGCTTTCGGACGGTCGGGATCTATCGAGAGATGGGGCTGGTCGATGGTCAATGGACGGATGTGATTGTTATGGAGAAGTTGTGGGAGGAGTAGACATTCTTGAAGAAGGAGGCAGAAAGTATGGAGCCGTCAAGTGGCGGTAAAGCAATACCCTATCGTGAACTCCCAGCAGAATATCATCGATGGAAATGGCGTGTCCTGCTAGCTTTTGCGAGTTTCTATATGTTTGTCTATCTCGGTCGATTCAATTTTGGCCTGGTTATTCCTCTGCTTATTGAAGATCTGCATCTCACCCGAACAGAAGCAGGATTTATTACGATGGCTATGATGTGGGGATTTGGCCTGGGGGATTTATTCCATGGCCGTCTTTCCGAACGATTCGGGTTTCGTCTCTGGGTTATGCTTGGTGCGGTGCTCACTACCGTATTTAATTGGCTTACCAGCCTGGGAGTTTCCGTGATTACTCTTCTTATTCCCTGGGCTTGCAATGGATTTGTCAATGCCATGTGCTGGAGTCCGGCCATTGCACTGATTAGTCAGTGGTGGCCTCGCCAAGAGCGAGGGAAGGCGATGGGGATTGTCAGTACTGCTGCGGGAACAGCGATTCTCATGGTGTGGGGAATTACCGGATGGGTTGCTGCAGAAGGGGGGTGGAGAGCTGCTTTTCGGTATCCTCTCCTCTTAACTCTGGGAATGGGTATACTCTTCTGGTTTCTGGTCCGTGACCGTCCCTCTGATCTGGGGCTCCCTGATTACATTGAAGAAGATCCAGTTTCCGCGCAAGCCGAGTTAGTCAGTTTAGAAGAGTTAAAGGGATTTGGACCCTACAAAAAACTCTTTTCCAACTGGCGATTTCTCATTGCCTGTCATATCACCGGTCTGGGCAACATTGTCCGCTATGGACTCCTGACCTGGTTGCCCCTCTACTACACGGAAATGGGGGGATTCGACCTCAAATCAGTGGTGGCTGTTACGGTCGCCTATCCGCTAGGTGTGGCCAGTGGTCCCTTTTTAGGAGGCATCATTTCGGATAAGATATTTAAAGGACGACGATCTCCTATGATCGTTATCTCCTGTACGCTGACTGCTCTGGTATTAACCGCTATCGTCTTCAGTCCTCCTCAAAACTTTGTATTGGCCGTAATTCTTTTGCTGCTGGGAGGATTTACCATCGCGCTCGGCCCGATCGGGGCGCTTGCCGTCGATCTCGCGGGAAGACGGATGTCGGGTACTGCTACCGGTGTCCTCGATGCCCATGGTTATCTCTACTCGGGGTTTCAAGCCATTCTGATCGGCTGGTTTCTGGATATTTCGGGAAGAAACTGGCCGGTAGTCTTTGGCCTGCTCGCCCTGAGCCGGGTCCTTTCTGCGGTGCTTATTTTACGAGTCCGGGCGTAAAAATAAAAATATAAGATGATGCTTGCAAATTTCCAGGCACTCTGCTACATTTGGTACACTCAATTTTTTTCTCTATGTTAGAGTGTGCAGTTCTGAGCACGCTTAAGGCGGCTGCGTAAGAGCCCGTTGATTGTTTGTGGTGTCCGAATCCCAAAGGAACAGAAAACTCTACAGGGGTTTGGTACAGCCACTGGACCAGAAAGCAGAGTGCAGAGTCCATGGAACTTGATGGACTTATTCAACAGATACGCAACTATAATCCGCAAACCGATGAGGAGTTGATTCGCAAAGCTTATGCTTTTGCGGTCAAGGTTCATAATGGCCAGGTACGGAAGTCGGGCACTCCATATATATCCCACCCCATAGAAGTAGCCAAAATCCTTATCACCCTCAAGATGGATTCTACCACTATCGCGGCTGGTCTCCTGCATGATACTGTCGAGGATACCCCAACCACACTTGAAGAGATCCAAGAGATTTTTGGTTCCGAAGTGGCTTCGCTAGTAGACGGAGTCACCAAAATTGGTCGGGTGCGGTATGCAAGCAAAGAGGAACAGCAAGCGGAGAGTTTTCGCAAGATCCTTCTCGCTATGGCCAAAGATATCCGGGTGATCTTGATCAAATTGGCTGATCGCCTGCATAACATGCGTACCCTCCAACATCTCCCTGTCCATAAACAACAAGGCATTGCTCAAGAAACACTCGATATCTATGCTCCTCTGGCCAATCGTTTGGGTATTGGGTGGCTCAAAAGCGAACTGGAAGATATGGCGCTCCGTTTTCTCCATCCGGAAATGTATCAAGAGATTGAAGCCAAAATTGCCAGTGAGAAAACGGAACGGGAAAAATATATTGCAGAGGTTAAAGAGATCATTACCGCCGAACTCAAAAAAGCTGGTATTCCCGGTGTGGTCATGGGCCGAACGAAACACTACTATAGCATCTACCAGAAGATGGTGAAGCAGGGAATCAGCTTTGAAGAAGTGTATGATATTCTGGCCCTACGGGTCATTACCGATACGGTACGAAACTGTTATGCTATCCTGGGAATTATTCATTCGCTGTGGACGCCTATCCCTGGCCGATTTAAAGATTATATTGCCCTCCCCAAGATAAACATGTATCAATCCCTGCATACCACGGTGATTGGCCCTCACGGTGAACTGGTGGAATTTCAGATTCGTACCGAAGAAATGCATAAGACTGCGGAAGAAGGGATTGCTGCCCACTGGCGCTATAAAGAAGGGGATACGACCAATGGGAATTATTCGGAGCGATTTAGCTGGTTACGCCGTATCCTCGATTGGCAGCAAGATTTGACCGATCCCAAAGAATTCATGGAGACGGTCAAAGTCGATCTGTTCCCCGATGAAGTGTATGTCTTTACTCCTAAAGGGGAAGTGCGTTCCTTTCCACGTGGGGCCACTCCCATTGATTTTGCCTATCAGATTCATACCGATGTGGGACACCAGTGTGTCGGTGCAAAAGTCAATGGACGAATGGTTCCGCTCAAATATCAATTGCGTAATGGGGATATTGTGGAGATTTTGACCAATCCGAACCATACCCCCAGCACAGATTGGTTGCGTATCGTAAAAACCTCTCGGGCCCGAACGAAGATCAAAGCGTTTATCAAGGCCAAACAGAAAGAACAGAGTATCAGTTTAGGACGGGATATTCTGGAAAAGGAGATCCAAAAGTATGGCGTGTCTCCGCCCAACTATATGAAAGAGGGTGATCTGAACGAGATAGCCAGACGATATGGCTTTAACGCCATGGTGGATCTCCTGGCCGGTATCGGTTATGGAAAGGTCTCTGTACACCAGGTTGTTTCTCAGCTCCTGCCTAAGGAATTTTTTGAGGAACGCTCAAAGAAAGAAGGGACTCCGGAGGAGAGTGAAGAAGAAAAATTCCGCAAATTAGCGCAACAGGTCCAGGAAAAACCGGTCGAGAGTGGCGTCAAAGTCAAAGGAATCGATGAGATGTTGATCCGCTATGCTAAATGCTGCAATCCGGTACCTGGTGATGAAATTGTGGGATTTATTACTCGTGGCCGTGGAGTCTCCATCCATACTGCTGATTGTCCTCAACTGCAAGGATATGATTCAGCCCGCCTGATTCATGTGGAGTGGGATGTGGAACGGGTGAGTCCACATCCGGTCTGGATTTCGGTCGTAACGGTAGATCGGCCAGGATTGCTGGCCAAAATCTCCTCTGCTATTGCCGCCTGTGAGGTCAACATCAGCCAGGGCAATCTGACTACCACCGAAGACAAACGAGCTTATATCGATTTTATTATCGATATCACCGACTTGAATCAATTGCAACAGGTGATCAAAAGTATTCGTCAAGTCAAAGGTGTGATTAGTGTTGAACGGGTCAAAGGGAAACACGCCGTCAGAAGCCAAAACTGAGAGGTGCTATTCTCTTTTCATACTAAAGAAGCTTTCTCTACTTTCCCAGAGCGGAGACAACGGGTACAGACCTGGACGTGTTGACGCTTGCCATCAAGCATAATGTGCACTTTTTGTAAATTTGGATTCCAGCATCGATTGGTCACATTATGGGCATGGCTGATACGATGCCCAAAACGGGGTCCCTTCCCACAGATAATGCATTTCTTGGCCATGATAGGTCTCTCCTCTAAGCATCCTTATACGATATATTTTTATAGGCCTACAGGAAAACTCATAAGCAAAATATGCGCTCTACCTTCTCCACACAGCACTGGATAAAGCAGATATGACGCAAGACTATTTATTATAGCAAACTCTTCGGATATTACAACGAGATATTGTCTTTTTTCTTTCTAAAGTATGCCACTTACAGATCCTCTTCAAACACCTATTCAGTACGTAAAAGGGGTGGGGCCAGCTCGGGCCAAAGCTCTAGAACGTCTCCGCATAAAGACGATCCGGGATGCCCTCTTTTTTCTCCCTCGACGCTATGACGATCGAAGCAATCTCAAACCCATCGCTCATTTAACCATCGGAACCCATGAAACATTTCGGGCACAGATCCGTACCAGTCGCCTGCGCAAAATCCAGCGTGGTCGTCAATTTTTTGAAATATTGCTGGGGGATCGTACAGGACTCATCAGAGCTATCTGGTTCCAATTTAACCCCAAATACATGAGCACCCAGTTTACCCAGGGGACAGAGGTTATTGTAAGTGGAGAAATCCGGGTAAACCTCTATACCGGTCAGCCTGAAATCCATCACCCAGATATAGAGTTCGTGGATGGCGAGCCTGCAGAGCTTATCCATCTGGGTCGCATTGTTCCTACCTATCCGGGTACAGAAGGTCTACCGCAAAAGCACTTACGCCGCCTTATGAAACAGGTAGTCGATACGTATGGAGATAAGATTACCGAAACGTTTCCCCCTTCGCTCCGCGACCGCTGGGGGCTTATTCCTCTTCAAGAAGCGATCCGTCAGGTGCATTTCCCGGATGAAACAGGGGATGTGGAGCTATTGAATGCTCAGAAATCTCCGGGACACCGCCGTCTTATCTTCGAGGAGCTCTTCTTTCTGGAGCTCGCTTTAGCACTCAAGAAAAAGGGAACGAAGGAAGAAAAGAGAGGAATCGCCTATCAGAGTGATGGAAGTTTACGCCAGCAACTCCGTCGTTTACTTCCCTACCAGCTCACAGCAGCTCAGGACAGGGTTCTGCGAGAGATCACCACGGATATGCAGCAGCCCCATCCAATGAACCGTCTGTTGCAGGGAGATGTGGGCAGCGGGAAAACTATTGTGGCCCTTTTTGCTATCCTTATGGCCCTCGAAAGCGGGTATCAGGCCGCGATCATGGCCCCGACTGAAATCCTGGCTGAACAACATTACCTCACCCTTTATCAGTATCTCGAGCAGCTTGAATGTCCAATGGCTCTGCTCACCAGCAGTGTCCGTGGCAAAAAACGTCAGACACTTCTCTCCGCTATCGCACAGGGGCATATTCCCCTGTTGGTGGGCACGCATGCCCTGATTCAAGAAGAGGTCCATTTTGCCAAACTTGGTCTGGTAATTATCGATGAACAGCATCGGTTTGGAGTACTGCAACGCGCAAGCTTGATCCAAAAAGGGTATCATCCGGACGTACTCGTAATGACCGCGACGCCTATTCCGCGCACGCTAACTATGACCGTTTATGGTGATCTGGATGTCTCGATAATCGATCAACTCCCCCCCGGACGGATGCCGATTACCACCAGGCTTTTTTACGAAAAAAACCGGCCGCAGGCTTATCAGCTTGTGCAGAAGGAGCTAGAAGCCGGACGGCAAGCTTATCTGGTATATCCGCTGGTCGAAGAGTCTGAAAAGGTCGACTTAAAAGCAGCAACGGCTATGGCCACTCATCTTCGCGAGCAGGTGTTTCCTCACCATACCATTGGCCTGCTGCATGGTCGGATGCGCAGCGAAGAGAAAGAATCGGTGATGAGGGCATTTGCCTCTGGAGAGATTCAAATTCTGGTTTCCACTACCGTGATCGAGGTGGGCATCGATATACCAAACGCCACGGTCATGGTGATCGAACATGCGGAACGCTTTGGTCTCTCCCAGCTCCACCAGCTTCGTGGTCGGGTTGGACGGGGTTCCCACCGATCCTATTGTCTGCTTCTAGCGCATTTTCCCATGTCCGAAGAAGCCCGACACCGTCTCCAGGTTATGCTCGAAAGTCAGGATGGTTTTTATATTGCGGAAAAAGATCTGGAAATCCGGGGGCCGGGTGAATTTATGGGTACCCGCCAATCTGGCTTGCCCGAACTCCGATTTGCCGATCTGGTGCGGCATCAATCGATCTTGCAAGAGGCCCGCCAGGAAGCGTTTCGTCTCGTTCAGGAAGACCCCCATCTCACCGGTTATCCATCGCTCAAAGCGGTAGTGGAAGCGGAGTGGTTACCCCGTCTTTTCTTGATGGATGTCGGCTAAGCTATGTAGCCCTCTATCTGCAAAAACTCTACTGCTCTGTTAGCTTAGTTTTGATTGGTCCTGCTGAGTCCTTCGTTTCACTCACAGCTTGTTCCTTCGTTTTACTCAGGACAGGCTCTGAGCAGCGCAAAGGAATAAACTCTGCGAAGTATCTCAAAAGCGAGATGCTTCGCCTTCGGCTCAGCATGACCACTCGTCAGAACTTATGTAACAGAGCACTACTCTTCTTTCTTGACCAGCTTCAGAGCAGCCGAGTTGAGACAGAACCGTTTGCCAGTCGGAGGAGGACCATCATCAAACACATGGCCGAGATGCGCATCACAGCGACTACACAACACTTCTGTACGACGCATAAAAAAGCTATAATCAGACTCGGTATAAATATTCTCCGGAGAGATAGGAGCCCAAAAGCTGGGCCAGCCTGTTCCCGAGTCATATTTGGTGTCTGAACTGAACAGTTCATTGCCACAACAGACACAGCAATACGTCCCTGGCTTTTTACAATCATAGTACTCCCCGGTAAAAGCTCGCTCAGTCCCTTTCTGACGAGTCACTCGAAACTGCTCAGGAGTGAGTAAACGCTTCCACTCCTCTTTGGACTTTATCACTTTTGGTTGACTCATGACTTTCCTCCTCAATCGATGATGATACTCTGCATCATTATTTCTGCTATTCCGCAAGACGAAAACAACGACTCACCCGTTGCCGCAGGAAATGATCTACCAGGACAAGAGCAACCATCGCCTCAGCAATGGGCACTGCACGGGGACAGACGCATGGATCATGCCGCCCTTCTACGCGGAGAGTAACCGGATTCCCTTCAATATCTACAGATTGTTGTTCCTTAAGAATAGAAGATGTCGGTTTAACGACTATACGGACTACGATGTCCTCTCCATTAGAGATGCCCCCTACAATCCCTCCGGCATGGTTGGTCAATGTGCCAATACGGCCCTCTTTGTTGATGAGAGGATCGTTGTGTTCTGAGCCAAACATGGTAGCAGCCTGAAATCCAGCTCCGACCTCCACCCCCTTTACGGCTGGAATACTCATCAGCCCTTTGGCTAAGTCTGCATCGAGTTTGTCAAACACTGGTTCCCCTAACCCTGCCGGTACCCCCCGGGCCACTACTTCTACGATGCCCCCCACTGAATCCCCGGCTTTACGGGCTTCGATAATCCGTTCCACCATCTGTTCAGCAGCCTCACGATCTGGACAACGGACCATATTCCGTTCGATCTCTTCCCGATCAAATCGTTTGGCCTGAATCGTATGGATCTGGATCGTATAGCCAAAAATTTCCATCCCTTCACGCGCTAAGATCTTCTTGGCTATTGCCCCCGCCGCGACTCGTCCAACCGTCTCCCGAGCGCTCGCTCGTCCACCACCCCGGTAATCACGGATACCATACTTTTGCTGATAGGTAAAATCGGCATGTCCCGGACGGAAGAGATGTTTGATGGCTTCATATTTACTCGAATCCGCATCCTTATTGCGCACTATCATCGCAATGGGCGTACCGGTTGTTTGGCCTTGAAAAAGTCCGGAAAGAATCTCTACCCGATCCTCTTCCTGACGTTGAGAGGTTACCTTACTCTGTCCTACTCGACGCCGGTCGAGCTCTTTTTGGATATCCTCCTCCGCCAGGGGTAATCCGGCAGGACATCCATCTACCACTACCCCAATTCCCCACCCGTGGGATTCTCCCCAGGTCGTAATACGAAACATGCTGCCAAAAGTACTCCCTGCCATAGATCTCCTTTTAGCTTACACCACGGAGACACAGAGCACACGGAGAAAATATATAGTTCCCTCTGCTCAATGTCATCGTGGTGAAAAGAGCTTATGCTTGTTACAGGTGAAATAAACTATGTTGCTGTAAGATTGCTATTATACGTTTTTCTGCTGATTCCAAGGAGTGTTCAGAGAGATTTATCCAGATCAATCCAGGGACTTTGCGCATCCAGGTAAGCTGGCGTTTAGCATAATGTCGAGTATCGCGTTGAATAAGGCGAATGGCCTCGGCACGCGAGAGTTTACCCTGGAGAAACTGGATCACCTGTTTATACCCCAGACTTTGTAACGGACTCAGTTGAGGTGAATAACCCTGCCGCAAAAGATGTTCTGTCTCGGCGATGAGTCCTGTCTCAATCATCTGCAGGGTACGCTGATCAATCCGCTGATAGAGTTCGGCACGCTCACGGGTAAGACCGATGATTACGGACCGGTAGCGAGGTTTTTCCTGCGCTTGTTCTCGCTGGAGTTTGGAGATGGGCACCTCTTGCTGATAATAGACTTCTAAGGCCCGGATTATACGATAGAGATCATGAGGATGAATACGAGCCGCTGCCTCTGGATCACAGGCTACCAGTCTGGCATGGAGCGCTGCTTTGCCCTCTTGGGCAGCATATGCGAGCAGGGATCGACGTATCTCCCAGTTGGCCCCAGGTCCTTTAAAGACTCCGGTAAGCAAGGCTCGGATGTATAGCCCACTGCCTCCAACGACCAGTGGAAGCTTGCCGGAAGACCACAGTTTCTGGACAATCTTTCCAGCCTCACGCGCATAGTCGGCTGCACTGTAAGGTTGATCCGGGGAGAGAATATCGACCATATGGTGCGGAATCTCTTGTCGCTGTCTCAAAGTAGGTTTCGCTGTTCCAATGTCCATCCCTCGATAAATCTGCAGGGCATCCGCACTAATAATTTCAGTCCGTAAACGATGAGCCACCCGAAGAGCCAGCGCAGTTTTTCCCACGGCAGTAGGCCCCATCAAGACAAGCACCACTGGTTGTTCCGGCCGTGCTTTCATGATTGCTGAGCAAACTCCTGCAGGACTTCGGTAAAGGTGGTGAGAAGTTCTGGTTGAAACAGGACAAATAGCACACGGCGAAGAGAAGTTTGCGGGTGAGTCCGTAAATACTCTATGGTAGCCCCGAGCATCTCACGCGCGGCCTGCCGGGCCGGGAACCCTCCTACCCCTGTCCCTAAAGCCGGAAGAGCTATACTCTGCAAGTGCAGCTCTTCGGCCCGGAGGAGACTATTGTGGGTTGCAGCACGAATATATTCGGCGCTCGTAACCAGATCCTGTCCCATTGCTGCGGCATGAATCACATAGCGAGCATCGAGCTGTCCAGCCGTCGTCGCTACCGCTTCCCCCACCGGGATCGGTCCTTTACGCATCGCTTCTTCTTCGATGACCTGTCCTCCTTTTCGCTTGATAGCACCAGCCACTCCTGCTCCCATCCATAGATGATTATTGGCTGCATTGACAATGGCATCGGCTTTGATAGCGGTGATATCTCCCTGCAACAGGGCTATTTCTGTCTGATGCACCCGATGTCTCATACCCTCTTCCTTTTTTATGGACGCTTTTTAGCATAATTGGCAGAGAAGATCGCCAGATCCTGCTCATCAATTATACCATCATCATTGAGATCATAGCGTCGTAATTCCTCATTATTTTTTCCCACCTGTTTCCCCATCTGCTGCATGAGTAAAGAGTGCAGATGTTCTCCAATCACTCCAGAGCGGTTAAAATCGATATCTACCGAAGGAAAGACCTGTAATTCTATGGGCTGGACAGAGTCTTGTCCCAGAATATAGAGCACCGTACGACTCGTACCAGGAGTAGGCAGAATCTGAAACTCAGCGCTCTGCTCCCGGACTACAGGTTTTCGGACCAGTTCTCCATTCAACAGCGAATAGCTGAGATCTGGCACTCCACGTCCCCTTTGTTCAAAAGTGATGGTAATCGTGGCAATTTCTTTGCCATCCGAGAGAACCATTTCCGGTTCTTGGGTGAAAGTAATAGCCCCATCTATCGGAGCACTGGGAGCAGCCGGTGACTCTCTCCGGGAAGGGCTCACCCGACGAGCGATACGGCGCTCCGGTCTATTCTCTTCCTGATTTTCTTCTTGTTGTTCTTGCTCTTCCTGCTCAGCCGCTTGGGTGATAGCAGATTCAAGAGGGAGCACGGAAATCGTGGTGCCCAGGGTACGGACTGGTAGAGGCTGATCTTCGAGATTAAATCCTTGCGCAGTCAAAGAGAGGGGGAGAGAAGTGGTGAGAGTGGGTGAGGTTTCAAATTCCAGTTCCAGAAGAGTGCCGCTCCCATTAATACCCTGGGGATTATTCACCTGGATACGAAGTACCCCCGGTTGTTCTGCACTGGAAGTAATGCTCGCTCCCCCTCCCAGCTCACCGCTAGTCACCTGCGGTTCGGTGAGAAATTCGGCATTATATCCGACTGTAAGGTTGAGGCTTCCAATTCCTTCTGCCTCGCTCAGCACAATCTGCACAACGGCTATATCTCCGGGAACCACCTGATCGGCTGTCTGGAGCCGAAGCTGAGCGATGGCAAAGACGGGAAGAGGAGAGCCAAGCATGATAAAGAATATAAGAATTAAAAACTTTTTGGGGAGTTGGGTAACCCTGGTATATGGCCACATACTTCCTCCTCCGATCCCTCTACTTTCGTCGTTGACGAAAATAATCTACTGTTTTGGCTAGTCCTTGTTCTAATTGGGTCTGAGGACTCCAGCCCGTTTTGTCCTGTAACAGAGTATAGGCCAGCACACTCCGCCGTTGTTCTCCTTCTTTTGCTGGACCATGCACCGCCTCTACTGGCGTGCCAATGAGTTGTTTGAGTTTCTGGTACAATTCGTTAACCGTTGTTTCCTTCCCGGTTCCTACATTAAAACAACCGGAAAGGTCATGGTGTAAAGCGAGGACATTGGCTTCAGCCACATCCTCTACGTAAACATAATCCCTCGTTTGTTCTCCATCACCATTAATGATGGGCACCTGATTATGGAGAAGCCTTTGGGTAAATATAGCTACTACCCCTGCCTCACCATGCGGATCCTGACGAGGGCCGTAGACATTGGCATAGCGAAGAGCCGTATAGGTAATCCCATAGATCTGTTGAAAACAAAAGAGATATTTTTCAATAGAGAGCTTGGCTACCCCGTACGGACTTAAGGGATGGAGAGGATGATTTTCGTCTGCTGGGAAATAGGCCTGTTCACCATAAATCGCTCCACCGGTAGAGGCAAAGATAAACTTTTTCACTCCATGACGAATCGCGTGATGCAGAAGATTGAGCGAACCGATGACGTTGATCTCCCCATCCAGAACGGGATCGGCTACTGAATGCCGGACACTGACCTGAGCTGCTTGATGATTTACACAGTCGATACGTTCTTCCCGAAACACTTGCGCCAGGGCTGTATCACGGATATCGAGGGTGTATAATTTGGCGTGAGCTGGTACCTGGGCTGGTTTGCCCGTAGTAAGATTATCGAGGACGACCACCTCATGCCCTTCAGCAAGATAGCGTTCTACGATATGTGAACCGATAAATCCAGCACCGCCAGTAACTAGAATTTTCATAAAGGTCCTCTCTTTTAGGAGTCTTGTACCATTTTCTGGAGTTCGTCAAGTTTGAGCAAGGCTTCCAGTGGGGTTATACGCGCAATATCAATTTCGGTCAGTTTTTTTAGTACCGGATGTTGTTCTCTGGCGAAGAGGGAAAGCTGAGCGGTGGAGTGGGGGACATGTACCCGTTCGTGCTTGCGCTGTTTTTCTGGAGCGCTCTGTTTTGGTTGGTGGCGCTCCAGATCAGCCAGAATCTCCCACGCTCGTTGGATGACCTCTTCGGGCAAACCAGCGAGACGGGCTACCTGAATACCATAGCTCTTATTGGTTCCTCCCGGCTCGATTTTATGCAAAAAAGCAATCCCTTCTGCTGTTTCACGCACGGCCACATTCCAGTTTTGCACTCCAGGAAGAGAAGCAAGATTTGTCAACTCATGATAATGGGTAGCAAAGAGAGTCTTTGCTCCGATATGCTTTTGTAGATATTCTACCACAGCCCAGGCAATACTGACCCCATCATACGTACTGGTCCCTCGTCCCACTTCATCCAGAATAACCAGACTCCGCCTGGTGGCATGATGCAGGATATTCGCGGTTTCATGCATCTCCACCATAAAGGTGCTCTGGCCTTTGAGCAGGTGGTCATGGGCTCCCACGCGTGTAAAGATACGGTCTACCAGCCCCAAAGAAGCATGATCGGCAGGAACAAAACTCCCCATCTGGGCCAGGAGGACAATAAGGGCTACTTGCCGGAGATAGGTCGATTTTCCGGCCATGTTGGGACCGGTAATGATGAGAATCCGCTGGCTGGCACAATCGAGGAACGTATCATTGGGGATAAAGCCCGCCTCGGAATAACGTTCGAGTACCGGATGGCGGCCTCCGCGAATCTCCAGGGTCTCTCCGTCGTGCATCTCTGGTTTGACATAACGAGAGTGATGGGCGAGTTCGGCCAATGCGCTCAAGACATCCAGATCCGCGATACGCTGGGCTTGACGCTGAATGCGGACGGTTTCCCTGGCAATCCGACCGCGGAGTTCTTCAAAGAGTTGATATTCTAAGGTGTTGATTCGTTCTTCCGCTCCAATGATCTTCTCTTCCAGTTCCTTTAATTCTGGCGTGATAAAGCGTTCGGCATTCACCAGCGTCTGCCGGCGTTGATAGGTTGGAGGCACTGAGCGTGCCTGGCGTTTAGAAACCTCAATATAATATCCAAAGACCTTGTTATAGCCAACTTTCAGACTGGGAAGACCAGTGCGCTCCCGTTCCTTTGCTTCGAGAGTAGCTAGCCATTGTTTTCCCTCCCGACAGATGCGTCGCAATTCATCCAGTTCTGCATGCACTCCATCTTTGATAAGCCCTCCCTCTCGGAGAGAAAAGGGGGGATCATCTATCAGCACCTGCTCGATATCTGCGTGCACATCGGATAAATGATCCCATTCCGTCCGCAGATCGACTAAGTAAGGAGCCGTAGTAGAGCGCAGGGATTCTGCAAGCGGAGGGAGCAGAGCCAGAGAGGTTTTTAAGGCTATCAGATCCCGTGGATTGGCCACGGCCATCGTAATCTTACTGATTAAACGTTCCAGATCGTGGATGCCACGCAGGGTCTGCCGAATCTCTTCGCGAAGAAGAAAATGATGGACAAGCTCTTCTACAGCGTCCTGTCGGTAACGAATAGTTTGAAGATCAAGGAGCGGATGCAGAATCCATTGCGTGAGTTTTCTCCCTCCCATAGAGGTTACGGTTTGATCCAGTAAAGACAGGAGACTCCCCTGTTTTTTCTGGTCAACCCCAGAGCGAAAGAGTTCCAGGTTGCGCTGGGTTCCCGCATCCAGATACATGTAATCATCGGTATGGTAATAGGAGAGATGGCTGATATGGTGCAGGGTAGATTTTTGAGTCTCCTGCAGATACTGGAGAAGAGCCCCGGCTGCGGCAATGGCTAAAAAAGCCTCCGCACACCCAAACCCGTCCAGAGAAAGTGTGTGAAAATGAGAGAGAAGGAGCTGATAAGCAGCCTCGTAATCAAATGACCAGTCATCCAGAGGAGTCGGTTTACAGGAAAACTCCGGATGCCGCAAGAGTGGGTCGAGCTGGGCCTGTGCCCCCTTGGCCATCAGGGCTTCGCGGGGACGGAGTCGATACAGTTCATCCTGGGTAGCGGTCAGACACTGCTCTCCACGCATCTCGGTAAGACGAAACTCTCCTGTAGAGATATCAAGGACGGCTAATCCAACTCCCTTTCCCGGAACAGAGTGCAGACTCACCAGAAAATTATTCTCCTTGGCTTCGAGGAGCGAAGAGTTGAGGAGAGTTCCTGGAGTTACCACACGGACAACTTCCCGTTTCACCAGGCCCTTGGCCAGCTTGGGATCTTCAACCTGATCACAAATCGCTACGGTAAACCCTTCTTTGATCAGGCGATCAATATACCCTTCGACCGCATGATACGGTACGCCACACATCGGAGTAGGGTCCCCACGATGTTTGTCCCGCGCTGTCAGAGCAATATCCAGCACCCGAGCAGCCACTTTCGCATCCTCATCGAACATCTCATAAAAATCACCCATGCGAAAGAGAAGGATGGAGTTGGGATACTCCTTTTTAACCTTCCAGTATTGCTGCATCATGGGGGTATCAGTAGCCATTGTTTCCCTCGTAAATGCTACTACTCATGGGAAAAGAGCGCGAGCAGTTCCTGTTCTTTCTGCCGCATCTGGTTCGCTTCTTGTTTAGAACGTTCATGATCGTACCCCAGGAGATGGAGTAGACCGTGGATCAGCAAAAACCGCACCTCTGCTTCCAGAGTATGACCATCTTCTTGAGCCTGGCGGGCAGCGGTTTCCAGAGAGATGACTATATCGCCAAGTACTGCCGGGTTGATTTCACTAAATTCTCCATCATGCAGGGCAAATGCGAGTACATCCGTGGGACCCCGTTTCCCACGATACATCTGATTGAGCTCCGCCATTTCTGCATCATCAACGAGGAGAATACTGATTTCACTCTCGGAAAGATCCAGGGCTTTGAGCAATCGGCGGATTGTTCGCCGTAACGCCTGGGTATCCATGCGTATGGTTTTTTGCTGATTCCGTACCCAGATTTTCATATGCTCCTGCCGATGAAAATAGGAAATCTTAGTGCACTCGCAACGAACGCCCTATCAATCCTAGTCCGCCAACCAGCAGGACGAACATCATCAAGGTATTGAACAGACTGGTAGGACGAAAGTAAATATGAAGATTAATCAGAATACCCACGACAATGATCACCACTCCGGCCAGGGTAAGCAACCATCCCCAAAGCGACTCACCATTAAAGAAAAGTATGCCAATTCCGAACAGCAGAGGCAAGAGGGATAAACCAAAAGCGTTATAACCCCACAGTTGCCAGTAGTTACTACTTACCGTGACCTGATTGGTGAGTAGATAGCTACCAGCAATAGTCATGATCGATCCCAGAAAAAATTCCCCCAGACCTCCAGAAGTACCCCCTGCTCCCCTGAATTTTCTGGATTGTAGCTCTTCCATACCGGTAATTTTATCCTTCTGTTCTCTGGAAATCCCTTTTGAAAAAGCTTGATACGCTGCTGGATTTCTTGGACAATTTCCCGTAACCCTGCCCCCAAGTCTGTTTTACTCAGATGAGATTCCTCAAAGAGAGGAGTTAGCCGGATACCTTCTGACAGGTTTGCCTACGCTCCTTGCTCCTTCTCAGGCTCCTGATTCTTCAGTTCTTGCTGGGCAGCATGACGCTGATATTTCTCGTAAGCTTTAATAATCTGCTGGACCAGCTCGTGCCGCACCACATCGCGTTCTGTAAAATAGACAAACCGGATCCCCTCAATGTGCTGGAGGATTTTTTGCACCTCAATCAACCCGGAGACTTTCCCATTCGGGAGATCAATCTGAGTAATATCACCGGTAATCACCGCTTTGGAGTAAAATCCAAGCCGTGTGAGAAACATTTTCATCTGTTCCGAGGTCGTGTTTTGTGCTTCATCCAGGATGACGAACGAATTATTCAGGGTTCGTCCGCGCATATAGGCTAATGGCGCAATCTCAATCGTCCCCTTCTCGATCAGACGCTGAGCTTTCTCAAAATCCATCATATCGAAGAGTGCATCGTACAGCGGGCGCAGATAGGGATTAACCTTTTCCGAGAGAGTGCCCGGAAGAAAACCAAGTTTTTCCCCGGCTTCGACGGCTGGACGCGCCAGAATGATCCGTTCACACTCTTTCTGCATGAGCGCGGATACGGCCATGGCCATCGCCAAATAGGTCTTCCCGGTCCCGGCTGGACCAATCCCAAAGACGATGTCATGCGTCCGGATCGCCTGGATATATTGACGTTGTCTGGCACTTTTGGGAACAACAAACTGTCGTTTGGAAGAAACCGGTATACGCTCGGAAAAGATGCCTTGAATATCAGGAGTGGTATTTTCTAAGACGATTCTTATCATAAACTTGATATCAGCCGTATCGACCTTGTAACCCCGGGAAAGCAACTGATCAATTTCGAGTAACAGATGTTCGACACGCTGAACCCCATCTGGGGTACCTGTAATGCTAAATTCGTCCTCCTGGAGAGTAATATGCACGTGGAAGGCTTTCTCAATCAGCTTGCGATGTTCATCATGGATGCCAAGTAGTTGGGGGACGTACTGGGTGTTTCGAAAAGGGACCTCTTTGGTAATGCTCGTTGCCAATATTTTGCCTTTCCTCCTCTTTGGGACCACATACTGGAGCCACAGAGGACTCTCCACCCCATCCGTGCTTATCAAACCCTGATCTAGATCATACCACTCTACTTTCTGTGACTCCGTGGTGTATACAAAAAATATTTCAGCATTTATGTAGAGAAGATAGCACAGAACGCTAGAGATAGCAAAAGAAAATTGAGCTGGTATCTGGCTTCATGAAGAGAAAGGGATCAGAGATCATGTAACCGAGGATCTGCACCGGGTGTATATCCAAGAGAAATCTTCTGCCTGAATTTCCTTGACAAAAAGTCAGTGCTTATCTATTATCCAAAACAGATCCTTTATCTCATAATAAGGCATTCCCTTGGACAGCGGGAAATATGGTGCTCTATTCCTGTTCAAGTCGAGAACTGGAGTTATTTCTCATTTGCTTGTGATCATGATGTACGTTTCAGGCAGTCAATCCAAGTTAAATTGAGCGACCTCCGATTTTCCATAAGGATCCCGGTTTCGAGGGTTTGTGGACCAGCGAAACGTGGAAAGGAGGTCAATCATGAATTTTTTGAGTCGTTTTATTGTAGTCCTGTTGATGGTCTGCTTCATTCCAGAACTCCAGGCCCAGGAGTATGTCTTTTTAGAGAAATTGACAGCGGATACGCCGATGGAAAAAGCCGAGTTTGGTCTCTCTGTTGGTTTTGATGGCCGAACGATTGTGGTCGGAGCGCCTGGCGAAGACGAAGGGAAAGGGGCTGCTTATGTGTTCATCTACCGTCCGCTCCTGGGGGAAGTGACCCGCATAGGACGACTCGCTTCCACCAGTGCCAATGTCCAGGCTTTTGGGTATTCCGTGGCCGTGAAGGGAGATCTGCTGGTGGTCGGCGCCCCACTTCAACCGGTCGTCCAGCGAGGTATCCCTGACCCGATCTTGTTGCCTAACGCTGGGGTAGTGTACGTCTATCGGCGTGTTTTTGAGGGGCCAGGGATGACCGTCTGGGAGCAGGAACAGGTGCTCATTGCCAGCGACCCTGAAGCGGAGGCCCGGTTTGGCATCGTGGTGGCACTTAACGAGACCTACATCCTCGTTGGGGCTCCTATGACAGGTATCGGAGGGGCAGCTTACTTCTTCAAACATGACGGGGAAAAATTTGTCGAGAATACCAAACTGGAGACCAACATTAAGGATCACCGCTTTGGGTCTGCGGTGGCAATCGGTGAGCATACGGCAGTGATTGGTGCTCCTCAGGTGGAAGGTACTGCATATTTGGCTCATGAGATCGAAAGTAGTCAGGGTGGGACGGGCTGGTTGCTGGATGAACAGCTCCGTCCAAAAGATCCGAAGGCCAGTGCGTTTTTTGGCGGATCCGTCGCCATCTCATCGTTACCACTCGACCTGCCCGGCAGCTTTGTGGTTGTCGGTGATGCCCCGTCAGGGGCGGATATCTTCACCAACCTCTTCGGTGAGTGGACATGGCAGGATCATATTGCGGATCTGGGCACCAATGGCAACCCCGGCTGGCGGGTAGGTATACAGGAAACCACTATCTTTGTCAGCGATCTGTTTGCTGATGGTGCCCAAACCGAGACGGGAAAAGTCTTCCGTTATGGGATGGGAGAGCCAGTCGTCGTCACCGAAACACGGTGTGTGATTAAAATCGGGAAAATCTGCATTCTCCCTTTTGAGGTGCCGGTGGAAGTGCAACTGCAATGGGAGCTCCAACCCGGATCGATTCACGACCCCGATGGGGCGAGTGGTGATTTCTTTGGCATGTCTCTCGCACCAGCACTGAATGGCCTTGTGGTTGGGGCATCAACTGATGAAGTCAACGGATTGGAACGGGCTGGGTCTGCCAGCCTGTTTATCAGATCAGGAGGAGAGCCCTGAGTGGAAGCTTCTCTCTTTATGGACGACGATGCAGTCGATATGATGCACCCTGAAAAAAAGTGATTTGGAGCAGGTCTTTTCCTTGAGCAGCCCCATAAAACTGGCTTCCCATGATTCGAAAGGCTGCCCTGGTAGTCTTCCCCTGTTCGTCAACCAGTGTCATGTGACTGCCCCAGGCTTGCATCCGACCACGGGTCAAAGAGGCTGTTGGACCACTCCCGGTGGTAATTGTATAGGAACCATCCGCCTCAATGGCCAGGATAAAAGGTGTTGGAGGAGGGGGATAATCTGCTGCTGATGTCTCCCATATCCCCACCAGATCCGGATCAACCGGCGCACCAGATCGGCGCAGTTGCTCCCATTCTTGCTGCTGTTTGATTTGCTGTTGCCACAGACGTGCCGTTTCTTCCTGTTGTTGCTGATACTGTCGACTCTGCTGCTCGGCTAATTTGGCATTCAGCTTATTGACAATCTCCAGATTCAGCTCATTCAGCTCACGACGCAGATGGGCCGGTGGAGAATGCTGCGTAGCCGCCTGAGCATACTGCAACGCCGTGTCATAGTCCCCCAGGTCTCTAAAATTCTTTGCAAGCTCCAGCAAAGCCTCCGCAGCAGGAGCCCCGGCTTCTCCGGCGAAATTGGTGTCTCCACGCACATTTCCAATATTCGGAATCATGCTACCCAGTGGCCGGACAAACGCAGCCGCTCTCTTAAATTCTTCCAGCGCTTCCTCTTTTCGTCCGAGCGCTTTGAGAGCTTTGCCTGCATTCAGAAAGGCTTCAGCCAGCAGAGTCGCTCCATTGACCGGCTTGGGTACCGACGCTGGAGGAGCATGAGGATCCGGAAGCATGGCAGAGAACATCTGAGTCGCACGACCACCTGGAGCAAAGCGGGACGCATAGGCAGTGTTGGCTCGGTATAACTCCAGAGCTTCGGCATAGTACCCAGCCTTCATCAGGGGTGCAGCGAGGAGATGTCGTATCTGCATCAACAGGCCAAAATCCAGGGCATCACGGGTGAGGAGCGTGCCCTGAGCGGAAGGTTCATCAAGCTGAAGACGCGCTTCCTCCAGAGCAAGAGCGGTGCGAAAAGCGGCTGTGGCTTCCTCTGGCTTTCCTTCCGCGGTAAGGACCACTCCTAAATATGCCAACACCCGGGCATCTTCAGGATCGAGTTGACGCGCACGCATCAGGTAAGCCCTGGCCTCTGGCCAGGCGGTTTTGGTAACACGGTTCCAGGCCAGCCTGAGCAAAGGTGCGGCGGTGGTGTGAATGAGCTGTCGAGCAATAGCTTCCTGTTCTTCTGCTCGGTCTGACTGACCAGTCCTGACATAGAAATCCACCAACCGCTCCTGAGCTTCCAGGGATTGAGGATCCAGTTTAACTGCTTCCTCTAAAAAGGCCTGCGCTCGCTCTAACTGTCCAGCCCATATCTCCAGATCAGCCTGCAACAAAAAACCCTCTACTGTTCCGAGAGTTAACTTGATAGCGGTCTGCATTGCTGCCAGTGCCTTGCGTCGAAGCTCCCCGGCAAGTCTGTCCAGGTATGCTGCCCGCTGCAGATCAGCCTGGGTGGGCTGGTAGCAGGTGGTCTGGGTGATCTCGTATACCCCATCACTCCGATGCTCAGTGGTGGTAGAACTGGAGCAACGCTCCTGCCGCAAAGCCCAGGCTTCCGCTGCCACCTGATTCGCCCGCATGGCTCGAAACCTGGCGTAGAGCCGGAGGGCATCGGGATTGTCTCCGGCCAGCGTCAGTGCCTGTTCTACGAGTTTCTCGGCTTGATCGTACTCCTGGAGAGCGGTCAAGGCAAAGGCTTTTTGAATCAGGGCTCTGACATGTTTGGGATTGAGTCCTAAAGCTTCATCCAGAATATCTATAGCCCACCGGAGTTCGTGCTCTCTGGACTTTTGCCAGCGATAGAGCATCAAGGCACGTCCGGGCTCCACTTTCTCTCCGCGGTTGTCTGCTTCGGCAATAAGATATGCGGCCAGATTGACGTACGGATCGACCTGTCCCGGACTGGCCCGGAGTGCCTCTTCCAACTGACGCAACCGTTCCTGATAGATTTCGTCGTACCGCAAGCGCTGTGCTCCGGCAGCCTTGTGAATCTGTATGGCCAGGGGAATCAGTTGTTCTACCGGTGCACCAGAGGCGGCAGCGCGATCAAGTGCAGAAAGATGCTCGGATAGTGGTCCGTTCACCCGTTGTTTGATCAGCTCAGTTTCCACCGTAATACGTGCCCTCTTCGCTGCCACTGCATCAAAACGAGAAGCTATATCCAGATCGATTCGGGCACGTCGGGCATCACCGAGTTTCGCTGCAGCCATAGCCCGTCCTGCATAGGCGTCCGCAAAATTCGTGCGCAGGGTGAGTGCAATGGTAAACTCGCGTCGGGCAGTGATAGGCCGACCTAGAGCCAGCCAGCTATCAGCAATATAGTAGATAACCTCCGGATGGTCAGGATAGGCGGCACGGGCATATTTTAGTTCGGTCAGTGCTGCTTCGTATTGTCGAGCCGCATGCAACTGTTTGGCTCGTTCCAGGTGCACCGGTGCCAGATCGGGTCTGGCCATAGCTCGATGGGCAAACCATCGGCCGGCCGTGATCATCGCTTGACGGAGAGAGGGTGTATGAGTATCGGCCCCAGCAGCGCGGGCCTCTCCATAAGGAGAGGCCATCTCGTAGTAGATAAAGGAGGCGTAATCAGTGGGATAATCGGTGCCACCCTGGATCATATGCCCTGGGATACCCGGGCTGATTGCGGGGGGAGGATATTGTCCCTGGAGACTTTTGGGGACCGGAATAGCTGTTCCCGGTGTTCCCTGTCCACTCATCGTTCCGACCACATAGGTCCAGAGTTTTGCCTCCCGTCCCTTCAGTCCCAATCTCTGGGCTCGCTGAAAATCTTCCAGGGCTTGGGGAAACTGCTCGGCCAGGGTATAAGCAACCCCCCGCGCCAGCACAACTTCGGGATCGCTATGTGTTTGCAGAGACCGCGTAAAGGCGGTAATCGCCTTAGGCCATCGTGCCTGGACGAGAGCATCAAGACCATCCAGATAAGTTTGGAGCGCCCTCTGATCACTGAGTTGACCAGCGAAACCTCCACTCTTCTCCATCAGCACCAAGAGCATGACTAAGCAGAGGACCCATCGGTATCTAATGCGTATCATACGCTCTCCTTTTCTGAGAACCCTCCAAAGACCTGGATACTGACAACCGTTGTATCCAGATAGAGCTTCATGAACCGAACTCTCTCACCAACTTCTCAGGGTGTTCGACAATTTCCGTGAGGAGGTTTGAGATAGCAATAGATAAGACCGCAAATCCCTGATCGTTCAAGAGGAGAGCGGCTTTTTGACGGGCTTGGTGGGTCATATCCACCAGATCCGCTTGTTGAAGCATTTGGAGCTGTTTTTCTGTTAGTTTCACGGAATATTCCTTTTCCCCTTGATGTACCCATGTTTTTCCATCTGATTAAGGATAACAATCTGCTGCTCATACTGTCAAGATAGATATAGACCATCCCCCAGGGCAATCGTCTCTCAGGAAAACTTATCTAGCGGAGTTGGTAAGGATTTAGGTATCAAGAACAAATTGAAGGCTAAGAGATCTCATGACTTGCATTGAGTTACCACTTCCTCTATGAAAGACCACTTCAAGGGTGTGGGTCTTTGGGTCATAGCCCACCGCATGAATCATACTGGATTCAACCGTGATCAATTGCATAACACTCTTCTCCTTTGATCATAAATTGATGTTTTCCACCAGCATAAGGCCCCTCAAAACCCAATCGACGTAAATAACGAATCAATTCTGTATGCTTGATTGGACCAAAACGTGGCATTATACAACTTCCTTGATGGTCAGTTCGATTCCTTCTACGATAGGTAAGGGAAGATGCTTAGAAACCCGTAACAACATCCACTCTTCCAAAACCTCTTCTAATTCTTCTCGACAGGCTTCAAGCGTCTCCGCATGAGCGTAAACGCCATCAAATCCAGGAATTTCCCCATAGAAGGTATTCTCATCCGGTACTATTTCGTATCGTGCCTGTCGCATGGCAGCCCGGATATAGCTTGTTACCATTCTGCCCCCCTTATTTTGGTGCCTTTCTGTATCGGGTTCAACAGAAAGGGGTATGGAAAAATCCAGGATGGTATTTGACCGTCAGCAACCTATGTGCAGGTATTATAGCGGAAAAATTCTTTCACTGCCAACGATCTCTGAAGGCGAGCGAGACAATTGCATCAGATTCTTTTCCCTCACAAAAGAGACTGAATCAGAGCTTGAATATTCCTGAAGCCATGTTCCTTTGAGAAGTTGGCCAGCCGAACTTTTTGGGAACTGGGAAATGTTTATCGATTCGCCTTCTCAAGACCAGGGTGATGTTCATCCTAATATGCTTATTCTTCATTGGCTCAATGGAATATAGCTTGCCTATTGTATGTTGTGAAGTAAGTCTATCTTGGCATAAGCACTTTTTCTCCCTTTCTTTGTATCAATCTTTTTAAGGTAGCCTTTCCGGTAGCTTCCTCCAAGTTTCTCGATCTTATGCTGCAGACCCTTTTTCACCCTTTCTGTGGAAGCTTTTTTACCTGCCTTTGATTCCAAAATAGATAAGACTGCCTCACGAATTTTTCTGCCTCTACTTGTTATCTTTAGCAGAGCTCCATCAAACTTACAGAGATCTCCTTTGGAGCTTCTGAACTTTATCCGTCCAGGGATAACAATGTGATGCTTTGCTAATCCTGGCTGAGGTCCTTTCCACTCTTTCTTTATGAGATCTCTCAACATTGTGCATTCAAAGAAGTGCTCTTTTTTCGTTGAATCCCATGTTGTTTCTGGCTTAGTCCGAAAAAGATCTAAAGCTTCTTTCTTTTGATTTGCTCGAAATACAACGATTCTATCATCAGGCACTAGATCAAAAATTCCATCCCGATTCTCGAAATCGTAAAGGCTCACCAGAGACCGTTTCTCCATCAAGTCCTGGAAGAAAAATTGAGTGGTGTGGTCAGTAGCAATTCCTGTGGGCACAATGATACCTGCTCGCCCATCGGGATTCATTAACTGCCGGGAAAGTTCAGCAAAGACGGCGTAAGTATTGATATCACCCCGAGCAGTCAGCGGAAAGCGTTGTGCTCCACGTAAAAACTTGCTCTGTGCTTCTGCAGTGTGTTTGGTATCTTGGAATTCATGCCAGAGACCAGGATTGGTTTCCGGTAATTTTTGAATGAGTCGTTGACGGGTAGCTCTATTAGGTGCACGAGCAATTTCAGGATTACGGAATGCAAAAAACTCCTGTTCCTGGAGCTTAATCCGTTCCCAGGGTGGATTGCTAAGCACCACGTCAAATCCACCCTTTCCCTCCTCACCCTGCCCTTCTCCCCCTTTGGGGGCGAGGGATGGGTTGTGTGAGCTTGGCCCAGAGGAGACAAAGACCTCTGGAAACTCCAGCGGCCAGTGAAAGAAGCGGTGCTGCTGAGCCAGCGCCCAGGCTTGCGCGGTCAGACGGGCATCTACAGCATGGTTTTCCAGATAGCGCTGCAAGCTCTCGGTGGTGGGGATCTGGTGATTCTGCTGTTTTCCTGAGGTAAGTTCCACAAAAAACGCGGCTGTCCAGAGGTGACAGGCAGTGGTATCGTGCCACCATCTGGTTCCCTGCGCCTGGATTTTGCGGTAGGCTTCTGCCTTTTTCTGCACTTGCTCTGGGGTATCATCGGGTAGTTTTAACAATAAGCGGTGAGCCTCGGTGAGAGCACTGACCGCTTCCGCGACTGGAAAGATGAGGCGCTGTTCTCCCTTGCGCTCATCCCGGTTGCGTTGCTTGAGTAAACGGGCAAGGGCTCTGTCATCGCCGGCCACCGGGATAAAGGCGTCGTCTGGAATCCCTTCTTTCAGCACACTCAGGTCTAACACGCCTACCAGGGAATCACCGCACCGGATCCGGTGATCCAGAAAGGTCAAAGGTTTGCTTTTAGCATGCCCCTCCATCCACAACGCCACTTTACACAAATCCACTGCCAGCGGGTTTTTGTCCACTCCGTAAAGACAGTGGGTGATACAATCCCGGATGGCGAGACGTGTCTGGTCTGGGGCAGGCTCATCATCTCCGGTACGAATCTTAGCCAATTCTCGCCCCAGGCGTCTCGCCGCAGCCAGGAGAAAATGCCCGCTCCCACAGGCGGGATCGCAGACTTTAATATTGAGCAGAGCCTGTGCTCTTTCTTCGGGAGCCTTGAGGGAGCGTAAACGTTCCGCCATGACCGGTTCTAAGGCGCTCTGGATCAGCTCGTTGACCAGTTCGGGTCGTGTATAGTAAGAACCAGTCGATTTGCGTTCGCTACCGTAGGTTAGCTCAAAAGCTAGTGTACCATTCTGCTCAGCAAAATCAGGCTGGAACTCTAACAGGCTTTCATAGACGCTCCCCAATTCTTCGACATCCAGGGCCGCATAGTTGATCCGTCGCCAGGGAGTGTTCTTATCTTCGCGATACATAGACAGGTGCCAAAGGGCAGTAAGGAATGCACGGTTTGTAAGGTGAAGGGTATTCAGATGGGCAGTTTGAGCAGCATCAAAGAGATCGCCATTGAGGGGTGGTACCTCCAGAATGGTACCAAGCTGCGCGTTTTGAAAGAGACGAAAGGTGGTCTGTAAACCCAGCCAGAGGTCTTCGTGGTCAGAATAGGCGGCACGGTGCTCAGCCAGACGCCGTAAGCGGGTTATGCTGTAATGCTCTCGATAGATCGGATTTTCGGTAATCAGATTGCGCTCTTCGGCTACCATCAGAAACAGCAACCGGTAGATGAGACGGAGAAGTTGCTGGTAGAAAGCCGTGCTTTTTATTGCGTGCTCACGCACCGCCTCACGCAGGGTATGGTTGCGTGGATGCTGTAAAAAGGCGTTGGAGAGGATCTTTAAGGTCTCTTCCACTCCCTCACGCAGATGTTCACGGACCCGACCACCTTGCTCTAGGGTCAAACGATAGTACTGTTCCAGCAGGCATTCTGGCGCATCCTCTATCCCACGGGGAAGACGGGTGCGATGCACCAGCCGATAGCACAGGGCAAAATCGGCAAATTTCTCCGCCTCCATCATCTGCTGGAGATCAAATTCGATATAGGCTTGACGCCGCATGAGGTGTGAATCGCGCAGGAGGCGCAGGGTATAGCCATTGGTAACGATGCCCCAGAGATGTTCGGTGCGGTTGAGGTATTCCTGGAGGAGCGAATGGGGAGCGAGTCGGGGTCTCCCGGATTCGGGACGCCGATCTAAAGACTGGCCATACCCCACGATATGCACCGGTGGCCCGGTTTCCTCATTGCCAACCCGATGGGAGAGGGCGTAGGTCTGTCCATCGACTTCAGCCGCACGAGGGGTATAGACCAGTTCGTACCCGAGCAAGCTAAAGAGGGGAATCATCCACTGATCGCGGGTCACGCTGGTGGCTGGGTCGTCTGCAGGGAGACGGCTGAGGCGGTGTTGAAAGGCGATCCAGAATGCACGTGCATCGGTCCAGGCTGCGGCGATTTCGTCGGTGAGATAGCGGCGACGGTCGAATCCGAAATCGGCCGCTTTCTGCCCGGGGGCGGTTTCCTCGGCAATCTGATCGAGCAAATCCGCGGCCAGGAGTCCTCCTTCCAGATTGAGACAGGGAAAGCGTGTAGTCATGGATTGATTCTCCTCTTACCCTTATCCTCTATCTTGATACTCTCCTGCAAGGGGCTGACACGGGTAGGTATTTTGATCAGGTAAACACCCGGGGTCTTCGCTCTGCTCAGACACCCGGGGTTGGAGACACCCCGGCTGTCCGAAGGACGCCGGGTGTGTGCACCTTGATCTTCAAGACATTTTGAAAAAACCTACCCCCTGTGAGCCGCAAGGAGGAAGGAAATTGGTCGTATTCCACCCTTCTTCCAGATCTATGCAAAGGAGCGTCCATTGGATTCCTTTATTAGGGGAGAGGAAATGGATAGAGTCTCTCCTCTCGTGCCCTTTGGTATGGGTACGCATACCAGGATACCCAGCAGATCCGGTGGCAGGTGTGGTGTGACGGTGAGGCCGCGTCGTGGCAGATGCACCGCGGCACGCACCCGACGATGCGCTTCGGCCAGGGTGTGCGCTCGTTGCTGGATCAGTTGCTGCAAACCCGGTTGCAAGCTCTCCCACCACCCTAAAACTTCGGTCAGCCACTCTCTCCGTTCGGACGCGGTGATGCTCATATCTGGCCTGGCGTTTTGCCACAATTCCAGCGCCCTGTTTTCCGGTAGCCATTCCAGTCGATCCGGTGGAAAGCCGCGCAAGCCGCAGACAAAGACCTCTTCGGCCAAGAGCGGTTTTTTCTCCGGTTCCTCCACCAGAAAGCGTAAGCGCAATAACAAGAGCACCATCAGACGGTCAACCGTCCGCGTGCGGAGTACCCCACAACGACTCGCCCGCGCCTCGCTTCCTTTAGTGAGCGCTTCCTCCAGGATATACTGAGCCAACGCCGCCACAAAGGGGTGATTGCGTCCGAGATAGGTGACCTGGGCTGGGGCCGGGGTAGTAAAAGTCACCGTCCATTCGGGTATGTCCGGTACCGTATTGCCTACCATCTCCGGCAAACGATCCAGGGCGGTCATGGTAAAGAGGCCATCAGGTCCAGGATGCACGGTGATCTCCAGACGTTGACAGGCATTGAGCACAAAATGCCGGACGGCATCTGGATCACCAAGCACGGCATCGGTTTCTTCCAGTTCCCGTGCCACTTCTTCTGGTTTGATGGCGCGCTGGGCAAAGCGGGTGCGACTCTCTTTCTCACGAGCGGCGGCCTGGTCTAATTTCTGATGCATCTCCCGTACCATCGGCAGGTCAAACAAGAGGAGTTGTTGGGCTTGCGTTCCGCGGAAGAACAGGGTTTTGAGCACCGCTTCCATTACCGTTTCGCTCTCCATAGGCACCGGCACGGTAATCCCCAGCGTGCGGTGGATTTCCCTGGCCTTACGCAGCAGTACATCCAGCACCGCACCATCCACCGGATTGTCCTGTCCATAGAGGAGGATAGTTTTGACCACTTTCGCCGGTTGCCCAAAGCGATCGACTCGACCCTCCCGCTGTTCCAGCCGATTGGGATTCCAGGGCAGGTCATAGTGGATCACCGCATTAAAAGATGCTTGCAGGTTGATCCCTTCGCTCAAGCAGTCCGTAGCCACCAGCACCCGGCGCGGAAATGCGCTCAGTTCTTCTACGCGGATACGGCGTTCGTCTTCGGCCAGTGCCCCGGTAATAGAAAACACTCGGAGATCTGGAAATTCGCCGGTTAACCGGCGACGTAACTCTGCGGCTACGTAATTGCTGGTGGCGATATAGCGGCACCAGACAATCGGCTGGTATCCCTCACGTAAAAGCGCCTGGATCATCTCGATACACTTGACCACTTTGCAGTCCTGCTCCTCACCCTGGAGTTGTTCGGACAGACGAGCAAATTCGCGCAGACGCCGACGCTCGTTGTGCGCCAAATCGGTCTCCCCCTCTTGCACCACATGCGTCGGTTGCACGTCCATGGTCTCCTGGTCTGTCGGTTCATAGATGTAGGGAGCATACGCTTCTTCGGTGGCTTCTTCGTCTATGGAGAGCCCCTGCTGTCGTTTTTGGAGCGCTGCCAGCGCGGCAGCAGGACTGGACATGACACAACGGAGTAAGGCCAGCGCTGTCCAGTAACGGATCCGTTGTTTCCAACCGGTCAGGGTTTCCCCGGTACGCACCAGTTCGCGGCTAAAGGCATAGACTTGCTCAAAGAGTTCCCGATACAGAGGGGACAGGGTATAGGTCTCTTCCTGCACCTCCCGTACGGGAAACGGGGTTTTGGCACCGAGCCAGCGCTCTACATCGGCACGACGACGCTGGACAAAGTGACGTGCCAGTCCATCGCGTTCTGGTGCGGTCAGGTGTTGCAGATCAAACCGGGCAAAGTCTGGGTTAAGCAGTCCCAACAGCGAACGGAACGACTCCTCGACCCCGCTATGCGGGGTAGCGCTCAGCAGAATAAGGTGACGGTGGGGATGCTGAGCGAGCTTTTGGAGCAGTTCATGCCGTTGTTGCTGACCACGGGCCTGACCGGCAGGCTGGGCCGCGCCATGCACTTCATCGACAATCACACATTCCGGGCAATGGAGCAAAAAATTGGCACGGTGGCGCTCGGATTTGGCGTAATCAATGCTCACTACCGTATAAGGATAATAGCCGAATATGCTGTGATCGCCGGAAGGGAGATGTCGTTCCAACTGGTTCACCGTCCCTGAACGGATCACTACGGCCTCGATGAGGAATTTTTCCCAGAGCTCCTTTTGCCACTGGTCGCAGAGATAAGGCGGACAGAGCACACAGAGTCGCTGAATTTCCCCCCGATCGAGCAACTCCCGCACAATCAGCAGCGCCTCAATGGTTTTTCCTACCCCTACATCATCGGCGATGAGCAGACGGATCGGTTGCAAACGTAAGGCCATAAGCAAGGGAACAAACTGGTAAGGACGCGGACGCACCGAGAGCCTGCCCAGAGAGCGAAAAGGCCCCGCACCATCGCGCAGGTTGAGACGAGCAGCATTCCAGAGCAGAGCTATGCTCACCGCATCGCTGGTGTCTGCGGGAGTGGGTAAGGGGAAGGTGGCTGGCTCTACGCGGTCCAGACCGAGAGTCGCTAGATGTCTCGAAATCCCACAGATCTCGTTTTCGCTGCCGGTAAGCGGACGAAGGAACAACAAGTTTTCATCGGATGAGGGGAGGATCACCCATTCACGCTGCCGACAACGCACCAGGGAACCGACACGCATTCCTTCCACGATTGTACTCATCTCCTTTCAGCAAGGCGCCAATGCTACCTGTCTTTTGTCATCCTGAGCGAGAGCGAAGGCTCTCGCCGAAGTAGGGGCGGTTCGCGAACCGCCCCTACGCGCAACCATGTGATCCGTTTTCAGTTATAAAAATGAGCGAACCGTGGGTTATAATGACTCCTTTGTTGTATTGTAGCAACGGATATATGCATACTATCAAATTATCAGATGGGTAGAAGATGTCAAGACAAGAGGTCGCTTCCCTGCCCGGCAAAGATTGTCCTTGCGTGTGATGGGATTTCTGTGCGAGAATCGTAGAGAGTTACGATCCGTGTGCGTATTTTTTGATAGAGAAATCACAATAGGCAACAAGAGTCCTCGCGAGCAACAGACCATCACCCGTGTGGAGGAATCATCATGCTATTTCACATCACCTATACATTTGCACCTGCGCAACGCCATGATGTGCAAGCCCGCTTCCTTGAAACCGGCGCACCTCCGCCTTCTGGAGTTACGATGCTAGGACGGTGGCATAGTGTGGGAAGCCACCGAGGGTTTGTGGTCGCGGAGTCGAGCGACACCGAGGCCATTGCTACATGGCTGCAGGATTGGACAGACCTATTGATGTTTGAGGTCACGCCTGTTCTCACTGATGAGCAGATCAGGCGAGTGATTGGCTGAGAGCTATTCTAAGAGGCCTCAATGCGACGCGGCTGTTTCAGCCCTACTGCAGTAGAGAGTTGATCGATGAGCACGAGGAGAGCTGTCTCAGCGGATGTGATGAGCAAAGAGTAATATCCATTAATCGTCTTTACTATGAAGATAATGCTCTTTTACACCACACTTTATTTTGTTTTGTTACAATATGAGGAATGCAAAAAGAGGAGGAAAAGCAGCCATGCCCTGAAAGAAAATGACCAAAGCAGAGAAAACATGTACCCGCTGGCTCCGGGATAAATAGAAGAAAAGCAACACATGATAATATCCGCAACAAGTTTAAATGCCTTTGCTATCTCAAATCCTAGAGGAAAGAAGCAACAGCGGAAATCCTTAGTTTGCCGTATATCGAACGGAGGAGAACAAACCTCCCGGATCCCTTGTTCACGCAGATGAGGGAAGGGATGGTATGCAATTGCAAGGAACACTTCAAACCTTGAAGGAACTCTAGCTCTCACAAAGCGCTGGCGAGTGATTCGTGAAGTCTACGATTATGGAGGACTGATCCCGCACCGAGAATTAGCAAAAAGACTAAGAGTCTCGAAAGATACAGTGACCAGTGCCAACAAAGTTTTGACCAATGGCACCGGTAAATCCAGGAGGATTATTCAGAGATTACGAAGCAGACAAAAGAAAGTGAAATAGGTGATGGTGAAATATTACAAATCAGGTAATCAACTCCGTCAACATTGCTGTCCCATCGTAAATAGCCCAGTATTCATAATAGATTTGTACCTTACAAACAAAGAAATTCCCTTGTCAGGGGATCCCTTTTGTTTTTTTGGGGAGTGCTTTGGAGGATGCTCATGAAGACAAATGGATACAGAGACTTGGTGGGAATTAAGTTTCTTAATGATGCTGATTTTGAAGAGGGTACCAAAATTATCTTTGGGGCAGGGTATGCTTTTGAGCTTATCCGGGGTAATATTTTCTTAGTGTCGGTGGGTGATGCCAAAATTTTAGAAGACATTCTGCAGAAGAAAGGAGTCAAAACGAAACGAGTTTCTGTTATTTCAATTAATGATCTTCCGCCTGAAGAGCGAGCTCGGATCCGGAGGGAAAACCTCCAGGGATCGATTCTTATTCCTTTGTAGGTTCTCTTATACACCTTTAACAGATAATTCCTGCCAAGAGGGTACATATCTTGAGACGTAGGTTCTCTTATGCTAGAGAAATTCTTCCTTTAATGAGAGTTAGGTCGAAGCAACCTAACTCTTTTATTTGATAGTAATGTCAGTCAAGTCTTACAGCACTGTGCATCTTATTCTTCCGGTTACTCCAAAGACCATCGCGAAGATCAATAAAATCAGAGAGGATCTTGCGCAGAGATTTGGAGGTGGTACTCATAGTCGTGTTGCGCTTCCCTCCTCTGTCGGTTATTGGGTGACAGTACGTGAAGGAGAGGAAGTAATGGTTGTTGATGATCTCTCGCTTACTGTGGTTGACATCGATATTGAAGAAAACGCTGATTACCTTGCTTACTTCGAAACTTTTAAACGAGAAAAAGAAGACCAAACTCATCCAGACTACCTTGGGGAAGATGAAATTTGGATCATTGTATATAACACTTATCGTATAATCGTATAGCGGATAAACTATTGTTGTTACTGTATTTCTACATTTCTACTCCTTCTCTCTCATAACGCAACCTCACTTCCCCTCACCAGCAACCGAAGTCAGGGAGAGGTTCGTCACCGAATCTGGAGCTATCCTGAAGGATACTCCAGAATGTCATCACTAACGTAAGTATAACCCCATTGTTAGTACTGTCAATATCCTCATCACCACTACCTTTCTCCACTCTCCCTTGCACCCCCACTATCTATTAGGTATATTCTATGCAATCTTACGAATAAACAGATTTAGTTTGGAGGTTTTATGTCATATCAAGACCCAAAAGAGAAGCTCAAAAAATTTATTCAAGAAAGTAAACAAAATGGTGAAGAGATCGCTAGGATAGGAAGGGGAAACGTATTTCCCAGAAGAGGAAGAATCGGCAATTTTTGGGTGCTTTGTGGTGTCTGTGATGACATATTTAATCCGTTATATGAAGAAAGTGCCAGAGTAAAAACCAAAAACGGAAGGCGTCCCATGAACTCTCTGTTAGGTTCCATCGCACTTTCCCTTTTATTACCCTTTACAGGCGTAAAAGAAAAACCCTCCGCTCTCTGATCGAAGGGCTGGGAAATCTATTCCCGTAAGGTGTAAGGGCAGGGGAGAGGCTACATTTTTAGGATCTGATCATGTCTGGTAAGTTTTTCTGTTGCATGAACTTCCAAAACCAAATACGCTAAGACTAGAAATTTGGGAGAATAGAGAGTCAATAAGGGAAGGGAGAGAAGATATGCGATTAGTCCAAATAAATGAAGGTTACTATATTAATGCGGACACTATTACCGAGATCGCCAAAGTCACCAAGGATGGAAAAGTCTTCTGGGTGATTTGCCGCATAGGAGAAGAGGAATTGATGATCCACGAACCAGAAGAGTTAACGGCTTTTGAGCGCTGGCTTGAAGCAAACCACGAGTCCCTCTGGTGAAGTATCCGGTGTAGATAAACTAGAAAGAAAAAGGTGAGAGGAAATACGGCTCTATTGAGCCCTAGTTTTAACGTCGCACAATTTATACTTTACGACGTAGGGGTTGGGCAAAAAACCCACTATATAGATTTTAGGACTTTTGTAACCTCGATATGAAGAAGAGAAGACGAGAAAGGAATACTACAACACAATCCGTTCCACCCCATCAAGCGTAATTGTTCCACTGGTCCGATCATAGAGCTTGGTGGTCCGCGGGCTCTCATGCGCGGCCATCCTCTGCGCTTTTTCTATCGAAAGGCCAACTTCACTCCTCTCCCACATACATAGCTCTCACCGCCCCAGAAGTCAAGCAAAAACAACACCGCAGGGAAGCATTACACTTCGAAAGCCTTTCCACCTCCTGCCACTGGTACACTTCTATAGGAAGAGTAGAGAAGAGGGAAGACAGCGGGCTCAAAAAATGAGTTAAGGTAAGAAAAAGGCAAGACAGGAGAAAACGAAGACCCGCTGGTGGTGGGCTTTTTTAGCGTTCCGGTTTCGGTTGTTTCTGTTCCAGTTTTCTCTTTATAAAATCACTAAATTCTCGCTCATAAACCTCATCTAGGTTTTTTCTCTCCCAATAACCAGAAACATAAGGTTTACAAAAAATTTCGTCTATTACCCGCTCCCACGGCTTCCATTCTTCTTCATCCAAAAAATCATATTTGCGGTACTGTAGGTATACACTCTCAAAGAGTGTTAAAATCTGGTCTACCAGCATTGGCCGACAATCTTGTAGATCTTCAGTTGCTATTAACGCACTCTCTGGATAGTTTTTTTCTAGATTCTGAAACGCATCGAATGCTCTTGTATTCTCAATTAGTAACCGGTTGACTCCAATGAGCTGATTAGAAATTTCCGTATGCGCAAGGGATTTGCTATATTTCCTTTGTTCATTTAGTTGTCTCAATGCAGTGTACGCTGTTACAGAAATTACAATGAGGGTAAGTAAGGCGGAAAGCTCCTCCCATCCTTTGGGAGCTCCATAGTAGGGAACAACGTCACAGTAAAAAAAGGGGAAAGACAAAACTCCTATGGCTAAGATAATAGCATAAGGTATTACTACTAATTGAAACCCTTCCTGTATTTTTTGGTGAGTGGAAACTTTGGAGGAAGACATTGCGTCGGTGCCTCTACTGCACGGCTAATACGTCATTGATCTATAGGCATTAGTAGCATACTGACTGCCGGCTGTCAATATCACACCGGATCCTCTCCCCACACCATCACCTCTCTCCATTCCTGCTGCCCCACCTTCACCCTTTAGCGCACAAAAGAACCACCCGCCACGATAGGCGAATGGTCTTATCGATTGCAGCTATTCCACCCCCAGCAACAGCTTTGCAACATTTATTGAGCCCTCTCCAGACCCATCATGCCAATCTATACTTGATCTATACTTGAGCGTAGAGCAAGGGAGTGATAGAGTGGTGTTGCAGTGTGTTAGCGTGTTATTAGCACTACCTAAGATCCTGGAGTTCTCATATGGTTTTCCATGTGAAGATCTGATACAAGGACTTATACTGTTCTTGTGTATAGGAGTAATATATAGCTGGCCGTATGTGAAAAATCGCTTTCAATATACGCAACGAAACTACCGTGAATCAGCAGAAGAACCAAGAGCTTTTGATCTTAATAAGAGTCGAGAATTACTACTCAGAGAATATGAGGCAGCTCAAGCATCAGCACAGCACCATGATAATCTAACTTGGGTTGTCACAAGTTTAGCATGGACTGCAAGTGTCTTTTTATTGACCTCTATTCTCTCAGAAATAAAAGAGCATAACACATCACTACTGCTTTTCTTTGTAGGGAGTCTCTTAGGATTAATTTTTATTTCTCTTGTTGCTTTATGCGTTAATCAGTTAACTGTATAAAAAGGCAGAATTATGCTCGGTGCAAGGAAATAGAGCTTCTTTTGGATTTCCGAGTACATCGCTCCCTAAGATACCCTGAAGGTTTTATGACAAAGATCTATGGCGTAATAACTCTCGCCTTTTGTGCTGCATGGATAGCTATTTTTCTCTGTATTATCTATACCGTGTGTACACGATGTGCGGCGCCATAACCTCACTTCTCCTGCCCTCAAACCAACGCCACGAACACCGCACATCTTCGGCCACAGATCATCTCAAAACCCTTTCATCTCCACTCCCACGTCACGATCAGCGCATCTAAACAACCCACACCCTTTGCAAAATTCGTTACGCGCTACTCGTGACCTAACGGCCATATTTCACGGAAATATTCGTGACGTGCCTCTGCAATATTCGTAACCCATTGCTGCAATAGCCGTGACCTGCCTCCAAAAGAAAGCTCCAAGAGCTCCATTGACAGAGACCGTCAACGCCCTATACTACAATCAGCATGAAAACCACAGTACACACCAAGAAAAGAGAAGGTATGGAAGGAGGACCGATGGCGGAAAAGCATTTTGAGGTCGTGCTCCTGGAAGAAGTGCTGGCTGGTTTCGGCTGGCAAGAGGCGGAGGTCCCGGCCAAGGTTCGGGAGGCCTTGATTATGGAGCTCCTCCGGCGGGATCAACTCTCCGAGGCGCAGGCCGCGGAGTTATTATATCTCGATCGCTGGGAACTCCTTGCGCTGATGGGACGCTATCAGGTGCCAGCGATTTCGGATGCGCCCAGAGGAATTGCAGCGTGAGCTTAGGCAGGAGATCAGGCGAGACAGAGAGCCGTGATAGTCGCAGACTCCGGGCCGATCATTGCCTTTGCTATGATTAAAGATGTATTTTAGCCTTATGCTCATTACCAAATGCGACCTCTACAAAAAGGAAGTCCAAAAAGACAGCGGACTCGTCACCGTTGGCATTGATGGTTTTTGGAGTAGCTTTGCGTTCTGCGCTTCCTGCGGCAAGCCCATCACCGATTTCTTGCGAAAGGAGCTCATCCGGGAGAAATCCAAGGGAGAGAAACAGGCGAGAGCCGGTTGACACCATTTCCATCTCTCTGCTATGGTGTGCATAGTTTGTTAGACTCAGCAAAATATCCATCAACATGAAGATATATTCCCGTGGAAAGAGGAGAGAAGGCATGGCTGGAACCATCCGTGTGCGGGTGAGAAATGGCCTTTTAGAACCCTTAGAACCGGTTGAGCTGCATGAAGGCGAAATACTCACCATTACTATTCTGCGATTACCTGTTGGAAAGGAGGGGAGTGGTCTGGAGCGCTCCGCTGGCGGCTGGAAGGGAACCATAGATGCCGAGGAGCTCATCAAGAATATCTATGAAGACAGATAGATCTCTACCCGACCGGAGCCGTGCTTATAACCCCCAGCCCTTATGAAAAATCTTGTCCAACAACTCAAAACACGCATCGAAGGAGGAAACATGGAAAAGATTGATGTGCATGACTTGCCGGAGGAACAAGCCCGGCTGGTGCAGGAGTTTGTAGAGTTTCTGCGCAGAAAGCTCCGAACAGGAGCATTCATCAAAGAAGAAGAGGCAAAAGAGCAGGACTGGGGTGCAGCAGCGCTTTCTAGCTTCGCCAAAGACTGGGAGAATGAGCAGGATGCAATCTATGATAACTGGAGGGAACACTACCATGTACCAGCGAGGTGATGTGGTGCTGCTGCTGTTTCCGTTTACCGATCTCAACGCCACCAGGACCAGACCCGCCGTGGTGATCAGTATTCCTGAATTTCAAGGAGCCACCGGAGACTTCACTGTTGCCATGATTACTTCTGTGCCGCATACGACACCCTATGATTACGAACTGAGAGACTGGCAAGCTGCGCAATTGCTTTCCCCTTCCTGGGTCAGAGCCAAACTCGCTACCCTGGATCCGCAGCTCGTTCGCTACAAACCCGGACGGCTCACTGACTCTGATTTGGCCGAAGTAGAGAGCCGCATCAGGCTCGCATTAGGGCTGTAAGAAACCTCTCCTCTGATTGGTAGGTATTGATAGTCGGTCATGGTATGGCTGAATTATACAGTGTTTAGACGGGATTGTAAATCGGATGTATCCGTCCACAACATATGAGTAATGAGATTCTTCGCTCCTTTCAGTCGCTCAGAATGACATAACGAATAAATTCGCTCCTACCGAATGCTGCTCTGGTAGGAGTAGATTTGAAACTGGTCTCTACAACCGAGATAGCATAATCGATTTTCCGATGTGTAAAAATTACCCGTGCGCCTCGCCAAAGATGTCTGGATACTGACCAACCTGCTCTTCCAGATCACGGTCATAACGAATGACGATGACCCGGTATCCGCGTGTTTTCAGCTCTAGACGGGTCAAGCGGTCTTTTTCCTTTTGTCCCGGCTCATCATGCACGGTACCATCACAGAAGATACAGATACCTGGTTCGTAAAAGAAGTCTGGTATACTCAGATAATCGCTTAAGGGCTTTTGCGCCTCCTCCGGCAACCGGCGTTTGGTGTGATAGAGGTGATCGATAAAGCGCCGCTCCAGATCAGAACGGCTGTCTGTTAGCGCCCGGAGCCAGCGATAGTGCTCCTCGTAATCCCGCCTCTCTTGTCGTGGATGGGTGATACTGTGGCTAAGCTGGCTGAGCATGTCCTTTACCAGATGGCGGTTTATCAAAGCATAGTCTCGCTGATTGGTGTAGGAAAGCAGACACTGGTAACAGGCACGGGCGCAATCTGGTTTGTGGTCTTCTTGAGTCTGCGGATCAAAATGGCAGCGCTCTAACGCTGTTTGCGCTACCTGGGCCATGGCCCTCTGTTCTTCGATAAGCCGTCGAAGGACTCCGATCCCTCCCTCCGCCGCTTCCCAGAAGAGGAGTGCCCGCTGTCCTCCCGAGCCAATCCGTTCGGTGACCATTTCCGTTTCCTCGATCTGAAAGGTCTGTTCTATGCCTCTCTGCAAGGCGTACTGGAAGGTAGCCTGCATATACTCATCCCAGGGCCAATCTTCCCGGATGATATAGAGCAGTAACAGATTGAGAGTATCTTGCACATACAGCCGTACTCTATCTGGTCGATAAGTGGCCTGGGGAGGACCTTCCTCTTCCTCTGGGTCTGGGCGAGCTAGCCATTCACCGGTAGCGAGATCAACCAAAAATCCTCGTTCTCTCCTGTTCCGCCAGCCATGGTTTATACGATAGAGTGTAGCCGCCGGAGCGTATACCATCCGGAATAATGGAGAGTTGGTTGTATCATAAATCACTCCCTCCAGGGTGCGTTTTGCCCCCCAGCAGCCGGAGCAAACCGGAAATGGGTACTTAACTGATACTCCCACCTCCGTCGCTCTTCTTCATCACAGGTGATTCGTTCTCGTCGCCCGGTTTTGACATTGGACATCTCGAGCAGGGGAACGACTTCGCTAGTCGAAGCATCCAGGCGGGCTGCACAGTTTTCACAGAGATCATGCTGGACATCACTCTGGAAGTATCCACAGACCTGGCAGAGTTTGGCCTGGGAACGTCGAGCTTCTAGGCCACCGGGTGCGGCTATGAGCCGGTGTACCTGATACTTTGTTCCCTCGTGATAGACGATATTCTGGGGACCGAATTCCGTCAGGCCCAGAAAGCGTGGTCGCGTGATAAACTGCCCGTTATCTCTGGGTACAAAGGCGCGGATGGGTAAGTGCGGGAAGTTGTACCCGGGCAGAAAGCCTTCACTGGCCAGATAGCGATAGGGATAAAAGTCTGATTCTTCACGGGTTGTCTCAATATTGCAGAGCAGGTTCCGCTGGCGATTCGCCTCATCCATACGTCGCCGAGCCTCTTCTTGCTCCGGCTTGTTCCGGGAATGGAAGAAGGTATGCTGTGCTTCCTGGAGCTGAGTCATGGCCGCTCGATAGAGCTCACGCCAGCGGTCAAAAGTACGGTCAAAGACTTCGGGAGCACGACGGAAGACATTTTCCAGCCACTCTGCGCTATACCAGCCACTGGCAGACAGGGCCGGTTCGCAGGTCTGCAAGATGCGCTGCGCCTCGGTAACGCATTCCGGTAAGCGGGATGCGGACAGTTGGATTTGCGTATGGATATTTTCCTGTAGCGGGTAGTCTTCGAGGTCCAAATCCAGGATCTCCGTAATGGAATTCTCCAGAGAGAGACGCACCTTGGCGAGCCAGATCGCCTGCACGTGTGCTCTGATCAGATCTTCGTTCCCCAGGTCTATGCGTGGTGGCCGGACCGCACCGGCGACCATCTGTTCCCGGTGGTGAAAGAAATACTGGTCATGGCCACTCCCGACGGAACAGTAAGTAAAGACCAGAGCTGGATCCCTTTGCCGTCCCGCCCGACCACTCCGCTGGGCATAATTGGCCGGTGTGGGTGGTACGTTACGGAGATGAACCAACCGAAAATCCGCGATGTCGATACCGAGTTCCATGGTAGGCGAGCAGAAGAGACAGGACAGGCTCCCCTCGCGGAATCGATGTTCTCTGTCCTGGCGTTTTTCATAAGAAATCTGCGCGGTGTGCTCTCGCCCTTTGATATCGGGTAAAGAGCGAACAGCCTGTTGATAAAAATCGCGGAAGAAGATATTCGCCTGATGCTGGACTTCGGCATACACTGTACTGGTGACCCGACGGGAATAGATAGGATCGGGCGGGGGAGGAGTGCCGTCTCCTTTGCTCCAGATCAGGGCAGTGGCATCGAGCTGGACAAACTCTATCCCCCTTTCCGTGCCTTTGCGGAGCAACCCGTGCGTACAGAGCCGGTTGATGAGCTTCTGGATGAGCTCGGCATAGGGTGCAGCAAGGGGAAGCATGCGGCGTATATAGCGTCCAATCAGGCTGTTTTCGGCCAAACTCAGCCCCTCCCGGGTCCGAGTGTTCTGACCGGGAAGCAGAAACCGGGTAGCGGTGCGCAGTCTTTCCGTATCATCGAGTCCCCATTTTTCGTTGATGTGCTGTTGCACCCGGCGACGCAGTTGTTGCTGGGGTTGCTCCTGGAGGCAGTCCACATAGATGGCGAGCTTCCGGCGGAAATGATCCAGCATAGCCGTAAGTAGCTCTTTGCGTTGCACTGGGGTCAGAGTCTGGAGCGGAGCAAGCTCTTCCCATTTAGATTCATCGGCGCAGAGATCCTCCAATCCGACATATCCTATACGGAGCAATCCGCATTGCTCCAGATTGGGTTGTACCACCCGCCATCCCCGGCGGAGGTCTTCGTAAATGCGGTAGGCGGTCAGGTCACGAAACGTAGCCCATACTTCGCGTCCTTGCGGTGTGTCTGGATCCAGCTCGCGGTTTGCCGCGATTTCTGCGAAGGGAAGACCGAGGGCAGAGACCACCGGTTCGGCTACCGTAGCAAAACGGAGCTGTGGTTGCTGTTTTAAGGCCGCAAAGATGGCCGCACGCAAGAGAGAGACCTGCACAAAATCGTTAAAGTGTCCGGCCTGGAGGGAAGCATCCTGGTGGTTATCGGTAAAGCTCAGGAGTTTACGCGCCGCTCCTTCGATTTCCCCGATCGGCGCCCGCTGGAGTGCGGACACCGACAGGACCGTCGTGGCGGTGCTGCGTCCCTCACTGGACAGCCCGGTGAGTTTACGGAAATCGTGTTTATCACGCCGGGTATAAAACTCGCCACAGTGCAGGCAGAGGAGAAATGGTCTGGGTTGAAACCAGGCTTGTACCGTTCCTCCCTCTGGTTGATGGACAAAGGAGCCATCCGGAGAGATCCAGAGCGGCTGTGGCACGTGCACCCGATAATCCGGCTTCACTCTCCCCCTTTGATCTAGCCATTCCACCGGGAGGTGTTCTGGACTCCACGCGCTGGCCTCATTCTCCAGGAATAGATAGCCTGCATTAAGCTCTCCTTCCGCTAACGCCTCACTTTCTGGGGTGTAGGGAAGGAGTTTCCCGCGCTCTCCATCCTGGAGCACTGCATAGTAGTCCTGGCCGCAGATCCGGCAGAACAGCAGGGGATACAGGACGCGCTCGTTGCCGTTTGTGGGGGCATAGTATTGTCCTTCCAGGGTGAGGAGTCGGGTGGAGACTGGTTCCAGCGTGGCATAAATGGTCCGCCCCTGGGTAATAAACTGATGGAGTTTAAAAGCAAACAGCGCCGAACCTTCTGCTGTTTTTAGTTGACTCCCTTTCAGCAGCAGCGCTTGCAGGCGTTCCTGAGCGCTCTGCACATCCACCCCAGTCGTCTCCGTAAGTTGTTCTGCACCCTGTTTTAGACTGATCGGCGTTCTGCGGCGCAAATGGCCACCGGCTTCCTGCTCCAGACCAAAAGTGAGCTCAATCTAGGCAGCCAGCGGGTTGCGGAGCATCTGCTCCAGGGTATTCGGGAGAGGAGCGTGCAGGGCCTGGCGGAGATCCTCTGGCGGAGGAAGGGCCGGGAAAGTGGTGATACGCTGTAAGGTTTCTTCGAGGATGTTTTCCGGTCGGACCCGCACTCCAAAGAGCTTACCGGCAAACTCCGCCACCGCTTCTCGTCTCTCGTGCGGAGTGGTGGCTGTCCCGGACACCATGGTGGCGCTGGTGCCGATACACAGCAGGTTTGGATTGCCACAGCGTTTCCGGAGGCGGCGGATAAGCAAGGCCACATCCGCTCCCTGTCGTCCGCGATAGGTATGCAGTTCGTCTAGCACCAGAAACTGCAGACCGGTCGTCGTGCGGTCTACAAAAGGGTGTTCTCGTGGACGCACCAGCATCAGTTCCAGCATGACATAGTTGGTGAGCAGAATATGCGGGGGATTTTGCTGGATACGCTGTTTTTCGTTGTCCAGTTCTTGCCCAGTGTATCGGGCAAAGCGGACGGGAAGGTCTTTGCCGGTGCGGGCTTTGTACTGATCTGCCAGGCGTTTGAGGGCATCGTATTACGAGTTGACCAGGGCATTCATCGGGTATACCACGATAGCCCATACCCTGGACTCCTGGGAGTTGCCATCGAGTACGGCCTGGAAGACAGGGATGAAGTAAGTAAGACTTTTACCGGAGCCAGTGCCACTGGTCACCACAAAATGCTCGTGCGCCAGGGCTCTCCGTATGGCCTCTTCCTGGTGGCGATAGAGGCGGATACTGTTTCCGATGGAGAGGAAGCTCTGCACATACTTGCGGTAGTCCTCGATGACCTGCCGGTGCATGGTGAAGATGCTCATGGTTTATCCCTCGGTCCAAAAGGGCTAACTTGGGTTGGAGTAGTATCTACGTCAATTAAAGAAGCCGGAGTCCTCTCCAATTGGCTAGCTCAGAGCGCGCAGCGTAGGGTTGCCCGTTTGCCTCCCGGAGCGTGGCGAAAGGGTAGCGAAGCAATCTCAAGAGAATCGAAACTTACCATTGTCCGGCTATCTTGACAATGGTAAGTTATAAAGCCTCCAGCAATACCTCCACCAGATGCCGGGGTTTACGTCCAGTTCCTTGCAAGATCTGATGACGGCAGGAGATACCGGCAGCCACGATTTCATATTCCGGTCCTTTGGCGCGAATGGCTTTGAACAGACGCTGTTCGCCTATAGCCATTGAGAAATCGTAGTGTTCTTTTTCATATCCAAACGCTCCCGCCATACCGCAACAGCCGGAATTGATCTCCTCCACTTCAAATCCCGGTGGGAAACGGAGCACCTGCAAAGAGGGGGCGGTACTGATAATCGCCTTTTGATGACAGTGACCATGCAGGAGGATCTTCTTGGGTGTCTCTCTGAACCGAAGGGAGAGTTTACCCGCTTCGTGCATCTGCAGGAGAAATTCTTCGATCATAAGGGAGTGCCGGGCGACCAGTTCAGCCCGTGGATCATCCACCAGATCGAGATATTCATCTCGGAGTGTAACCAGACAGCTTGGCTCACAACCGATAATGGGGATACCCTGTTCCGCGTACGGAGCCAGTTGCTCAATGTTATACCGCGCATTCTCTCGAGCTGCCTCAATCATCCCCTTGGAGATCATCGGTCGTCCACAGCACCGTTTGTCAACCAGAAGCACCCGGAAGCCCGCTTTTTCCAGTAACTGTGTGGCGGCAATGCCTATCTCCGGTTCATTATACGTCATAAAGCTATCATGAAAGAGCACTACAGTCCCATTAGGGCCAGGAGAGGCCGAGCCATTACGACTGGCAAACCATCTGGTAAAGGGTTGAGCCGCAAAAAGAGGTAGGGTACGGCGCTGGTCAATCCCCACCACCCGGTCGAGCAGCCATTTTCCTACCTTGCTGGACAGCATCTGGTTGGCAAGAGCAGGGGCCAAAGCACTCACCTGATTCAGAGTGGAAATATTCCCAAAAATCCAGGAACGAAGGGAGAGGCCATTTTTCTCGTTATAATGGGCCAGAAATTCATATTTGAGCTTGGCCATATCGACGTTAGAGGGGCACTCTGCTTTACACCCCTTACACTCGATACAGAGATCGAGCACCTCATACATCCGCTCACTAGTAAACTCCTCCGGAGGAAGTTTCCCGGATAACACCGCACGTAAGGCATTGGCTCGACCTCGAGTGGAATATTCTTCCTCCCGGGTGACCATAAACGAAGGGCACATCGTTCCCTCCAGGGTTTTCCGGCAGATCGCCATCCCATTGCACTGTTCGATGGCCCGGTCAAACCCTCCTTCGCGGGAGAAATTGAGATGGGTTGGGATGAAAAGCGCACGATAACTCGCTCCGTAGCGCAGATTTTCATCCATCCGGGGAGCATCTACGATCTTCCCAGGATTCATGATTCCCTGAGGATCAAAGGTCCTCTTGACCTCACGAAAGGCATTGTAAAGTTGCGTGCCAAAGAAGATCTCATTCCACTCACTGCGTACCAGACCATCACCATGCTCTGCACTCATCGCTCCGCCAAACTCCATGGTCAATCGGAGCACCTGTTCGGCGACAGAACGCATCTTCCGGATTTCCGAGGCCTGTTTTACATCGATGAGGGGTCGAACATGGAGACAACCGACACTGGCATGCCCATAATACCCTGCCGTAGTATCATGCGCACGAATGATCTCATCAAAACGTTTTACAAAGGGAGCTAGCTTTTCTGGAGCCACAGCAGTATCTTCCACAAAAGCTATCGGTTTTTTATCCCCCTTCAATCCCTGTAACAACCCTAGCCCTGCTTTGCGGACAGCCCAGATGTCCCCCTTTTTCTTCTCATCCAGGGCTCGCACAAAGTGAAAACCAAACCCTTTTTCTTTCATATGGGCTTCCAGGTCTTCGATCTTTTCGGTCAGTTCGGCTTGTGATTCTCCGTAGAATTCCACAAAGAGAAGAGCAGCCGGATCCCCCTCCACAAAGGTCATCTTGCGTGAGTAATCCAACGAGTCCCGGGTCAAATTGATAATCATACGGTCGATCAGTTCTACGGCTGCTGGATGATGCTGCAGGATCCCCTGAGAAGCTTCCATCGCTTCCAGTAAATCGTGAAAATGAATGACATCCACTGCAGTCATTTTTGGACGAGGCACCAGTTTGAGCTTCGCCTCGGTCGTTACGGCTAATGTCCCTTCGGAGCCGATCAAAATCTTACTCAGATTAAATGGTTGATCCTTAACAAACTCATCGAGATTGTAGCCACCAACCCGACGCATGATTTTGGGATAACGTTTGAGGATCTCTTCTTTATTTTGTTCCACAATGCGAGGAATAGTGCGGTAGACCTGTCCTTCGATACCCAGCAGTCTGGTTTTATCCTGAAGCTCTTCTGCGGTGAGGTCTTTACAAAGGATCTCCCGCCCATCAGAGAGGACGACCTTTAGTTCATAGACATTGTCAATGGTTTTCCCATAGAGAATAGAGTGAGCTCCAGAGGAATTATTTCCGATCATCCCTCCGATATTGGCCCGGTTACTCGGGGAGACATCTGGAGCGAAAAAGAGACCGGTGCTACGTAACGCCGCATTGAGTTCATCCAGTACAATACCTGGCTGGACACGCACCCAGCGTTCTTCCTGATTCACTTCCAGGATCTTGTTCATATACTTGGACAGATCGAGTACAACAGCATGACCAACAGCCTGTCCACCAAGACTGGTGCCACCACCTCTGGGCAAAATAGGCACTTGGTAGCTTCGAGCAATCTGTACGGTTGTGATAATATCCAGAATATTCTTGGGAAGAACCACTCCAATCGGCTCTATCTGATATAAACTGGCATCGGTGCTATAGAGAATTTTGGAATAGGTATCAAAACGTACCTCACCTTCGATACTTCTTTCGAGTTCGTGTTGCAGGGGAAGCATAAGAATCCCTCCTTAGAAACTCCCGCTAGATGTGAACAGCCTTATCTCAATATAAACAGGACTTTTCCTGTTCCTAAGCACTTCCTCAAGAGGTATCCTGAGACATCCTGGAAAAGGAACTTCTTTACCTGGAAGAGATAAGTCCAGAAAACCAAACATATAAAGGTCATTGCCTGTCAAAAGCATACCAACAGGAAAGAGACAAAGTCAAGAATGGTAGTGATGAATGGTTGGGTAAAAGGGAAAATATTCAGGATATCCTGCAGAATCAAAGGAAGGCTCACAGGAGCTCCCTTCGCCACGTATCTCCATAACAGAGACAGACGTGGTGGAGGTGAGCCCCGGCGAAAGGAAGACTCAGCAATACTCTCGATTCAAAACCGGTACACAAAATTTGAGTGCAAAGAAAAGTCTGCTCCGGATTCGACAACCATATTTTGAATACCGCCAAACTGCCAGAGGAGGTTTGGAGAAAGGGCGAAATTGAATCCAAAAGCGAGTTCCCAGAGATCCAGATCCAGTTCTTCCACTCCCACCTTCTCAAAAACAGACTGATAAAATTCGGTCTGAAGAAGTAAAGAAAACCGGGGGGTCCAGCGGAATTCTCCACCAAAGCCAGCGGTCCAGAAGTTTCGAGTTTCTAATCCCGCCTCCGCAAACACTTCCCCGGGAATGATATAGTTCAAATTTCCATAAAAGACAAATCGCCAGAGGGTTTTCTGCATACTGAGTCCTAATCCGATATCCGGCTTTCCACTCCCAAAGAGTTGATCTTCACTCCCTGTGGGGAGTTTGAGCATAAAGCGGGCAGCGATAGCCGGGAGAAAGCGTTCCTCTTTCCATACCAGTCCTTTGGCGCCTAAGACCAGATCACCTGGTCCAAAAGCAGCATCATCCCGAGAAAACACCTCTATTCCCTCTCGCTGAAAGCGAAAACGGATACTGTTGTCCGGCCTCTCCTCCCGATTCTGATTGAGTCTGCCTACTATTCGCTCTACGCCTTCGATAAAGTGGTCCAGGAATCCACCCCAGCGCAGGATAAAGGGCATCTCCAATCCCACTTCCACCCGATCCCAAAGCCCGTATTTTGCGCCAAGGACAAACCGCGTTGTCTCCAAATCAAATAACAGTTCGGTTTTTTCCCCCTTCTGGTTCACCTCATTCATTGTATTAGACTCGGTAAAGCCAAAAGAGAGCGCCCATTTTCCTTGTGGAGTGACTTCCGCTCCTTCGAAGGGGAGATTTAAAAAGAGGAGCTGGACAGGTTGAAAGTTCCGTACAGGTAAGGGCCCTAACCCTTGCGAGAGCTCCTGAGCATTTCCCCATCCCGTTCCCCATCCTACCCACCATCCCACAACCATAAGCGTACACCACAACAGACTTCGATATTTCATGCAACAGTGCTCCTTCTTCACACGAGAAATTTTCTTGAAAATGGCCCCATGCAGACACGGAGTTTATGGAGATTTTGGACTTCGGATTTTAGATTTGAATTCTCCTGCAGCATAGGGAAGTTCAATCGTCATCTCAGATGACCAGATGACTTCCCTGCGCTTCGCTCCGGGATGACGATTGGACTTCCCTGCGCTTCGCTCCGGGAGCAAAGCGCAGAAAAATCCGATCCTCATCAGTGCTCTCCGTGTTTCTGTGGTGAATAGGCAGGTCAGGGAGTCTTGGTAATGTAGAGTGGACTGCTCCAGGCCAGAGCTCCATTTTGTTGTAAGACGCGCACATAATAGGCATTCCACCCCTCTGGCATAGCCGTATCGGTATAGGAAAACTCCACCGTTCTAGGCCCCTTCTCTCCACTGAGTCGCTGGACAACTATCCGTTGTCTGATCCCTCCAACCGCAAAAACAACCGGCTCTTCCTGAACATTACGGAGAGGAAGGGAAAAACTCTTAGGGGCAGAGGTAAAATGAAACTGGGCATCGTCTGGGGCCTCTACCTGCACCAGAATGCCATCGGTATCACCAGTAGTGATCGACCGCCACTCTACCCGTTTGCTGTCCCAGGAGGTAATCCCCTCTGCCACAGAATCAAAGGCATATCCTTCAGCATGAACAATACGTCCCTTATCGAGCACCAGACTCCCATCCCACACCGTCTCCCGATGACGCTGGACATGACGGGCGCCACTCCAGGCGATACGAAAGAGGGAAGAGTTTTTGACCTCTCCAGGTACTGGAGAGACAGTATGGATAGTTTCCAGCCCTCGTTTGAGCTCTACCCGTTCTATTCCATCTGTGCCCATGACTTTGACCTGAATAGTCGGAGGAGTGGTAACCGAAAATTCTTCCCCCATCCAGTGCTCTCCACAGCGGACATCCAGGAGGATCCGTTCACCAGTTGTGCCATAGACCCGGCGTTTTTTCAGTGCTTCCCAGAGAGCTTCCCGGGTCAATTCCCGGGCATAGATACAGGTCAATCCCCCATAGACTCCAAATTGAGAAGCTCCCGGATAGCTAGCCCCGGGGCGACCCTTATGTCCATCACTATTCGCGACGATACCCAGACGGTATCCACGTCGCAAAGCTTCTTCCCAAAACCACTCAAAGGTACCCCAGGCAGAATGGATTTCCAGGACCGATTCGAGTTCCGGGTCGAGAAATTCGAGATTCGCTCGGCGTCCCCCAATATGTGGCACCAGCAACACATCCTCTCGTCCCCGTAATTGCTCATACAAAACGGGTAAAGGATACCGATCATTTTGGATATCCGATTTGTCCGCGATCTGCCAGTGGCTGGTGCGAAAAATGGTAGCCTGATCGGTGGCAAAAAACACATTACGATCCCCACCCGCACAGGTGTTGCCAGACCATTCATATCCCAAGAAGGTGACAAAACGGCCCGGTTCATAAAATTCCCGGACACAGCGCTGGATTTCTGCCCATACGTCCGGGGTAATCTGAAAGTCATTCCCCTGGTGGCCGCAAAATTCTACTCCTGATTTTTCTCTGGCAAATCGAAAATAATCCTCTACACTGTTGGTTCCTACTGTCTCCTCACTCTGCCCATGCATATCACCCCAGTATGGCCGAAAGGGGAGAGGAGAAGCCTGATAGACCAGTGGATTACTCTCTGCTCGCAGTTTCTGCTCGGTATCTTCAACCTGTACGCGATATATCCCGGGGGTTGTGAAACGGAGTCCTTCAAACCGGTGTACCCCCTGGTCTGCCGATGTAAAGTGATAGGTGGCCGGGAGCCCCTGGCAAGCATCTTCTGTCTGAAAAGTCACCGTACCTGTATATCCGGCGGAAGGATTGCCCCACTGGTCTTCCGCTTTCACCATCATCCAGGTTGTTTCATCAGGAGTGGCTGTAGAAGGGAGGATGGCTACCAGTTTTGCCGCAGGACCACTGATAATCTCCAGAGTAGGCGTATCGGGAAGATGAATGAATTCTCCCGTTCCAAAACAATCCACCACGACCTTGAACTCGAAGGTCTTTTCGCAGAACGTCTGGGCGCGACTTCCGGGAGATCCGTGGCTTCGTTCTCCAATAGTGATAGTGACCGTATCACCAGGGGAGAGATACCCATCATAGACATCGATCACGATCCCTCGTCCCCAAGGGCGGATATAGGCTTTGGGATCGAGCCGTACCCGGAGGGCAGCCTGACTGTTCGTCTTGACCGTGACAAAGTTTGGAGCTTTGGGATCCTCAAACTGAAACCGCCCCCAATCACAGGCCGTACGCACACATATCTTAATCGTCCCCCCATCATCTACCCCATATTTTCCGGCACGATAAGTCACCGTCCAGGTACCATAGCTGCCCGCAATGACCGGCGTAACCGGGTCTACATCCGCCCATCCCACATACTCGCGAATCCATTCCGTATCCATCATGAGCATTTACCTTTCCTCAAAGTATTATACACTGTCAAACGACCAATCACAAAACATCCCTTGCTACCAGGTTTCTCTTCCCCCTGGAGTCCAGCGCCGGACAGTCTGTGCACCATTCTCCTTTCCAGAGGTTGCAGGGGAAGGAACACATATCCGGCGTTCTGAGGACAGCCAGAATACCTCCAGACCCCGGGTGTTTCTCTGACTATATCACCCAAACTCAACTCTTTAACCCAGAGAGGAGCAGGATGAGGGGAAACGAGTGCTGAGCACTGGCTGTTACCCTTTCAGCCGCGGATCTAGCAAGTCCCGCAGAGCATCACCAAACAGATTAAATCCATACACCGCAAGACTGATAGCCACACCCGGAAATATGGCCATCCAGGGCGCTTGCCACACATAACTCTGGGCTCCACCGCTAAGCATAGTACCCCACGAGGGTTCGGGAGGAGGGGTACCCAATCCTAAAAAACTCAAAGCAGCTTCGGCAAGAATCGCATTCCCTAGGGCTGTGGTGGCCAGCACGATATACGGTGCAAAACAGTTCGGCAAAATATGAGCAAAGAGCAGACGGGTTTCTGGTGCGCCCAGAGCCCGACCAGCCTCTACATAGAGATGGGTACGGACTGAGAGCACACTTGCACGGATCACCCGGGCACTGGAGGGGATGGTGGTAATCGCAACCGCAATGATGACGTTTGTCGTACTCTGTCCAAGAGCCGCCACAATAGCCAGTGCCAGGATCAAGGATGGAAAAGCGAGCAATGAATCCATCACTCGCTGAAGCACATCGTCTACGGTTCCTCCCCAATAACCACTGATTAGACCGATCAGGGCGCCCATTGTCGTCCCTAACCCTACTGAGAGGAGGCCAACATAGAGGGAGATACGTGCTCCATAGATAATACGACTGAACACATCACGTCCGAAATCATCTGTCCCCAGCCAAAATTTGTGTCCAGGCGGGACAAAAATTTCCAGAGCCCGGATCTCGTAGGGATCATACGGAGCAAGAAAAGGAGCAAAGAGCGCAGCCAGGGCCAGGAGCCCGATCAAGACCCCTCCCACCGCTCCTAGCGGTTTACGACGGAAAAAGGTTTCTATTCCTCTCCGTGATCGCCTCGAAACCATACATCCTCTCCCTAGAACCTTATCCTTACCCCCAAATTTGCAATCTCCCCTTCCCCGAAGCGGAGCGCAGGGAAGTCCATTCGTCATCCCGAAGCGGAGCGCAGGGTTGTCCGCTTGCCGCCCCCTGGAGGGGGAAGGTTGGGATGGGGGCACATACGTTTTTTCAGTACAGAGGCCAGAGGATAGGGATAAAGCAGAGGAAAGACCTCTGTGCTCTCTATGCTGTGATAAATATCTGAAAATAATGAACTCCAAGTAACTATGACTGGTTTTCTTGCGTTTTGTGTAGCCTGTAGGGTGGGCTCAGCCCACCAAGAAGAACCATGGCTGTGTTGGTGGGCACAGCCCATCCTACCCCTGGCTTTTGTGAAAAATGCTTAGTCATACTTACTCAGAGGAGCTTTTGCCGTGGGGTACTACCCATATCGAATCCGCGGATCGATCACCGCATAGAGCAAATCGACCAGGAGATTCAGCAAAACAAACATCACGGCAATCAGAGTGACGATGGCTTGAATCACCGGATAGTCCCGGTGGAGAATGGAGTCTACCAGATAGCGTCCGATTCCGGGAAGAGTAAAAATCATCTCCACGATCACCGTACCACTGAGCAGATGTCCGAGCTGCACCGCCGAGAGGGTGATAACCGGCAACAGCGCATTCCGTAAGGCATGCCGGATCACCACCCTCTTCCCGGAAAGCCCTTTAGCCCAGGCGGTGCGGATATAGTCTTCACGGAGCACTTCCAGCATGGCCGAACGAGTCATCCGGCTGGTAACTGCAGCAAGACCGGTGCCTAATACCAGTACCGGCCAGATGACCTGCTGGAGATTCGTCCAGGGATCGGAGAAGAAATCGGTATATCCGAGAGGGGGACTCCAGAAAAAGAGGCGCGAAAGCCCCAGAATAAGCAACGTGCCGAGCCAGAAGTTGGGAATGGAGAGACCGAGCATGCTCAGCATCCGCAGTGTATAATCGAGCGGAGTGTCCTGCCACGCAGCACACAAGATCCCACTGCTCAAGGCAATCAGCAACGAAAAGAGCAGGGAGAGCACCGCCAGCTCTATGGTTAAGGGGAGACGCTGCCTGATTTCCTGAAATACCGGAGTCTCGCTCCATAGAGAGGTTCCCCCTTCCAGGAATACCATCTCTTTGATCCAGCGCAGATACTGGACCAGGTATGGATCATTGAGTCCCAGCTTTTCACGCAAGGCCAGGAGATCTTCCTGACGTACGCCCGCTTCTCCGGTAGGTCCCATCAGGATCATGGCCGCTACATCTCCAGGCAGCAAGCGCATAATCAGAAAGACCACAATGGAAATACCTATCAGCACTGGAACAACCTGGACTAGTCGTCTGAGGAGATACCGTCGCATACTTTCCTTATCAGAATCAGATTATCCCTGGGTCAGCCAGACATCCTGCATCCGATTATTATTATACAGGCTGGGATGTTTTCGATAACTTCGGACAGAGGGCCAGAGGGCCAGAAAATCATAGTGCCAGAGCAGAATAACCTTCCCGAAGTGAGGAAGGGCTTTGCGTTGCATCTCCTGCACCAGTTTCTTCCGTTCTGCAATATCCAGAGTTTGCGATTGCTGGGTAAAGAGCGCATCCACCTCTGGGACACATACGCCGCTATAGTTGCGTACCGACTGACAGGTATAAAACTCTCCAAAGATGGAATCGGGATCGTCAATCGCTGTCCCAAAAGGCCAGGGGGAAGAGTCAAAGGTCCGTTGATTCACCAAATCAAACGCCGCAGCGGTTTCTTTGACATCCACGGTCCCCTCGATCCCGATACGGGCCAGTTGATCTTTGACAAAGACCCCCAGTCTTTCAAAAGCTTTTCGGGTCAGCAGGGTGGTCTTAAAACCTTGCGGATACCCTGCCTCAGCCAATAATTGTTTGGCGCGTTCTCGATCAGCTTCTTTATTGGGGCCATAGCCCGGAATTTGCAGCAACTCCTCTCGAGGGAGCGCCCACGGTCCAGTCGGGGGCATATAGCCTCCGACCAGCCCTTCTCCATCCCCGATTACCTTAATTGCCGCTTCTCGATCAATAGCCAAACTAGCCGCTTCCCGGACCCGAATATCATCCCAGGGTTTCTGACGCGCATTCATTACAAAGGTATCAAAACTAATCGCGGGGACCTTTTGGATGACGATCTTCTCCCCGAGTTCCCCTTGCGCACGTTGAGCCAGATTAGCCGTCGTACGAAACATATGTAGACGCCCCGTCCGAAAAGCAGCATAGGCCGTATTATTGTCCGGCATGATAAAGATGGTAATTCCATCCAGATAGGGACGGCCAGGGATAAAATAATCCGGATTACGTTCGAGCTCGATGCTGACCCCGCGTGTGTATTGTTTGAGTTTAAAGGGCCCGGTACCGACCACCGTCCGTTTCATATCCCCTTCCCGTTCCACTACGTGTTTGGGATAGATAGCGGTGAAGCCGATGGCCAGCGCTGCGAGCAAAGAAGGATTCGGTCGTTTGAGAAGGATACGCACTGTATGCGCGTCTGGAGTTTCAATCCCATCGATAGCCGAGAGAGTTCCCGCGCGAGGGCTGACCACTCCGACTGGCGGCTGGCGAATCCGATCCAGGCTATACTGGACATCTGTGCTGGTCAACAGAGAGCCATCATGAAACTTCACCCCTTTTCGGAGAAAAAAGGTATAACTCTTGCCATCGGGTCCTACTTCCCAGCGTTCGGCCAGATCGGGGATAATCGCATCTGGATCCAGGGGATCATACTGCACAAGCTGGTTGTAACAGGGGGTAACCACATGATTCACCATAAAGGTAGTATTCTGGTGCAAGTCGAAATTAGGGGGATCACCTGGGATACGCAGGGTGAGGATACCCCCTCGACGCGGCTCTTCTCCCCAGGCGGTCCATGGGGTGAGTCCCAGAGACATCCCGGCCACGAGCCCCAGACCGTTTTTGGCAGTGCGTTGTAACATCTCGCGACGGGAAAGGTGCTGATATTTGGTCATTTGTCCTTCCTCCATACTCTCTCATTCCACTCAGAACCTTAGTACACAACCAAGAGAAATCTTTGGCATTGCCCAAGTCGATTCGGAAATTCGGAAATAAGGAAATCCTGGG